>Ga0163154_10000653_pt1 | contig 53534 bp, 46 predicted proteins | sample OliLakLV19MP9P1_FD_148649 | JGI IMG/M metagenome (GOLD analysis project Ga0163154, IMG submission 148649) | Freshwater microbial mat bacterial communities from Lake Vanda, McMurdo Dry Valleys, Antarctica - Oligotrophic Lake LV.19.MP9.P1 | ecosystem: Environmental > Aquatic > Freshwater > Lake >...
GCGAGAAACCGCCAACCTTCGCCGACAGGGATGTCGGCGGTACGACTCCATGGATGGAGGAGGTAGAGCCGCGTCTGGAACAGCGGCCGAGAGCAACGCATCGAGCACTTGCCGAGCCGGCGTCGCCTTCGAGCGAGCCGTTATCGGCGGGGATCGTCTGCAGCGTCGCCACCTTGCGCCCTGCGTGCGCGCCGGTGGCAATGCGGTAGGTGATCGAACTCATCCGCAGCGCGTCCAGGCCGTCGTCGCAGCCAGCGCGGTCGGACAGGAAGGCGGATTCGTCTTCGCCTGCAAGCCAGCCCTGGCGCGCCAAGTGCCGGCACACCCGGTGCGCGATGGTGTCGGCCAGCTGCGTCAACTGCGCGGACGTCGGCGCACGGGCGCGATGCAGGCGCGGTTTGCGCTGGGGTTGCTCGATGTCCTCCTGATACACGCCGTCGAGCATCAGCATGTGAAAGTGGATATTACTCCGGGCATCCTGCCCTTCGCCCTTCGGGCCAGCCTTCGGCTGTTCAAATTCGCTCCCGGCGAATTTGTTAAGTTGAGCGCGCTGCCGAAGCGCTGGATCAGCGTCACCGTGCCGCACTGCGCTGTGTTCCGTTCGACGCCCGCTTGGTCCGCCAACCATCCTGCGATCACGCGATGCACGATCCCCAACACAGAGCCGATGGTTTCGGGCTTGCTGGCGAACAGGAAGCGCAACGGCACCGCAACCCGGGCGCTCCGGCGGACTTTCTGGATCGCCGAGTTGTACTCGGCGCTTTGCACTGAAGATTCCCCGACTGTAGCCTGCGTAGGATGTAGTGAGGCACGAACCGCATCGATTGAAGTAACGGCGTGGCGATGTGACTGCAGCCCGTTTCGCGATTGATGCGGTTCGTAGGCTCACCACATTCTGCTTGCTGGAACGCGCGATGGCCTTGCGCAAGCCGCCAAAATGATCGCCCCTAAACCACCAGCACCGGCGCAAAACCGCCGCCCGGCGTGCGGAAATTGGTGGTTTGGCCGCTGTAGATGCGTGCCGCTAGCGATTGGATCTGGCCGTCATAGGTATAGGCGCGCAGGTCGAATTTGAGGTCGCTGTGGGTGCCATCGACGTCGATCAGGCGTTCGCCCGGGGGCACCAGCGCCTGGGCGACGAAATCGCCGCTTAAGATTTCTCCCCAGACGCGACGCGTTAGTTTGTCGCCGCGGTACGCGGCCTTGCCGCCATATCCGCCCACCGGCTTGAAGAACCAGTGTTTGCGCGACGCCCATAAGGCATCGGCGGCAGACGCTTCGACCACGCGGGTCTCCGGCACCACGGCGCGCAGCAATGCACGATCAGCATCCGCCACGCCCCAACTGGCGAGCAGCGCATCATTGCTGAGCACCGTGAGGTTGCGCTTTTCGGCATACAGCGCATGCGCGCGCGGATGCGGCGTCAGCACCACGGCGCCGGCCGCATAAGCCTCACGCAGCGCCGCGTGGTTCGGTTGCGCTAGATAAAAATCGGTCAATCGGTTGTAGACCAGATCGATGGCGAGGTCTTCAAACCACAGCCGCCCTGCCCGCCATTGCAGCGCCGCCGCGTCGATCACTTGGGCGGCAATACCGTGGTGCATCGCCAGTTGCCGGAACAACTCGAACTCCGCCGCCAGATACTGCGTGTGCGGATCGTCGTCGACAATCGCCAAGGTGCCGATCGGCTGCTGGCCGCGCTGGCTGCGCCATTCGGCGACAAACATGTCGACAAAACGCTGCTCCAGCTGAGCCGGGTTGCGCTCGAAGCGGAACGCCTCATCCATTTCCGCGCAGCAAGCTTGCTGCGCCCGCGCTAGCGCGCCGTTGAGCAGCGCGCCACCTGCGTTGGTGTTGATCTCAATGAGGCGCAGCCCGGCGGACCTAAGGTGAAAGTCATAGCCCATGAACACCGACTTGGGGCCAAAATCGTGACTGGCGATGGCCGGCGCACGTTGTAATGCCTGCGCCTGATAGGCCGGCAACGCGACCACGCGCTCGATTGCCGTCACCACGGCAGCCATGGTCGCCGCCACTTCGGGAGAGACGAAGACCACCGTTGATGAAAAAAGATGCGGGCGCGTCTCACGCAAAGATTGCGTCAAACCGGCCAGGGCGGGATCGCGTTCCAGCTGTTGGCGCAGCCGCTGAAGGTCAAGCGTGCGGCAGGCGCAGCCGGCGTTCAGCGCCTCCGCAGTCACCGTAGCGGCAAGTAATTCCGGTGGATTGATGATGGACAAGATTCAGTCCCCACAAGGCTCAGTGAAGGGCACGCGGACCACCTGCAGGGTGACGTGATCAATGTCGAAATGCTGGTGCAGTTCTGCGGTGGCATGCACGTAGAACGCATCGTCTGGATGGCCAGCGGGCATCACCAAATGCGCGGTCATCGCGATTTCGGTGGTGCCCATTGCCCATACATGCAGATCGTGCACCCGACTGACGCCCGGCAGCGCTTGCAAAAAGGCGCGAACGGCGGCCAGATCAACACTGTCTGGCACGCCATCGAATAACAGGTGCAGCGACTGGCGAAACAAACTCCAGGTGCCGATGACAATGACCGCCGCAATGGCCAGACTGACCAGCGGATCCAGCCAGTTCCAGCCTAGCCACAGGACCAAACCGCCAGCAATGACCACGCCCACCGACACCAGCGCATCGGCGGCCATGTGCAGGAAGGCGCCACGGATGTTGAGATCGTGCGCGCGGCCGCGCATGAACAGCAAGGCCGTGGCCGTGTTGACGACGATGCCGATACCGGCAACCACCATCACCGTGACTGGAGCAATCGGCTGCGGGTCGCCCAGCCGCTGCAGCGCCTCCCACACCAGCGCGCCCATCGCCATGAGCAGCAACAAGGCATTGATGAAGGCCGCCAGAATGCTGGCGCGCTTCCAGCCATAGGTGTGGCGCGCATCCGGTCGCAGGCGGCCGGCCAGCACGCCGCCCCAGGCCAGTACTAGGCCGATCACATCACTGAGGTTGTGGCCGGCATCGGCCAGCAGCGCCAGCGAATTGACCTTCCACCCGTACCAGGCCTCGATCAGCACATAGGCAAGGTTCAGACCGATGCCGATCGCAAAGGCGCGATTGAAGTCGCGTGCGTGGTGCTCGTGGTGCCCGTGGCTGTGCGCGGTGCTCATGCAGTCGAAGTTACCATGAATCGCCTAAGTCATTGAAATTACGAGCCGACTAGAAGATGCGGCGGAGCACGCCGCTCAGCGCCGCGAACCTGCCTCGTCCCAGCCTTTGCTAACTTAGCGCGCAGGATGACGAGGGAAAGGCCGGCGCCGCAGCGCGCTGACGCTTTTCCTGCATTGTGGGGGGGAGAATCGTTCGATCACAGATCGAACCCACCGAAGCCCGGCTCTGGTGGGTCGGCGCTGTGCGCTGACGCTTTTCCTGCATCGTGGGTTTCTTGCTTGCTCCGAGCGTTTCTCATGGCCAAGCATGACCATATCAGTATGGCCCGGCGACCTGCATGCGGTGCGCCAGTCGAGCGTAGCGGGCCTCATCAAGACCGATGTCGACCGGCGCGCCGCCAACGACGGGGCACCACTGTGGAGCGTACGGCAGGGCCTTGCGGACGACGTCGTGCGCTCGCTGACCTTCGGAATGCTCGCCGATGGCGATGTGCTGCTGACCCCCCGGCACCCATAACCGCACACTCTACCCCGTCCAACTGAGGTTTCTAGCAGCCTGTCGGACTTTGCGCGTGAGATGCGTTGTGTGGCTGGACGGCTGCAAGGCGCGGCGCGCAGCCAATGGCTCTTCCGTTGGGGTCGCAGCGCAGACGCCGTTGCGACGCGCAACCCGAAGGGCCGGGCTTTTGGCGCACTGCGCAGCAGAAAGACGAAAAAATGCAATAAAACCACCGGAATATTCGTCACCGCTCTGCGCCAAAAGCGCCTCCGGCGCACTCGCGAGGAAAGTCCGACAGGCTGCTAGGTTGAACTGCGCGGCGGCAGGCAAAGCCTTTCCTCACTCTTCGCTCGCCACGATCAGCTGTGCCTGCGTCTGCTTCCATCTACCCGCTTCCAAGTCGTACCCCTGGTCCTTTTCTGTGAGGCTCCAGGCGCTGTAGAGGTCGGCGAGGGTCTGGGCGCAGCCACGTGCATCCTTGAACGGCGGGCCGTAGGATCTGGTCAATTCCCACGCTTCCAGCAGGTTGGTTCTGGCGGCAGGATATCGACCCAAGGCCATGCGCGCCTTGCCCAGGTTCATCAAGAACCTGGGAACTCGCCAGGCGTTGGTATCCTTCAGGAAGCGGCGGGTTCCCGCTTCGATGGCGAGCATCAATTCGACCGCCTCAGCATGCTTGCCCTCGGCCATCAGCCGACTCGCTTCCGCGTTCTTGGCGATCATGTTGTCGATGCGTTCCTTGCCCGAAAACAGACTGCTGGGATCGTCCGGCTGCCAATTGGCCGGTGGCTCTCCCGGCATTCCGAAAAACTCGACGCGACGCTGAAACGCAACCATTTCGCCAACACCGGTGATGTCTGCCAGATAGCGCGCTGTCTCGTAGCTCATGCGCTGACCCGGGCTCAGTTTTTCGTCGGTAGAGACCAGGTATGTATAGAGTCGCCGTATCTGCTTCGCCTCTTCCGCAAGCGGCGTACCTTTGCCGAGATTCCTGACCAGGGCCACGCCAATCATGCGTGACAGCAGACCTCCGCTGGAGCGCATCAGGCGCTCGCCAACGGCCAGACAATCCGCACGGAGCTCCTGATCTTCATTGGGCGCCGACTCGGCAGCGGCGCCGCAATAACGCAACAGCTTGCTCCAGTTCAGCACCGGGACCTGATAGGCCTCAAGCTTGGCAATGCTGGCTTCCGGACGCTCCAGCGGCGCAAGGATTTGGGCGGGTCGGGCAATCAATGTCGGCGCGGGCACCGCGGCCACCTCAATCGCCCTGCTAAAGGCGAGTAGGTTGGCGCCGCCGTAGTCATCGAAATGCGCGCTTCGCGCCGCTTCGTGCAGGGCCTCGCGCGCACGTGGCCCCTCGGTGATCAACAACAGCAGCCAATGGTACATATTGTCTGGCGCCATCCGCACCAGGGTCTCGGCGGCTTGCGGATACAGACAATGTGGCGCCTGATCGGTCTCCACACAATAAACGGCAGCTACCTGCCAGACGAAAGGATCATTGGCATGTGCCTTGATTGCCGACTGCAGCGAGGCCGCAAAGATCTCGGCGGCATCCGCATTTTTTGAGTCTCTCCACGCCAACATGGCCGCGTAGACGTCGCGATAAGCGTCAGTGCCGGCCTGCAAAGCCTGGATCATTTGGCGCCGGTAGTCGGCTCCGAGCACATCCATGACTTTGACCAACAGTTCCTCGGCACCGTCGTGCTTTTCGCTTCCGACGGCGCTGGCGAATGCCGCGAGCGCATCGGCCTGGCGCTCCTCGTCGTTTGGCAGGCGCGTGCGCAGCCATTCGATCAGATCGCGGGCACGTTCCGTACCTTCATAGGAGAACAGAAAAGCACCGGTTTCACTGGCGAGGGTGGTGCGGTCGCGTTCGGCCTTGGCGACATCGCGCTGCGCCGATGCCTCCTGCCACTGCCAGGTGGTGGTGGCGGCGCCAATCAACAGCGTGAATGCGGTCGCGGTAACTGCCATCGCAAACTTCGGCTCGCGCTGAAACCAGCGTCGCATCCGCTCAAACGCGCCGATGGGTCGCACTTTGACCGGCAAGCCATCGCGCACGCGGCGCAATTCATCGGCAAGCTCTGCGGCACTGGCGTAGCGGTCCTTGGGCTGCAGTTCCAGGCACTTCATGCATATCGCCGCCAGATCGCGTGAAATCGTCGGATCAAGTTCTCGTGGGGCCCGGATGCGTCCAGCGGCGGCACTTCGAATCAGCTCGTCAGGACTGCCTACCCCGTGCGGCGAAACCCCGGTGAGGCAGCGATACAAGAGCGCGCCGAGGGCGTAGATGTCGGTCGCCGGGGTTAATCGATACTGTTTGATCAGGATCTGCTCCGGCGCCATGAAGGATGGCGTGCCCGAAACTTCCTGCGCATCCACGCCGCCGTTGCCGTCCATATGCCGCGCCAAGCCAAAATCAGCGATCAACGGTTCGTCGCGGCTGTCGAGCAGCACATTCGCCGGTTTCAAATCGAGGTGCAGCAGCCCCAATCGATGCGCATAGTCGATGGCCTCGCACAGTTTCAGCATGAGCACGATGACCGCTGCAACCGGCATCCGCTGCTCGTCCAACAGCAGCGCCAGCGAGCGGCCCTTAATCAGCGGCATGGAAAAATAGTGTACCGAATCGATCGAGCCAACCTCGTGCACCGGCACGATATTCGGGTGCATCAGCCGCGCCGCGGCGCGCGCTTCGCCCAGAAAGCGCGCGACGTTGATGCTGTCGGCGAAGCCGGCCGCGATAAACTTGATGGCGACATCGCGGTCCAGGCTGCACTGACGTGCGCGATAAACCACGCCCATGCCACCGCGGCCAATTTCCTCCAGCAACTCGTAGTCGCCAAACTCGCGTTGCTGCGGATCTTCCAGATCCAATGCTGGCCAACTCAGATCGGCAGCGCTGTTATCGGCGATGGCAGCGCGCGCCAAGGACATCAGGATCGAATCAGATGGATCGGCATTACGGGTGGCGTCGTTGTTTGATTTACTCATGGCACTGCCCTCGTTTAAATGACAGCACTACGCGCCGGGCGCTAAAAGTGACAGGATTGAGCATGATCGTTTGCGCGACTTGCTGACAGCCACCGCGTTGTTCAGCCGGTCAATGACGTCACCTTACACCCTGCTCTTACGCGTCAGTCTGGAAGCCATGGCCAAATTTCCGAGTACGCAGTGGAGTTTGATCCGGCGCAGTGGCGATTCGCCATCGGCGCGACGATTGGCCTTCAGCGAGTTGGCACTGTCCTACCGCGGCGCGATTCGTTCGTTTTTTAGCGCGCGCCTGCCTGCCGCCGACGCTGACGATGCCACCCAGGGATTCATGTCGGCGAGCTTTGAGCATGCCTGGTGGTCACGCGCCGACGCCGAATGCGGCAGTTTTCGCGGCTTTCTGCTGTTGTTGTTGCGCCGCTATCTCGGGCACCTTTTACAAGCGCGCCAGGATCGGCCGGAGGCAAGCGCGGCGAGCGCCGAAGTCGCCGATCCGGCGCCTACAGCAGAACAGCTATTCGATACCCGTTTTGCGCTGCTGCTGTCGGCACGGGCGATCGACAACTTGCGTCTACGCTATAGAGAGCGTGGCCGCGGCGCCTTGTTCGAACAGCTATTACCGCTATTAGCCGCGCCGCCCGAACACGGCCGATTCAAGCACATCGCCGAATCGCTGGGATTACCGGCCAATACACTGACGGTCGAATGCAAACGCCTGCGCACCCGATTGCGCGAACGCATGCGCGCCGAGTTGCTGGAACTGTGCGCGGACCAGCAGGCATTCGACGATGAGTGGGCGGCCCTAGAACGAGTGCTCAACGGGCACGATTGAGGTGTTGGTAGCCATTGGAGCATCATGATGCGGACGCATCATCCAGGTTGAAAAACGACATGCGTACGACGATCGACATTCTCGATATTGCCCATCAGCGTCTCAAAGTGCTCGCGCAAGCGAAGGGCGTAAGCCTGGGGAAGTTATTAATTGAATTGAGCGATCAGGCGCGCGGGCTGGCAATTGATACGGAGACGGCGGTCATATCCAGCTCGGCAACCAGCTTTCTAAAACTGAAGCTTGGCCGTCCAGTCACCGCCGAGGAGCTGAAGGCGCTGGATGAGTGACGCGCGGACATCTGCTCGACACCAGCATGTTGTTGGCTTTGGGGCTGGACGATCACCTACAGAATAGAAAGGCGCTAGGCAAGCAGGATGTGGTGCGTGCAGCGAACCGCATTGATGGAGTAATAATGTAAATCAAGCACAAGCGATGCGGTTCGCTATGCTCACCCCATCCTACTTGTGCTGATTTAATTAATTTCGGCGGATGGCAAAGCGAGAGGGTCTCGCGATCAGAACCTGACGGCAGCACTTGGCAGGTCACCATTGAGCCGGGAATGAACGGCTACGAATTCCTGCCGAGAAAACATGCAGAGCGCCGCGCATTGATCTTGTTTGATGCGCAGCATGAATAGGTGTTCGATGCCGGCTAATTTGTTGTTTGCAGCACAATCTGGGCGCAGCCCAGGTTGTGCCAAGACCTAAAACCCGGACGTTTCATAAACTTCACGCGTCCTCGCGTGAGTGCACGAAACATCCGGGTGAAACAACAGCCTGCAAAAGTGACCGACCTGCCCTCATCTTGTCGCTAAATGACAAACAGGCGCACGCGCATCTGAGTTTTACGGCCGCAACCACATGCGGGCGCCGCGGGCGGGTAGGCTGAAGTTATAACTGCCGCTACTAATACGAACAACATTGCCACTGCCCAGCGTGTCGGTGTAGTTGGTATTCCACCACAATACGCTGCCGTTCATATTGATATTGCTGTTGACCACCGTTGCGCACTTATTGATTCCGACAATGCCACGATTACCGCGCCGAAATAAGATGTGGCAATCGCTGAACGACAGCACTTGCATATCGTTGCCCTGCGCCGAATTGTGGAAGCGCAGCATGCCTTTCAGGTCGGTACGATTCCAAGCATTCACCCAACGGTTATCGCCACTCTCGTTATTATCGCTATACAAAAGTGGCACACCGCCGTTACGCCCCAATACGTAGGCATAGGCCAGAGTTTCATCGGTCGGATCCATAATCAAATACCGAAACCCGGCGTTATTGGGAATGTCATGCGTGGTGGTGAACGTAATGGCCCGTGCCGGCTGCAGAGCCTGACCGGTCGCCAGCGGGTCGACTAGTCGATTCATGCTGCCACCCAAGCCGAAAGCACCCCGCAATGAGTTGAGCAATGGGAAATCGTAAGCGCCGTGATCGGTATTTTGCAGATATGGCCGCAAGAAATTCTCGTATTCGCTTTCACCTGCACCGCCGCCAGTGATCACTTCGCCAAAAACCTGCACGCCTGCTTTGATGTCTGCACTGAAAACCCGATTCATATGGGTGGCCGTCATATGTTTTGCGGCATCCACCCGAAACCCACGCACACCGATGGTTTTTAGCGCACGCAAATACTGCTGTTGTTGGCTAACCACCCAATCGTTTACCAAGAGATCGGGTAAACCGACATCCCCACCACCACCGCACAGTCGAAATGTTTGAACTTGGTAAACGTTATTGTAGTCAGTGATACAAGTGGCCGGACCAAAATCCAATGGGCTTAAATAGTTGAAGCTGATATTTCCAAACAGAACCTGACGGTTGTAATAGGTCCGATTGCTAGCATAGGTATTCAATACCAGGGAACCGGGGTAATTGAGATCGGGGCGGATGCCCGCCTCATTGGCCATATGGTTGAAGACAATATCGGCATAAGTGGCGATGCCGCGCGTATTAAGCGCCTGCACCATCGCCCGGAACGTCTCCGTATTACCCAGTGGGTTGTCGATCAAACGCAAATCCTGCGGCTGGTAACGCGCCCACCAAGCGCTACCTTGCGATTTGTACGCGGGTGCGACCAACACCATTTTGTAACCCGCAGTGCGAATAGCGTCGGCACGTGCGGTGACATCGGCGTAACGCCAATTGAACGCATGCAAAATGACATCAGCAAAAGCCGGCAACGGTAAGCCGGCCAGCAGCGTTAGAACGATTAATCCCATTTTGAGCTGCGTGGTAAAGAAAGTGCGCGCAGCGGTGACCCGCGCCGATAAGGCGAGCTTTTTCATCATCATCCCCTTCGATGAGTCGCCGGCTGGCCAGGTGGCTGCCGACGTATGGCGGTTTGCCTGCGGCGCGGTGCCCTCCCTTGGGCGCTGCGACAAGCCCGCCCGACTCCCCGCCGGACGGTGAACACGAATGCGCTGGACCCCTCCTGGCGCATTCGTTGTGCTACAGGTCTGTGATGTTATGTCACTGCGGCCTTCGGCGACTCACTCTGCAATCGTATTCAGCAGATGCGTCCAAACATGCGCAACCCGCGCTGTTGGTGCCGAGTTTGCGTGAATTCATGCGAGATCGTTGTTCAGCCAATTTTCTCATTCAATACAGTTGAATCCTCAGCATGATTGAATGTGAGGACCAAATGCAGATCAAAGACTCGGCACTGCTCGACCCCGCCAAGTTGCGGCTGCTCAGCGATCCGTTGCGCAGTTTCGTGGTGTATTCGGTGATTCCACAAGCGAAGACCGTCAAGCAGCTGGCCGAAGAACTTGGCTGTCCGCCGACGCGGCTGTATTACCACATGCAACAGCTGGAGAAGCATGCTCTGGTGTTCGTTGAGGACACCCAACTGGTGTCTGGCATCGTCGAAAAACACTACCGCGCGGTGGCACGTGAGCTGCGTCTGGATCGCTCTGCCTTCAGCGCCGGTGGGACGACGGACCGCTCGCGCCTGGACGCGCTGCTCGGTTTTGTATTCGACCAAAGCCGCGTGGAGATCCAGCGGCAGGTCGAAAGTGGGGCGCTTGACCTGCGCCGCGCAGCGCCGCAACTGGGCGCGCTGATGGCCTACCGCAACGTGCTGAAACTCAACATCCAGCGCGCCGCCGAGTTGTACTTGCGCATGAAAGCGCTGTGGGACGAGTACGATGAACAGGCCAAAATCCCGGATGCCGACGGCCAGTTTTACGCCTTCGCAGTCGCTCTGTATCCAAACGCCGTTGCCGCCGAAACCCCGACCTCTGAGCTTGAACGCCCAACAACTTTGCGTCGCGAGAGGAAGCCGACATGAGTGAATCGAAACAGAAATCGAAACTATGGGCTCGTTCGTCAAGAACTTGGACTTTTTGCTCGCGAGCCCGTAGCAAGCTGTTGGTCGTGCTGCTGATGGCGGTCGGCGGCGCTGGCGTAGGTTTTTTGTTCGCCACTTTGGGCTTGAGCTGCCCTTTGTGCATACCCGCCTGAGCAGCCGTGTCTGAAGGCAGCCTCCGTCGCGGCATGGATCGCGGCCTGGCCGTCTTCACCGCGGAGCAGATCTGCACACTGCGCAGCAAACTGGCCGAGCGCGCAGCTCAGCTGTACCTAGTCCCCGGGATTGGGCCATGATCGTTGCGTTTAATGCCCTACCCCGCCCGACCGATTTCTGGCCGATTTTGCCTACCCTAACGCGTTGATTTGTAGGTCACGTTGGCCGCAGGCCGACGTGACATCGGCGCACTGTCCGCCATCAATGAATCAAAGCCGATCACAGTTTGATGCGCGAATAAGCGCACCGGCAGGCGATTGGGACTCTCCATGAACCGCTATCGTAAGTCATTGATTCGTCGTTGCGAGGTCTCGGCGCGACGACGGCCGTGGCAACCCAGGGACGTTGTCGCGGCTTAAGCGAACGTCCCTTTATTGCCGCGGTCGCTTTAGGCTCCCTCGCAAAGACCAGCCTGGTGGGTTGATCCGCGTGCACTTTCGGGCTGAAAAAGAGATCTTGCAATGAGAACGCGGCAACTCAGTTCGGCGAATAGGGCAAAGATGAGTGGTGCAACACGATACGGAGCTTGCCGTCGTCGGTCTTCTTGAAGGTCCAGGTCTTGTCAACCGCAGTCTTGCTGCCGTCTTTGCCAGTGAAGATGACATTGCCCATCGTGTTTGCGACGTCGCCGTTGATGTGGATCGCGACATTCTTGATCTCGACCGCCTGCCAAGCTTTCAGCGCGAACCCAGTGTCTTTCGGATAGTCGCTGTCGCCACCGACAAAATAGGACAATGCACCGTCTTTGGTGGTGCGAAATGTGTGCGGCGCTTCGGCCAGAGTGGGCTTGAACAGCACTGGACCCAGGTTGTATCCGTAGGCGCCGTCAAGCACTGCGCTGGCAAGCTCCTTGGCCTTTGCGTGACCTTCGGTCTCGTTGACTTTACCGATTTGCAGCAGTGCGGCGCCCCAGGCGTTTTGTGCGGCGAGCACTTCAGCTTCGGTGATATTGGCATTGTAGGTTGGCGTTGCATCGGCGAAAGCAGCATGGGCGGAAAGCATGCTGGCGACGACAAACAAAGATCGAGCGATGGGGCGGGTCGACATGAGTGCTCCTGGAGTTTGCGGGTGGGTAGGCGACTAGAAGCCTGTCGGGCTTTGCACGCGAGATGCGTTGTGAGAAGCGGATGGATGCAAGGCGCGGCGCGCAGCCAATGGCTCTTCCGTTGGGGTCGCAACGCCGCAGACGCCGTTGCGACGCGCAGCCCGCCGGACGGCCTTTTGGCATATCGCAGACTCGAAAGTAGAGCCATAACCTTCAAAATCAATCCGAGACTGGGTAACGATCGCCAAAAGGACTTCCGGCGCACTTGTGAGGAAAGTCTGACAGGCTGCTAGGCACCGGGATATCACTTTCGGACCGCGGCCACTTTTTGAAAGTTAGCACGACCCCGGTGTAAAAAGTGCGAACAGAAACGCGCGCGCGGCCAGTCGCGGCAGCTCTGGTGGGCTTGGACTTGTCCAAACGCTATTGCGGTTGCTGTACGATTTGGCTCTGCAAGCATGGCGGGAATGCTGGAGTGATAAGCCAAAGCAGCAGCGTTTGCACAAGTCCACACCTACGAAAAGCGCTAGCCCGGACCTTCACCTTGCGCGGCCTCATTCGCCGTCAATTAAACAGGTCGCTTTATGGGTGGGTTTCCAGCCGCCGGCGGTGATGGTCCATTCGAATACGATGGAAGCCTGCTCGGAAAATGGCGGGTGGTCGAGGCGCACTGGGCGCCAGCCGCCGGCTTCGATGGCGCCGTTGAGGGCGCTGGCCGGTTGATCGTCGTTAGTGATCAACAGGTATTTGGCGCAGCGTTTGAACGCATCCAGGTAAGCGCGGATGGTGGCGTTCGGCAGGTGCTGAAACACGTCCTTACAGAGCAACAAATCGACCAATGGCAGTTCGTCTGGCCCATTTGATACCGCAAACTCGACTCCGGATCGCGCGTAAGCCTCGTGATTAGCTGCGATCACCTCCGGCACCAAGTCCAATCCTACGTAGCTGGCGCCCTTCCAGTCAATAAAACGGGAGAACTGCCAGTCGCCGCAGCCAAAGTCCAATACCGACGTGATGCGATGTTTTTCCAGAAAGTTTTGAATAAATTGGATGTAGTCGGCGTTGCTAATTGGCAAGGAACCGACGCCAGATCCGTAGCCCCATTCGTTATTGCGCTAAATGGCGCTGAACTTTTGCTGCACTTGCGCCAAGGCGTCCAAATTACTGAGTGCACTGCGCTCATCGACGCCCAAATCGACGTCAAACAATTGCGCGGCCTGCGCCGCTGACGCTGCACTGGCAGTTAGCGTCAAATAGCCATATAACTGGCGATTATCGTAATACTGCGGAATGCCGCGCCGCCGCGCGCAATCGGAGAAAATAACGTATGAGTGCCGACCTGAGCCATCGTCGTAATCCAATTTGGATATTGTATCCGCACGAATCAAATAGGTGCAATGGACCACCGGCAATTCAAAAACACCGGAAATGGCTTGCGACCAAATCCATTCGTACTGCTGGCATTCCTTAAAATAACCATTGTCATCGATATCGGCATGGTAATTTGAATAACGCGAATTGGGATCCACCGAACGTAAAAATGGCGCGACGATCGGCAGCCCCAGCGCCACCAATTCTTTCAAAGTACAGGGCCGCAGAAAGTTATCCACGTCGGCGGTGAAATAATAGGCGCAATCGTACTGGTGAGTTTTCTGTAGGCTATTTTGGCGAATTTTTGCCAGCACCTTGAATCGTTCGGCATTCCACTCGTGTACCGCGTAATTTTCGACGCGTTCTGGCACGTCTGCGTCATCCATTTCGATAGCGCCATAGAGCGGCCGTACGCGCTCAACCCAAGCTTTGAGGATGTCGAGTGTAGAATCGCGATTATTATTGGTGCGGATATAGATGACGATCGACGATTTTGGATAGTCCAGGGCCTCAATGCAGCGCAGGTACAACGGCAGCATCGGTTCTTGCTGTTTGGCTAAGATGCTCAGCAACACCCTCGGCGCCGGCACTGGCAGCGGTGTTAGAAGTTCGCGCTGCAAAACCCGTCCGTGCAAGCCTGTGTTTGCGCGCCACGCGTTGCCCTCGCTCTGCTCTTGCGGCAGCTTATCGAGCGCAAATTTTGCATTGGTGGCAAAGCGCGCGCGGTGTTCGGCCGGGCAATGGGCATTGCTGAGCAAGTGCAGGCCGGCATCCAAGCTGTCTCGGTAATGTCCGGACCAATAGGCGTTCACCGCGTATTCGTCGCGTAGCCCATACTGGTAAATCCAGGGTTCCACGAATAATCCGTTAGGTATAGCCAAGTTCAAACCACGCGCGGCGATTACATAGCCTTGTTGATTGCGGCCGCTATTGCGACACAGCTGACTGGCAAAATGTAGCGCCTCGGCGCGCTCAGATAACAAATCGCTGGCGCGTAAACACAGCGCGATGACCTCGTCTGCCGCGTGGCCTAAGGCGGCTTTGAGTTGTGCCGCCTGATACAGACTGTAGTAAACCTCCTGATCCCATCGGCCTAACTGCGCGCGCCGCAAATACGCCGCCAGCGCCAACTCCTGCGCGCCATAATCGCGATAACTCTGTGCCAAATAGAAGGTGTAACGCGTGGCCAAAAATGGATCAGTCTCGTTGCGCAGTGCCAGCTCGAGAATGTGGGCATCCTTGCGATAGGTCTGCGGATCGCACCGCCGCGCGCCGTCATGGCTGCACCGCATCAGGATGCTGAGGTGCTCGGCGGGTTGCGCGGCCTCGCACTGCAAGAATTCATGCAGCACGCCCTGGTAGCGCCAAGGCAAGGTATTGCGCACCAGTTGCATGCGCTGGTAGCGCGTATCGCCGAACGCAATGTCCACCGTGTACGCGTCGGCGCGCAGCGGCGGCAAGCGAAAATCTGCGGGCAGGTCCAGCGTGTCGTCGGCATCAATGACCAACGAATAGTCGCCGTGCGGGCGCGCCAACATGAGCGCCTCTGAGCGGTTATGCGCAAAATCGCGCCAGGGCCGCTCAAACAATTCACCGGGCAAGTCCTTAAAATGCTCGCGGATCAGCGCCTGGGTGCCGTCGCTGGATCCGGTGTCGACGATCACCCAGTAATCAATGATGGCGCGCACCGAATCCAGACAGCGTCGGATCACCGGCGCCTCATCCTTAACGATCATGCATAGGCAAATTTTGATAACTGATCCACCGTGGAAGCTTTCATTCAACAATGCCACAGGTGACCGACGGCATTTAGCCTCGCTGCCGGTGTAAATATTCTGCCAAAAGCTGCCAAGCGACTAGCGAATCGCTAGCCTCGCGCACCTGTCCACCCAAGCGCATTGCCCCGTGTTGACTCGCTCCCTGTTTTTATTGCTTTTCAGTAGCGCCCTGACTGCCGGTCCGTTGACGGATGCAGATCTGAGCATCGCCAAAAACCTGCGCGACGATGCCTTGCGTGGCACTAGCGCTTTTGCCGTGGTTGAGTCGCTGACCACGGAAGTGGGGCACCGCATGGCCGGCAGCGAAAACGATGCCAAGGGTGTCGCGTGGGCGGTCGCCAAGTTTCGTGAACTGGGTTTTCCGCGCGTTTATGTGCAGCCGGTGAGCTTTCCAGTGTGGGAGCGCGGCTTTGAAAGCGCTGGGATCTTAGCGCCCACGCCGCAACCGCTAACCATAGCCGCACTGGGCGGCAGCATCGGCACGCCGCCCGGTGGTGTTAGTGGGCAGATCGTGCGCTTTGCAAACGCCGCCGAATTGCAACAAGCAGCGGCCGGATCCTTGCGCGGCAAAATCGCCTATGTGGCCAATCGCATGCAGCGCGCGCGCGACGGCAGTGGTTATGGGCCAGCGGTGATCGCTCGCGTGCAAGGCGCCGTGTTCGCCGCCCGCGCCGGCGCCAGCGCGGTGCTGATTCGCTCAGTCGGCACCGACGAAAACTCGCGCACCCCGCACACCGGCACGATGCGTTACGACAATATGCTGACCCGCATTCCGGCAGCCGCATTGGCCAGTGCCGATGCCGATGGACTGGAGACCGCGCTGGCCGGTGGTCAGCCGGTTGTGGTCAAGCTGGAACTGGGCAGTCGAGTGCGCAAGGGGGAATACACCTCGGCCAATGTGATTGGCGAGATTCCGGGCCGCGAGTTCCCGGACGAAGTCGTCATTATCGGCGGTCATTTGGACTCTTGGGATTTGGGCGTCGGTGCAGTCGACAATGGCGCCGGTGTGGCCATCACGATGAGCGCCGGCGCGCTCATCGGACGTTTAAGCAGCGCGCCGAAACGCACGATCCGCGTAGTTGCGTTCGCCAACGAGGAACAAGGCGTGTACGGCGGCAAACAGTACGCCAAAACGCACGCTGATCAGGTCGCCTCGCATGTGCTCGGCGCTGAATCCGATTTTGGCGGCGGCCGCATTTATCGGCTGAGCTCGCGGGTGATCGACTCGGCTCTGCCCGTGATTGATCAAATCTACAGCGTGCTGGAGCCGCTCGGCATCGAACGCGGCGATAACTTAGCCAGTGGCGGTGCCGATCTATCGACGATGCGCGACCTGGGTATGCCGATCCTCGGGCTGAATCAGGATGGCAGCCAATACTTCGATTACCACCATACCGCCGCCGATAGCTTAGACAAACTGAACGCCAAGGATCTCGATTTCAACGTCGCCGTGTATGCCGCAACCGCATGGCTAGCCGCGCAAGCCGGCCCGGTATTTGGGCCTGTGCCGGTGAAGGCGGCGGGCGAGTAGTTGCAGCGTTAATCTGCGCGGAGCTGGCCCATCTTCGTCACGGCGAAAATAATATCGATGCAGAACAGCAGCATATGCTATTTTTTTCGGGCGTATGGCACTACACCTTGGTATTTACAGGTCGCGTTCGGGCCAAAAGTCGCTTTTTTTTTACGTCCCTAGTCCACATGCAATATCTCGATCAACGGAAAAGATTGAAGCTCGCGCTTCGGCTCGCGCAGTGGTTTCACAGCGGAAAGCTCGCAGAATATTTCGCGGACGATGTTGCGTTCCTGTTGTGATTTCAGAAATGCCCGCTGCGGATCGAGGCCGGCACAACGCTGGCGATCGACATTGAGGCGAATCCTTTCGACCTTCCAGTCGCCGCGATAGCCATAGTCCGCACGCCAGTAATAAGGCTGCGAAAAATAACCAAAGCTGCCGGGGAAATAGGCACGCACATGGGTCGGGTCTTCCCAGGCATCGTCGCTACCACCATGCGGCACGCGAATCTGGGCGATGGCGCCAGGGGTCGCTAGGCGCCAAAGCTCCTGCATGAGCCCCAGACTATCGCGGATGTGTTCGATAACGTGCGACAGCAGGAAGAATTCCACCGAGCCATCGGGCAAGGCGATCGGCTTGGTGGGCAGTGTTTCCAGGTCGCACACCAAATCCACTCCGGGCAAGGCAGCCGAATCGAGGTTGATGTGCCCTTCCATGACGTTCCGGCCACAGCCGACATTGAGACGGTAAGGACGCGGTGCCTTGATCGTGTTGGTGGTTTCAGACTCCATCATTATTGTCATCCTAGGATCATCCTAGCAGCCTCAGTTGACCGCTTTTTAATGCACATAGCACCATGATTCTTTTGGTTTTTCAGCAATTTCGCTGTTTCACTCATCGGGTGAGTACGCTACCGGGTAGAAGCACGCAAATGGATTCCGCGAGTGGAAAGCCGCCCAGCGAAACCAAAAAGCAGAGCGCTCAGGAAACGCAGACTACTCGTAGCCCACGGACACGTTGGAAGCCGCGATCACCGGTTAGCAAACGATGAGCAGGCCCCAATTGCAGGCAGCAGCTGGCCTGCAATGCAGCAGGCGTGCGCAGACTATGGCGGACGCGAATCTCAGTGGCTAACTCAACGACGTTGCGATCCAACTCGACCCAAATCATATCGGGTTGAGCGAAAAACGGGTCGAACAGCACTAGGCGGTCCGGCGCGTTGTCCTTCAGCGGGCCAATGCGGCATTCCATCCAGCTTAGCCTACTCACGGCAATGCCTAATGGCGAATGCGCCGACGCCAAACTCGCCAGTGCCTGACGCACCTGCTCCGCAAGTGAGGGCTGGCCTTCCAGCAGATAGATCAGAGCACTCGCATCGAAGAACGCGATCACCACTCGCGCTCGGTAGCGAGTGCATTGTCAATCTCCTCGCGGCTGCGGCTGCCAGCTGGCGACTGCGCCAGTAGCCATTGCAGCGCCCCTAGTCCAGGTATCGGCGGTGCCTGTGCGGCCAACAGGCGGCTGTAGTCCTCTTCCCGCAGCACTAGCTGTTGGGTGTCACCCAATGGGCCGGGCTTTGCGCCCATACTTTTTGGAGGGCGTTTACCCTGGGGCGTTGCCCCAGGCTGATATGGGGTCACGCCGTTGGCGCTGTTTGCCTCGCTGGTTTTCATTCCGACCAACCTGGCGGCCCGAGGGGATCGGTGCCTGATTTAATGGCATTGGGCCAATCCCATGGGCTCGTTGTCATCAACTCCTGTTAAAATTCGCGCCCGACCACCCACCCAGGAGTTCCCAATGGATATTCGAGAATTAGCCCAAGCCTTTGTCGATTTGCTCAAGGCCGGCCAACACGAGGAAGCAGCGCAGATCCATAACTCAGCCGATATTGTTAGCCGCGAAGCGATGGAAGGCCCGATGGCTGAAGTTCGCGGCACGGAAGCTGTCAAGGCAAAATCCGATTGGTGGTACGCCAACCACGAGATTCATTCAGTAGAATCTTTCGGGCCATTTATTCATGGCGATCAATTCGCGGTGCGCTTCGCGATGGACGTCACTTCGAAAGAAACCGGGCAGCGCATGCAGATGGACGAGGTGGGCCTGTACACGGTGCAGGACGGCAAGATCGTCGAAGAACGCTTCTTCTACTGAGGCGAGAGTTCATGCAACTTCACGCCCGGCAGCGTACGCAACGATGCGCTGCCGAGTAGTTGTGCTGGCGTGACAAAGCCATCCGGTAACTGTCCGGCCAAGCTGCGCTCCACTGCCGCCAGCGCTGCCACAACGGTGAAATCGTAGGGGTCTGGACCTTCGACCACGGCGCGCACCCGTGCGCCAACCTCGTTGATCACCTCACCGTATAGCCAACTTTTGCGTTTGGTACGTTCTTTGGCTTTGGGCCCATCGGGCGCACGCGCCACCCAACGCGCCAACAAGGCGTGTGGCAGACCTTCTTCGAAGCGACTGCGGTTCTTGAGGATCAATCGCAGCATCGCCGGAACCGCTGCAAAGCTCTGAATATGCGGAATATCAGTCGACAATGCTGCACTGAAAACGTCCGCTCGCCAAGGAAACAGCACGGCGCGATGCTCGCCACCCGGACCAAACTGGATGGTGCGTGATTCACTGGCGGGCTCAGCTGCGACCAGTTGGCCGGAGCGCCGCACGAAACCACTTTGCTGCAGACTTTCCAACAAAGTGGCCATGGTGCCGTGCGAAGCACTGGCACCGGCATTGAATGCCAAGGTCAGCGATACCGCACTCGGTTGCCGCTCCTTCAGAAAACAGGCCAAACAATCGCTGGGTAAGATGCCAAATCCGACGCCCGGCAATAACATCACACCGGCTTCCCGAGCACGTTCGTCCAATCGGTATAAAGCGCGATGATCGGCGATCTCACCGGCGATATCCAGATAATGCGCACCGGTGCGCATACTGGCTTGTGCCAATGTTGACGCGGTCAGCGAAAACGGTCCCGCACAATTGAGTACTAAACGCACGCCAGCAAGTCCGCGATCAATTGCATCGCGTGCACCCATATCGAATACGCGATATGCAACGCCTAGTTCGCCTGCCAATTTGGCCAGCGATTCGTTATTGCGTCCCGCCAAAATGAAGTTCAATCCGCGTTTTTTGGCCTCATGCGCGACTAAACGACCGGTGTAGCCGGTAGCGCCATACAACAACCAACTGGGTTTAAAGGTGGCCATGGCGTCCTTGGTCTAAAATGGGTAGAGGGAAATGGCTATTGCACGGCCGCTTCTTGCGTACCGGTCGGACTACCCCGGTTGCCGTAATGCTCATTGATAATTTTGGCCATGCTGGCAGTCAGTTTTTTGCCCGTTGGAATATGCAAAAACTCATTGGGACCATGTGCGTTTGATTTGGGGCCCAATAGGCCGGTTACCACAAATTGCGCTTCGGGAAAACGCTCTTGCAGCATATTCATAAATGGAATGGTGCCACCCTCGCCCATCGCCGCCGCTTGCGGGCCAAAATACTGACGCGACGCCTGATTTACCGACTCACGCAACCACGTCGCGGTGGCTGGCGCAGCCCAACCCGTCGCCGATTTTTCGACAACAAACTCGACACGCGCGCCATACGGTGGATCGCGTTCTAAAGCTTCTTTAAGCAATTTCGATGCACGCTCGCCATCCATCGTCGGCGGCAAACGCACCGATAATTTGACCGCGGTTTGCGGACGCAACACATTGCCGGCGTCCATCAAGGACGGCAAGCCATCGGCGCCGGTAATCGACAGTGTCGGTCGCCAGGTTCGATTGAGTACCAAATCGGCCAAATCAGTGCCCATCGGCTGCATGCCGGGCAGGAATGGAAACTTGTCGTAAATGGCGGTACCCAATACGTGCGAGGCTTCCCGTGCCTGCTCGATACGCTCGTTGGGGATATCCACAAACAGTGCTTCGATGCGTAAACGACCAGTTGTTGGATCTTCAATGCGATCAAGCAGTTGGCGCAGTAAACGAAAGGAACTGGGGACCACACCGCTAGCGTCGCCGGAATGTACGCCTTCTTCCAGCACCCGCACCCGCAAGGTTCCGCCGGCCAGTCCACGCAAGCTGGTGGTTAACCAAAGTTGATCGTAATTGCCGCAACCGGAGTCCAGACATACCACCAAACTTGGCGTACCGATGCGATCGGCCAAGTAATTGATGTAATAGGGTAAATCGTAACTGCCCGATTCCTCGCAACCCTCAATGAGCACCACGCATCGGGAATGATCCAAACCACGGTCTTGCAAGGCCATGATCGCGGTCAAGGATGCAAAGGCCGCGTAACCGTCATCCGCGCCGCCGCGGCCGTACAGTTTGTCGCCCGACAGCACCGGCGTCCACGGCGACAAATCGACGTTCCAGCCCACCATTTCCGGCTGTTTGTCCATATGACCGTAGAGCAACACGGTCTCTGTGCCCTTGCCGGGAATTTCGATAAATAACAACGGAGTACGCCCAGGCAGCTGGAGGCGCTCAACGCGCATGCCGGTGATTGGCTGATCGCGTACCCAGCTTTCAATGAGGCTCATCGCCTCATCCATATAACCACGCTCGGACCACTGTGGATCGAACATCGGTGATTTATTGGGAATCTTTATGTACGTGGAAAGCTGCGGGATGATCTCGCGGTCCCACTTTTCGGAAACAAAATCCATCACTTTCTGGGTTTGCGACACACGTCCTCTCCTTACGCCACGGCCGTCACAGACACGGCCCTAAGGGCTCCGAGTCTACCCCGCTGTCAGAATTTTCCTACAGCCAGAAGCACCTAGTTCTGACATCCGAATGCGGCTCTTGCTGATTCGCGTCCATTTGCTGATGCGTAGCTTATGCAACAGCTGAGCGGCACTCGATCGCCAGCCCAACCCAACTTAAGCCAAAGGAGATACACCATGAACCTGTTCAAGTCGCTGATCCTCGCCGTTGCCCTGTCGCTGCCGATGTTTGCTGCCGCCGGCGAACCGGTCAACATCAATACCGCCAGCGCCGAAACGATCGCCGCAGCGCTCAACGGCATCGGCGATGTGAAAGCGAAAGCCATCGTCGAACATCGCGAAAAAAATGGCGCCTTTAAGAGCGCCGAGGAACTGGTCAATGTCAAAGGCGTCGGCTTGAAGACCGTCGAGAAGAACCGCGAATTCATCCGTGTCGGAGCTGTCGCTCCTGCAAAACCCGCCAAGTCCTAAGCAGCAGAACGGCGCGCGATGAACTCCCCAGCCATCGCGCGCTGTGCCCCAGCAGGACCCAGCAATCGAACCGCGCACCAGGTTTGTAGAGGTTGACGGAGTCCACTCTGACAGTGGCGTCACGGATGACCTGGCCGGGCTTGCCCGGCCTTTTTTACGCCCGCTTAACAAGCTCTGATTTGGTCAGAGCTTTCTTAACCGCATTTGGAATACGCACAATTCAAGCAAGTTTGGCAGCCATCCATCAGTACCATGGCTTTGCTATTGCATTTGTTGCACAGGCTGGCACTGGGCGGAAATGTGGCGGCGCTGGGTTCAATTGGCACAATCAGCGCGCTAACCGCCTTGCTGCTTAGCTCGTGCGCTTGTGCCTTTACTTCAGGCTTTTTTTTTGCGCTCTCATTGGCTTGCGCCTCAAAGGCGGCGCGCTTTTTGGAAATAGCCTCGCGTTGTTCGATGCTGAGTTCGTCACCGATCAACATGCCAATTTTTTTCAGATGGTCTTCGACGACAAAACCCAATTCAGCAACGATTGACGGCATATAAACACCGCCCACTTTGAAATAGCCACCGCGCGGATCAAAAACGGCCTTTAGTTCTTCAACGATAAAGGTGACATCACCGCCTTTGCGAAACACCGCACTCATGATGCGCGTCAAAGCCACCGCCCATTGGAAATGGTCCATGTTTTTCGAGTTAATGAAAACTTCGAAAGGACGACGCGACTCATGCGCGGTGCCTTGGTTGAGCACAATATCGTTGATCGTCACATACAACGCATGCTCAAACAGCGGCGATTTAATTTTATAGGTGCTGCCATCGAGCATTTCCGGACGCTCGACGCGCTCGTGCATATGCACCACTTCCGCCTGCGGCTCCACTAGGCTAGCCGCCGCCAACGCCTCGCGCTCGGCCTGTAGCTTGGCTCTCTCTTCCGGCGTTTGCACCGAATAACTGGTAATTTTCTTGCTGATCTTAATGGTCATTTCACTGTCCAGTACTACTTGGCCGAAATCAGTTTTAGCTCTGTACCTTGTTGATACGCCGTCAAAACCTCCAATTGCCGCCCTAGACGCGCGAGCTCAAGCAAATGGTCGATCTGAATAGGCCGATCCGGCGTCGTCAATAAAATAATCTGATCAATCACATAGTTACGTTTGACATCAAGTAATGCCTCTTCCAGACTCAAAGTGTCAAAGACCTCATCCTGGAACAGGAATTGATTATCGCCATGTGGAAGTATTTCTATCTTTAACTTTTGACCGGGAATTAAGTCCGCGGGCAACGCCGCTCTATTCGCCGAGCTGCCAGACCCCGGCTGTACCTTGGGTGGTGGGCCATTGGCCGATAACACCGCTTCCTTCAATGCCTGTTGCTGCTCGTCTGCACCGTATTTGGCGTTCAACTCAGCGAGGTGTTTTTCGTAAGCAGCGTGCCCGCGCGGCGTCAGCATGGTCTCACTTTCTTCCGCCTGCACCGGGTTAGGCCCGTTTACAGCCATGCACAGCAACAGCACCCATGAGTACCGACCTTTCATTGCCATGTTCCTTGCATTGACCTATCCCTGTGCGGAGCAACACAACTGCCGGCTCACCAACGGCGAACCGACAGCCAATCGCCCTACTTCTTGCCGGCCGGTTTTTTGACAACTGCCGGTTTTGCCGCGGCCTTTTTCACCGGTGCAGCCTTAGCTGGCGCGGCTTTCGCCGCAGGCTTAGGTGCAGCTTTGGCGGCAGCCGGCGCGGCTTTCGCTGGCGCGGCCTTAGCTGGCGCGGCCTTAGCTGGCGCGGCCTTTGCTGGCGCGGCCTTCGCTGGAGCGGCCTTCGCCGGCGCCGCCTTCGCTGGAGCGGCCTTAGCCGGCGCCGCCTTAGCTGGAGCGGCCTTCGCTGGAGCCGCCATGGCTGGCGCGGCCTTGACAGCGGGTTTGGCCTTCACTTGAGCCGCCAGCGGTGCTGGCGCAGCATCGACCTTCACCGCTGTTTTCCCCGTTGAACTTGCTTTGACTGGCGCCAGTTCTACCGGCGCCGCCTTGGCTGCTTTCTTTTTGACTACCGGCAATTCCTGACCGGTTGCCTTCGCAACCACTGCCTTGGCCTGATCGGCGAGCTGCACCACTTCAGCCTTGGCTTGATCGGCTAGGTGAACCACCTCCGCCTTGGCTTGGGCGATGCCCTTTTTGGCGGCCTTCACCTGCACCGCTACCGCTTTTTCGACTTTGGCGACTTCTTCACTCACCGCTTTTTTTAATTGCGTGGCTTTGGCTTTAACCGCTTTTTGCGCCGCGCCTACTTGTTTGGCCGCTGCCTTGCGGACCTTGTTGACCCGAACTTCTGCAGCGGCCACCACTTCTTCGCCTTCAGCGATCAACTTGTCGCCAATGGCTTCCGCCCGCTCTTTCAGTTCTTCCACTTTGCCCGCCATACCCTGATTTTTCTTGCTCATAACGCCCCCTCCCTTGCGATGTGAGCGCCCAAAAAGTAGCGGGCGCCGTCAGAACTTGCCGTAATACCCTTCTTTGAGGGCATCGAACAGATTGGCGGCGTTGTGCACCTCGCCGTCGTATTCGATTTCCTCGTTACCTTTTGCCTCAACTACGCTGCCATCTTCCAACTCAAAACGATAGACCGTGTTTTCCAGATCATGTTCCTTCACCAACACACCTTGGAACGCCGCCGGATTGAAACGGAAGGTCGTACAGCCCTTCAAATCTTGCTTGTGCGCGTACAGATAGATGTCCTTGAAGTCGGCGTATGGGTAGTCGGTCGGCACGTTGGCGGTTTTGCTGATCGAAGAATCCACCCACTTTTGCGCGGCGGCCTGGATATCCACATGTCCCTTTGGGCTAATGTCGTCCGCTGCTACGAAGTACTCCGGCAACTTTTCATCTGCTTTATCGCTGTACGGCATCGCCCTGGAATTGACCAGATGCCGATAGGCGAGCAGCTCATAACTATACACTTCGACCTTTTCTTTCGACTTTTTGCCCTCGCGAATGATATTGCGAGAGTAATGGTGCGCGAAAGACGGCTCAATTCCGTTGCTGGCATTATTGCCCAACGACAGCGAGATCGTGCCGGTCGGCGCAATCGAACTGTGGTGGGTGAAACGTGCACCCGTTTCTGCCAGTTCGGCGACCAGTTGTGGCGCCACGCCCGCTAAGCGCTGCATATAGCGCGAGTATTTGCCGTGCAACAAGCGGCCGGGAATCGTTGCGCCTAACACGTAGCCGTCAGCGACCATCTCCGGGCGCTTGCGCAACATCTCACCAGTGACGGTGAATTCCTCGCGCATGATCGGGGCTGGGCCCTTTTCCTTGGCCAAAATCAAGGCTTCTTCCCAACCGGCTAGCGCCAAATCACGCGCCACCGCGTCGGTGAATTCCAGCGATTCGAGCGAGCCATAGCTCATCTTTAACATGGTCAAGGTCGAACCCAGACCCAAAAAGCCCATCCCATGGCGGCGTTTGCGCAAGATTTCGGTGCGCTGACCTTCGAGCGGCAAGCCGTTGATCTCAACCACATTGTCGAGCATACGGGTGAATACCCGCACCACCTCTTGGTACTCTTCCCAATCAAATCGGGCACGCGAAGTGAACGGCTCGCGAACAAACTTGGTTAAATTGACCGAACCCAGTAAACAAGAACCGTACGGGGGCAAAGGCTGCTCACCGCAAGGATTGGTCGCGCGAATGCTCTCGCACCACCAATTGTTGTTCATATCATTAACGCGGTCGATCAAGATAAAACCCGGCTCGGCAAAATCGTAGGTCGATGACATGATCATCTCCCACAGACCTTTCGCCCGAATCCTGCTGTAGATCTTACAAGCAACCAAACCATCATCGCGACTGACATAGTTGTGCCGTGTCGGCCACTCGCGCCAGATGACTTGGGCGGGATCGTTGAGATTGATCTCGTGCTGTTCTTTGATATGGACCGGGAACACCAAAGGCCAGTCGCTATCGGTTTCTACCGCGTCAATAAACTCATCGGTAATTAACAAAGACAAATTGAACTGGCGCAAACGCCCATCTTCACGCTTTGCTTTGATGAATTCTTTAACGTCTGGATGCGACACATCAAAAGTGCCCATCTGCGCACCGCGCCGACCACCCGCGCTGGACACGGTAAAACACATCTTGTCGTAGATATCCATGAAGCTCAACGGGCCAGATGTATAGGCACCCGCTCCCGACACATAAGCGCCACGCGGACGCAATGTCGAAAATTCATAACCGATACCGCAACCGGCTTTTAGCGTCAGACCGGCTTCATGGACTTTACCGAGAATATCGTCCATGGAATCGCCAATGATGCCCGACACCGTACAGTTGATCGTACTGGTTGCTGGTTTGTGATCTAAAGCGCCGGCATTGGAGGTAATGCGTCCGGCGGGAATGGCTCCACGCCGCAATGCCCACAAAAAGCGCTCAAACCAATGCTGACGCTTTTCGGGTGTTGCTTCGGCATCCGCAAGTGCACGCGCAATGCGTTTAAAGCTGTCGTCGATGGTGCGATCAACCGGATCGCCCAATTTGCTTCTCAGCCGATATTTTTTATCCCAAATATCTTGCGAAGCGGGTTGCATTGGAATTTCAACCACCTCATTACGCACCGCTTCCAATCGAACCGTACTCATCAACTTGCGCCTCCCAAGGCCTCAACGTGTTTCAAAGGCCGCCGCTGGGCAACTAGTTCTAGATGCCAGCCCTCAGCTAAACCACAACATGTAGTGGTTGCGACGGCTGCGGAGTTTGAGATGAGCCACTCCCCACGTCAAGCGCCGCTTGATTGATCCGTGACCGGGAAGGCGCTGTTGGTGGTTGGTTTCCCAGCAACACGATGCGGCAAACGTAGCGCGGCTCCGTGCGTACGCGAGATCTTGCATTGCGCGAAAAGGCCGTTCGCGCTGGCGGCCGCGGCTCCTTGCGCGATCCCCAGCAGAGCGCCGGGCGCCTCGCGTACAGACACGAAATGCAAGCCTGAGCTTGGCCGACGCGAGGACCCAGCCCACCACGGCAGGGCGGCCCGTGCGGATTTGGGCCTGATTTAATGGCATGGAGGCAAGGCCCTGGGTTGGCTTGCCAACACAGCAGATTTCCTTCAATCCCGATGGACTGCTAGATTCCCTGGCTGGACGCCCGCGTGAGGCGCATCCGCTGCAATTTGCCCTTTTGGAGCTGCCATGTTCAACGATGTACTGAATAAGTTGGTCAGTGGCCAGGATTTGACGGGCGCCGAGGCGGAAACGTCGATGCGCGTGATCATGGCTGGCGACGCCACTGCGGCGCAGATTGCCGCCTTTTTGGTGGCGCTGCGCATGAAGGGCGAAACCACCGAAGAAATCGCCGCAGCGGCACGCGTGATGCGCTCTTTGATGACCCCGGTTGATTTGCCCACCGAGCATCTCACTGACATCGTCGGTACCGGCGGTGATCACGCCAACACCTTTAATGTGTCGACCGCGGCCAGCTTTGTCGCTGCGGTGGGTGGCGCACGGGTCGCCAAACACGGCAATCGTTCGGTGTCGAGCAAATCCGGCAGTGCCGACGTGTTGGAAACCGCCGGCGCTAGGCTGGATTTGGACCCGGCGGCGGTGCGCCGCTGCATAGAGGAACTGAGCATCGGTTTTATGTTTGCGCCCATGCACCACGGCGCGATGAAACACGCAGCGCCGGTGCGTCGCGAGCTTGGGCTGCGTACCTTGTTTAACTTATTGGGGCCGTTGACCAATCCGGCGCGCGCGCCGCATCAAGTGCTCGGTGTATTTGACCGCCGTTGGCTGGAACCCTTAGCTCAGGTGCTCGGCGAGCTGGGCAGCAAGCATGTATTGGTGGTGCACGCGCTGGATGGTTTGGACGAACTGTCCATTGCCGCTCCCAGCCAGGTTGCCGAACTGAAAGATGGCGCGGTGCGGGTGTATTCGATCGCCCCCGAAGATTTTGGCATCGCGCGTAATTCTATTGACACGCTGCGGGTCAACTCGCCGGTGGAGAGTTTGTCCATCGTCGAACGGGTGCTGGGCGGTGAAGCCGGCGCCGCCAGCGATTTCGTCGCGCTGAACGCGGGTGCGGCGCTCTACGCTGCCGATCGCGTAGTCAGTTTGGCCGACGGTGTCGCGGCGGCCCAACAGATCCTCAGCAGCGGTCGCGCCTTGCAGCGCTTACGTGATTTTGTGGCACTGACCAATACCTTATGAGCGATATCTTAGAGCGTATCGTCGCCCGCAAGTTCGAAGAAGTCGCAACGCGCCGAGCTAGCAGGCCGCTTGCGGACATCAAAGCGCGCAGCGCCGACAATCCGACCACGCGTGGTTTTGAGGCCTCGCTGCGTGCGCGCGTACGCACGGGGCAGCCCGCCGTGATCGCCGAAATTAAAAAAGCCAGCCCCAGCAAGGGCGTAATCCGCCCCAATTTTGACCCGACAGCGATTGCGCAGAGCTACGCCTCGGCCGGTGCAGCATGTCTGTCAGTGCTGACCGATGAGGATTTTTTTCAAGGGCACGATCGTTATTTGGAGCAAGCGCGGCGCGCCTGCGTGCTGCCGATTTTGCGCAAAGACTTCACCATCGACGCTTATCAGATTTACGAAGCTAGCCAATTGGGCGCCGATTGCGTGTTGTTAATCGTCGCCGCGTTACCCGACTCACGCTTGGCCGAATTCACCGATCTAGCCTTTGATGTTGGCCTTGATGTCTTGGTCGAAGTGCATGATGGCGCCGAGTTGCAACGCGCATTGGCAACCCGCGCCAGCATGATCGGCATCAACAATCGTGATTTGCGTAGCTTTCAAACACGCCTGGAAACCACGTTGGAACTGCGTGCATCCGTTCCGCCTGAGCGCCTGCTGATCACTGAAAGTGGTATCGGCGAACGCAGTGATGTGGCCCGCATGCGCGCGGCCGGCGTGCACGGCTTTCTAGTCGGCGAAGCCTTTATGCGCGCAGCCGATCCGGGTGCAGAACTAGAAAAGCTGTTCTTCTAGCAAACACCGCGCTTAAGCTTCGCGCGCCAGATCGGCAATCAGCCGCCGCACATCCACCGCTATTTCTGGATCATCCAGCGCCAATCGCAAAGTGGCATGCACATAACCGAACTTGGTGCCGCAGTCGTAGCGCACGCCATCGAAGCGGTAAGCGTGCACCGCTTGCTCGGCTAACAACGCAGCGATTGCGTCAGTCAATTGAATTTCTCCACCGGCGCCTGGACTGGTGCGCTCCAGCAAATCGAAGATGCGCGTGTCCAGTACGTAGCGGCCAACCACCGCCAGATTGGACGGCGCAACTTCCGGCTGCGGCTTTTCGACAATGCTTTCGATACGCATCAAGCGATCGTTAATTGAACGTCCAGCAACAATGCCGTACTTACTGGTGTCTTTCAGATCGACTGGCTCCACCGCAATAACGCTGCCACCTTCGCGCGCCTGCACCGCCGCCATTTGCGCCAACGCGCCCGGGCCGTCCCGATTGATGATGAAATCATCCGGCAAAATCACGCCAAACACCCCAGGCGCGACCGCCGGGCGGGCGCATAACACCGCTTGACCTAAGCCACGCGCCTCACTTTGCAGCACAAACACCGGCCGCACATGGTCTGGCAGCACGTCGCGGACGATGCGCAACAACTCAAACTTGTTGCTTTGAGCCAGCTTTTGTTCCAATTCGAATGCCTGATCATAATGATCGCTGATCGCCCGCTTATTGCGATTGACCACAAAAACCAGCGTATCGGCGCCAGCCGCCACCGCCTCATCGCTAGCCCATTGGATCAACGGCCGATCCATCACCGGCAGCATTTCTTTAGGAATGACTTTGGTGGCGGGCAGAAAGCGCGTTCCCAAGCCCGCAACAGGAAATACCACCGTGCGCAAACGCGTATTCATCATGACCTCGACCAAGCTTGGCCGGCTAGAATACGCTGGTTTTGCGCGCTATGAATAAACTCAGACGACCTTCAGGCGCGTTTCAGCGGCACCACGTTTTCGTCGCTGCTGGCGTTGCCGCGTCCAGAGAATTCCGGCACAAAGCGGCTGAGAATTTCGCGTAGCTCGTCGACCGCGTAACGGCGCACCGCAGAGTCACCCTGGTGCAGTGACTGACTCAATTCATCCAAGTTCACCGCACGGTGTTGCGCTAGGAAAATCTTTTGGTGACGCGTCTGCTGATAGCTCTCATGCTCGTGGAATAACTCCTCGAACAACTTTTCGCCTTCACGTAAACCGGTGTACACCACCTGGATGTCCTGACCGGGCAATTTGCCAGCGAGTCGGATCATCTGTTCGGCCAGATAACGGATTTGAATAGGCTCGCCCATATCGAGCGCGAAAATCTCGCCACCCTGCCCCAAGGTCGCCGCTTGCAGGATCAGCTGACACGCTTCTGGAATAGTCATGAAATAGCGACTGATTTCCGGATGCGTGACCGTTACCGGTCCACCTTGGCGAATTTGCTCGCGAAACAGCGGCACCACACTACCGGCCGAATCCAGCACATTGCCAAAGCGCACGGTCAAAAAGCGCGTACGCGAGCGCCGTGCGAGGTTCTGACAAAAGATCTCAGCGATGCGCTTGGTGGCACCCATCACGTTAGCGGGATTGACCGCTTTGTCGCTGGAAATCAATACAAAAGTCTCAACGCCAGCTTCGTCTGCAGCCAGCGCAATGGCGCGCGTGCCGAGCACATTATTGCGGAAGGCTTCGCGCAATTGTTTTTGCAGCAGCGGCACATGTTTGTACGCTGCGGCATGGAAAACCACGTGCGGCCTCAAGGTTTCCATCACGTGTCGGCAGGTCGCCGGATCGCACACGTCGCCGAGCGCCGCATCCAATTCCAAATCGGGAAACTCACGACGCAGTTGCCGTTCGATCTGGTACAGGTTGTATTCGGATTGCTCAAGAATACCCAGCGCCGACGCGCCCAAACGCGCCACCTGTCTACACAATTCCGCACCAATCGAACCACCACCACCGGTCACCAATACACGTTTGCCCGACAAGGCCTGACGAATCGCCGTCCAATCCAATTGCACCGGCTCACGACCGAGTAGGTCTTCGATCGCCACTTCTTTCAGTTCATTAAAAGCCGAACGACCAGCGACCACATCCTGCAAGCGGGGCACGGTGCGAAACGGCAAACCGGTTTCTTCGCATAACTCGACCACCCGCCGCATTTCCGCGGTGCTTGCGGTGGGCATTGCGATCAGCAACATATCGGCAGCGACCGCGCGGGCCAAATCTTGCAGTTCTTCTATCCTGCCGAGTACTGGAACGCCATGCACGCGAGCGCCGCGTAACAGGCGATTGTCATCGACAAAACCGACCGGCAAATACTGACCTTCGGAGCGCAGATCGCGGACCAGCATTTCACCCGCGCGTTCCGCACCAAGCACCAGCACGCGCTTGCGCGAACTGCGTTCGTAAAAATCCAAGCGGCTATCTTTCCAAAAACGATACGCGAGCCGCGGCAAACCCAATAAAACCGACATCAAAATCGGATAGATCAACAGCACGCTGCGTGGCACATTGCCAAGGCGGTCGTACAAAAATAGGGCTAAGGCAACCGTGAGTGCGCCTAAAATTGAGCCGCGCACGATGTTCCATAAATCCGGCAAACTGGCAAAGCGCCACAAGCCTTTATATAAACCCGTCCACCAAAAAATGCTGCCTTGAATGGCCAAAACCAAGACCACTTCGGTGGCGGTCAGCACGGTCATCGAGGTATCTACCTCGAAGCTCAGGCGTATCGACTTTGCCAGGTACCAAGCGGCCAAAATCATCGCCAAATCGTGAGCCACGACCGCGGTACGTGGGTGAATGAGGGCCACGAAGGCGCGCACGGCGCGACTCATACCTGCCTCCGCGCGTGGCGCAATGCGTAATCACGGCCCATCCGCCAAACGACGATGCCGACGAGGTAGGTGCTAATCGTAGCGATCAACATGAGATCCCAACGTTGCAAGCCAATAAATACGACCAGAGCAGCAAGCGCCACGCTGGCCATCAGGTAGGTCAACGTAGTGCGCGTGTGGCCCCAGCCACAACGCGTCAACCATTGATAGAGGTGCTCGCGGTGCCCAGTGTACCATCGCCGCGGCGGACGCCGAATCATCCGCCATAGCAGAGTCAATCCCGCATCCAGAAAGACCACTGCAATCAGTAACAATGCGGCCGGCAAAGCGCCGCGCGTACCTGCGACCGGCATCAGCGCCAATGCGCCGACCATCAACCCCAGGCTAGCGCTGCCAACATCACCCATAAATGCGCGTGCCTTGGGAAAGTTATAGGGTAAAAATCCACCTACGGCGCCGGTTGCCACCGCAGCAAACCAAGCGGCCGGCACATCACCGGCAAACCAAGCCAACAGGGCCAAACCAAAACAGACCACGATGGCTTGAGTGGCCGCAAATCCATTGACGCCGTCGACGAAATTCCAAAAGTTGATCGCCGGCAATAACAGCAGCACAGGCACTGCACCAACGACGAACAAGGGCCAATTGGCGCTCAAACCGGGCAGCGCACCAAAAGTGACACACGCCGCAGCAAGGCAATGGGCCAATAAACGTGGCCACACCGGCAGACCACGCCGATCGTCGATCCAACTAATGGCCGCGACCAGACTGACACCTGCGGCACTGCACAAGGCCCAACGACCTAGTGAATTGGAAAAACCCAAAGCCGCGCCAAAACCGGCCCAAAAGGCAATGACGGTAACCACAAATCCCAAGCCCGCACCACGCACCGTCAAACGTTGGTGCATGCGCCGGGCGCCGGGCGCGTCGTGCATTTGCGCACGTTGCGCATATTCGATGACCAGCCAGGTCAACAACATCGATGCCAGGGCGGCCAACAAACCGAGCGATACCGCGCTCATCGGTTATTCACCTGAGACGCCGTGAACCGGCTTGATGCTGCCCCAGCTCTTGCAACTGGGACATTGCCAGTGCAATGCGCGCGGACTGAACCCACAACGACTACAGCGATAACCCGGCTTGCGCTCCAACAAGCCGCGCAATAACTCACGAATCAGTCCAACGGCCTCGGCACGCTCGCCCGATTCAGACGGAAATGACAGATCGACCACTTTGAGCACGCCACGCACCGAAGGCCTAGTGTGGAGACGATCTGCGAGAAAAACCACGGCTTGGCTGCGACCCTCACAACGTTCAATCATCGCACTGCGCGCCAACAAGGCCGCAACACCGCGATCGCGCTGCATCATCAGATCGAGAAAAGCCAAGGCGCGTTGCGGTCGAACAATGGCCTCGTAGGTCTCCAGCAATGGGTTCAAGATCTCGGATAAAAAGTCCGGATCAATCTCCGCGGCTTTCTCGAAGTGCCTGATAGCCAAATCAAAGCTGCCATCCCCGTGGGCTAATCGACCCAACAGGATATGCGCACGCACACAACGCGCATCAGCGGACAGCGCTTCCTGTCCCAGCTTGCGCGCTTGAACTAAATCGCCGCGCGTACGTGCCTGATCGGCGGTTTCGCAGAAAAACTGCGCGATCAACGGCGCCATCGCATCACCCGACACCGCGCGCAGCCGCTGCGCCATTTCAATCGCGCGGCCCCAATCGCGTTCTTGCTGGTAAATCGAAATGAGATGGCGTAAGGCCACCGGTGCATATCGGTCCACCGCCAGCAAATCGGTGTAAAGCGACTCGGCGCGATCCAACAATCCGGCACGCATATAATCTTCGCCCAGTTCCAGCAAGGCGATGGTGCGTTGTTCGCTGGAGAGCTTGGGTCGGCTGTATAGATCCTGGTGCAAGCGGATCGCGCGATCGGTTTCACCACGACGGCGGAACAGATTTCCCAAGGTCAGTTGGGTTTCGAAGGTGTCGCTGTCGAGCTCGGCAATCTTCAAAAATACTTCAATCGCCTTATCCGGCTGCTCATTCAACAGAAAGTTCAGACCACTGAAATAGGTCTGCGATAGCTGCGAAAAACGCTGCCCGCTGCTGCGTTCGCTACCACGACGGCCGATCAGGTAACCGGACCAAGCAGCGATGGGTAGCAACAGCCACAAAAATTCCCAGCCCGTCATCGTCTGGGCTCAGCTGCCAGGATGTCGAGCACGACGCAGCTCGCGTTTCAGCCCCAACACGACCGCCAAATACAGCCCGAGCGCGCCAGCGAGACTACCCAGTGCGAAAAAAACGACTAAGGCGACACCCAATGGCAGGGTTAAACCGCCAAACAGAGCGTCAATGGTCACCAAGGTAGAATTGAATGCCGCGAAAATGAGCACCGTAGACAGCGCCAGCAACAAAACAATTCTGGCTGCCAGTTTCACCCTAGCGTGCGGTCTTGCTGCGGCCTTTGGCCTTGGTCGCGACTACCGCACCGACATTCACCCGCTCGCGCAGTTCTTTGCCCGGTTTAAAGTGCGGCACGTATTTACCGGTCAACGCAACCACATCGCCGGTCTTCGGATTGCGGCCCATGCGCGGCGGCCGAAAATGCAAGGAAAAGCTGCCAAAACCACGCACTTCAATGCGCTCGCCCGTAGCAAGGGCATCAGCCATCTGGTCGATGACCGATTTCACCGCTAATTCTACATCTGGCTGGGCCAAATGCGTTTGACGGCCAGACAAGGCCAACATGAGTTCGGACTTAGTCACGAGCGGCACTCCATCAGCAGCGAACGTCGGGATTGAAGACTACCGCTCAATCGTCGGGGCGGCGACTGCCGCCCCGACTAAGACTACAGCGATCAGCGGCTCAGTTGTTCTTTCAACAACGCGCCGAGCTTAGTGGTGCCGATGGAGGTGTTGTGATAATCCTCCAATGCCTCAGCCAATTCGTCGTCTTCCTTCGCGCGAATCGACAACTGCAAGATACGACCACGACGATCCAGGCCGGTGAACTTGGCTTCGATCTTTTCGCCCTGCTTGTAGAACAAGGTCGCGTCATCCACGCGTTCCTTGGCGATATCAGCGGCGCGTAAATAACCCTCTACGCCTTCGCCCAGATCAACCGTCACACCGCGCGCGTCCACTTCTCGAACGATGCCGTGCACGATGCTGCCCTTCGGATGCGAGGCCATGTAGCTGCCAAACGGATCCTGTTCCAACTGCTTGATGCCGAGCGAAATACGTTCGCGCTCTGGATCGACGGCCAAAACGACGGCTTCGATCTCTTCGCCCTTCTTGAAGTTGCGCACCAAGTCTTCGCCAGTGCCATTCCAAGAAATATCGGACAAGTGCACCAAACCGTCGATGCCACCGTCCAGACCCACGAAGATGCCGAAATCAGTGATCGACTTGATCGAACCCGACACACGATCGCCCTTCTTGAAGGTGCCGGCAAACGCTTCCCATGGATTGCTGGAACACTGTTTCATGCCGAGCGAAATACGACGACGCTCTTCATCAATATCCAGCACCATCACTTCGGTTTCGTCGCCAATGGCAACAATCTTGGCCGGATTGACGTTCTTGTTAGTCCAATCCATCTCGGAAACGTGCACCAAACCCTCAACACCCGGCTCAAGTTCGACGAACGCACCGTATTCGGTGACGTTGGAAACCTTGCCGAACAAACGCGTGTGTTGCGGGTAACGACGCGAGATGTTGACCCACGGATCGTCGCCCAACTGCTTCAGACCAAGCGAGACGCGATTGCGTTCGCGATCGAAACGCAGCACGCGTACGTCGATCTCATCACCCACATTGACCACTTCTGACGGGTGACGAACACGCTTCCACGCCATATCGGTGATGTGCAACAAGCCATCAATGCCACCTAAGTCGACGAATGCGCCGTAATCGGTGAGGTTTTTGACCACACCCTTCAGCACCGCGCCTTCTTTGAGCTTCTCCATCAACTGCTCGCGTTCAACGCTGAACTCGCTCTCCACCACGGCGCGACGTGACACCACCACGTTGTTGCGCTTGCGATCAAGCTTGATGATCTTGAATTCGAGATCTTTGCCTTCCAGGTAGACCGGATCGCGGACCGGACGCACATCGACCAGGGAACCCGGTAGAAACGCGCGGATGTCCTTGATATCGACAGTAAACCCGCCTTTGACCTTGCCACTGATGCGACCAACGATGGTCTGATCCTTGGACTGTGCTTCTTCCAACTCGTCCCACACCATCGCGCGCTTGGCTTTCTCACGCGACAATCGCGTCTCGCCGAACCCGTCCTCAAGGGCGTCGAGAGCAACCTTCACTTGGTCGCCGACACTCACCTCAAGTTCACCCGCTTCATTACGGAACTGGTCGATCGGCACGACGCCTTCGGACTTTAGTCCCGCATTGACGATGACCACGTCACTGCGAATTTCTACAACGGTACCGGTGACAATCGCGCCCGGCTTGAGCTTGCTAATGCGCTCGCTCTGTTCAAACAGTTCGGCAAAACTTTCAGTCATGGTTGATTCCAAAAAATCGGAAAAACCTCGGCTAGGCCCTTAGTTCGGCTGCGCCGGAGTTCGTCCACCCTCTTTCGAGTGTGCGTATGTGATTGATTCCCAGGAGGATTCCTGGGGTCCTGTCCCAATGTCGCAAGATGCACGTCAACGTGACAACGTTGCCGCCCAGCTCAGCACGGTGCTCACTACTTGCTCGATAGACACGCTGGTCGAGTCGATCGTGTGGGCATCATGCGCGGCTATCAAGGGCGCCACCGACCGTGTACGGTCGCGTAGGTCGCGCTCCTCAATCTCGCGTAAAAGGGCGGGCAGAATAGCGCTAATTCCCTTTTCACTCAACTGTTTATGCCGGCGCCGCGCACGCTCCTGCGCGCTCGCAGTCAGGAAGACCTTCAATTCGGCAGCGGGAAATACAATTGTACCCATATCGCGTCCGTCGGCAACCAGCCCAGGCGCTTGCGCAAAGGCGCGTTGTTTGGCCAACAATGCCGCGCGCACGGCCGGCAGCGCCGCCACTTTGGATGCTGCTTGCCCGGCTTCTTCGGTACGGATCTCATCCGAAATGTCCTCGGTTACTAACCACACATGTGGCTCGCTATCGATGCGATCTTCGAAGCGGATATCGGCGGTCAACGCCAGTCCGGCCAGGGCGTCGGCATCAGCCAGGTCAACCCCAGCGCGCAAAGCCGCGACGCCTACCCCTCGGTAGAGCGCGCCAGAATCCAGAAAATGCCAGCCGATCGCGCGCGCGACCGCGCGACTGATGGTGCCTTTGCCCGAGCCACTCGGACCGTCAATGGTGATCACCGGCGCCGCTGCACTCATGCAATCCGTTCCTGGTCGCGTACGGTGATGTGCAAACCGCTGGCGCGCGCCAGTTGCACAAAGCTCGGGAAACTGGTGTCCACATTCGCGCAATCCAGAATGTGTATATCGCCACGTGCCCGCAAGCTGGCAACCGCAAAGCTCATTGCAATACGGTGATCACCGCGGCTATCGATACAGCCGGACCCGAATTGTCCACAACCTTCGATTGCCATGCCATCGTCGAACTCCTGCACATTCACTCCTAATGTAGTGAGCCCGCGCGCCATTGCCGCGATGCGATCGCTCTCTTTGACCCGCAACTCATGCGCACCGCGAACTGTAGAGGTCCCCGTCGCGCACGCCGCCGCAATGGCAAAGGCGGGAAACTCGTCGATCATATCTGGCACGCGCTTGATCGGCACATCGATAGCGCGCAACGCGCTGGCACGCACACGCAGATCACCCACCGGTTCACCGGCAATCTCGCGCCGATCGAGAATGACGATGTCGGCACCCATATCGAGCAAACTATCTAACAAACCGGTGCGGCGCGGATTCAAGCCGACGTTTTCGATCATCAACTCGCCTGCTGGCGCAATCGCGGCGGCCACCAAGAAAAACGCGGCGGACGAAAAATCCCCGGGTACCGCAATCGGTTGTGCCAGCAAAGTGCGCCCTGGCTTAAGCCGGATGCGTAGGCCATCGACCTGCACATCGGCGCCCAGCGCTGCCAACATCCGTTCGGTGTAGTCGCGCGTGGCGGCCGGCTCGGTCACCCAAGTCTCCCCTTGCGCGTACAAACCCGCCAGCAAAACGCAGGATTTAATCTGTGCACTGGCCACCGGGCAGGTGTATTCGATGCCCCGCAAGCCAGCACTCGGCGCAATCTGCAAGGGCGCCGTGCCCGCTTCCGTGCTGCCGATCAGCGCGCCCATGCGTTCGAGTGGTTCGATGATCCGCCGCATGGGCCGCCGTGACAAAGATTCGTCACCGGTGAGCGTGCTGGCAAACGATTGGCCCGCCAACAGTCCCGCTAGCAGGCGCATGGCGGTACCTGCGTTACCACAGTCCAGTGGCTTTGCGCTGCCCCGCAAGCCATGCATGCCCACGCCATCGATCTGCAAGGTGGTTTCGTCAATGCGCTCAATGGACACGCCCAGATCGCGCAGGATTTGCGCCGTTGCCAGCGTATCGGCGCCCGGCAAAAAACCGCTGACGGTGGTGCGGCCCAGCGCGAGCGCGCCAAACATCACGGCTCGATGCGAAATCGATTTGTCGCCCGGCACGACGATGCGTCCGCCGATTCGAGTGGCGGGACTGAGCAAGTACTCACGCGAATTGCCACTCATGGGGTTTTCTCGTTCAGCGCGTGGTCTGCATGCAAAACCTGAGTCAAAGCCACTAAAAACTGCTTGTTTTCGTCGGGTAGGCCAACGGTGATGCGCAAACAAGTCGGCAATCCATAACCACCCATAGGCCGCACGATGACGCCACGTTTCAATAGCGCATCTTCGATCGGTTTGGCCGTGCGCTCAAAATCGACTAATACAAAATTGCCCTGTGACGGAAATACAAACAAGCCCAGCGCTTGCAGTGACGCCGTCAAACGGGCGCGCTCGGCGGCATTGGCGACGCGCACAAGTTCTACATGTTCGACATCGGCAATCGCCCGAGTTGCTGCGGCTTGCGCGTAGATATTCACGTTAAAGGTCAATCGCGTGCGCTCCAGCACTGCGGCCAACGCCGGATTGCTGATCGCGTAGCCAATTCGTAAGGAGGCCAAACCATGCGCTTTTGAAAAGGTCCGCGTCACCACCACGTGCGGATGCAAATCGACCAGCGATAGCGCATCCGGCACCAGCGTTTCATCGACGTATTCGCGGTAGGCCTCGTCGATCACCACCACCGTATGTTTGGGCACGCGCACCAGAAAGCGCGCCAGCGTGGCGCGGTCCCACCACGTGCCAGTCGGGTTATTGGGATTGGCCAAATAGACCAGTTTGGTATTTTTGCCGAGCGCCGCCGCCATCGCCTCCGGATCAGCACCGAAGGGTTGCTCGCCATCACGCGCTAAAGTCGACACTGGTACCGGCACGCTGCCACAGGCCAGGGCCGCCAGCTTAAAAACCGCAAATCCATACTGCGGGAACACCACCTCTTCGCCCGGCGCAACAAAGGTTTGCGCGAGCAGCACCAATAACTCGTGCGAACCATTACCCAAGGTAACCGCATTGGGATCGACATTCCAACGCTGCGCAATCGCTTGTTTTAGCTTGCGCGCGCCGGCGTCGGGGTAGCGGATGAGATCGGCAAAATCGCGACCTTTGAGCAAGGCACTCACCGCCGCACTGGGCCCGTAGCCGTTCTCGTTGGAGCCAAGCTCAAGCATGCGCGGCAAGCCGAGCATTTGCCGAATGGTCTCCGGATCGTAACCCGGATCATAAGCGCTCAACCTCTGAACTCCGGGAGCGGCGAGTTGTTCGATGCGCATGATGGAGTCCCTAAACAATAGCCGCCGGATATGCCCCCAACACCTTCAATTGTGCGGCAATGGGGCCGAGGTCTGCTAATGCCGCCTGCAATGGGGCGCCCTCTATATGCCCTTCCACATCAATGAAGAATACGTATTCCCACTTCGCGCCGCGCGCCGGTCGCGATTCAATGCGGGTCATGCTGATGCCATGCTGGAACAGTGGCGTCAACAACTGATACAAGGCGCCGGGCTGGTCTTTGATGGCCAGCAGCAACGAGGTTTTGTCATGCCCACTGGGCGGAAATAGCTCACGGCCGAGCACCAAAAAACGCGTCGTATTGTCCGGGCGATCCTCGATATTCGGCGCCAGCACCTTCAAACCATAGACTTGGGCGGCCGACAATCCGGCAATTGCCGCGGCATCGTCGGCATTGCGCGCGCGCCGAGCTGCTTCCGCATTGCTGCTGACTGCGATTTTCTCGGCTTTGGGCAAGTGACGCCGCAACCAGCCGCGACATTGCGCCAAGGATTGTGCGTGCGAATAGACGCGCTCGATCTGACTCATATCGACCGCGCGCGACATTAAATTCTGATGCACGCGCAGCTCGATTTCGCCACAAATCTTCAGTGGCGTGGTCAAAAACATATCGAACGTATGGTGTACCGCGCCTTCGGTGGAATTTTCGACCGGCACCACGCCGAAATCGGCGTTGCTGTTCTCCACTTCGACGAAGACTTCTTCGATGCTCGCCATCGGAATGGTGATCACCGAATGGCCGAAGTGTTTTTGCACCGCGGCTTGGCTAAAGGTGCCTTCCGGCCCCAGATAGGCGATCTTCAGCGGGTTCTGCTGCGCCAAACAGGCCGACATGATCTCGCGAAAGACGCGCAACAATTCCTCATTCGACAGCGGACCCGCGTTGCGATCCGCGACCGCACGCAAGACCTGCGCCTCGCGCTCCGGGCGGTAATAGTCGATCGCCTGTTTCAGCGGACCCTTGGCCACACCCACCTGTCGCGCATAACCCGCGCGCTCACCGATCAACTCCTGAATCTGCCGATCCACCGCGTCTATGCGCAGTCGCAGTTCGGGCAAGGATATGGGCGGCGTCTCGTCTGATTGCTTAGGCATGGGGTAGGCTCAGAAAAGCGGGGCGGCTGAATCTAGCGCGGATGTTTCGTGAACTCACGCGATGATCGCGCAGGATATTGATCGTCCAGTGGTTTTTTCGAAGGAGCGGCGTAGTGGTTGATACACCCGACTGAGCAAAAAGCACTGGGCGAGGGACAAGCGAGGGCGCGTGAAGTTCATGAAACGTCCAGGCTAGAGCACCCGCACCGCCAAAATGCCCTCGATGCGTTCCACCGCAGCGACTACATCAGCGGCAATCGGTTGGTCCAAATCCAGGATGTTGTAGGCGAGTTCGCCGCGCGAAGCATTGTGCATCTGCGCGATGTTAGCGCCGGCCTCACCCAATACGTGCGAGAGTTTGCCGATCATATTTGGCACATTGCGGTTGGCCACCGTCAAGCGCTGCACACCGGCGCGCGCCAAACGCACACTCGGAAAATTGACGGCATTGACGACATTGCCGTTCTCCAAATAGTCACGCAATTGGTCGGCGACCATGATGGCGCAATTTTCCTCAGCCTCGGCCGTCGAGGCGCCAAGGTGCGGGAAGGAAATCACTTTGGCATGGCCAATGGTGCGCGGCGTCGGGAAGTCGGTGACGTAATAACCCAGTTTGCCACTGTCTAATGCGGCGATGACCGATTCTTCGTCAACCACGCCTTCGCGAGCGAAGTTCATCAGTACCAAACCATCGCGCGCGCTGCTCAAGGCTGCTGCATTGATAGTGCCGCGGGTTGCCGTGTTGAGTGGTACATGCAAGGAGATGAAATCCGATTCCGCCAGCACTTCGCCTAAGCTGCCCGCTTTATCGACATCACTCGACAATTGCCAAGCGCCATCGACCGTCATATGCGGGTCAAATCCAATCACCCGCATACCGATACCCTTGGCGGCGTTGGCCACGCGCACACCGATCGCACCCAAGCCGACTACACCGAGCGTACGGCCGACGACCTCAGTGCCAACGAAGCGTTTTTTGCCGTCTTCCACTTTGTGTTCCAACTGCGCATCGTTGGCGTCCAAACTGCGTACAAAGGCCAGCGCCTCGGGCAGATTGCGCACCGCCATCAGCATGCCGGCGAGCACCAGCTCTTTGACTGCGTTGGCATTGGCGCCCGGTGCGTTGAACACCACCACACCGTGTTTGCTGAGCTCGGTGACCGGCACATTGTTGGTGCCAGCGCCGGCCCGGGCGACCGCCTTTAACTGCGGATTGACCACGATGCTGTGCAAATCAGCCGAGCGCACCAAAATGGCGTCCGGGTTTTCAAGCTTGTCGCCAATCTCGTATTTGCCTTGCGGCAAGCGTGAGGTGCCAGTGACTGAAATCTTGTTGTAGGTGCGAATTTTGAACATGGGGTTATTCCGAAATGCTGAGAAAAGTTTGAGAGCGGATCTGCTGGCGCCACTGGCGCGCGACCACTAGCTACGGGACACAAAACTTGGGTAGATGCGGCTCATGAAGCTCGGGATGGACGAGTCGAATCGCTCCGACGTCGCGCCTATTCGGTGTCTCCACCCAGCCCAGCTGCATTAGCCGCTCGGCGTTCGCCATTGGCGACTGATCTGTCGCGTGGGCTTCGCCCGCCATTCCCCGTTACTTAGCCATTCACCCGTTGGAACTCGCGCATGTAGTCGATTAGCGCAGCCACTGCGTCTTCGCCGGTCGCGTTGTAGATACTGGCGCGCATACCGCCGACCGCACGGTGTCCTTTCAAACCGAGCAAATCGGCAGCCTCTGCGCCTTTCAAGAAACGGCCATCGAGTTCGGCTTTCTGCAGAATGAAGGGCACGTTCATCCACGAGCGATAACGGCTGTCGACATGGTTGGTGTAGAAACCGCCCGAGTTGTCGATGGCGTGATAGAGCGCCGTGGCTTTGCGCTCATTGCGCGCACCCAGCACCGCTAATCCGCCCTGCGCCTTAATCCACTCGAAAACCAGCGCAGCGACGTACCAACCAAACGTTGGCGGCGTATTGAGCATTGAGCCATTCTCGGCGTGCGCCTTGTAGCTCAAAATTTGCGGTATGGGCCGTGGTTTGCGCTCCAGCAAATCCTCGCGAACGATCATCACGGTAATGCCGGACGGTCCGATATTCTTCTGCGCGCCGGCGTACAACACCCCGTAACGCGAGACATCCAGCGGACGCGACAAGATCGTGCTTGACACATCTGCCAGTACCGGCGCTGATTGCGCGGGCAAGTTGTAAAACTCGACGCCATGAATAGTTTCGTTTGGCGTGACATGCAAATACGCCGCGTTGTCGCTGAGCTGCCAATCGGCAAGCTCGGGCACCGTGGTGAAATTCGAACTTTCGCTGCTGGCCGCAATCCGCGCTGCGCACAGCGTTTTCGCCTCTTTAACGGCTTTCTCGCCCCAAGCGCCCGTCACTACGTAATCAGCCGGTTGATCCGCTGCCGCAAAGTTCATCGGCAATAGCGCAAATTGCGCGGTAGCGCCGCCCTGCAAAAACAGGACTTTGTAGTTGCTCGGGATCGCCAGGATTTCGCGCAATTGGGCTTCGGCGCCCTCTGCCAACGCGACAAAGGATTTATCGCGATGGCTAATTTCCATCACCGAGGCGCGCGCATCGCGCCATTCCAGCATTTCTTCTTGCGCTTGACGCAATACAGATTCGGGCAACGCGCCAGGACCGGCGCTGAAATTAAAAGCACGGCTCACGAGAAGCTCCACTCAGGGCTTGATGCGGTGCAGCATAGGGGAGCCCGCCGTGACACGGTAGGCTTGTGCATTCGAATAATTAGGCGCTGGGCATTTTGCCATGACCGCGCCATAGTCAATAACGGGGATAGCGCAAACCAGCGGAGGTAGGTTGAACCTCAACGTGCCCAGCGGTTTTGCGATTGGCAGGTCGAAAAACGTGCAGCGGCTAACCCAAACGATTAAGGATCAACCGGCTCTATCGATACCCGTACCCGCAATTTTTCGCCTGGGTCATAACCTAAGCGCGAGAAAAATACCTCACCACGATAGCGGTATTCGACGTCGTAACCGGCGATGCGACGCTCGTCGTAACCTGCTTCTACCACGCGACAACGTGTCTCAATGGCGCGACCAGAGCGCGGATTATCGTTGGCATCCACTTCCCGACCCACCGCGCCGCCGATCACCACGCCAGCGATGGTCGCCGCATCGCGACCGCTGCCCTTGCCCACCTGATTGCCTAAGGCACCGCCAACCAAGGCCCCTACGATGGTGCCTGTCGCCGTGTTGTCATAGCGTCCGCCCGGCCGCCGCGCGCCCGTGTCGAAACACTCCTCGCGCGGCTGTTCGACGCGAACCGTCTCATAAATAGGATCGACCTGCAGCACATCGGCGTACACCAAGCGGGCATTGTCATCGGCTGGCGGCACCGGCGGTCCGTACGCACGATTTTGAGCAGCAGCTACGGCCGGAAGTGTCATCGCGAGCAGCAACAAGGAAATCGACTTGCGCATCGGAGCATCTCCGTGGAGGCATTGATAGCGTTCAACTCACACGATTACAGCAGGCAGGCGCTGAATGCTGTCTGAGAATGGGCAAGTATTGCAGAGGCAATTTTGGCTCTCTGCCGCTTAGCAGCCCAAAGACTCAAACAAAAACGCATGTAACATATTGATTCGAAAACCAATAAATTCAGCGCCCTGCGAGCTGCAGCAGTGCGTCACGATAGCCAGCCGCAAAAGCCTCGCGCTTGGGGTGGCGACCGCAATCGGTAATGGCGCGACCGCCAACGCCGACACTCGGCGCATGGCGTGCTGGCGCAAACACCCAACTGCCCATCAGGTTTTCAGGCTGCACGGCTGCCAAGCTTGGATCGCATTCGTCGAGCACCAGCCAATCAGCATCGGCGCCGACTTGCAAGCCGCCCGCCTTGGCACCACAGGCCTGCGCCCCGCCGGCGACAGCCTCGTTCCACAGATTCGCAGCGACATCGGCACACGCGCCGTCGGCCAGTACTGTACGGCGACCAGAAGCCAAACGCGCTTGGTACTCCAGCCAGCGCAATTCTTCGCGCGGATCCAATCCGATGTGACTGTCAGACCCAATACCCCAACGACCACCGCGTGCGCGTAAATCGGACAAGTCGAAAACACCATCACCCAAATTGGCTTCGGTTGTCGTGCAAATACCAACCACGGCGTTTGATTTTGCCAGCAGCCCTCTTTCCCAATCGCTGGCATGCGTGGCATGCACCAGGCAATAGCGCGCATCCACATCGACCAGGTCAAAAAGCCGCTCGATGGGTCGACGCTGATGCACGGCCAAGCAATCAAGCACCTCGGCTTGCTGCTCGGCGATATGGATATGGATCGGTCGCTCACGCCAGAACGGATTGGCCAACACGCGTTGCAATTGGTCAGCAGACACCGCGCGCAAAGAGTGCATGGCCGCACCCAGGCGCATGCCAGGTTGCAAATCATGCTGCGCTAGGGTCTCGCAGAGTCGCATGAATTGTTCGACGCTGTGCTGAAATCGTTGTTGACGCGGTGCCAAGGATTGATCGAGAAAACCACCGCGCTGATAGAGCACCGGCAACAAGGTCAGGCCAATGCCGGCCTCGTCTGCCGCTGCGATCAGCGCTTGCGACATGCGTTGTGCTGGCGCATACGGGGAGCCATCGGATTGGTGATGCACGTAGTGAAACTCACAAACGCGCGTGTAGCCCTGTTCCAGCATCTCCACATATAACCAGCGCGCGACGGCAAACAGCGTTTGCGGATCAATACGACCGGCGTGTTGATACATGGCTTCTCGCCAACTCCAAAAGCTGTCATCCGGCCGCGAAAAACGCTCGGCGCTGCCGGCCATCGCACGTTGAAACGCATGCGAATGCAGGTTTGGCATACCGGCGATCACATAACGCCCAAGCCGCGGGCATTCGCCGCGCGGCACGTTGGTTGCGATCGCCGACCAGCGTCCGGTCTTATCCACACTCAAGCTGACATTGGCGTGCCAACCATCTGGCAGCAATGCATAGTCGCAGTGACCCAGATTCATGTGCTATCTCGTTTATCTCAATTGGCAATGTTACGCGGGGAGCGCTCATGTGGGATTGTTTGTGGCTAATACCGCGGCTGTGGCCGGGCGGGAGCAGCCTGGATCTGATCGAGGATGCCGCGATTGCCGTGCAGGGCGGCCGCATTAGCTATATCGGCCCAGCCAACGCCCTGGCCGATGCGCCCTCGCGACTGGCGCGCGAGGTCAAGCGTTATGCGCAAGGGCTGGTGACACCGGGGTTAATCGATTGCCACACCCACTTGGTGTTTGCGGGCAGTCGCGCTGACGAATACCGGCAACGATTGGCGGGCGTCAGTTATGCACAGATTGCCGCGCAAGGCGGCGGCATTGCGCGCAGCGTCGGCGCGACACGCAGCGCGAGCGTCGATGATTTGTACGCACTAGCGGCGGCACGCGCGCGCCAACTGATCGCCGATGGCGTGACCAGTATCGAGATCAAAAGCGGTTACGGGCTCGATCTGGACACCGAGCGCAAGATGTTGAAAGTCGCGAGGCGATTAGGCCGCAGTCTGGGTATTACGGTGCGCACCAGTTATTTGGCACTGCATGCCCTGCCCCCTGAGGCCGGCGATCGCGCGAGTTATGTGCGGGACGCTATCGACGTTTGGTTGCCGCAACTGGCCAGCGAAGGATTGATAGACGCGGTTGACGCGTATCACGAAGGAATCGCGTTTGATAGCAATGAAGTGGGCGCCCTGTTCGCGGCGGCGCAAGCACTTAAATTGCCGGTGCGCTTGCACGCCGATCAACTGAGCAATCAGCACGGCGCCGCGCTCGCCGCGCAGTACCACGCGCTATCCGCTGATCATTTGGAATACACCGACGCGGATGGCATTGCTGCGCTAGCCGCAGCGGACAGCGTGGCGGTGTTATTGCCCGGCGCCTATTTGGTATTGAAGGAGCAGCAAAAGCCCCCGGTATCTGCTCTACGCGCCGCTGGCGTCGCCATGGCGGTCGCCACTGATCTCAATCCGGGCACCTCGCCGCTGTTGTCGCTGCGTACCGCGATGCATTTGGCGATCAGTTTGTTCGATCTGCAAGTGGATGAGGCGCTGCACGCAACGACCCGGCACGCCGCCAAAGCGCTTGGCCTGCAAGATACGCATGGCACGCTGGCACCAGGCAAACGCGCCGATTTTGTGCACTGGGACGCCGAAACACCCGCCGACTTGGCCTATTGGATTGGCGGCACGCTGGCCCGTGAAGTGGTTGCGGGCGGCATGGTTATTTATCACCGGGCGGAGCAACATTGAAGGAAGCAGCGGAGCAAGCTCCGCTCTTCTATGCCAGATCGGAGCCGAGTAGCAGGGCAAGCTCGATTGGTCATTGGTGATTGGTGATTGGTGATTGGTGATTGGCACCAAGTTTGAACCAGCAACCAGCGGTCATGGCACGCAGCCACCCGGAATAATGAAAGTTCCCGCCGCCAGGACCAGGGCTAGCCTTGATGTTTCATGAATTCGCGCGATGATCGCGCAGGATATGGGTCGCGCAAGGGATTTTCCTAAGAAGCGCCATATCGGGCTATACGGCCGACTGAGGATGTCCTTGTGCGGCCAATAGACTAGCAAGGGCGCGTGCAATTTATGAAATATCAGGGCTAGCGTTCTTGCCTTTCGCCCCCCCTCCCCAAACAACGGGGGAGGGAGTAAAAGCGCAAACGTGAACGACTTTCACAGCACCCTACCTGACCGGCAACGGCACACTGCAGACGTCGATGTGCCCGGCAGGATGTTTGTACCACTCGTCCCGACGATTGCGGCGCGCCTCAACCAAGGCACTGAAGCTTGCGGTGTCTGTACGCAAGACTTCGATGGCGCTGCGTTCGGCGGCTGCAACATCCGCGGCAATTAGCACCCGTTTAATGGGTATTCGTTGCTCGGCTTTTTCGTAAAAGCCCAGTGGCCCAGTGCCACGTGGCAGGCTGGAGAGTAATTCCATGCCTCTGAGCACTCGCCCAACCACGGTGATATTGCGATCCAATTGGCGGGGTGCATGGCCAATCACCACGTACAACTCGGTACCGCCGCCGGAATTGGCGTCGTTATCACGACCGACGCCCAAGCTGCCGTAACAATGACTAAGCCAGGCGCGCCCTTCGTCGCGTGCGGCCGGAAAGCCAGCGCTGAAACCCGTTTGCGCGGCATAGCCGTCCTGATCGGGCAGCGCCCTAAAGTTGAGATCGCGGCTATCGGGGCGAGTGAACTCGGCATTGAGCGTGCGCACGCCGGCCGTCAGTGGCTTGCGCAGCGATTCTTTTTCGGCATTGGGGTCGCCCCATTGCGCGACAAAATTGTCCTGCACGCGCAAGATCGCCAAACCATCGTAATAACCGGAAGCGGCCAATTGCAGGATGTTGGCCACATGCTGCGGCGCAAAATCAGGCGCCAACTCGATGATCACTCGGCCAGTTTGCAGCTCCAGATAAAGCGTGCGTTTCGGATCTGGCCGACGCCAATCGCTGGGCACACTGGCTTCCAACACCTGCGCCATGGTCTGCGTGGCGGCCACAGGTGCAGCGCTGGCCACATCGCACAGCCCGCGCTTGAAATGAATGGATTGCGCCTGCTCGACTGCATCTGCTGGGCCGGAAACCAGCGCATGCAATCCTTGCGCATCGCGGAAATATTCGATGCGCTGCGGATCGTGCTGCGGGTTGCTAAACACAATACGATCGTCAGACTGCTCGGTCGCCAAAAAAACCACTGCGGGGCGGCCACCGGGTTGCGCCATGTAGGCGTAGCCATCTGCTTGTGGTTCCACACGCAAGAATTCGAAGCCCGTCAGTTTCTGTCCTTGGAAAATGCGCGCCACCGCGAACATGCGGCCATCGTCCGCCGCGGTCCACCGTTCCTCGAAACGCATCTCACCCTGCTGCGCGCACCAGTCACCGGCCATGAACGTCGGCGCCGCAGGATTGGCCTGCAGAGTCGTTGAGCTTAGAGCCGCGCTAAAAACCGCCGTCGCTAGCCTCATCGTGCACCCCTGTCATCTCACCGTCTGATTTGCAGTCTACAATCGTGCGCGGCACAGGAATAACGGGAATAGCGAAGTCCAATCCAACGAGGACAGTCCAATGCAGGCAATCTGGAATGATGAGCAAATCGCGCTTTGGCAACGACTGTGCGAGCACCGCTTCGAACGTCCACAAAATGGTCTGGATTTGACCCGTCGTTTGGCTCGCGAAGAAGGCTGGAGCCTGAGCCAGGCACGCGCCGCCGTTGATGAGTACCGGCGCTTTTGTTTTCTGGCCTGCGTGGTCGGCAACGAAGTGACCCCAAGCAAAGAGGTCGATGCGGTTTGGCATTTGCACTTAATCCACACGTGGGATTATTGGCAGGTTTTCTGCCCGCAGGTTTTGGGCACTGAGTTACACCACGGCCCCACCCGTGGCGGTCCAGCGGACGATCAACGCTATCGAGCGCAATACGCCGAAACGCTGGCGCATTACGAGCGCTGGTTTAGCGCGCCACCGGTCGCATTCTGGCCCGGCACCGTCGCACGCTTCAGGCCCGAGGCCGCCGTTTTGCGCATAGACCCAAAGCAGTATTGGTTATTGCGCAAACCCGAATGGCTAAGCTTGCCCAGAATGCAAGCGGCCGCAATGGCTTTGTTTGGCCTGATGAGCTCCAAACCGGCGCTCGCGCTGTCCGCCAATCCGCTGGATTGGACCGCGGCTCCGTTTCTAGAGTTGTTTTTGCTGCTGATGATCCTCAGCCTGATTGCGACCACAGTGCTGCGCGGCAAGCTGCGCGACTATGGCCAAGCGCGAGGCCAGTCGCCAGGTGCCTTCGATTTGGCTTATCTGGCCGGCAACGCAACACGCTGCGCCGATGCCGGGATTGCGCAATTGCTGGCCGATGAAGTGGTGGTTTGGGACGGCGCGGCGGGCAAGCTCAAAATCCAAGGCCCAACTTCACGATTGGAGCCACCACTGGACGCCATTGCTCGATGTATCGCGGCTGATGGCAGTCCGGATCGTGTCGTCAAACGCTGCGAAGTTGCGCTACAACCGGTCAAGAAATCGCTGCAAGCACGCGGTTTGTGCCTGGATGACGCCAGCGCATGGCGGGTGCGATCGCTCTCCACGTTGCCGGTCCTGCTGGTTTGCGGTCTGGGTGGCGCCAAAATCATGGTTGGCATCAGTCGCGCCAAACCGGTCGGGTTCCTGATTGTGCTGACCATCATGATGGTGATCGCGGCATTGTTGTTCTTGCTGATCAAACCTACACGCACGCGCGCTGGCGACTTAGCCCTGAAGGACGCCAAACAAAAGCAGGCTCGCGCGCTGCGCGCACCGCGCAAACAGGAGATCGGCATTGCCGTCGCGCTGCTTGGCACCGCAGCGCTGAGCGGCACCGCGTACGCGGGCTACCACACCGCACGTACGCCGCCGTCTAGCGACAGCAGTAGCGGTGGCGGAACTGATAGCAGCGGCGATGGCAGCGGTGGCGGTGGAGGCTGCGGCGGCTGCGGCGGCGGTGGCGGTGGCGACTGAAGAAGAGTTTTGCCTTGTTATGCGCCGCGCAAAACGCTCTCGATGCGCTCGGCCAAGGCCATTAGTTGCAAATCGCTGCCAATGGGGCCCAGTAATTGCAACCCCAGCGGCAAGCCGTCGCTGGTTTGTCCCATCGGCAGGCTCAATGCGGGTATGCCGGCAAAATTGGCAAAACTGGTCAAATCGGCCTGAGTGACCGGCACCGGCGTGCCGAATGCGAACGCCGGCTGCGGCGTGGTTGGCGTCAACAACACATCCACGTCGGCGAACACTCGGCGCGCCTTCAATACCGCCTCGTCCAGTAAATTGCTGGCCGCGGCTAAATCCACTGCGCTGCGCGTTTTGGCATAGCCAAGCAAACCGCGTAACGCCGGCGAGAACTTTTCTGGCTGCTCGGCCAAATCATCGGCGTGCACGACGCACATCTGTGCTTCACAGAGCAGCAGACCAGCGCGGCGCGAGCGGCCAAAATCGACATCAGCAAAAGACACCCGCGTGTAGCTGGGCAATAGCACGGCGAGACACTCAAGGGCTCGAACAAAACACGCCTCCACTTGCGCCTCCACCCCGTGCGTGCACAGCCCATCCAGCACGCCGATGCGCAAACCCGAAACCGCCCGTTCGGCATGCGCCAGCGTGACCGAGCGCGACGTCGGATCGCCCGGATCCACGCCTGAAATCTGCTGAAACAGCGCGCCCAAGTCGCCGACCGAACGCGCCATTGGCCCGACCGTATCCAAGCGCCGCGAAACGCCTACCAAGCCACGCTGCGAAACCCGCGCCGCGCTGGGCTTCATGCCAACCACTCCGCAATAGGCCGCCGGAATGCGCGCCGAGCCCATGGTGTCCGAACCCAAACTGAGCGCACACAAATGCGCGCTGAGCGCCGCCGCCGAACCGCCACTGGATCCGCCAGCGCTATGACCAATGCGCTTCGGGTTGTGACATCGTCCGTAAAACGGATTGTCGCCATCGGCGCCCAGAGCTGCCTCGTGCAAATGCAATTTGCCCAGGATCACCGCACCCGCTCGTCGCAATTTGCTCACACAATGAGCATCCTCGCTGGCGATCCGCCCGCGGCGCACGTCCATACCGGCGGTCAGCGGTAAACCGGCGACGGCGATATTGTCTTTAATGCCAAACGGTAATCCGTCAAGCGGGTGCAATGCCCTGCCCTGCGCGCGCCGCTGATCACTGGCGGCAGCCTGTTGCAGGGCGCCAGCAGCATCCACGTGCAAATAGCAATTGATTGAGCCGTTGAACTTTTCGATTCGGTCAAGATAATCCTGCGTGAGCTCAGATGCACTCAACTCACCCGCAGCAAGCGCCGCCGCGGCCGCATTCGCGCCTAATGCAGCCGGTCCGGCCAACGGTGCAAGTAGCGCGTCCGTTATCAGCACTACTTGCCTACCGGCAGCACATGTTGATCGAGAAATTGCACCACGGCTTCACCCATGCGGTCCCGATTGCCCTTTTTCTTAAAACCGTGACCTTCGTCCATCGCGAGCAAGTACCAAGCGGTTTGCTGATTGTCCCGAACCGCTTTGACAATTTGTTCGGCTTCGCTGCGCGGCACGCGCGGGTCGTTGGCGCCTTGAATAACCAACAAGGGGCGCTTGATCTTACTGACCTGAGTTAACGGCGAGATTTCCATCAGCTTCTGGCGCATTTGTGGATCCCGTTCGTCACCATACTCTGGTCTACGCTGGTCCACGCGATAGGGATTGGTATTTTCCAGGAAAGTAACAAAATTGCTGATGCCGACAATATTCACGCCGGCGCGCAGTAAATCCGAATAATGCACCAAGGACGCCAGCACCATATAGCCGCCATAACTGCCACCATAAACCACGATCCGCTTGGTATCGAATTCTGGCTGCGTGCCAATCCAGCCAAGCAAAGAGCCAATATCCTTGACGGCATCTTCCCGTTTTGCGCCATTATCCAGTCCTAAGTAGGTTTTACCGTAGCCACTGGAGCCACGCACATTGGGCACAATCACCGCCATTTTGCGCTCACGCACCAAAAATTGAATGAATTCGCTAAAGGCGGGCCGACTCTGCCCTTCCGGACCGCCGTGAATACTGATCAACACCGGAAACGGACCGGGCCCGGTTGGGGTGTACACATAAGCCGGAATCTGTCGCGGCAGATTCATATAGGCTCGGTCTGTATCATGCCCGCCGTAGCGAACGAGTTTGGGCGAAATAAACTGGTTGGAGTCAAGCCCGCCGGTTTCGCCGCGCGTCCAGCGCGTCAGCATCCCGGAATTTAGCGAGCGCGAGAATACATCTCCGGGGATTTGTGGTCCGCTAACTCCAAAGCCGATTTCCGTATCTGCGTTATTGAAGGCGAGCTTTTGCACGACGCCGTTCTCTAGATCAATCGAACGCAGTTCGGTCATTGCATCAAAACGGTCATAGATGGTGATATTGCTGCTGCCATCAATGTTGCGCAGCACCGCTAGCAATCGACCATCGCTGCTTGGATCAAAAGCCTCCACGTCCCAATCTTGCTTGATAAACAAAGGCACCACCACATTGCCCTCGCGTTCGACCCGCACGATTCCGGAATATTCACCCAGCGCATCGGTGATCACCAGGATATTCTTATCATTTTGGTCAAAACGTGCGGACGAATCAAAACTGCTACTTTCACTAATCTGCACGCGCCGCAGTTCGCCGCTGGCCAGGTCCAGAACGTGGATACGTGCGTCAGTAGCAGAGAACCACTGTTGCACCAATAACTGTTTGCCATCGGACGAAAAATCCAGCGGTCGCCAAGTACCACCTGCACCGAGCAGCATGCGGTGTGCAGTGTCTTTGGATACATCACCCAGCCAGATATCGAAATCGCGACCAGTACGGCGCGTGCTGGAATACGCAAATTGCTGACCATCTTTGGCAAAAACCGCCGATTCGTTACGCGATTTGCCATCGGTCAATAAACGCGTTTGGCCATCGGCGAAATTGATAAAGTGCAGCTGGAAATACTCGTCGCCACCCTGATCTTTGGGAAAAATGGCACCGTTCACTTGGGCATTCGGGCTAATCCAAGCCTGAACAATGGGTTCGTCAAAGAAACTGAGTTGCGTGCGCATGCCTTCGGGTTGGTTTACTTTCACCAACTGCGCCACTTCGCCAAAACGCAAACTGACCAACACGCCTGCATCATCGGGCAACCAACCAAGGAAGGTGGCTGGCCGAGTGTTTTGATAAGCCCGCAAAGCATCAGCCACCGCTGGCGAGCGCTCGGGAATGCCGTCGGCAACCAAGGAAGCTTGTTGGGGTGCCAATGGTTGCTGCGCCAATTCGG
>Ga0163154_10000654_pt1 | contig 53518 bp, 41 predicted proteins | sample OliLakLV19MP9P1_FD_148649 | JGI IMG/M metagenome (GOLD analysis project Ga0163154, IMG submission 148649) | Freshwater microbial mat bacterial communities from Lake Vanda, McMurdo Dry Valleys, Antarctica - Oligotrophic Lake LV.19.MP9.P1 | ecosystem: Environmental > Aquatic > Freshwater > Lake >...
AAGCCGGTGCCGGAACCCAAGTCTGCGACGTCTGCCGGCACTAGCCATCCACCAATTTGGGCGAGCGTGTCGAAAACGGCCTGCGGATAGTCAGGCCGGTAGCGCACGTAGTCGGCAACGCGATTGCAGAATCGCGTCCTTGGGTCGATCACCTTAAGGGCCAAGAATCCGATTTGTCATTGTTACAGATCGAACTTGATGCCCTGCGCCAATGGCATGGCGTTTGAGTAGTTGATCGTATTGGTCTGCCGGCGCATATACACCTTCCAGGAATCGGAACCGGATTCGCGACCACCGCCGGTTTCTTTCTCGCCGCCGAAAGCGCCGCCGATCTCAGCGCCACTGGTGCCAATGTTGACATTGGCAATGCCGCAATCCGAGCCCGAGGCAGCCAAGAAACCCTCGGCGTGACGCAAATCGGTGGTGAAGATGGACGAAGACAGACCTTGTGGCACGGCATTTTGGATCGCGATCGCCTCGTCGACGCTTGCAAAGGGCATGATGTACAAAATCGGCGCGAAGGTTTCGGTTTGCACCGCGTCGCACTCGGGTGCAACGCCAGAGATGATCGTCGGCAGCACAAAATTGCCGGCGCGATTGACCACGGCGCCACCGGTTAGCACCTCGCCACCCGCCGCTTTGGCGGTTTCGATCGCCTTCAAATAACGCGCCACCGACGCTTGATCGATCAACGGCCCCATCAGCGTGCCGGCATCCAGTGGATGGCCGATGCGCGTTTCGACTTGTTGGTAGGCCTTGACCAGGCTGGCGGTCAGATCGGCGACCAACGAGCGATGCACGATCAATCGGCGCGTGCTGGTACAACGCTGACCGGCGGTGCCGACAGCACCAAAGACGATCGCCGGGATCGCCAGTTTCAGATCGGCGCTGGCATCGACAATAATCGCGTTGTTGCCACCGAGCTCCAACAAGGAGCGACCCAGTCTTCGGGCCACCCGCTCACCCACGGTGCGACCGACTGCGGTGGATCCGGTAAAGCTGATCAATGGAATGCGATGATCGTCGACCAAGGCTTGCGACAGTTCAATGCCACTGTCGTTGAACAAGAAAAACAAATCGGGAAAGCCGGCGGTGCGGAGCACGTCGTTGCACACCTTCATCGACGCGATTGCGCACAACGGGGTTTTTGGCGATGGCTTCCAGATGGTGATATTGCCGCACACGGCGGCCAAGAACGCATTCCAACTCCACACTGCAACGGGAAAGTTGAATGCGCTGATCACACCGACGATGCCGATCGGATGCCACTGTTCATACATGCGGTGGCCGGGACGCTCCGAATGCATGGTGTTGCCATACAGCTGTCGCGATAGGCCCACTGCGAAGTCGGCGATGTCGATCATCTCTTGAACTTCGCCATCCCCTTCTGGCTTGATCTTGCCCATTTCCAGCGCAACCAAAGAGCCAAGCGCGTCCTTGTGCTCGCGCAGCGCTTGCGCGCACAGGCGAATCGCTTCACCGCGACGCGGCGCCGGCGTGGTGCGCCAAATTTTGAACGCAGCTTGCGCACGGGTCATGATCAAATCGTAGTCAGCCTGACTTGAGGCATAACTGCGGCCGATGGCCTCGCCCGTGGCGGGGTCAATGCTGGTTAGCACGCCAGCGCCGGTGGTGGTCGACCATTCGCCGTGGCCTAGATAGGTGCCGCTGTTATCGGCGCCTAGGCCGAGGGCGGAGAGAACTGCGTGGGACATGAGGAAACTCCTTGCGGGCAGCACGAACGGCGGCAAAACGCGATGCGCGCTGCTGCCGCACGTCCAAGATGGGTGCGCCCCCGACACGATTTGAACGTGCGACCTTCCCCTTAGGAGGGGGACGCTCTATCCAGCTGAGCTACGGGGGCAGTGTTGTAAACCAATAGGCTGCGATCAGTTTTTGCTAACGAGTGTGTGTATAGCTGTCGCAATTCTACCTTGCGTGCGTGAACATGTGCTGCGCAAGCATAGCCTTCCGTGACTTGATAGTCGCTGTGCTGAATGGAACCGCGTTTGACGCATGTACATTCGCCCTGTGCGCTAGATCGTGTCACGCCATGGCGGCTTGCCTAGCGACTCGACCGCGCGCAACGCGGTGTGCTGAGTGATGCGCGGCTGGTGAGGACGTGATAGAAACGCGGGTAAATCTCGATCGATTTCGACGCTGGAGGATCCTTGAATTCCGAACAGAAAAAGTTTCACAGCCGCGCAGTTCGTGCCCGCCGTGAGCTGGAGAAGGAAAAACTCACCTACGGCGCTATTCATGACAGTAGCGGCAAAAGGTATCTGGTAGGCGTCCTTTTTCTGCTTGCTGGAGATGTATTGGAAGCAAATAAGGCCTTTGATTGGTTTTATGCAGAGTTCCCGGATGATGTGGGCGAGCCCATATTCTTTCTGTATGGCGCACTTGCTGCATTTCGGGCAGGCCACGTGGATATGGCCAGCACGCGCCTAAAAGAGACGATGTTGAGTAACGTTTATCTATTGCCTTATCTCATCGATGCGGAGATAGACGCCGCAGGCATCTGGCATTCATCAAATTGGGCAATGGAAAGCTATTTAGATGAGGTTGGGGAATACCTTGATGAGCCTAGTGAGGGCGAACGCAGGTGGATTGCATCGCAATTGATTTCAGAACCATTTGTTGCGCTGATGCGCGAGTTCTTGAGTTGTTCCCGGGCGTTGGCAACCGAATCCGATGTGAGCAAACGCAGGGCTATTCTCGCCGAGTTGAAAAAGGTACGCGTGGCTGCAGGATTGCGACACTGAGTGAATGCATCAACTGCGGCAATGATCGCGCTCCAGCGCGCCCAGCAGCCTGTGGGGAGGGAGCTTGCTCGCGATCCGGGCATCGGTGTTTGATCAGCGCCGCGCAAGCGCGCTCCCACAAGAGCATCACATCACTTTGATTCGCACCCACTTGCACGCCGAAACCCCGCAGTTACGATTGGATGCGTATGCTGTAACGCGCACTTTCCACGCCAGAGGTTGATGACGATGAGTGACACTGAAAACAAGGTGGCTGAATTGCTGGCTCTCGCCCGCAAAGGCGGCAATAAGGGCAGAAACGGCGGCGGCGCAGCCGCGCGGCCCAGTTCGGGTCGGGTTTGGCCGGTGGTGGTATTGGTGGGCTTGGGACTCGCGGTGTGGGCGTTTAGCAGCTCCTTTTATACGGTGCAGCCGGAAGAGCGCGCGGTGGTCAAGCGCTTCGGCAAAGTGATATCGATCAACGATCCGGGCTTGCACTTCAAGTTGCCATTCGGCGTTGATGCCGTGCAAAAAGTGGCCACCGAGCGGGTACTTAAGCAGGAATTCGGCTTTCGTACCGAGGATGGCGATAACGAGCGCTCCTCGTATTCCACCCAGGATTTCCCAGAAGAATCGCTGATGTTGTCCGGCGATCTGAACATCATTGATGTCGAATGGGTGGTGCAATATCGCATCAGCGATCCGATGAAGTATCTGTATCAGCAGCGCGATCCGGATCGCACTTTGCGTGATATGTCAGAGTCGGTAATGCGCCGCGTGGTGGGCAATCGGTTGGGCAGTGAAGTGTTGACCACGGCGCGCGTCGCGATCGCCACAGTGGCCCGTGAGGAGATCCAAAAAGCGATGGCCGATTACGATAACGGCATCCATATCGTCACCGTCGAGTTGCAAGATGTGGTGCCGCCGGCCGCGGTGAAACCGGCTTTCAACGAGGTCAACGAAGCGCGTCAAGAACGCGAACGCATGATCAACGAAGCAACCAAACAGGCCAATCAGGAAGTGCCGCGCGCCCGCGGCGAAGCCAATCGAGCGCTCTCTGAGGCACAAGGTTATGCGACTGAGCGCGTCAACCAGGCAAAAGGCGAAACCGCCCGTTTCAACGCGATTCTCACCGAATACCGCAGTGCACCCGACGTGACGCGCACCCGCATGTACCTGGAAACGCTGAACACGGTGCTGCCAAAGGTGGGGTCGGTGTTGGTGGTGCAAGAGGGCCAAATGGGACCACTGCCTTTGCTCAACTTGCGAGATAACGCCGCCAAAAAGGAGAGCGCCCAATGAATCGCTTATTCGCGTTTACTATGGCGGTGATCATCTTATTATTCGTGGTGATGCCGTCGACTTACGTAATCGACCAAGCCGAACAAGGCATCTTGGTGCAATTTGGCGAGCCGGTCGGTGATGTGATAACCGAACCTGGCTTGCATTGGAAACTGCCCTACGTGCAAACCGTGCGTCGCTTCGACAAGCGCATCATGCCGTGGGACGGCGATGTGGGCCAGGTACCCACGCTCGGCCGCGAGTTCATTTTGGTTGATGCAACCGCGCGCTGGCGGATTGCCGATCCGCTAAAGTTTTTGCGCTCGGTGCGTGACGAGGCTGGCGCGCGAACCCGGCTCGACGACATCATCGATTCCGTGGTGCGCGATATCATTTCCGGCACCGACCTTGAAGAAATTGTGCGTTCAGCCGATTGGGCGGTGGATGCCAAAGCGCTCAGCGAGGAAGGAGTCGCCCTAGGCGATGTGGATCTGGATAAACCCAAAAAAGGCCGCGCTCGACTCGAACAGGAAATCCGCACGGCGGCAGCCAAACAGACACCCGAACTCGGCATTGAACTGGTTGATGTGCGGCTAAAACGCATCAACTACATCGACAGCGTGCGCGCACAGGTTGAAAATCGCATGATTTCCGAACGCCAGAGCATCGCCGAACGTTTCCGTTCTGAGGGTCAGGGCCGTAGCCAGGAAATTCTGGGGGAGATGCAGCGCGAGTTGCGCACCATTCGCTCTGAAGCTGAGCGCCAAGCTGCGGAAGTGCGCGGTAAGGCGGATGCGGAAGCGACCAAAATTTATGGCGAATCCTACGGCGCTGATCCGGAGTTCTACGCTTTCTTGCGCACGCTCGAGAGTTACCAAGCCATGGGTGCCAACACCACGTTAATGCTGGGCGCTGATTCTGAGTTTTTCCGTTATTTGGAATCCACCCGCAAACGCAGTGCGCCAGCGCAATAGTCCCTAATCCACCATCAGCATTCCTGCGCAAGCGGGAATGCTGATGGTGGATTGTGCGCGCAATCCAGGCGGGGAGAATGGTTCGATCACAGATCGAACCCACCAAAATCCAGGCTCTGGTGGGCCGGCGCTATGCGCTGACACTTTTCCTGCATCGTTGCTCTGCACCTACCTCAAACGTGACCATATCAGTTGGGCTCGCACCCCTCGCACACCAGCACAAAGCCTGCACCCAGCCTACCTGCTAGACTTTGCCGTCTGTGCCTTGTTTGAGAGTGTTATGGCCCGTCACGACCCGAGTCTGGACCGACTGGTTCCGTCCAACGCAGAGCATCGCTACGACATCAGTGCGAGCGATCTACCCTTGTCTTGCCCAATGCCCGGCATGCATCTGTGGAACTCTCATCCACGGGTGTATTTGTCGGTAGAAGCCAATGGCAGCGTCCGTTGTCCTTATTGTGGTGCGCAGTTCACCTTGAAGGGTGATGCTGGCCATAGTCACTGAGCAGTTGCTGACGACGTGCGCTGAGTGGACTCGAAGCGCATCGCATGAGGCTTGGCCATGGGCCACGACGCTAAACGACGTAAATCGCACTGGACCGTCGTGCAAATCATCCCCAATTTGGGTACCGGGGGCGCCGAACGCTCCACGCTGGAAGTTGCCCAGGCTCTAGCCTTCGCAGGTCATCACTCGGTGGTCATTTCTGGTGGCGGTCGCTGGGTAAAGCGTCTCACGCGCAGCGGCAGCGAGCACATCACGTTGCCGTTAGGGGTTAAATCGCTGGGCATTATCGTCACCCTTCTGCGCCTGCGGCAGCAGCTTAAAGCGCTAGCGCCGGATCTGATTCACGTGCGCTCGCGATTGCCCGCGTGGTTGGTCAAATTTGCGCTGTGGGGATTAAGCCCGCGGCCAGCGCTGGTCAGCACCGTGCATGGTCTCAATTCAGTTTCTGCCTACAGCCGCATTTTGACCCGCGCCGACCGGGTGATCGCCGTATCCAATACGACGCGCGACTACCTTCTGCGCCATTACCCCAAACTGGAGCCGGAATGTATCCGGGTGATTCCCCGCGGCGCCGATCCGGCGGAATTCTCGCCTACCACGGTGCTGACTGACGACTGGCGTGGGCAGTTTTACAGCGATTTCCCGATGCTCGCCAAAGGCGTGTTATTGACTTTGCCGGGTCGTGGCACGCGCCTGAAAGGGCATGCCGATGCGATCAAGTTGCTGGCACGCGTGCGCGCGGCCGGCATCGACGCCCGCTTGTTGCTGCTCGGCGTGGTGGAAGACAATCGACTACATTATCTGCACGAACTGCAGAGTTTAGCCGACGAAATGGGCGTTGCTGACTTCCTTGCGTTGAGTGCCGCACGCAGTGATATCCGCGAAATCTACGCGATCAGTGATTTGATATTGCAATTATCCACCCATCCAGAAAGTTTTGGCCGCGTCGTCGCCGAAGCGCTGTGCATGGGAAAGCCGGTGTTGGGCTACGATCACGGTGGAGTGGGTGAGCTGCTCAAGGATTTTTACCCAGCCGGGCGTGCGCCACTCGGCAATCTCGACGCATTGACGGAGCGCGCCAAGGCCTTATTGCGCAACGCGCCGCCGGTGGATAACGCCCGAGTCCCAAAGGTGGCCGATTTGCAACGCCTGACGCTATCGGTATATGCCGAACTGCTTGAGCAAGCGCCGCCTGATCCGGCTTTCGACGCTCCATGAGTGATCGCACAGCACCTTACCCTTGGCTGCTGTTGGGCCTGCTGTTCGCCGTGCCCGCGCTGCTGCCATTTTCGCGTGCGGCCGAAGCGCCGATACTGTTGGGCGCGTTGCTGGGTTTGTACGCCGCGCTACGCGACCGTGCGGCTCTGCAACGGGTGATCACCCGCACGCTGCTGCTCGCGCTGGGCGCCTACACGCTTGCGGCGCTGATCTCGGCGATCGACGCCTACTCAAGCAAAACGTGGAGCACTGCGCTGGGATCGCTGCGTTTTTTGGGCTTTGCTTTGGGCGTGCTCACGCTGCTTTGGCATGCCTTGCGCGACGGAGCAGACCCTGCGCGATTGTCGAAACTGCTGTCGTTGGCGGCAGCGTTGCCGATTGCTTTGTGGGTCGCGGATGGCTTGATGCAGGCGGCGAGCGGTTGGTCGATCGGCGGCACTCTTGATTCTGATCGACTGAGCGGCATTTTCGGCGCCGACGATCTCAAGTTGGGGCCGCTACTGTCGGCATTGTCGCCATTGCTGCTGTGGCCGTTGCTGCGCGCACGTCGAATGTACCTCGCGGCCGTTTGGCTGGGTTTGTTGCTGGTGGTGCTGTTAGCCGGCGCGCGCGCCGGTTGGCTAAGCTTTGCATTGGTCAGCACGCTGCTGGCGTGGCGCCTGGCCCGTGGATCCTGGCCTTTACTGTTGAGTTGGTTGGCCGCAGCCGCGCTGTGCGTCGCCGCGCTGGTGGCGATCAGCTATCACAGCTCGGAGACTTTTCGAGCGCGGATTGACCGCACGCTCGCCGCCAGCGACGGACAAATCGATGTCGCATTGGCAGGGCGCGTGCCGATCTGGAAAACCGCGACGCAAATGATTGCCGCGCACCCGATTAACGGCGTTGGCGCGCGCAGCTTTCGTTACGCTTATCCGGATTACGCGGATGCTGGCGATCCGTGGGTGGACCCGGTGCAGCACACCGGCGCCTCGCATGCGCACCAAATTATATTGGAAGTGCTCACGGAAACCGGAATTCTTGGGCTGCTCCTATGGCTGGCGGCCGCCATTTTGTTATGGCGGCAAGCGCGTCAAGTGCCGATTGATTCGGCCGCCGGCGCAGCGTGGGTATCACTGGCGGTGTTAGTTTTCCCGCTGAATACCCATTTGGCCTTTTATTCGAGTTTTCTCAGCATTGTTTTGGCTTGGTTGCTCACGCTGGCTTGCGCGCAAACTCTCATCGTGCAGATGGGTGAAAAAACGGCAGCTAGCAATGCTTCCTAGCCCATCTGCGACCAGAAGCGAAGCTTTATCGGTAGTGGTGACTACACTCAATAACGCCGCAACACTAACGCGTTGTTTGACCAGCGCAGGTTTCGCAGACGAGTTGGTCCTGGTTGATTCGGGCAGTCACGACGATACCTTGGCGATTGCCGCGGCGCAGGGATGTCGCATTTTGCACAAAGATTTCGCCGGATATGGCCCCCAAAAAGCCTGGGCGATTGCCCAAGCCAGTCATCGTTATGTGTTGTTACTGGATGCGGACGAATGGTTGCCTGAAGAATGTCAACGTGAGATTCAAGCGTTAATGCAGCGACTGGCAGCCGGCGAAACCGCATTGGCCGGCTATCGATTGCCACGCAGAGAGCTGATTTTTTGGCAATACCAGCGCGGCGCGCGCTTAAATCGATATTTACGTTTGTTTGATCGTACGCGTTTCCGAATGAGTGCATCCACGGTGCACGCGGCGCCTGAAGTGGACGGTGCAGTCGGCGATCTAATAAGTGCTTTTTGCCATGATGGCGAGCCTGATATTCACACCAAAGTCGCCAAGATCAATGCGTATTCAAGCGGTTTGGTGCAAGACAAACTGAAACGTAAAGTGCGTTTTGTGCGCACCCGCATGGTGCTGTATCCGCCTTGGTTCTTCTTGCGACTTTATGTTGGGAAACGCCAATTTCTGGATGGATGGGCCGGTTTTGTGCAGAGTGTAGTCGGGGCGTTTTACGTGTTTCTCAAATACGCCAAAGTGTTTGAGCAAGGTCGCCAGGCGCGGAAAAAGACAACGGGCAAGCCATGAAGTCAGACGCCGATCTCGCATTACAACACCTGGGCCTCGGCTGGCGTTGGCTCTTTGCCGGCGCGCGCTTGGTGGCGCGCCTGCCCTATGCCGCGCAGATGCGCATGGCACATTGGAGTTCGTGGCCACTGGCGGCATTGGCCGGCAAGCGCCGCGCGATCGTCGCTGCCAATATCGGCTTGTGTTTCCCAGAACTCAGCGCGCGCACCCAAGCGCAACTCGTGTCACGCAACCTGCGCTCTACTGCGGTCAGCATCTTTGAGACCAGCATGGCGTGGTTCGCCCCCCGATCGGTCACCGCGCAAGTGGTTGAAGTCAGTGGACTGCAACATCTAGAAAAAGCCATGGCTGCAGGCAAAGGCGCGCTCTGCCTGTTCAGCCACTTTACGATGATCGAATTAGGCGGGCGCCTGTTGAGTGAAGCGCTCGGCCGGCCGATGCATCAGATGGTGCGGCGCCACAATAATCCCGCTGTCGAAGCGGTTATCGACCAGGCACGGCGGCATTTTTGTGAACGCACCTTAGAAAAACGCGATCTCGGCGATTTGCTGCGCTCATTGCGTGAAGGACATCCGGTCGGTTACGCACCCGACCAAAACTTCAATTTGCACATGGCATTCGTGCCATTTTTTGGGCAACCAGCGGCCACGCTGACCATGACCAGTCGCATCGCACGCTTATCCCGAGCGCCGGTCTTGTGTATCTGGATCAGCCGAATGCCGAGTGGATTTGGCTATCATCTGCGCATTGATCCACCCTTGGCGCAGTTCCCCAGTTCTGATCCGGTAGCCGATACCGCACGCATCATCGCGCTATTAGAAACCGAGGTCCGCAAAACGCCCGAACAATATCTGTGGGCGCACCGCCGCTTCAAAACGCGCCCAGATGGCAGCTCAGCCGTCTATGCAGATGCGCTTTTGAAGGATCGCCACCGCCGTTGATGCGCTTGGCAAATAGCTTCGCTAACCGAACTCGAACTCGCGGGTGATCAGGACTCGCGGGAGTGGGAGTCGTTCGATCACAATTCGAACCCACCCAAAGAAGGCAGCGCCAGCAATGCAGTGGCGGGCGGTATCTTGGCTCTGCTGGGTCGGCGCTCTGCGCTGACCCATTTTCATGCCCTGCACTAGAGCAACCCGCCACGCAATCCCGCTGAAATTGCATATGGCGGACTCGCCAGTGTTCAAACGGTCGACCAAATCTCATCTAGCTCCGCGGCAGGCGGTGACTCGGGTGAACCCACACTGGCCTCACGCGATCCTTGACGACCGTAGCGGAACTGTTTGTATGCGCCAGTATTTTCCAACAAATCTAAGGATTCCAATGGCTCTGACAGCACGCGCACTTCCATTCCCATCGGATCTGGTAAGCGCAGCAGTTCCAGCCCACCGGTTGAATCGAGGATAGACGGCGCCAACAAGGTGGGTTGTGGGCTACCGTCAATAGCCAAGGGCGCCAGCAACAAGCCGCGCAGGATCACGCGACTGGTTTGCGCCTCACTGGTGGGGCGCACGGCAACCGCTTCTACACGCCGGCTCAACAATTGCACACCTGCTTCCAGGCTGTCGTTATTGCCGCCCTTCAACCAGCGCAACACCCCCACCATCCAATCTGGCGCGTCATCGTCTTCAGTGGGTGCAGACAGCGCGATCAACTCGCCCACCTTGGCCTTCAAGCCCTCGGCATTGTCCCAAAACAATCGATAACCACCCAGGCTTTGATCCACGACCCGCACCTGCAAGGGGTTCGGCGTGGCGGCCTCTGAACTAGCCTGCGCCCAGGCTGCGGATCGCTCGCGATCGGTGACCGTGACACCACCACCCAATTCACCCACGAATTCTTTGAAATCACTGCGTCCGGCGGCCAAATAGTGCACCGCATGCAGACCAATACACGCATCCATTTGGTGATCAGCCGAGAGGCGTGGATGACCGCGCTCGCCGCTGAAACTCCAAGCTACGATCAACTTTTCGGCGACATCGCCGACAATCTCTGGCCCTTGACCCAGCCGCCCGCGCACGGCGATCGGCGACTCCAAACCAGGCAACATGCGCAACTGATTGCGCAGTGATTGCACCAAAGCACTGCAATCAAGTCGCCAGTACCGACCTTCGACCTGCGCCCGCGGCGACATTGGCGGCGAGTCCGATCGTGGATCAATCACGAAGGATCCACTGCTGCCATTTTGATCGATACGGCAGTGGCTAGACCAAATTTTGCCCGCCATCTCCACATCAGCGATCTCTTTTTGAGTCAATCGATAGGGATTGCCGATGAAGGTCAGTAAGACTTGCAAATAGACGCTCTCGGGCGTCAGCGTGATTCCGCTAATCTGCGGATCAGTGATCGCCTTGTCTGACAAGTGCGATTCGAATGCGAAGCCCGCCAAGCGATGCAATAAACCCCAGGCACCGCCGGGGATTTCGCTGTAGGCGATGTAACACTTGCTCAACATTCGCGACACATGCACCAGCGCGCGCACCAGCGCCAGGGCGGTGCTGCGGCCGCGCAAGAACGGCACGCTGCCGCGCGGCGCACAGTAATCGTATACGCAAGTGGCAAAACCAATCGCCAACTCGCGATGGAAATCGCGCATGACCGCGCCAATCTGGCGTTTTTGTAGCGGCAACGGCAAAGGTTGTCCCAGCACATGGCGCTCCATACTGGTGATCACCATGGCCACCGGCTGGCGCATCTGCTCGAGAATCTCGATGCGTTGGTTGGCCTCAACTTCCAACTGATTGAGCTCTTTCAGGCCGTTGTACAACAAACGCGCGGTTGCCCCGCTATTGGCCATCGGCAATGCTTCAATCCACTGTTTGACCGCTTTGCTGGTCACCGGGAAAGCATCGCGCCCGGGCCGTTCGCGCTTAGGCAGCGCCCCACCAAGCAACGCGAAAGCACTTTCAGCCATCGATAAACTCCCTCTGCAGCAGTCCCCCGATCATAGCGTGCGACGCGTCGTTAACAATCGATCCACAAACCGTGTTGCGTGCGATACCTAACAGTTTGATTGCCCAACAAATCGGACCACTGGAACTGCCAACTACGTTTCCTGGCGATTTCTTTCACGTCAAACACACTGCTAGACTGACCCTCTTCTGGATCTGACCGAGCAGGCATCGATGGCAGATATCTTCGAAATCGCAATTGTGGGGTCCGGCCCGGGTGGCGCCAGCGCCGCGGCTCGTGCAGCGGAACTCAAAGTGCCACATGTGCTGTTAGAAGCAGGACCGCATTTGTCCAACACCATCTTTCGCTATCAGAAAGGTAAACATGTGATGGCCGAGCCTGAGGCTCTGCCCTTGCGCTCGCCACTGGAATTCGCGGCCGGCAGTCGCGAGATCATTCTCGACAGTTGGGATCAAGGTGTTGCCAAACTGGGCGTCAATGTGCGGTATGGCGCGGAGGTCTCGGCGATTAAAAAGATCGACGGCGTCTTTGAACTGAGCATTGGCCGCACTGATAAAGTGCTGGCGCGCCATGTCATTCTGGGCGTTGGCCTGCAGGGCAATATTCGCAGACTGGGAGTGCCCGGTGACGATGCGCCCTTTGTGCAATATCAGCTAGACGATCCCGACGAATACGAAGGCGAAACGATTATCGTCGTCGGCGCTGGTGATGCGGCCATTGAAAACGCCGTTTCCTTAGCTAAACAGAATCAGGTTGTGGTTGTTAATCGCCGCGATGAGTTTGCCCGCGCCAAAGAAGGCAATCTGCGCAATATTCTGAAGGCGATCGAAGACGGTGTTATTGAGTGCTATTTCGGCGCAGCGCCGGAACGGGTTGACAAACTCTCCGTCGGGCGTAAACCTGGTCGTTTGATCCTCAATACGCCCAAAGGTCGCGCCCAGGTGCTGTGCGATCGCATCATCGGGCGACTGGGCGCCAATCCGCCCCGCGCTTTCGTAGAATCCTGTGGCGTCAACTTTCCCAATAAAGATCCAGCCGCCGTGCCGGCAATTAGCGAGCGCTACGAAAGCAACGTGCCGGGTTTGTACATCGTCGGTGCGCTGGGTGGTTACCCGCTGATCAAGCAGGCAATGAACCAAGGCTACGAAGTGGTCGAGTACATCCTCGGACGCAGCGTGGAACCCGCCGACGAGCCCTTGTTACGCGCCAAATTCCAGCGCATGCCTGGATTTCGCAGCGTATCGGCGGCGCTGGAGCAGGTCCAGACAGCGGTACCTTTGCTGGCAACGATCACGCCCTTGCAATTGCGCGAATTCATGATCGACTCGGACATTCGCACGCCAAAATCGGGCGAAGTGCTGTTCAAACGCAACGACTACACCAATAGTTTTTATTGCATTGTCAGTGGCCAAGTCGAAATCTTGGTGGATGAAGCGGGTGGCACGCGAGTGGCCCTCGGCGCGGGTGAATTCTTTGGCGAAATGAGCCTCATATCCGGGCGTCGGCGCAGTGCCACGGTATTTGCGGGCGCCAACTGCGTGCTGATCGAAACGCCACGTCGCTCAATGCAAAAACTGATCAACTCGGTCGAAGCCGTCAAAAAACTGGTTGATCGCACTTTCGTCGAACGCGCCATTCGCGCGCGCTTTGGCAATGAGGCGACACCCGCCCAGATTAAAGAAGTGGTCGCCAGCGCAACCTTGAAACGCTTCAAAGCCGGCGAAACCTTGTTTAACGAAGGCGATGACGGCGATTGTTTGCACCTAGTACGGGTAGGATCGCTCACCATTTCGCGCAGCATCGGTGGCCGAGACATTGTGCTGTCCTACGTGCCAGCCGGTAATTACGTCGGTGAAATGGCCATTATCGGTGGCGGCAAACGCTCCGCCACCGCGCGCGCCGCAGTCGGAACCGAAACCATTCGGGTGGAGCGCGATGCTTTCCGCAAAATGCTTAATTCAAATCCGTTGTTACGGATGAAATTGGCGGGTGAGGTTAAACAGCGCACTGCTGAAAATATCACCATGCAGGCTGCTGGCTCTGGCGGCGACATTATTTCCTTCTTAGTGGGTCAAGGCCTCGGCGAAGCGACCGACGTTTTACTCATCGATGAATCGTTGTGCATTCGTTGTGACAACTGCGAAAAGGCGTGCGCAGAAACCCATGGCGGCACATCCAGATTAGATCGCGAGGCGGGCCCCACTTTTGCAAATGTGCACGTGCCGACCTCCTGCCGTCACTGCGAACACCCCCATTGCATGAAGGATTGTCCGCCAGACGCCATTCACCGTGCGCCAAACGGTGAGGTATATATCGCCGACAACTGCATCGGCTGTGGCAATTGCGAACGTAACTGTCCTTACGGCGTTATCCACATGGCAACTAAGCCGAAGAAAAAACCGGGCTTGTTGCAATGGTTGTTATTAGGCGCAGGGCCAGGGCCGGGTGCATCACCTTACGACCCCGACAATCACGAGAAAAAGGCCGTGAAGTGCGATATGTGTAAAGACATCAAAGGCGGGGCAGCCTGCGTTAGAGCCTGTCCCACCGGCGCTGCAATTCGCATTAGCCCAGAACAGTTGCCCGAATATGCCTTTGCACGGGGTCCGTAACGATGCATGACTCGATCTTCGATTATCGCAGCTTCCGCTATCTTTGGATTTCATTGATCCTCAGCATTGGCTCGATTACCGCATACCTGTGGCACGATCCAATCGGCGTGCCCAATGGCGGCTCCTGGCTGGGTTATACCTTAGGCACGGTCGGCGCTCTTTTGATTTTGTGGTTGTTATGGTTTGGCATACGCAAACGTCGCTACGCCAGCGGCAGCAGCAGCGCACGCGGCTGGCTTTCCGCCCATGTTTATTTGGGCACCACTTTGATTTTGGTCGCTTTTCTTCACGCCGGATTCCAAGTTGGCTGGAATATCCACACGCTAGCTCTGGTCTTGATGTTGTTGGTGATATTCAGCGGATTCTTTGGCGTCTATGCCTATTTGCGTTATCCATCACTGATGACCCGAAATCGCGCCGATAGCACGCGCACTGCCATGCTTGCCGAGATCCGCGAATTGGATCAACAAACGCTGCAGATCGCCGACAAGGTCGACAAAAGCATTCACGACGCGATTTTGGGGTCGATTCAAAACACCCGTTTGGGCGGTAGCGTTTGGGCACAACTGCGTGCGCACGACGATGGTGGCGTGGCTTTGGCAAAACTGAAAAAAGCGGTATCGACGCCAGAGAAAGAGGGTAAGTCGAAAAGCGGGCAAACGATGGTCATGATGGTCGATTTTTTGGCCAATCAAGCCAGCGATGCGCAAAGTGAACAATTGCGTCGACTCATCGATTTGGTTTCCCGCAAACGCGCGCTAGCCACCCGTGTCGCTCGCGATATTCAACTGCAGGCGCTGATGGAAATTTGGTTGTACGTGCATGTACCACTGTCGCTGGGTTTGCTCGGCGCGCTAACTGCGCACGTATTGTCGGTATTTTTCTACTGGTAACAGGGCGCACTACACTAGTTCACTGCGCTTGCAATGACAGTTCACGCGCACACATTTACCCAATTCAAGCGCTAGCGATACGACGCAAGGGATTCCCACCACATGAAATGGTTTATTCGACGGGTCATCAAAAAGGGTAAGGGCAGCCTTCAGTTTGAGGAGGAGATCCATTTTGGTGAAACGCTAACCATTGGTCGTGCTGCTAATCAAGCGATCTTCATTAATGATTTGCGTGCCGCCCTTGAACACGCTCGCGTAGTTGCGCTGGGAAATGGCCGATATCGAATTGAGTCCTTGGTCGCAGCCGGCTTGCGTATTGACGATCGATTCGAACATACGGCAACGGCAACCGCCGGTAGCACGATCGAAATTGGCAATGTGCGCATTACGCTGGTGGATCCGCCTGCAGATTTTGAGGCGGCTGTCGAAGTGGGTCTGGTGGACAAGGCCGAAGTTGCGGCACGCGAACAGGTCGAAGCCTTGCCACAAAGCTTGACCGAAGCGGGCATGCGAAAACGCAGTTGGTCGTGGGCGTTTTTGCTCATAGCCCTGACTTTCGGTTTGGTAGTTCCGCTGATGGCGCACTTCGTTCCGACCTTCCGCGCGCTCAGCAAAGACGTACCGACGCTCGGTTTAAATGCTTGGGACACCGGCCCGTTGGCGTCGGCGCACCATACAATGGCGAACGACTGCCAGAGTTGTCACGGCACGCCGTTTGCAGTCGTCACGGATGAAAAATGTATCGTCTGCCATGCCGGCACAGCGGCGCATGCGGATCCAATCAGATATCCGCTGCCTGATATCGCCGCGGCACACTGCGCGCATTGTCACCGCGATCACAATGGCGACCTTGGCTTGGTTCGCGCTGATCAAGAATTATGCAGTGATTGCCACAAAAACCTCAGTGAGCGGGTGAGAGGGGATACGCAACTGGTCGATGTCAGTGACTTCGGCACTAATCATCCGCAATTCAAAGTGTTGCTGCCCGCATGGGATGCGCAGGGTAAATTCACCCCAGAGCGCGTTAGCCTTCCAACCAGCTCGGATCAACCGCCGTTAACGGAACGCTCGGGTCTGAAGTTTCCCCACGCCAAGCATTTGGTCGCAAAGGGCCTGACTTCGCCAACTGGCGTGCGCAAACTGGATTGTGTCGATTGCCACATGCCCGAGCCCGGTGGGGCGCTCATCGCGCCGATCAATTTTGAGCAGCATTGCCAGTCCTGCCATCGAATCGATTTCGATTTGCGCGCCCCGGATCGCCAAGCGCCGCACGGTCAAGTTGCCGAGGTGCAATACATGCTGGACGAGTTTTACGCGAAAATCGCGCTGGAAGGCGGTTACGACGATGTGCAGGCACCCGTTGCAGTGCGCCAGCGACGTCGACCTGGACAAACCCAAATCACGCCGGACGAGCAACGTGCCGCTTTGGCTTGGGCGCGCGAAAAGGCGCTGCAAACCACTGACACCCTGTTCAGTAGTCGCGCCTGCGGCGTGTGCCACACCGTTTCGAAAGATCCAGCCGCAACCCAGGCTGGTTGGATTGTTGCACCCGTGCGTGTGGCCGGTGCTTGGTACGAAAAAGCCAGCTTTACACACGCCAAACACACCACGATGGGCTGCAAAGACTGTCACGCTGCAGACCTGTCGATGAGCAGCGCAGACTTGCTAATCCCGGGTATTGGTGCAGTTGGATCTAAGTCGACGCAGCCCCCGTACACCTGCCGTGATTGCCATGGTGGTGAAAAAGCCAAACACCAACTGGGCAGCACCTGTATCGACTGCCATGGTTTCCACGAGGCCGATATGCCCTTGCGCGAGAGCAAAACGCTTTGATGATCTTGTGGGCGGCGCAGCGCCGCCCACGCTTGCGCAGGGCCGCGCCTCGACTGGAATGGCTGACTCGCACCCTCTCACAGTAGTTTTCTAGAGCTACCCGATGGCTTCGTGCTAACCTTGATTGGCTGTGTGGGAGAGACCGGACTTGTCCGGCGCCGAAGGAGCAACCGCCCCGGAAACTCTCAGGCGAAAGGACCACGCAGTCGCTGATCACATCTGGAAAGAGGCGCTGTAGGCGTCCGCCGAAGGGGTTACGCTCTCAGGCACACAAGACAGATGGGGCAATCCAGAAGGAACCTCTAGTGGTTCCCGAAAGGCTCGGGCACTGCTTCGGCGGTCGTTCGCGTCGCTGCCCTATTCTGCCCTTGGAGTCTTTTGCATGAGCGTTCCGACCATTTTGCGTCAGCCGCATTTAGCCAGCGAGTTTCAGCATCGCCACATTGGCCCATCACCGCATGAAGTAGCGCAGATGCTGGCCGCGATTGGCGCCGAGTCTCTGCAGCACTTGATTGGCCAAACGCTGCCGGCTTCCATACGGCAAAGCAAAGCCCTCGATGTAGGGCCTGCTCTATCAGAAACCGAAGCGCTGGAACGCATGCGGATCATCGCCAACCGCAATCAGGTCTGCACCTCATTGATCGGTCAGGGATATCACGGCACGCATCTGCCTTTGGTCATTCAACGCAATATTCTGGAAAACCCGGCTTGGTACACCGCCTACACGCCATACCAACCCGAAATTAGTCAGGGCCGCCTTGAAGCCCTGTTAAATTTCCAAACCATGATCACTGAGTTGACCGGCCTCGACGTCGCCAACGCCTCGTTGCTCGACGAAGCCACCGCCGCCGCAGAGGCGATGGCCGTTGCGCAACGCAGCGTGAAAACCAAACTCAGCGCCTTTTTCGTCGATTCTGATTGCCACCCGCAAACCATCGCGTTGCTGCACACCCGCGCCGAACCATTGGGATGGAGCCTCGTTGTTGGCGATCCGCTGGTCGATCTGCAAGCGAACACCGTATTTGGCGTGCTGCTGCAGTACCCCGGCAGTTTGGGCGCGGTTCGCGATTTCCGCGCAGTGATTAACAAGGTCAAAGCGGCCGGCGGCATTGTCATCATGGCCGCCGATCCATTGGCGCTCACCTTGTTGACGCCGCCAGGTGAACTCGGCGCGGATATCGCCATCGGTTCGACCCAACGCTTTGGCGTACCCATGGGATTTGGCGGACCCCATGCGGCGTATATGGCGGTACGCGATAACCTGAAACGATCAATACCGGGACGATTAATCGGCGTTTCGGTCGATGCGCGCGGCAAACCAGCGTATCGATTATCTTTGCAAACGCGCGAACAACACATCCGCCGCGAAAAAGCCACTTCAAATATCTGCACTGCGCAGGTCTTATTGGCGGTGATCGCATCCATGTACGCGGTTTACCATGGCCCGGAAGGTTTGCGCGCCATTGCAAAACGCCTACACCAGCGCGCAACCACCTTGGCTGCGGGTTTGCTGCGTATGGGCTTTGCGCCGCGCACCACCCAATATTTTGATTGCGTGACTATTGATGTGGGCAATCGCCAACGCGCAATCGTTGAACACGCGCTTGCCCAAAAAATCAATTTGCGCGTGCTTGAAGGTGGTGGATTATCGATCAATGTCGATGAAACCACCACGCCTGCCACCATTGAGGCCCTTTGGCGCGCCTGCGGCGGAATAATGTCCTATTCCGAAGTTGAAAGCGGCGCTGAAAGTGCTATACCTGAAACGCTGTCACGCAAGGGCGCGTGCCTGAAACACCCCGTATTTTCGCGTTATCGATCAGAAACCGAATTACTGCGCTATATGCGCAAACTATCCGATCGTGATTTGGCGCTGGATCGCGCGATGATTCCGCTTGGCTCCTGCACGATGAAACTCAATGCGACTGCCGAAATGGTGCCCATCACTTGGCCAGAGTTTGGCGCATTACATCCGTTTGCACCGGCCGATCAGGCGCATGGTTACACCGAGATGTTTGAGGATTTAAAAGACTGGTTATGCGCAATTACCGGTTACGACGCGGTGTCCTTGCAACCCAATTCAGGCGCGCAAGGGGAATATGCCGGATTATTGGCTATTCGCGCCTATCACCGCTCGCGCGGAGATACGCACCGCCGCATTTGCCTAATTCCGTCCAGTGCGCACGGCACCAATCCGGCTTCGGCACAAATGGTCGGCATGGATGTGGTAGTAGTCAATTGCGATTCTCAGGGGAATGTCGACGTCGCTGACTTGCGTAGTAAAGCAGAAAAACACAGCGCTAATCTAGCAGCATTGATGGTCACCTACCCGTCTACGCACGGCGTGTTTGAAGAAGCCATCGGCGAAATTTGTCAGATTGTGCATAGTCACGGCGGTCAGGTGTATTTGGACGGCGCCAATATGAATGCGCAGGTCGGATTATCGCGTCCGGGTGATTATGGCGCCGATGTCAGTCATTTGAATCTGCATAAAACCTTCTGTATTCCGCATGGCGGCGGTGGCCCAGGCATGGGGCCAATCGGCGTAAAAGCCCATCTGGCGCCGTTTCTGCCAGGCCATCCGGTTTTGGACGGCGGTAAAGCGCCAGTCGGGCCAGTATCGGCAGCGCCGTTTGGATCGGCTTCGATTTTGCCTATCTCCTACGCCTACATCTTGATGATGGGCGGCGCCGGATTAACCCGTGCGACCGAGATCGCCATCCTAAACGCAAACTACATGGCGGCACGTCTAGACCCGCATTTCCCAGTTTTGTATAAAAACGCCAATGGGCGTGTTGCCCATGAATGCATTATCGACCCGCGCGCATTTAAGGACAGCTGCGGTGTCAGTGTCGATGATATTGCCAAACGGTTGGTCGATTTCGGATTTCACGCCCCGACGATGAGTTTCCCGGTGGTCGGCACGCTGATGATCGAACCAACGGAGTCAGAAGCCAAAGTGGAACTCGATCGCTTCTGTGACGCGATGATCGCCATTCGTCGCGAAATTGCAGAAATCGAGGCCGGGGTCTATCCGGTTGAACAATCGCCACTGCGTCACGCGCCACACACGGTTCATGATCTGGCCGACGCCGATTGGAACCGACCTTATAGCCGCGAACAAGCCGTGTTTCCGGCAGGAGTAGATCGCACCGATAAATACTGGTGCCCGGTCAGTCGCGTCGACAACGTGTACGGCGATCGCAACTTGGTATGTGTTTGCCCGAGTCCGGACGCCTACCGAGACGAAGCGGCCTAAAGCAATCAATGTTGGCAGGCGCGTTTGGACTAGCTCCAAACGCGCCTAGGATAACGCTGTCAATGCCGATGCGGCCCAGACTTCGGGCAATGGCAAACGCCAGTTGGCCCATATTGCACGCCAAAGGTGCGACCGTCGCGATGACGTTGCCAGTAAAACTCCGGCGCCGCCGCATTCTTACCGCCAATTTCAGCCATATCGGCTTTTAAATCAAACAAACGCCCATCCACCATGACTAGCGAGGTGTTATCGCTATCGCGAATATCCCGCAGCGGATTGCCATCAAGCACCACCAAATCCGCTTGTTTGCCGACTTCGAGCGAGCCAATCTGTCTGCTCATCCCGATGTAGTCCGCGCCATCAATGGTTGCCGCCCGTAGCGCTTCAAATGGGCTAAATCCGCCCTGAACCAACATCCAGATTTCCCAGTGCGCCGCCAGACCCTGCATTTGGCCGTGACCGCCCACTTGGATGCCCACGCCTGCATCGCGCAATGATTTTGCCGCTTTGGCAACTTCAATATGGTAATAGTCCCAGTCTGGCGCTGTTTCTCGGCGAATGGCGCGTGCACTCAAAGTTTCTGCCGGGAAAAAACGATTAAGCCGCGGCTCTTCCCAGACTGGATCGCGCGCGTACCACCAATTTTCACCTGATAAACCGCCGTAAGTGACCACCAAAGTTGGCGTATTACGCACATCGGTGCGGCTCATCAAACCAATTACATCGGCATACAGGGGTGCAACGGGCAGATTGTGCTCTACGCCCGTTGCACCATCAATCACCATGGTCAAATTATGGAAAAAGGTGGAACCACCCTCCTCCACGACTAACATGCCTAATTCGCGCGCCGCCGTATTGATTTGCTGACGTTGGTCGCGACGCGGCTGGTTGTAACTTTTTACACTAAATGCACCGAGGGCTTGCATTCGTTTTAGGTGCCCGCGTGCGTCATCCAAGGAATTGACAACCGCCTTAAAGTCACCATCTGCGCCGTATAAAATCGTACCGGTGCTGAATACGCGTGGCCCTACCAATTCGCCAGCCTTCACTAATTCTGCCTGCGAAAACACAAATTCATTGGTGGCGGACGGATCATGCAAAGTGGTGACACCGTAGGCCAAATTGGCGTAATACGCCCAATTTTGTTGCGGGACTACGCCCTGACCAAAGTGCGCTGCATGCGCGTGCGCATCGACAATGCCTGGCATCAAGGTTTTGCCACTCACGTCGATGACTTTGGCACCGACTGGCACCACGATGTCACCGCGAGTGCCAATCGCACTGATCCGATCTCCGTCTATAACGATCACACCGTCGTCGATCACTTCCTGGCTATTTTCCGCGTCACGCATCGTAATAATTCGAGCTCCAACCAATGCGGTAACACCCGATTTCGTATAAACCGCTTGAATCAAACCGACGTTCAGCGCAGGCGCTTGCTCGGGCTTGGGCAGAGTTTTGGGTGCGCCCGCCATGAAAGCGAACGCGTCTTTGAGCGCACGACTCACGTAACGATCACCGACCATCCAATGCATGCGTTGGTCATTACCGCCACCAGACCAATGCAGATAAGAACCTGCATCCGCACTCACTTTCGTGATGGGTAACGCGGTGCTGTCCTTATTCAATTCGACGCTGCTACCCGTTTCTGGCAATGGTGCGACGTAAGCATCAAATAGCTCAGTAAATGCGACAAAACGGCGATCTGGGCTTAAGGCAATAAAATCAATGTATTTAAGGCTAAAAACCTCGCGGAGGTCTTCCCCATGTAAACCCGCAGACATCAATTTTTTACTGAGGCCTTCGCCCGTAAGGAAATAGATGCGCATACCATTGGCAGAGAACTGTGGATTTTGCCCATCCTTTGCGATGCGCGTGGGCGTGCCGCCAGTGGCCGGTATCCACCAAATTCCGCGATCTTTGGACCATAAACTGCCAGTCAGGCCGCCGCCGGAGCTGCGTGTGTAGACAATCTTGCTGCCATCGGCTGAGTACTGCGGCCCGTAGTAAAAACCGGGCCCGCTCAGTTTGCGTTCTTCACCGGTTTTCAAATTACGCTCGATCAGCGCACCCAATGCGGTATCCGACCAACTTGTGTAAAGCAAAAGATTACCGTCACTGCTAAAACTGGGTTGATACTCAAACTGTGCGGTCGCCGAAGTAAGTCGTTGCGATTGGCCATTCGGTAAAGGCTTCCGCCAGAGCTTACCAACGGCATGAAAAACCAAGGTCTGACCATCCGGGCTAGTCGCAACATCGCGAATCATCTTCGCAGTAAACTGACCTTCATCGATTTGCTGCGCAAAACGTAAAGGCTCCATGACGCTTTGATCAATCTTGGCGCTAAAGGCAATTGCACTAGCGACGCCGCTGCTTGCGTCGACCCGCCAGACCTTGCCTTTGGCCCAGATAACAATAGCCTGGCCATCCGGCGTCCAATCAAAATTGGGATAGGGGCCAAATATCGCCCAGGCTTCTTGTTGATCGTGGGACAAACCATCCCATAAGGACCGTACCGCACCCGATTCCAGGTCATATAACTGCAACACGGTCTTTTCTCGCACGCGCTTGACGAAGGCGAGGGTTTTGCCATCGGGCGAGGGTTGCGGGCGCACTGCGCCGCCCGGCGTGGTGATGAGGTTATCGACCTCTCCATTTTGACGATCCAAACGACGAATGCCATACACCAAGTCATGCACATTTTTGTTGTATTGGAAATTGGGTCCAGAACTCAGATCTTCACTGAAATAGACGTATCGACCATCCGGGCTAACAGCCGGCTCGCCTTGGTCTTGTTGATCATTTTTGCGCTTGGTCAACTGCAAACCATCGCCACCACCCGTGTGAAACATCCATAACTCACCAGCGCCGAGTGAGCGCTCCGAGCTGAAATGCTTGCGCCCAATGACATACTGGCCATCGGCTGTCCACGCCGGGTTATTAAATAATCGAAAACGCTCTTTGGTAATTTGCGTGGTTTTTCTGTCACCCAAAGTCATTCGCCACAAATTATTACCACCATCGCGGTCTGAGGTAAAAGCAATCTGCTTACCGTCAGGCGAGTAGCGTGGTTGCACATCGAAAGCCAGCCCGCTGGTGAGCCGCTGTGCATCACCGCCGCTGATCGGAAGTTCGTACAAGTCTCCCAATAAGTCAAAAACGATATGCTCACCGTCTGGACTCACATCCAAGTTCAGCCAAGTACCTTCGCTGACGGTGAACTGGATCTTCTTTAGCTTGCCCGGCGGATGGTTGACGTTCCATGTCGCCTCAGTGGACTTGGCTTGTACGGCGCCCGCTAACAACAGGCAAAGGCTTATCCAGATTGCACGAACCATCGCTGCGCTCCCTTGTCGGTATGCCGCGGACGCTAGCAGAAGCCTCCGATTGAAGGGTCTCGATTGCAGCTAGGAATGCAGCAAATTGTCCATCCAAACGGCTGGGGCCGGAGTCCGCACCGTCTCGTCGCAGTGAGCAAGGCCTATGCTCAACGATTGCTTACGAAGCCATTGCCAAACCTATGTCTGCTGAACTTGAACCCACCAATCCCACCGAAGTCGCCGCTAGCGATGATCCTGAGCTCGACCTGCCGTCATTTCCGTCCGGCATGTCGCGTCGTGAAATCGGCGCAGCACGCGATTATTGGCAAGCCCAGGTTTATCCACGCGGTGGGCTGCGCTTTGACGCGCTCGATGGATTTTTGACGGCGCTCAGTCTGCTACCGCATCCGCCTGCGGTGGAACGTTGGACCGCGCGGGCATTGGGCGTCGACTTCGCAGCCACGCGTGACGCCGAACGGGAACAGGCAGTGGCGTGGATGTATCGATTTGGCACCCATGTGGGGCATCGCGTGCGCTTGGATCCAGCTGAATACCAAGCCGCCGTGCTGCCCGAGTTCGACTTTCTGCCGGCAGACGACAACGAGAGCGAAGACGCCGCAGAAATCCGCACAGCGATCGCATGGGCAGTCGGGGTTGGAAACGCTCTAGCGCTCGATCCCCTCGGGGTCGATGACATCCTGGCCAACGAGGATCTGCGTGCCGATTTGGCGCCCCTGGTTTTATTGGGTCGAGACGGAGCGGTCGATGGCCAGCCGTACACGCGTCGCGAGCGCCTGCGCCTGATGCGGGCCGCCGCCTGGGGCGCGCATCGATTGTGGAAACACTATCAACCCATCCGCGAACGCGGCGGGCTACGACCGCAACCCATGCGGGCCAGCAAGCCTCCGGGCCGCAACGATCCTTGTGCCTGCGGCAGCGGGCGCAAGTTCAAGCAGTGTCATGGCGCGGTTAAACACTGAATGACGTAGGATCAAGCGCAACGTACGCAGGAGTTTGAACATGGAATCCGCAAATGAGCAGGTGCCGCCCGTCGTCAACACAGAGTCCGTACCGCGCGCCCATGGCTGGCGCACTTACCGCGTTCGGATGGTTTTAGTTGCCCTGGCTGTCTATATCTTAGCCATCGCTGGGTTGATGTTCTGGTGGTCCACCGAGCCTGCGCCATTTAAGGTGCTCGCGACAGCAGAAGCACGCGCCAAAACCGCTCAACAACAAGTAGTTCCAGGCTATGTTTCAGTTTCAACGGTCATGAAGCTTGCGGAAACCTTACTGGACAAGCGCGGCGGCTATTTTGCCAACGATATCGCGCCACCGGGGGTATTGATGGATGACCTACCCGAGTGGGAGTTTGGAGTTCTGCAGCAAATTCGTGACTTTACTTTGGCCTTACGCAACGACTTTTCGCGATCACAAAGCCAATCGCAAGATGACGTAGATCTGGTCGAAGCCCAACCGCTATTTGCCTACAGTAACGACCACTGGGTGTTACCGACCACTGAAGGTCAATATAGACAGGGGATCGAACATCTAAATAGCTACCTAACTCGCCTAGCAGATGCCGATCAATTTAACGCACAATTTTATGTTCGATCCGATAATCTGGTCGCTTGGCTGACTCTCGTTGAAAAACAGATGGGTTCCTTGTCGCAGCGTTTATCGATGAGTGTAGGCCAAGTGCGCATTAATACTGACCTAGCCAACGAAGCCACAGCGCAACAATCGACGAAAACACCAGCGGTGATGATTACTCGCACCCCCTGGATGGAGATCGACAATGTGTTTTATGAGGCACGGGGCGCCACTTGGGCCTTGATGCATCTTTTAAAAGCAATTGAACGCGACTTTCGTCCGGTATTGGAAGACAAAAACGCGGTCATCAGCGTTAAACAAATCATTCGTGAATTAGAAGAAGCACAATCGGCGATTTATAGCCCGGTCATTCTAAACGGCGGTGGTTATGGATTATTTGCCAATCACAGCTTGGTGATGGCAAATTACATCTCGCGCTCCAACGCCGCGTTGATTGATTTGCGGAAATTGCTAGAACGGGGTTAACCGGACTGGAAATCATCACCGCATTTTTCGTGCGCCTTGAGAAGCAGCGGAGCAAGCTCCGCTCTACAAATGCAGCAGGACGGGCTGTTGCGGTTGAGGTGCAAAACGCAGAGTCAATCGCTTAGTTGACACTGCTGACCAGAACCATCCCATACAAAGGTGGGATGGTAAATTGCACGTGACCAGCGACGCTGGCAAGCTTAGCGCCGGTCAACGCGTCTCTTGGCTCACTTGCATTAAAACCCTCGGGTAAGGATAAATGTATCTGCCGTTCGACTAATGCGTTGTTGGTTGCCACAATGGCGGACTCCTGGTCAAGCTGACGCAGCACGTGTTTGTCGGAAACCAACGATGTCCCGGCCCGCAAGCTGTGCTTGCGTGCGTTCGAACCGGCGCGCCGCATGCGGCGCCAGCCGCCGGTTCTCACCCCCCAGAACCGTGCAATCTGCCCCGTAGCGTGCTCACCCAATGGGTGAAGAAAAGCCCAAAGAATCACGGTGCTATGGGTACTAGGAAGCGGTCAACTGAGGTTTCTAGGATAAAGCGACTGGGTTTGTCACCGAGCGCGCGAGCGGATCTACAAACGTCTTTGGTCCAATCGCAATTGACGGCCGCGTGCCTGCAAAAGCCAATCGAACGGTATGTTCACCCTTGAACGCGAAGCGTAAGTTACCGGTACCACCGGCGTCGGTATTGCGAGCCGGGCGCATCGGAGTCGCCGACTGAATTAAGCCACTAAGGGCTGCGGACGCCCCAAACCTAGTGTTGCCACCCCAAGCCGCATCCGCGATCTTGAAGTCATGACTGACATTGGCATCGACCTTGAGATAGTAGGCATCGCAGCGATACTGGAATGCATACTCTTCCAGCGCAGCCCAGCTATTCATGGATCCGCCCAAGTACAGTGTGCTGTCGCCAAACTCGGCCGGCAGACAAGCCTGACTGACTGCCAAACGCAACATCGCTGCTCGGCCCAGGCGTTGTACAGCCGCAAATCCCAGCCCGACGACGTGTGACCATCGCCATGCGCCTGTTTTCATGACATTCCTCTCTCTGCGGCCCGCTCGCAGCACGACAGATTTCTTCGACTGCATCCCTTTGAATACGATTGCGTAACAAGCTCTAGCTTGAACCATCTTGAGCGCACCGCTATGGTCCGCGCTCGTTGAACTGCGGATCACAATCATGCGTCGCAAGTTGGTTATCGGTAACTGGAAGATGAACGGCACTCGTGCCGACGCACGCGCATGGACGATTGCCGCATCTACCGTTGCCAATGCCTGCTCAAACGTGGATGTGGGCGTGCTTCCTCCTTATCTGTTTGTTGATCTGGCGGTCAGCGTGGCCCATGGGTCAAAGCTCATGATTGGCGCTCAGAATCTGGCGGCCTACACAAACGGTGCCTACACGGGCGAAATTTCCGGTGCAATGCTGTTTGAATCGGGTGCCCAAGTGGTCCTGGTCGGACATTCCGAACGGCGCCATGTGCTTGGCGAATCCGACGCAGTGGTCGCGCAGAAATTCGCGCAGGCACAAGCAGCAGGCATCACCCCAGTGCTGTGTCTGGGTGAAACCTTGACGGAACGCGAAGCCAACGAAACGGAAGTCGTGGTTTTACGACAACTCAATGCGGTCATTAGTGTGGCAGGCGCTGCGGCGCTCAGTAATGCCATATTGGCCTACGAACCCGTATGGGCAATCGGAACCGGGCGCACCGCAAGTCCGGAACAAGCGCAGGCAGTGCATGCACTGATCCGTGGCGCGATCGCTCAGCAGGATGTTATGCTCGCTAGTCGTATTCGGGTCCTTTACGGCGGCAGCGTGAAAGGATCGAATGCCGCGGAATTGTTCGGTCAGCCTGATGTCGACGGCGGACTAATTGGTGGAGCCTCACTGGTGGCCGCCGACTTTGCCGCAATTTGCAACGCAGCCAACCAGGACGGTTGAGTAAGGAACCCATGAAGATTGCATCTATCGTTTTATATTTGGTCGTCACCATCGCCATGGTCGTGTTCATCATGCTGCAACGCGGATCGGGCGCAGCGGCGGGTTCGGGCTTCGGTTCAGGCGCATCGGGCACAGTTTTTGGTGCTCGCGGTTCGTCGAATTTTCTGTCGAAAGCGACCAAGTGGTTGGCAGTAGCGTTCTTTGTTTTGGCAATGAGCATGGCCGTGTATGAAGCGCGAGTGGGGATTGCGCGTAATCAGCAAGCGGACCTGGGGGTGATGGGTCAGTTGCCGGTGCCCACCACTCCGGCAAATGCTGAAGTGCCAGCGGCGGGTGACACCGCTGCCGACCTGCCGACCGCGACTACTAGCGAAACTTCAGCGCCAGACGCAAGCGCGGAGTCCAGTCAGGCCCCTGCTGCAGGCGAGACCCCGGCGGCGCCAGCAGGGGAAACACCTGCAGAAAGTACAAGCGGCGAGGATAGGAAACCGCAATAATCCGTTTTATGCCGACGTGGTGGAATTGGTAGACACGCTACTTTGAGGTGGTAGTGGGGCAACCCGTGACGGTTCGAGTCCGTCCGCCGGCACCAAATTGAAACGCGCTCGAGTGCGGGCGCGAACGCCGACCGGCCCCATGCCGACGGCACCAGGGTCATTAGGCACCGGGCAGAGGTCGACGATTCAATTATTGCGTTCATCAACGCAGCTTGAGCGTCAAGATTCATTGGCAAGTGCTTTTTTCGGGAGTCATTCGGGCATGGATCTGCAGCAGTACCTCCCCATAGGCCTGTTCCTGATCGTATCGACGGTGATAGGGCTTTCTTTATTGGTTTTAGGTTCGTTGTTGGGACCTAATCGCCCGGGCGGAGAAAAACTCTCGCCTTATGAATGTGGCTTCGAGGCTTTCGAAGATGCGCGCATGAAGTTTGATGTGCGCTATTACTTGGTCGCGATCTTGTTCATCATTTTCGATCTAGAAATCGCCTTTCTCTTTCCTTGGGCGGTGGTGTTAGATGAATTAGGTTGGGCCGGTATTGCCTCAATGGGCATATTTCTTGGCCTTTTGGTTGTTGGCTTCATTTACGAATGGAAGAAGGGAGCGCTCGAATGGGAGTGAGCGATATCTTTCACAACCCCACGCCGATTGGCACGGTTGATGACATTCTTCGCCCAGATGCCGATAACCCCCTGATACAGCGTGGTTTCGCCGTCACTTCGGCAGATTTATTGATCAATTGGGCGCGCACTGGATCAATGTGGCCGATGACCTTCGGTCTGGCCTGTTGCGCAGTGGAAATGATGCATGCCGGTGCGGCACGCTTGGATCTTGACCGCTTTGGCGTGGTGTTTCGCCCCAGTCCACGGCAATCAGACGTGATGATTGTCGCCGGCACGCTGGTCAATAAGATGGCACCCGCCCTACGTAAGGTCTACGACCAGATGCCCGATCCAAAATGGGTCATTTCTATGGGCTCGTGCGCCAACGGTGGTGGTTATTATCATTATTCGTATTCGGTGGTGCGCGGCTGTGATCGCATTGTACCGGTTGACATTTACGTTCCTGGGTGTCCACCAACCGCTGAGGCTTTGGTCTACGCCATATTGCAATTACAAGCGAAGATTCGTCGCACTAATACCATTGCGCGTTGATCCATCTAGCAAGGCGAACGATGTGCGATATGCAAGACGAGCGGACTAGGACATGACTGACCTACGCAATGCGCTGCTGGAACAAATCCAGGCACGTTTTGGCGATGCGATATTGAGCACGCGCGAAGCCCTCGGGCAATATACGATCGAAGTTGCCCTTGACCACGTGCTGGAAGTGGCCAAGACGCTGCGCGACGACAAAGCATTTCGCTTTAGCCAGCTGATCGATTTGTGCGGTGTTGATTATCTGTCCTACGGCCAAGACGAGTGGGAAACCAACTTGGTGACTGATCAAGGCTTCAGTCGCGGCGTGATAGGTGAAGGTCCTGGGCGATTTGCCTGGGAAAATCGCCCGAAGCCCGCGGGGATCCCCAATCGTTTCGCAGCCGTTGTGCACCTATTGTCCATCGAACATAACGTGCGCTTGCGAATGCGCTATTTCGCCGCTGACGATGGGCTGCCAGTGGTGCCGGCGGTGACTGAATTGTGGGGCGCCGCCAATTGGTTTGAGCGCGAAGCTTTCGATTTGTTTGGCATTGTCTTTGAGGGACATCCAGACCTGCGCCGCATCCTTACTGACTATGGTTTTATCGGCCACCCTTTCCGCAAAGATTTCCCGCTGATTGGCAATGTGGAAGTTCGTTACGATCCGGACAAAGGCCGAGTGATCTATGAGCCGGTATCGATTGAACCCCGCGTTGGTGTGCCCCGCGTGATACGTGAAGATTCACGCTATCTGCAGGCGCAAAACGAAGCCGGCGGTCACAACTAATGGCTGAAATCCGCAATTACACGATGAACTTTGGCCCCCAGCACCCGGCCGCGCATGGTGTGCTGCGTTTGGTGTTGGAACTCGATGGCGAGACCGTTGTGCGCGCCGATCCGCACGTTGGGCTGCTCCATCGTGGCACAGAAAAACTAGCGGAATCAAAGCCATATAACCAGTCCATTGGTTATATGGATCGCCTCGACTATATGTCGATGATGTGCAATGAACACGCCTACGTGCGCGCTATTGAGCGTCTTTTGGGTGTCGAAGCGCCGATTCGCGCGCAGTACATCCGCACCATGTTCGACGAAGTCACGCGCATCCTCAGCCATCTATTGTGGTTGGGCAGTAACGCGCTGGATCTCGGTGCGATGACGGTCTTCCTGTACGCATTCCGCGAGCGCGAGGAACTGATGGACGCCTACGAAGCGGTGTCGGGTACACGGATGCACGCGGCCTACTATCGACCGGGCGGCGTCTACCGTGATCTGCCTGATGAAATGCCAAAGTACAAAGAAAGCCGCTGGACTAAGGGCGCTGACTTGAAACGCCGCAACGAATGGCGTGAAGGCAGCATGCTCGATTTCTTTGCGGCGTTCTGCACTGATTTCGTCAAGCGTATCGATGAGTACGAAACGCTACTCACCGATAACCGGATTTGGAAACAACGCACGGTCAACATCGGCGTGGTTTCCCCAGAAATGGCGCTACGGATGGGAATGAGTGGCCCCATGCTGCGTGGTTCGGGAATCGCGTGGGACTTGCGCAAGAAGCAGCCCTATGCTGCATACGACCAATTGCAGTTTGACATTCCAGTTGGCGTCAACGGCGATTGTTATGACCGCTATGTCGTGCGCGTCGAGGAACTGCGGCAGTCCGCAAGCATCATCCAACAATGCGTGAAATGGCTGCGCGTCAACCCGGGCGACGTGATGTTGCGTAATTTCAAAGTTGCGCCACCTTCGCGTGTCGAGATGAAAGACGACATGGAAGCACTCATACACCACTTCAAACTGTTCACGGAAGGCTATTGCGTGCCGACCGGTGAGGTGTATTGCGCGGTCGAAGCACCCAAGGGTGAGTTTGGCGCTTATATCATTGCCGATGGTGCCAACAAGCCCTTCCGCGTCAAACTGCGCGCGCCAGGATTCGTGCATCTTTCCGCGATGGATGAACTCGTCCGCGGCCATATGCTGCCGGACGTAGTTGCGGTGATTGGCACCTTGGATATCGTGTTTGGAGAGATTGATCGATGAAGGCCCGCCATTTACAAGCGATTCCGCGGGCTATCGACCCTAACGAGGTGCTTAGCGCTGATAGCCGAGCCGAGCTTGAGGTCTGGTTGGCCAAATATCCAGCCGACCGTCGTCGCAGTGCGGTGCTCGCTGGTTTGCGTATCGCACAAGACCAAAATCAAGGCCATCTGACCGAAGATTTGATCGCCGCGGTGGCCGGCTACCTCGGCATTCCGACGACGCAGGCTTACGAGGTCGCGACCTTTTACTCTTTGTTTCATATCGGCGCCTGTGGCCGACACAAGGTTTCGATCTGTACCAATATTTCGTGCTGGCTGAACGGCGCCGAGGCGCTGGTCGAGCACGTTGAACACAAACTGGGCATCAGCACGGGTGAAAGCACGCCCGACGGCCGTATTCATCTCATCGAAGAAGAAGAGTGCCTCGCCGGTTGCGTGCGTGCACCGATGATGTGGGTCGATGGCCACTTTCACGAACAGCTGACGCCTGAGAAAGCCGATCACATTCTGGACGCTTTGAAGTGACGCCGATGGAGCCGATGAACCCACTAGGTCTGGTGCCGCAGGCGCACAACGTCTGCTTCACGACCTTGCACTTTGAACAGCCGTGGAGCTACGACAGTTACCTAAAATCCGGTGGCTATCAGGCACTGCGCAAGATATTCAGCGAAGGCTGGACGCGGGAAAAGGTGATTGACACCGTCAAGGCATCGGCCCTGCGTGGACGCGGCGGCGCTGGCTTTCCCACCGGACTAAAGTGGAGCTTTATGCCCCGTACGGCACCGGGCAGCAAATACATATTGTGTAATTCGGATGAATCCGAGCCGGGCACCTGTCACGACCGCGATATTCTGCGCTACAACCCGCACGCCGTAATCGAAGGCATGATTATTGGCGGCTGGGCGATGGGCGCCACCGCGGGCTACAACTATATGCGCGGAGAGTTTCAAAACGAACCCTTCGAACACTTTGATGCGGCCTTGCGTGAGGCCTATCAACACGGTTGGCTGGGCAAGAATATCCTAGGCTCCGGATTCGATTACGATATTTACGCAACGCTTGGCGCTGGCGCCTATATCTGCGGCGAAGAAACCGCGCTGATGGAATCGTTGGAAGGGAAAAAGGGTCAACCGCGTTTCAAACCACCCTTCCCCGCCAACTTTGGCTTGTATGGCCGGCCAACCACCATTAATAACACCGAAACCTTTGCATCCGTGCCGGCTATTATTCGTAATGGCGCCGAATGGTTCTTGCAGATTGGGAAGCCGAATAACGGTGGGCCGAAGATATTTTCAGTGTCTGGGCACGTGCAAAAACCCGGCAATTTCGAAGTGCCATTAGGCACGCCTTTCCGCGATTTATTGGCGATGGCGGGCGGTTTGCGCAACGGGCGCAAGCTTAAGGGTGTGATTCCTGGCGGCTCATCAATGCCAGTATTGCCGGCGTCGGTCATGATGGACATTACGATGGATTTTGACAGCCTGCAGAAGGCGGGTTCTGGCCTTGGGTCAGGAGCCGTCATTGTCATGGATGACAGTACCTGCATGGTGCGTGCACTTACCCGCATTTCGCGCTTCTATTACCACGAATCCTGCGGCCAATGTACGCCGTGTCGAGAAGGCACCGGTTGGATGTACCGAGTGCTCAAGCGCATTAGCGAAGGTAAAGGCACACTTGACGATTTGCATTTGTTGAAAAGTGCTGCTGGACAAATCGAAGGACATACGATCTGCGCATTTGGCGAAGCCGCTGCATGGCCGGTACAAGGCATGTTGAAACAGTTCTGGCCGGAGTTTGAATATTACGTGACGCATAAGCGATCGATCGTTGGCGATACGACGAGGGCCGCGGCATGAGCGCACAGCCGACCGGCCAAACCGCTCCCGATTTGGTCAATATCGAGATCGATGGTCAAAAAATGCAAGCGCCGAAAGGCTCAATGATCATTCAGGCTGCCGATAAAGTTGGCATCCAGATCCCGCGCTTTTGTTACCACGATAAACTGGCGATTGCCGCCAACTGTCGCATGTGTCTTGTTGACGTTGAGAAAGCGCCTAAGCCGATGCCGGCCTGTGCTACTCCAATTATGGAAGGCATGAAGGTCTATACGCGCAGCAAACGCGCGCTCGATTCCCAACGCAATGTAATGGAATTCCTGCTGGTTAATCATCCGCTCGACTGCCCAATTTGTGATCAGGGCGGTGAATGCGAATTGCAAGACGTGGCGATGGGTTACGGTCGCTCGGTATCTCGCTTTAGCGAACGTAAGCGCAGCGTGCCTGACGAGGATCTCGGTCCTTTAGTTGCCACCGATATGACGCGCTGCATCCATTGCACTCGCTGCGTGCGTTTTATGGATGACATTGCTGGCACCACCGAACTTGGCGGTATGTTTCGTGGCGAGCATATGGAAATCGGCACCTTTATCGGTCGGTCGCTGCGTTCTGAACTGTCTGGCAATATCATTGACCTATGCCCCGTTGGCGCACTGACCAATAAGGTGTTTCGCTTCCGCGCACGTCCCTGGGAACTGATCGCCCGCGAGGCCATCGGTTACCACGATGCGCTCGGTTCCAATATGTACTTGCACCTGCGCCGCGGCGAAGTGCTGCGCACTGTTCCACGCGACAACGAGGCCATCAATGAAAATTGGCTCTCCGACCGCGATCGCTATAGTCATCAGGGTTTGGCTCATGCAGATCGACTCACCGCACCGCGTATTAAGCGCGATGGTAAGTGGGTCGACGTGAGCTGGGACGTGGGTTTGAAGGCTGCCACCGACGGGCTACGCGCTGTGCTGTCCAGACACGGCGCTGAACAAATCGCCGCGCTGGTGAGCGCCAATTTTAGCGCCGAGGAGCTGTTCCTCGTGCAGGCTTTGGTGCGCGGACTAGGCTCACCGCATATTGATCATCGTTTGCAGCAATTGGATTTCAGTGACGACGCCGCGCAGCCCATCGCGCCTAGCTTCGCTACGCCAATGGCGCAATATAGTAGTGCGCGCGCCGTGTTGTTGATCGGTAGCAATCCACGCCACGACGCGCCCCTATTGGGCCATCGTGTTCGCCAAGCTTGGCAGCGCGGTGCACACATTCATGCGATCAATCCACTTGGGTTCGATCACCATTTTGAGCTGGCGCATGACTTGATTGGTGATCCAGCCCAGCAAATAGCCGATCTGGCCGCAGTCGCTCGTGCACTCGCCCAGTTGCGTGGTGTCGATTGCAGCGGCGAGATTAACGATTGGGCCGCACATAGTAGCCATGCAGCCGCGGCGCAGGCAATCGCTCAAAGCCTAAATGAGCGTGAAGCCTCGCGGGTGCTTTTTGGCGACCACGCGCTGCGTCATCCAGCTGCGTCCGTTTTACGTCGAATCGCTCGCTTTATCGCCGACCACAGCAATAGCGCCTTTGATGAGATGCCCAGTGGCGCCAACAGCGCGGCGGCATGGCGGGTAGGCTGTGTGCCGCATCGTGGTCCGGGCGCGTCGCAGGTTGTTCAAGGCGCCAATGCTTGGGAGTTGACCGGCACCCCACGCAAGGCCTATGTCCTCTATGGCAGCGAAGTCCCAGAAGACTGCGCTGACGGAAAAGCGGCTGGGCGCGCCATTGGCAGTGCAGATTTCGTGCTCTCGTTTAGTGCTTTTACAAATCCTGCGTTTGACAACCATGCAACGGTCATGCTGCCGATCGGTCTGCCGCCGGAAATTGATGGCTCCTATGTCAATGTCGATGGAACGGTGCAATCGTGTGCCGCCGGCGCCAAATTACCGGGAGAGGCGCGCGCCGGTTGGCGCGTACTGCGCGCACTCGGGGAGGCTCTAGGTCTGGCCAGTTTCAACGAAGTGGATTTTGCCGCTGTGCATGCGAAAGTTCGGCCATTGTTGACCGGCGGCACCGTCGCAAGTGCCCAAGCGACAGATCCACCTATGGCCATCGCCGACGGCGAAGGACTGGTTGTACAACGCTATCTGTCCATCTACCGCGTAGACGGCGTAGTAAGACGTTCTCCGGCATTGCAGAGCACCGTGATAGCCGAATCGGGTGAGTTAGGGATTCACCCAGAAGACGCGCTCGCCTTAGGGCTGGGTCACGCGGGCACCGTGAGTATTGGCGGGCAGCGCTATCGTTGCATTGCAACAGACGAAGTGCCACGCGGCGTCTGCCGGGTGCCATCAGCTTATGCACACACGGCGGCACTGCCCGTCACTGGCCAACGCATCCAGATTGAGCGGGTGAGCCATGGATGATCTCTTCTTAGTCTTATGGACCTTGTTCAAGATTTTGTTGATCAGCGTCCCTTTGATCATCGGCGTGGCCTTCTACACTTTGGCCGAGCGCAAAGTCATCGGTTTTATGCAAGTACGTCTCGGCCCGACAGAAATCGGTCCGTTTGCGTTGCTGCAGCCGTTTGCTGATACCACCAAAATGCTCTTCAAAGAGCTGGTCATTCCGACCAACGCCGATCGCACCCTGTACCTGATTGCACCGCTGTTGACTTTGGCACCGGCCTTTGCCGCTTGGGCAGTGGTGTCATTCGACGAAGGCATCGCGCTTTCGCAAATTGACGCAGGCTTGTTGTACCTATTGGCGATGACCTCGCTGGGTGTATACGGAGTGATCCTGGCAGGATGGGCGTCGAACTCCAAATACGCTTTCTTAGGCGCGATGCGCTCCGCAGCACAGATTGTGTCTTACGAAATTGCGATGGGATTTGCACTGGTCGGGGTGGTTATCGCCGCCGGTAGCCTAAACGTCGAAAAGATCGTACTCGCACAAGCAGGTAACGCCGGATTCTTCGAGTGGTTCTGGTTGCCGTTGTTGCCCCTGTTTGTGATTTATGTCATTTCCGGCGTGGCAGAAACCAATCGAGCGCCATTTGATGTAGCCGAGGGTGAATCGGAAATCGTCGCGGGTTTCCATGTGGAGTATTCAGGAGCCGCTTTCGCGGTGTTCTTCCTAGCCGAATACGCCAACATGATCCTGATCAGCTTTTTGGCCGCCATCCTGTTTCTCGGTGGCTGGTTATCGCCGTTTCAAGGCTGGATCGATGGTCCTTTGGGCGCACCCAGTTTCATTTGGATATTTGCCAAAGCCTTCTTCTTCATGTTTTGTTTTCTGTGGTTCCGCGCCACTTTCCCGCGTTATCGCTATGACCAAATCATGCGTCTCGGCTGGAAAGTGTTTATCCCGATCACTATTGTTTGGATTGCGGTTATCGCAGTCCTGGTGGTCGGCAAAGTTGTCGAACGCGGCGTATAATCACCGAGAGAAAGATAGCCATGAGCGCCATTAGTCATTACTTCAAGAGCTTGATGCTAAAGGAGCTGTTGGTTGGCCTATCGCTGACCGGGCGCTACTTTTTCAGGCCTAAATACACATTGCGTTACCCCGAAGAAAAAGCGCCAAAGTCCAATCGCTTTCGCGGTCTGCACGCTTTGCGTCGCTATCCAAACGGTGAAGAACGATGCATCGCATGCAAGTTATGCGAAGCGGTATGTCCAGCTTTGGCCATTACCATTGACTCCGAACAACGCGCTGATGGCAGTCGTCGTACGACACGCTACGACATCGATTTGTTCAAGTGCATATTCTGCGGCTTTTGCGAAGAATCCTGCCCAGTAGATTCCATCGTGGAAACCGGAATTCTTGAGTACCACTTCGAGCGCCGCGGTGAGAATGTGGTCAACAAAGAACAATTGCTCGCCATCGGTGATCGATTCGAGAATGAAATCGCTGCCGCTCGCGCGCAAGACGCGCCCTTCCGCTGAAGACCTCTCATGAACTATGAGCTGATTCTATTCTTCGCACTATCCACGTTATTGGTGCTGGCTGCAGGCGCGGTGGTCACCGTGCGCAATCCGGTCCACGCCGCGATGTGCCTGGTCCTCACGTTTTTTACCAGCGCAATGCTTTGGATTTTACTGCGTGCCGAGTTTCTCGGCATCACCTTAATTCTGGTTTATGTGGGCGCGGTGATGGTGTTGTTTTTATTCGTGGTGATGATGCTCGACATCAACGTCGCTCCCATGCGCGAAGGCTTCGCCCGCTATTTACCTGTCGGAATCGTTGTTGCAGTGATCATGGCCGCACAAATGGTTGCCGTGCTCGGCAGCCGTCATTTTGGTTTCGATAACTTTGCTGCGCCGGCAGCAGTTGTGGAAGGCAGCAACACTGAAGCGCTGGGGCGATTGCTGTACACCGAATACGTCTATCCATTTGAAATTGCAGGGGTCATTCTGCTAGTCGCGATTGTTGCCGCAATAGCGCTGACTCACCGCCGTCGGGAAGGGCTTAAAACGCAGGACATCAACAAACAAACCCAGGTGCGCAAAGGCGATCGTTTACGCGTGATTAAAATGGCGAGTGAATCTAAGGACGGTCACGGCGCATGAGCATGATTCCTCTCTCCTACTGGTTGATTCTCGCGGCCATTTTGTTTTGTATTAGCGTTGCTGGTATTTTCATCAATCGCAAGAATCTGATTATATTACTGATGGCCATTGAGTTGATGCTGCTCAGCGTCAATATGAATTTCATCGCGTTCTCGCGTTACCTTGACGATATGGCTGGCCAAGTTTTTGTGTTCTTCATTTTGACGGTTGCCGCCGCCGAAGCCGCGATTGGCTTGGCGATCCTAGTGGTTGTATTCCGAAACCGGCGCACGATCAATGTCGCCGAACTCGATACCATGAGGGGCTGAGCCCGGTGATTACCAAGACTCTGCTGCTCACGACCGCGCTGGCACCCTTGCTTGGCGCAATCCTCGCTGGTTTTTTCGGCCGCCAGATTGGGCGCAGTGGCGCTCACATTGTAACCATTCTCGGCGTCGCGGTGAGTGCTGCGCTGAGCGCTTATATTTTCAAACTCATCGCCTTTGACGCTCACCCTGCGGTTAATCTATCGATATACACTTGGTTTGAAATTGGCTCAATTAAGGCCGAAGTGGGCTTTTTGGTCGACGCGCTCACGGCAACCATGATGGTCGTGGTGACCTCGGTATCGTTGATGGTCCACATTTATACGATTGGCTACATGCACGAAGATTCAGGCTACCAGCGCTTCTTCGCCTACATCTCGCTTTTCACCTTCGCCATGCTGATGTTGGTGATGAGCAACAACTTCATGCAACTATTCTTCGGTTGGGAAGCAGTGGGCTTGGTTTCGTACCTGCTGATCGGTTTTTGGTACAAACGACCCACCGCAATTTTCGCTAATTTGAAAGCCTTCTTGGTCAACCGCGTAGGCGATTTTGGCTTTCTTCTCGGTATTGGCCTGGTCTTGGCCTATTTGGGCAGCTTGGATTACGCCACCGTTTTCAAAGCGGCACCGAGTTTGGTCGGACAAACCTTCAATCCATATGGCACAGTTGAATGGGCAGTGCCGACACTGATCTGCTTGTTACTGTTTGTGGGTGCGATGGGCAAAAGTGCCCAGGTACCGCTGCATGTTTGGCTGCCCGATTCGATGGAAGGCCCGACGCCCATTTCCGCGCTCATCCACGCAGCTACCATGGTCACTGCCGGTATTTTCATGGTGGCACGCATGTCGCCACTGTTTGAACTCTCGGAAACCGCGCTATCAACTATTTTGGTCATAGGTTCAATTACCGCGCTGTTCATGGGCCTTATTGGCATCGTGCAAAACGATATCAAGCGCGTAGTCGCCTATTCGACCCTATCGCAGCTGGGTTATATGACCGTCGCGCTCGGCGCATCCGCATATTCAGCGGCGATATTTCATCTAATGACCCACGCTTTTTTCAAAGCGCTGCTTTTCCTTGGTGCGGGTTCAGTCATCATCGCGATGCACCACGAGCAAGACCTGCGCCGCATGGGCGGCTTGCGCAAATACATGCCAATTACCTTCATTACCGCTTGGGCGGGAACGCTGGCCCTGATGGGCTTCCCTGGCACCAGTGGTTTTTATTCGAAAGACGCCATTTTGATTGCCGTCGAACATGCCGACCGCCCAGGCGCCACCTTTGCGTATTACAGCTTGCTAATCGGCGTGGCGGTGACTGCCTTCTATTCCTTCCGCATGTTGTACCTCGCGTTCCACGGCAAAGAGCGCTTTGGGCATGACCACCACGGGCATCACGCGCACCACGACGAACACGGCCACGGCGATCACAAACCACACGAAACTCCGTGGGTGGTCACTTTGCCGCTCATCTTGCTAGCCATTCCGTCCATTGTGATTGGTGCGCTCGCGGCTGGACCGATGTTATTCGGCCATTTTTTTGACGGCGCGATTTTCTTGGCCGAGGGACGCGAACCGCTAGCCGCAATGGCACACGAATTCGAACACGGACCCATAGCGTTTGCACTGCATGGATTCATCACCCTGCCCGTTTGGCTGGCGTTAGCTGGCGCTGGTTTTGCGACCTACATCTACTTGTTCAATCCCAGCTTGGCCGACCGGATTCAGCAAGCGCTGGGGCCAGTCCACCGGATCTTGGAACGCAAATACGGTTTTGATGAGTTCTATCAGGCGGTGTTTGCGCGCGGCAGCGTTCGCTTGGGGCGTTTCTTCTGGCGTGTAGGCGATCAGACCTTGATCGATGGCATGCTGGTCGATGGCGCGGCGAACACGGTGTCGAAACTCGCTTACGCGGTACGCAAACTGCAGTCCGGTTATTTGTATCACTACGCTTTCATGATGATCCTTGGATTGATCGTCATCATTGGCGCGTTTGCGTTGCTGCGGTGATCGCGACAGACCGTCTGCACTGCCTACGCGCACTACCGCATCCACGTCACACATCGACGAGAAATTAAAAAACCATGTTCGCCGACTGGCCTTTACTCTCCTTACTTGTCTGGCTACCGATTGCTGGTGCAGTCGCCGTGCTGATTACCGGAGACCGCAATGCCGGTGCCGCCAAATGGCTGGCCTTGGTGGTTTCATTGGCGACACTAGCCTTGTGCATTCCGTTGTGGGCCAATTTTGACACTGCAACCAGCGCGATGCAATTTGTTGAACGTACGCCTTGGATTAGCTCATTCAACGTCGAATACCATCTGGGAATCGATGGATTCAGTCTGCCACTCTTGGTGCTGACTTCTATCATTACGGTTTTAGTACTCATCGCCGGCTGGCAAGTTATCGAATACAAACCCAGCCAATACGTCGCCGCATTTCTAGCGCTCGCCGGATTGATGAATGGTGTTTTTGCGGCGCAGGATGCCTTGTTATTCTACGTTTTCTTTGAGGGCATGTTGATACCGATGTTTATTATCATTGGTATCTGGGGTGGCCCACGCCGCGTTTACGCCACGTTGAAGTTTTTTCTGTATACCTTTCTCGGCTCGGTATTCATGTTGCTGGGATTGATTTACCTCTATCTCAAAGGCCAGAGCTTCCAACTGGCAGATATGCAAGCAATGACGCTGAATATGACCGAGCAGACATGGTTGTTTTTTGCCTTTCTGGCCGCATTTGCAGTGAAGATTCCGATGTGGCCGGTGCATACCTGGTTACCAGATGCCCACGTTGAAGCACCGACCGGTGGTTCGATGGTATTGGCCGCGGTAATGTTGAAAGTGGGTGGTTACGGATTCCTGCGCTTTTCGATGCCAATCGCGCCTGATGCGGCAGCCGAATACGCTTGGTTAATCATTACGATGTCCTTGATTGCCGTCGTCTACATTGGTTTCGTGGCGTTGGCACAAGAAGATATGAAAAAACTGATCGCCTATTCGTCGATCAGCCATATGGGATTCGTTACGCTGGGCCTGTTCATTGCATTCGCGTTGGTGCTCGACAAAAACGCCGCCGACAGCGCTGCGTTGGGCGTGCAAGGTGCGATGGTGCAAATGATTTCACATGGATTCATCTCAGCCGCGATGTTCGGCGCTGTCGGTGTTTTGTATGACCGCATGCATTCGCGACAGATCTCTGATTACGGCGGCGTGGTCAACACCATGCCTTGGTTTGCCACGTTCATGGTTTTTTTTGCGATGGCGAACAGCGGCTTGCCTGGCACCAGCGGTTTTGTCGGTGAATTTATGGTGATTCTAGCCGCGGTGAAGGTGAGCTTGGGCGTGGCGGCGCTGGCTGGGCTCACTTTGATTATTGGCGCTGCCTACACCTTATGGTTGGTTAAGCGCGTCATTTTTGGGGATATCGCCAATAAACACGTAGCTGAGTTGACCGATTTAAACGCGCGCGAGTGGATAGTCATGAGCACACTCGCCTTTTTTGTGTTGCTGATCGGCCTGTGGCCGCAGCCCTTGGTGGATGTCATGCAGACCAGCGTTGAAGCGCTGCTACAGCATATGACCACCAGCAAACTGATCGGCATCTAGGGTTGAGGACGGAAAGACCATGATTCAATCCTGGAACGATTTATTGCCGCTGTTACCCGAGTTATTTTTGCTTGGCATGACCTTGATCATTCTGATCGCCGGGCTTTATATTAGTGAAAAGCGCCGTGGTTTGGTGCATTTTTTGGCCACCTTGACCCTGATTTTTACGGCCATCTTGACTCTGCGTGATTTCAATGTAGCAGAGCGCACCGTGGCGCTCGGCGGCATGTTCATTCGAGATGGCGTGGGCGATATTCTAAAATTATTTGTTTATCTGAGTACTGCCATTGTTTTCGTTTATGCGAAGTATTATCTGCGCATTCACAAACTATTTGTTTCAGAGTACTACTCCTTGGCACTGTTTTCAGTGCTTGGTATGTGTATTTTGATCTCCGGCGGCAACCTCCTGACCATTTATTTGGGCTTGGAGTTGATGGCGCTGTCCATTTATTCAATGGTAGCCTTAGATCGCGATTCTCCGGTCGCTTCCGAATCGGCGATGAAGTATTTTGTGCTCGGCTCGCTCGCCTCTGGGCTGCTGCTGTATGGCATGTCGATGCTTTATGGCCTGACTGGCAGCTTGGACTTAGCCGAAATCGCCACGCGATTGGCGTCTGGCGATCAGCCTAAAGTCATACTTGCGTTTGCGGTGGTATTTATTGTAGTTGGCATTGGATTCAAATTCGGCGCAGTACCCTTCCACATGTGGGTGCCGGATGTCTATCAAGGTGCGCCAACCGCAGTAACCCTGTTTTTGGCCGCTGCGCCGAAACTGGCCGCCGTCGGTATGGCTTTCCGTTTACTCAATGAAGGCTTGGAACCTTTGGTTCGCGACTGGTCACAAATGCTCGGCTTCATGGCATTGATGTCACTGATCGTCGGCAACTTAGGCGCAATTGCCCAAACCAATCTGAAACGCATGCTCGCCTATTCGACCATTTCCCACGTCGGGTTTGTGTTACTTGGCATTATGAGCGGCACCAATGATGGTATGGCGGCTGCGATGTTTTATGCGATCACTTATGCGTTGATGACCACCGGTGCGTTCGGCATGATCATCGCCCTTTCGAGTGCCGGTTTCGAGGCCGATCGTATCGAAGATTTCAAGGGTCTGAACCAACGCCACCCTTGGTTTGCCTTTCTGATGCTGTTGATTATGGCTTCGCTCGCCGGCTTGCCACCCTTGGTCGGGTTTTTCTCCAAGCTGTATGTGCTGCAAGCAGCGATTGATGCGGGGTGGATGTGGCTGGCGGTGGTTGCGGTGGTCATGGCCGTGGTAGGTGCGTTTTACTACTTGCGCGTCATCAAGATGATGTACTTCGACGAACCTGAACACGAACACCCGTTTAATGCACCGGGTGATCTGCGTGTCGTGTTAGCCGCAAATGGCTTGCTGCAATTGGTGCTGACGGTGTTCGTTGGATCGCTTACCGCACTGTGTGTCGCAGCTTGGCAGTAATGCCCGCGCTGCGGCCAAGCCGACTGCGGATTGAGTACAGATGGAACGCGTTCAACTGAGTTTTCTAGCAGCCTATCGGACTTTAAAGTCCGACAGGCTGCTGGGTTCAAACCCACGAAAAGCGGCACCGCTCTACGGCGCGCGCAGCGGAACAGTCAGTACAAACCGCATGCCAATTCCAGGCTCGCTATGCGCCTCAATGCGTCCACCTAATTTCACCGTGACTAGGTTGTAGACGATGTGCAAGCCCAGACCGCTGCCGCCTTGTGAGCGTCGCGTGGTGTAGAACGGTTCAAATATTCGCGCCAACTCGCCAGCGCCGATACCGTTGCCATTATCTTCAAAACTGATCTTGACATTTTGCTCGTTGCTGAGCGACGCGCTAATTCGCATATTACCGGCACGCAAATCGTCGAATGCGTGCAGTAGCGCGTTTTGAATCATATTGGTCATCACCTGTCCCAATGCGCCAGGAAAGCTATCGAGTTCGATTAGGTCATCACAGTCCAGTTCCAAACTGATTGGACGTCGTTTCCAGGTCAATTCCATACTGCTGACCACGGCACGTAAACTATCGCGCAAGTTAAAATGGCGCCGATCATCGCTGCTGCGATCTACTGATACCTGTTTGAAACTACGCACTAGCTCTGCCGCTCGGGCTAAGTTTTGATGGATTATTCCGGATGCTTCGCGCGTTGAATCCATAAACGCGGCTAATTCGCTGCGTTGCATACGACCGGATTCCAGCGTTCGCCGTAATTCTTCGCTACGTTCATTCAAATAGGATGACGCAGTTAGTGCGACGCCGAGCGGTGTATTAATTTCATGTGCCACTCCAGCGACCAACTGACCCAAGGATGCCATTTTTTCGCGCGCAACCAGTTCTATTTGAGCGCTGCGTAGCTGTTCCAACGCGACCTCCGCGCCTTCTTTGGCTAAAGTGAGCTCGCCAGTGCGCTGCGCGACAATGCGTTCAAGCTGCTCGGCGCGATGCCGGATACGCCGTGCATTCAGGCGTAAGATAATGATCGACGCCGCGACCAAAATTCCGAACACCGCGCACATGAACCACCACGTTTGCCAATAGGCCGGAATGATGCGCACGGGAATCGCCAATTCATGCGGGGACATATTGCCCGTTCGGCCGCTGCCGCGAATCCGCAACACATAGGATCCCGGACTCAAACTATTGTAACTGGCAACCCGTCGGCTCGCATCGGTAGCTACCCACTGCGAATCGAAACCTTCTAGTTGATATTCGTAGCGATTAAGCTGCGGCGCAGTGAAGTCCAATGCTGAAAATTCGACGCTAAATCCGCGTTGCTCTGGTGAAACTGAGAAACCTTCACCCGCCAAGTTCAACACGACCAGCTCGCTACCGACTTTAGCCTCAGTGACGACCAACTGCGGCTTGAAGTCCCAGCGCCTAAAACGCGTCGGATCGACGACCATGAGTCCTTTGCTGCCACCAAATAGCAGCATTTGATCGCTGGTTTTGGTGTAGGCGCGAAACCACGCGGTGCCAAAATCGGCGCCATCCGCGCGGCCTAATTCATACAAGGAATCAGCGCGCGGATCGTAGACAAAACCCTGACTCCAGATCCGCCCTTGCTGGTCCTCCAATAGGTTGGCGCCAAAAGGCTGACCCGTCTTGCCGAGTCGGCTGCTTACCGGCTCCAGAACAACAGCATCAGGGCCGGACATACGAACGCGATACAAACCAACCGGTGTATCCGCCCACAGCTGTCCGGTGTGATCGACTAATAGGCCAAGCATGCTGAGTTGGCCCAGCCCAGTGCCATCGGCCAAGTTCAGCGCTTTGGCCGATAAGGTGCGCGTGTTTGGCGCCACCGCATACAAGCCGGCTGAGCTACCCACCCAGACTTGGCCATCGGGCGCAAGCTCTAGCGCATTGATATCGATTCGCAGGTTTGCGCCGTCGGTTGCGGTGACGCTGTGTACGATGCCGTCGGACGCGAGCCAGGCCAAACCTGCATCCGTGCCTATCCATAACTCGCCGGCTGGACTGGCTAGCAGTTTGCGCACGTAAACATCAGGTAATCCCTGTTCTACGCCAAAGTGCGCGAAGGACTGGGTTTGGGCGTCAAAGCGATGTAACCCGTCGATACTGCCCACAAAGATGGTACCGTTGGCGGTCTGCGCCAAACTGGAAATCACGCCATTGCGCAGAGACTTGGGATCATCCGGAGCGGGTCTGTAACCCGCAATCACGCCGCGAGTGCGATTCCAAACGTCGACCCCGTTACCACGCGTTCCCACCCAAATGTTGCCGTCTCGCAGTTCCAAAACGCTGCTGATGCTCGGCGAACTCAAAGAATCGGCGCGCGATGGGCTATGGCGGAGCACCGCAATAGCCTCATTGCCGGGGTCGTGGCGTTGCAGTCCGCCGCCATAACCGCCCACCCACACCTGGCCAGAATGGTCACGCAGCATGGTGCGGACTTGATCATGAGCCAGGCTAGACACCACCGACGGGTCAGGACGAATTTGACGCAGCAGGCGCATGTTTTTGGTGTCCACCACGTCGATGCCGCCAAATACACCCAGCCAGAGCAATCCAGGTTTGGGTTCCAGCAGGCTCATGACGGCAGGTTGGATGGCTTTGGTATCCGTACCCACCGGAATGTGCTGCAGCTCGGCGCGCCGCGGATCCAGCGCAAAACTGCCGCTGCGCGCGGTGCCGATGATGATCGACCCGTTGCTCAGTTCAAGCAGGCTCTGCACTTGTTCATCGTGCAAATTGGGACTGTTTTCGTCACTCGCCTCAAAGCGCGAAAACGCATCATCTGGACTACGCCGAAAGCTCAATCCACCCAAACTTCCAACCCAAAGTACACCTTGCGCATCCACCATGAGCGCGGTGATGTGCTCGTCAGCTGCGCTGGTTGAGCTGCCCAGGCGCTGCCGGTGCTGGCGGATTTGACCGGTCCGCGGCTCCCAATAGTCCAAACCTTCGCGGGTGCCAATCCAGATTGCGCCACGTTTATCTTCGGCCAGCGCGCGTACCGTGGCGTTCGATAATCCTGGCAGCTGGCTGTTTGACGCGCGGATACGTTCGATAGCACCGCTGATCGGCTCCACCACCGAAACGCCGTCCGCATTGGTTCCGACCCACAATCTGCCGTCACGGGCGACCAACATCGAACGGACAAAATCGCTCCCGGAACCCAAGGCATCATTGTTAGTGCTTCGGTACGCGCGAAAGCGATAGCCATCGTAACGAATTAAGCCATCAGGTGTGCCTATCCACAAGAACCCGACTTTATCTTGAGCGAGCGCCGACACATTGTTATCAGGAATGGTCTCGGCATCGCCGACCGACTCGAAATAAGGTTCGACTTGGTTAAAGGCGAACGCATCTCTCGTCGTGGCAACGAAGAAAAGAACCAGTATCCAAAGGGCATAGTGCATTAGCCGCATGTTAATGGTCGCCCTAAGCGGGCGCCAGCCGAAATCGACAGGCAAATGTCAATCAGCGATGCGCGTGCGGCTGCGGGGGTTTCAAGCGTGCGACGGACATGCCACGATGTGATGCATGAAATCAAAGGGGGAAACGGCATGCTCAGCACCAATCAATGGGTCGGCGCCGGCTTTGCATTGGCCGTCGTGGTGGGAGCGTTTGCTGGTCAGACTGCCACTGGTTATTCGATTGCCACCGCCGCAGCGACTTTTGGCAGCATGGCGACCGTTTTGGCGCTGGTGTTGTTATGGCAGGGAATGCAGGCGCAAACCCGCGAATTGGCCATGCAACGTGAGGAAATTCGCCTGCAGCGCGAGCAAATGCTGAAAATTGCGCGCCAAACCAGTCGTGGTACCAGTCAAACCGAGCAGATGCCTGACTTTATGTATGGGCTGGATGACCCGCGTTTGTTCTTGCGGCCAGAGAGTTCGATGGGCGATTCGGCCATCGTACTGGTCTTGAAGAACTCCGGCGCGCAAATTTGGGGCGTGTCCATGTACTGGCACTTCCAAGATCGCATGCATTTCATCGACGAAACGCATCCGACCTTGCTGACCGGTGGTGAAATCATCGCGTTCATCCAACGCCATGAACTGCCGGAGCAATTTGGCGTCACGGTGAGCTACACCAAACGCAATGGACAAGAGCAAGAGGAACGTTGGTCGATTACCGAGGACGCGGCCGGTTTTGATTGCACCTACGATGGCAAGGTCAGCGGATCGTCGATTGAGGCAGCGCGCTGAGCTCTACAGCAGCGGCACCAGCCACTGCGCAACGTGGTCGCGAATTTGCCCTTGCACGGCAGCGGTCGGGTGCACTTGGTCTTCTTGGAAATTGCGCAGATCACCGGCGATATTCGCCAACAGAAAAGGCAATAACGGCGCCTTCCGCTGCGCCGCCAAATCGGCATACACCGCTCTGAAGCGGCTTCGATAGGCTTCTCCATAGTTGCCCGGCAGTTCAATTCCGATCAAGCCAACCTTGGCCCCGGCAGCCTGTGCCAACTCAATCATGCGCTGCAAATTGCCGCGCATAGACGAAATCTGCAGACCACGTAGCCCATCATTGGCGCCCAGTTCAATCAATACCCAGGTGGGTCGGTGGGTTAGCAACGCGGCTGGCAAGCGGGTCAGTCCGCCGGCGGTGGTTTCGCCACTGATGCTGGCATTGACGATGCGCCATTGCCCCGGATGACTTTCGGACAGCTTGCGATCCAGCAAATGCACCCAACCTTGATCAATTGGAATGTTGTGCGCCGCGCTCAGGCTGTCGCCCAGCACCAAAATGGTGCTTGGTTGTGCGGCACAGAACATCGAACTGCAACTGTAGATGACCACTGCTAACAGGATTCGCCACATGAGCCTAACCACCGAAGCCGTAATAGATGCGCAGCACATTAGCAAACAGGTGATGACTGCAGCCGGTGAACTCAGTGTGCTGGACTCGATCAACGTTCAGCTGGCAGCGGGCGAATCATTGGCGATCGTCGGTGAATCTGGATCGGGCAAAACCACCCTGCTATCGTTGTTAGCCGGCTTGGATGAACCCACCGCCGGCACCATTCAACTGTTCGGAAAGCCTTTGACAGGTCTCAGCGAAGACGGTCGGGCCGCATTACGACTCGGACGCGTGGGATTTGTGTTTCAGGCCTTTCACTTGCTGCCCAGTTTCACCGCACTGGAGAACGTCGCGGCGCCGTTGGAATTGGCCGGCAGCGCCAACGCTTTGCCCCGCGCGCGCGCCGCGTTGGAGCGCGTGGGCTTGAGTCAGCGACTTGACCACTTACCCAGGCAGCTATCGGGTGGCGAGCAACAGCGCGTCGCGCTGGCGCGTGCTTTTGCGATTGGCCCCAAGTTGTTATTTGCCGACGAACCCACCGGCAATCTGGACCAACTCACCGGGTTACGCATTGCCGATTTGCTGTTTGAGATCAATCGCGATAGTGGCACCAGTTTGGTTTTGGTCACCCACGATCTGCGTTTGGCGGCGCGCTGCCAGAATCAGATTCGACTGGAAGCGGGGCGCAGGGTCGCATGAGTGCCGTCCTGACCTTGCTGCGCCATGCGCGGCGTGAGTGGCGCGCTGCCGAGTTAAAACCGGTGCTGGCGGCGTTGTTGGTCGCCGTCGCTGCCGCGACCGGCGTGTTGGCCTTCAGTGATCGTGTGGAGCGCGCGCTGTCGGCGCGCAGTGGCGAACTGATCGGTGGCGACGCGGTGTTATCGTCACGCCAGCCCATCCCGGACACGCTACTCGTCCCGGCGCGCGCCGCTGGGCTGACTACCTCAGCGGTCGTCGCCTTCCCTACGGTGTTGTTTGCCGGTGAAGCCAGCGTGCTGGTCGAGATCAAAGCCGTCGCCGCAGACTATCCGCTGCGCGGCCGGCTGAAGCTCGCACCGGATGCACTCAGCAGCGGCACGCCGGCGGCCGCGCCTGATCCTGGCGATGTGTATCTGGACGGCCGCGCTTTGACGGCGCTCGGCGCGGCGGTGGGCACGCAAATTGAAATTGGCAACGCCCAACTGCGGATTGCCGGCGTGTTGACCGAAGATCCTGAAGGGGCTGGAAGTTTCCTAACCTTAGCGCCACGCGCTTTATTGCGTGATGTGGACGTCGCGCGCTTAGGCTTGTTGGGCCCGGCCAGTCGGGCGTTTCATCGCATCTTGATCGCCGGAAACGGCGCTAGCGTCGAGCGCTATGCCGACATCGTGAAACCGCAGCTGCAATCGGTGCGACTGACGCTGGCGCGAGATGCCGAGCAACAATTGGCGGAAGTGGCTAGACAAACGCGCGCCTTTTTTGGTTTGGCCGCATTGGCGGTGCTGTGGCTGGCGGCATTGGCGATTGCGCTCACCGCGCGTCGTTATACCGAGGCGCGTCGTGAAGTGGTCGCGCAGTTGCGCTGTTTTGGACTGTCACGCCGCCGCATTTTGCTGCAACTCGGCGCCACCTTGGGTGTGTACGGTTTGCCGGCCATCGCCGCGGGTGTCGCCTTGGGCTATGTGCTGCAGGCATTGATCGCGCTCGGCGTGGGCGCCTTGTTTGCCGAAGCCTTGCCGGCACCGGGGCCAAATGCGGCCATGCTCGGCGCGTTGGTGGGTGTATTGGCCTACTTGAGTTTCACCTTCCCGGCGCTGTCGCGCTTGGTCGCCACCCCGCCGTCAAGCTTGTTACGGCAGAACGACGAAGGGCTGGGCTGGCGCGAATGGCTGGCGTATCCGGTGGCGCTGGGCGTGTTAACGATGGCGGTCTGGCTGCTCACCGGCGAAGGCAAGCTGGGACTGATTGCGTTGGCCGGCATGAGCGTTTTGGCACTGGTTCTGGCCTTGGTCATGTGGCTATTGCTGAAAGTGCTGCGCAAACGCACGCCAGGCAGCAGCTTTGTGGTGCGCCAGGCGCTGCGGCAAATCACCGCAAGACCGGCTACCACGCTGCTGTCATCGGTTTCGCTGGCCTTGGCCTTGGCTGCCGTATTGCTGCTCGGCGTGGTCGCTGGCGACTTGGTTAAACAATGGCGTCAAGGTTTGAGTGCTGATACGCCGAATCGTTTTCTGCTCAATATTCTGCCAGAGCAGGTGGAACCGATTCGGACCCGGCTGCAGGCGATCGGCGTTGCCGATCCGATGCTATTTCCGTTCGCAGTGGGGCGCTTAATCGCCATTAACGGTGCAGCCGCCAACGCAGAACGATTCCCCGATCCACGCGCCGGGCGGTTCCTGGATGGCAATCTCAACTTGAGTTGGAGCGAGCAGTTGCCGGAAGCCAACAAGTTGGTCGCCGGGCAATGGTGGGGCGACGGCCCAGAAGTGTCGCTGGCAGAGAACTTTGCCAAAATCTTCAACTTGGGATTGAACGATCAATTGACCATCAGCGTGGGCGATCGGCGTATCGAAGCGCGAGTCAGCAGTATTCGCAGCGTAGATTGGGACTCGTTTCGGGTGAATTTTTTCCTGCTCTACAAACCCTCAACGGTTGGCGACCTGGAAAGTACCTCGGTGACCAGCATTCGTACCGACGCCGATCAAGCGCGCCAATTGGGTCCTTTGCTGCGCGAGTTTCCGAATGTGACGCTGATCGATGTTGACGCGCTGTTGACGCGTATCTTGAACGTGGTCGATGCGGTAATCCGCAGTTTGCAGGCGATTTTCTGGTGTGCGCTGGCGGCGGCGGCCTGCGTATTGCTAGCTGCGTTGGCGGTCAGCGCCGGCGCACGGCGTTTTGAGAGCGCCTTGTGGCGCAGCCTTGGCGCATCCAGGCAAACGCTACAGCGCACGCTGTGGTTGGAAGTTGGCAGCGTTGGTGCCTTGGGCGGTGGCTTTGGTGGACTCGCGGCGCTGATCACCGGTTGGGCTTTGGCCGAGCGCGTTTTTCAAATCAGCTATTCGCCACCCTGGTGGTTAGCATTCGCGGGCGCCGCGCTAGGGGCGGGCTTGTCACTGGCGGCGGGCTGGTTGGTGCTGCGCGGCGTCAGTTCCACACCACCCGCGCAAACCTTGCGCTCCGGGGCAAACTGAGGGTTTGAGTAGAAAGCGGTGTGCAGTGCAGCGCGGCAACGCGCACAACTTCACCGTTGGCGACTTGTGCGAAGCCGGTAGCAAAGCTTATGGTGGTGAAGCATAGACACGGAGACTGATATGGCACAGGGTTACGAAAAGCGCCGCTACCCACGAACCGAAATCAGCGCCGTTGCCGTGCTCGTAGCCACCGCGCGCGGCGGCTTCCTGAGCAATGCACAGGACATTTCCGGCGGCGGTGCGCGCGTTGCCAGGCCGCTTACTTGGTATGACGAAGCGCAGCCGCCGTTTCGCTTGTTTTTCATTTTCGACCAGGACACCGTCATTGATGTGCGAGCGGTGTTGGTCCGCGCCGGCGACGATCACTTGGCATTCCAGTTTGAAAGTGGCCAGCTCGATGAAGTCGATCAACTGTTATACGAAACGCGTTTTATTGTGCAACCGGCATGAATCACGCCGCCGTGGGCCAACTGGTCATCCCTGCTCTGCCTCGCCACTCAGAAAAACTTGACTGGGGCGCTTAACCAACTCCTCTGGAGAAATCGCCGCACTCATCCAGAAGCCTTGCGCCATGTCACACGCGCCGCTGCGTAACAACGCAAATTGGGCTTCACTTTCGACGCCTTCGGCAATGACTTGCATGCTCAAGGAATGCGCCATTGCAATAATCGCGCTAGCTAGTGCCAGATCTTCGGGATCGGTGAGGATTTCGGTAATAAAACTACGATCGATCTTCACTCCATCGACGCGCGCTCGGCGCAAATGGCTCAGTCCAGAAAATCCTGTCCCAAAATCATCCAACCACACGCGCACGCCGGTCGCACGCAATTGCGCCAATGCCGCAAATGCGGCTTCTTCGTCATGCAACAAGCTCGATTCGGTTAATTCCAAATGTAAGAGCGCCGGATCCAGACCGTGCCTTAGCAGAGTAGCGCGCACGCGATCACCCAAATCAGCGCGCTGCAATTGGCGGCCGGACAGGTTCACCGCCACTGATAATCCCGGCACCTGTGATTGCCAAGCCACGGCATCACCACAGGCACGGTCTAACACCCATTCCCCCAGCGCATCAATCAGACCACAGGCTTCGGCGATTGGCACAAAAATCGACGGCGGCACATTGCCACGGCGCGCATGACGCCAGCGCAATAAGGCTTCCGCGCCCACCAGTTTACCGTCGCGTAAATCGTGAATCGGCTGGTATGCGACATCCAATTGGCCACGCTCCAAGGCTTCACGTAGATCGTGCTCCAGCACTAAGCGTTCCTCGGCAATCTCAGTCAAATGGCCGGCAAAAAAGTGGTAACAGTTTTTGCCACGTTGTTTGGCCTGGTACATTGCCAAGTCGCCATGTTTAAGTAACAGCTTGCTAGTTTGGGCATCGTCTGGAAATATCGTAATGCCAATACTTGCACCGACCAACAACCTGCGATCACCAATCAAAAATGGACATTTCAATGCGTCCAGCAAGGCCATAGCCGCGCGTTCGCCATCCGCGCGCGCATGCTCTGCGGACACCAGCGCGACAAACTCATCACCGCCTAATCTGGCGAGCACTGGATGGGTCGTAGCATTGTGCGCAATCAGCGTGTGTTTCAGCCGACCGGCAAATTCAATCAGCACCTCATCGCCAGCGTCGTGGCCGAGCGTATCGTTAATCCGCTTAAAGTCATCCAGGTCGACAAACAATAACGCGAGGCCAACGCCGCTGCCGCGCTGTTTGGCAATGGCTTCGTCTAACAGTTCACGAAACATTAAGCGATTGGACAAGCCGGTCAGACTGTCGTGGTACGCCAGCTTACGGATGTCGTGATGATGCCGTCGCACCGCCTCGCTCATACGACCAAAAGCACGTATCAAGTCGCCCAGCTCGTCGCGCCGCCGGCTATTGATCCGCGCTGGAAAGTGACCACCTTCGATCTCGGTGGCGCGTGCCGCGAGCTGGTGGATGGGTCGCACCAAACCACGTGCAACTAACCAACCTGCAACCGCAATCCACACCAGCATGACCAGAAATCCGATGGCCAATACGTGCGCGGGTCCGGCGAAGGCGCGACGAAAGCGTTCATGTGCGCTCGCCGATTCAGCCAGCGATGCTGCCTCCATGCGCTGCAACGACAAACCCACGCGAATTCCGCCCAAATGCAAATCGCCGATGGCAATGGGTGCGCTGGCATCCAGCAATTTGGCGCTCCATTGCACCAGAGATTCATGCGAGCCGATGCTGGGGAGTGCCAACGGGTCGTCCATGATTTGACCAAAACGGCTGATATCGCGCGAGCCATCGTGAATAACGCGCCCCTGCTCGTCGTACACCAACACATACACCACGTCGGGTTGACCCAGCGCGGAACGCACCACTTCGCGAGCCGTGAGCAGATCGGTGTAATAGACCGGATTGGTGAGCGCGTCGGCCAGGAAGCTCGCCAATTGCACACCTCGATCTGCC
>Ga0163154_10000657_pt1 | contig 53411 bp, 40 predicted proteins | sample OliLakLV19MP9P1_FD_148649 | JGI IMG/M metagenome (GOLD analysis project Ga0163154, IMG submission 148649) | Freshwater microbial mat bacterial communities from Lake Vanda, McMurdo Dry Valleys, Antarctica - Oligotrophic Lake LV.19.MP9.P1 | ecosystem: Environmental > Aquatic > Freshwater > Lake >...
GGATTTCGAGGGCAACTGTGAGGTCTTCTAGCACCCGTTCAACCGTACTATTAAATCCCATCAGGCGGATGAGCAAATTGCGGTTGGTTTCGTTTTCGGCAAAGTCGCTCATAGCGATAGATGTTGAGGTCAAAAATGTATTGACATCATTGCGCCGTTCAATCCCCTGAAAGCTGATATAAGCACGCAGATTGTCGAGGTCGGTCACACGGATTTCGCGTTCTAACAATACAAAAGCAATAACGGCGGGGATAGAAATAGCAATAAAAATTGTCAGTGCCAGCCTCGCCCAGATGGGGAATTGAAAGGATAGGCGTTGGATAAGATTACGCATCGGGTGTATCTCCCACAGATTGACTATCAGACGAAATACGTGGCACTTCACCCGTCAGGGTCGAGGTCATCTTCATCACATCGGGTTGCAATTGAATGTGGGTATGAATTGCCCCCAATGCGTTGGTAAACATCTGCGCCGCCAACGATAACACATCACGAACTTCTGTCGCGCCAATTAATTCTCTGGCGACTTCGTTGGCTTTGCGCTCACGAATCGCTTGGCTACGACTTTGCTCAAACAGGCGTTTATTTTCGAGTGCCAATGCCAAACGGTCTACAACGTTTTGAATCAAATCTAGTTGGCGCTCCGATGGGGGCTTATCTGCGGGCAAAACAAACCGCAATGCGCCTAATATTTCCCCGCGCAAAATAATCGGGACATAAACACGATTGCCATCTGCACTCACCTCCACATGCACCTCTTTGGTTTCGAGTGTAGGGGCAAGGTCATCTGGCAAATCGAAGGATGGGGTGAGGACGGGGTTGCCTAATTGGGACATATCGAGATTAAAGCCGATGGCTTCATAACCACGCCCCTGCAAATATTCATCCCACACACCGCCAACGACTTGTTTTTCGTATTGTTTATATTCGCGCAATTGTCTGCGTAAATTGTCGAGTGTGGCGCTTTGGTCATCCAACACTTGGCGCAAAGCACCGACTGTCGCATTATCTTCCAAAATAATGCTCATGCCTTCTACCAGCAATTCCAATGAGCGCATCCTCATTCGGCTAAAGCGTCCTTTGGTGTCTTGTATATCTAGCACGGCAATGACCGCATCGCGCATCATAATTGGCACAGCCACCCCAAATTTGGTAGAGGGCAAAAAGTGTTCATGCCGAAATTCCGATTCATCAGCACTCACAAAAATAGATGTTTTTGTGCGGAGGGCTTGCATGAGGGCGTTGGTATCGCTCACACGGGCTGATGTCCGCACCGTTTCGAGGTCTACCCCTAGGCCTGTGCGGATGCGGGTGGTGAGCAAACCATTGTCATCGTCTACCAAATAAACTTGCGCGAAATTGTAGTTTAGGTCATTGCGGATAAAATTGATGACCGCGACAAATGCCTCATCCTCATCTTTTCTGGGGATGCGACGCAAAAATTGCCCCACCGCCGTCATTTGGTCATTGCCATCAATCTCTCTTCGGATGGCAATCTCTACCAATCCACTGAATAAGAAGAAATATAAAATCATAAGCAACACCAGCAAAAATGCAGTACCATAACCACTTAGTAAGGCATCTACAAGCGAATCGTTGGTAGATAGGGCAACACGCACCAAATTGAGTAAGACTGCCACCCCTACAAATAGGAGTGACCATCGGCTCAGGAGCAAACCAGCACTGACGAGTACCAGCGTATTAACCGTTGACCATGTTAATATTGAAGATGTCTGTTGTGTCACTGTTAAAAATATAAACGATGCCACCACAATCAGGCGTGCCGCCCAAATAAGTCTGCCATTCTGTACCAAATAAGTGACCAAAAAGGCGAAAAAAATCAGAGCGAGGGGAATATAATCTCTTGGCAAAATCGCGGTGCGGCTCAAAAGCGCCCCAACGATATTCAACGAGAGCAACACGACCATGCTAATCCCAACGACCAGCATAAAATACAACATACTGATGGCGCGTTGACGGTCGAGATAATCCTTGTAGTTATGTCGTAAACCTAATCCAAAGGGTAATTGACGCGATTTTTGCATGGTTACACCTTCCCATTGCCATTCAGTTGGTCAGACGCGCTATCCGCCTTGACCAATGCACTGCCCAAACGGATTGCACCTTCGCCTGCACCAACAATTTGCCCAATCTCGATGAGTGTCATTTGGAGCAGTTCATCCACATTCACCGCCGACTGGAATTTGCCGACAATATCATTGATGGCTTGTTGTTGTTGCACATTCAGTTGGGTTTCTTCAAATAGACGCGCATTGTCGAGGCTGAGAGCCAATCGTTGTGCCACTGCTTGTATCACTTCTACAGAATCGTCTTGGCGCATTTCATGAGATGATTGCACCTCAATCGCCCCAATAACCTCTCCGCGCAATACAATTGGCACAGCAATGAGGGGCGGATTGCCCGCCTCGCGCACACCAATGCTCGGTCTGCGCCGTTGGCTGGCTTCTATCATGCGGGGTGTCCATTCGACATCGGTCAGGACATCTGTGGATTGTTTTTCGATGATAACCCCCGACAAATTGCCCTTATCTATCAGATAATCGCCCCACACCTTGCGCGTTAATTGCCGATTGAGGCGCTGAATTTCGCGCAGGCTCGATTCCGATTCAAAGAAGAGTCGTTTGTTTTCTTGCAAACTCGATGCTTGTGCCTCAAATAAACGGGCATTACGAATGGCAGTCCCCAATTGGTTGGCAACCACCTCTAGGGTTTGAATATCAATCGGTGAAAAAGCGTTTGGGCGGGTGCTTTGCACATCCAACGCGCCAATAATCCGTTCACCATCGGTAATCGCCACCGCCAATTCTGAGCGTGTATTGGGCAATAATTCGTTGCGAGCATGAAGGGCATTTTGTGTGTCTGTATCACTGGCAATCACTGCATCGCCAATTTGGGTGACACGTCCAATCACACTGGTAGACCCCACCAAAATTCGATGTTTACGTTCTAGGAGCATCTGACCAATTTCGCCCGTGCTGGCAACCAAATTAGCATATTCGCGGTTATCATCCACCAAAAAGATTTGCACATGATAAAATACAAAACGGTCACGAATGAGTTCTACCGCCCGCCCAAAGAGTTGGTCAATGTCGAGTAATTTGGATGTAATTTGCGAAATATCGGATGTAGTCCGCAAAAGGGTCGAGGCACGTTGGGCTTCTTGGGCAGTATTTTGAGCAGTACCAATCAAAAAGCGAGTGGCAATAGATAGGGTGATAAGTGTCGCCAAAGATAAGACCAGCGCAACTCCCTCTGGGCGCACTTCTAAGCCATATTCTTGCACAACGAGTAAAATTCTATATATATAATTACTAAGGATGATGCCAGTGGCAATCCCATAAATCCAGTTATTAATGATGATGGATGCAGAAATAATGGCGAGTACCGCCACAAATAAATTCACGCTTAGGATACTAATAATAATCGTTGAAATTGAGAGTCCCAAGACCAACACGCTGGCGACAAATTCGACCATACCCCGTTGCAATAAGAACCATAAAGCTACGCATAAAAGCGCAAAAAACGTTGTCGCAATGGTGCCAGATAGAGATATTTGTAACCCCTGTGCTATAACAAATATTTGCGCGACAATACCCCCTATATTGGCAAAAAACACCGTAATCAACACCGCCTGTGCAAATTGCAACCGCGATTTTTCGATGGCATTCATATTAGTGGCAATTTTTGCTGTTTTAATCAGATTCATCGAAATTCTCTCTCTATTATCCTAACGCGGTGGCGTTCCTAATTTGATGGCAATTTTTTGTGCCTTTAGCGCATCGCGCAATCCGCGGGCGGCTTCTGTGACCATATCTTCGACATTGTTAATAGTCTGCAAACGTCCGACAATTTGGTTGACAAATGCCTCTCGTTGGGCAGACCGTTGGCTTTCATTGACCAACCGCACATTTTCGATTGCCACCCCAAAGCGTTGTGCAACCTCTTGTAGCAGGTCTTTATCTTCCGCAGAAAATTCACCTTTTTCGTCTAGTTCAAATTCCATCGCACCCATCACCCGCCCACGTACCCGCAAGGGCATGGTGATGACTTGCTGGTTATCTATTGTGGTACGCACCATCTCTTGCGATTGAATTGCTTGTGCAATACTCGCAGTGAGTTCGGCTTGGGTGATGCTCTGTTTCAATTCAAAATCCACCGCCAAGCCAATATCATGCCCTGCCCCACTGATATAATCTGACCAAATGCGCCCCGTGAGGCGCTCATTGAGGCGCTCCACTTGGCGTAGGGCTTCACGCGCTTCTTCTGCTAAATTCTGATTCTCTTTCACCCGTTGCTCGGCACGCTCAAATTGGCGAATATTGTCAATCGCCAGCCCAATGCTATCGGCAAGGGTCTGAAAAGATTGTGCGAGGTCATCCCGATTAAATGCGTCACGGTCTTTACTCTGCAAATCGAGCGCGCCAATCACGCGCTCACCAATCCGCAAAGGAAACGCCGCCTCTACTTGGGTCTCTGGGAGCAATTCGTTGCGCTGATGCACACTATCACTAGACCCCGATTGTGCGATGATGTATTTTCCCAAATAAGTTACCTGCCCAATCACGCTCACACTGCCCACTTTTAGCCCATGTGCGCGTTCAATGAGTTTTTTACCCACCTCACCCGTACTCGCAGTGAGGCGTGCTTCTGCACCAGAGTCGTCACTCAGAAAAATTTGTGCATGATAAATGCGTTCAAAATCTTTGATGATACGGTCAGTCGTATAATCGGCTAAATCTTGCACACTAACCCGTTGTGCGACCCGTTGTGTGATGTCGGTGACGATTTCACCCGCGCTGGCACGAATTTGCACCGCCTCATTTGCGCCAATCGTGCGCGATATATCAGCATAGCGCAAAAATAACACAACCACACCCGCCAAACAAATCGAAATAAATGATAATGCCAACGCATCGCTCGTGCCACTTTTGGCGAGGGCTTCTGCGCTCACAATATAGGCGGGCAATAATTCATCGCTCAAATTGGCGCGATTCAGGATGGTTAGGTTGAGGGCAATCAAGGTAATCACCAATCCTATCCACACACCCTTACGCCCAAGAAACAACCCACCAAACAAAATGGTCAGTAATAACGCCACCGTATTAAACCCATTAAAAACACCTGTTTCGGCAACAAATCCAACGGTCAACACACACCACATAATAAAGGCGACCCATGAGGCTAAATTCAGATTTTGCCTTCTGAGGATGAATAATGTTGCACCACCGAGTGCATAAAATATGCCAACACGAATAAAAAAATTGATGTTGGCTGTATCTATAAAATATTGTAAGGTGGTGCGTGGGGCAAAAATAGATGATGGCAAAAATGCCGTATAAAAGGTATAGCCAATAATCAAAATCAGGGTGATACCAGCAATCATAGATGCTTGTTGCTGTTGCAATAAATTGGGGTAGCTGTCTATTTTAAATAAGCGTTTTATCATGATATGGCTTCCTCAATTAACTCTCATCACTCGTCATCAGGCGGATACGGGCGCGTTTTGCACCAATGGCTTTGCCCAATTCGTTGAGTGTGACACTCAAAATTTGGTCAATATCGGCTTGTTGTTGCAATTGGCTAGAAATATCATTCACCAACGCCTTACTGCGTGCCAGCCGTTGGCTTTGGCTATAGGTCTCGGCATTTTCTAGCCCAATCCCCATTTGGCTCACCAATTGCTGAAAAATAGCCGAGTCGGTGTTGGTATAGGCGTTGGTCTTGTGGTTGCCAATTTCCACCACACCCACCTGTAGCCCGCGTACGGTGAGGGGCAAACTGATAGACGAATTCATGGTCTCATCAAAAGTAAATTGATAGCCAGATTTGCTAAGGTCGTTGGCAGAAAACATACGTTGTGACTTAATCACTTGTCCGCCAGTGGTGTTATCGAGCGAGATGGGGGTATCGTCATCCATCTCTACAGACACCCGCGCCCCATCGGCATGGGCAATTCTGCGCCATTGGTTATGTGCCACATCCCAAAATAGCACCATCATCCTATCGGCAGACAGTACCTGCTGGGTATTTTGGAGCGCCACCCCAAATAATTCTTTAATATCCAACACCGCTTGAAGCGACTGACTAAAGCCCGCAATGGCTTCCATCTGACGGGCTTGACGGCGCGTATTTTGCAAGAGGCGGATATTTTGGATGGTGACAGCCATTTGTGACGTAATGGTACGAGCAAAATCTATCATGGCGGGGGTAAAGGTGCGTTTTTCATCGTATAAATCGAGTCCCACCGACCCAATAAACCCCGCACGCACATCAATGAGAGGCAAAATAGCGATGGACTTCACATCTGTTTTGAGCAACACCGTGCGCGTTTCTTCGGTAATCTCGGTGGAGGTCGCCACATTGTTGACAACAATCGGTTGCGTTTGGTTGCGGAGTCTGCGCTGAAATTCATCACTTGTGGCAGAAAATGTCATGCCCACGGTACCAAATTTGGGATATTCGCTCACCACAGTGGCAATATCGCCCCCATCACTAATTAATGTGATACCCACATGGTCTACATTGACTGCATCCACCAATGCTCGCACTGTCTTATCCATCACAGCCGTTTCGTTTTGAAGTGAACTAAGCACCGAAGAGAGGTCGTTAATTGTTCGCAACGCTCGCACTTGGGTACTGAGCGATTCGGCGGTAATTTTTGTGTCGCTCAATAATTGACGATTTTCGATAGTGAGCGCCAATTGGTCAGCGATGGCAAACAAATTATTGCGTTGTAATTCGCTAATTTCATATCCCAATTCTTTGCCCAAACTCAACATCCCAAGCACCCGTGTTCCCACGCGCAAGCCAATATTATAGGCACTATAAACACCTTTTTCGACAAAGAAATTGGCAATATTTTTAATCATCGAGGTATATGGCGGGCGCAAATCGGGAATATTAGCACCTTCGCCTCGCAAAAAGATATCTACTAAATCTTTATATCGTTCTGGGTGTTCAATATCAGCGATGTCATCTACAACATCTGGCGTAAGAATCGTGTCTCCTCGCATTGCCACGACACGCAAGGTCGTTAGATTGGGAACATCACCCGCCATGAGTGCTTTATCAAAAAAGATAATCGCCAAAACAGTGATTTCTGATGGAAGCAACTCCATGAGCAACTGTGCCATTTGTGGGTAGTCATCGGCAGTGGCAATCGCTTGGTTGGCTTGGGTGAGCCGTGTGGCAAATTGTTGGGCGGTGCTGGTCTCTTGGAGCAATTGTCTGCCACGAATGGTCAACCCAATTTGGTCGGCAACAGCGCTATAGGCGCTCAGTTCTTCTTCAGTGAACACATAGGCATTGGGTGACATCAGCGAGACTGTACCAAAAAGTTCATCACCCACGCGCAACCCAAATGCGCCAATCCAAACCTCTGCGGGCAAATTAAAATTTTGTTGAATTTCGGGAGAATTTTCTTCTTCTCGAATATAGGGAAGCCCTGTCAATAAGCGATTCACAGAGGCAATTGTGGGGACGGTCACGGGTGCAGGGGGCAAATCTAGCGCTATGACCGAATTTGCAAATGCCACGACATGATGTGATAGAGGGATTTCATCGGCATGAAGCCCTCTATCAAATAAGGTGATAGAAGTCGCAAGAAAATTTTTGCCTAGTGTATAAATAACAGCTTGCGCCATATATGCCATTGTTTGGGCAGTAGTCACAAGCCGATTTGCCAACAGAAGATTTTCGATGATTTGTTGCGATTTGGCGGTGGTGTCGTTCAAAATACGCACTTCTGCCAATACGCCCACTAATTCGCTCACATTTTGGAAAGCGCTGATTTCGTCTTTGCCAAAAGCACGCTTGTTGCGACTCATGATGACAATGACCCCTGTGGGGATGCGCCCATTGGATATGGTGACACTAAATAGTGAGTTTACCCCACGCAATTTGAGCCACTCAGAAAAATATACCCCTAGTCGCTCTTGTGGCATCATATCGCTATCTTCAATCATAATTGTTTCGCCATCGAGCATGTCGGCTTGCACCCGTGCGCCCAAATCTTGCCAGCGTAACTCGCGCTCAAAATCCCATTCGAGTAACTGATTGCGATTGGCAACCGCCTTCACCACCCAATGGCTGACCTTTGCGCCATTATAGACCAGTTCCATCATCGCCAAAGACCTGCCCTTTTGGGGTAACAGATAATGCGCGATGATTTGTGCCATGTCCTTATATTCTTGCCCCGCGATGAGTTCATTAAACACCTGTGCTTGGCGCTCACTCAAATCTTGGCTGGTGGTGGTCTCTTCAATGAGATTATGCAACTGAACTTGTGAGGTAGCTAGGTCTACAAGGCTCTGATACCACTCCATCTGAAACGGCGTGGGTTCTAAGGGACCTGTCACACTATTGAGGTTAATCACCCCAATAGTGCGCCCTTGTGACCGCATGGGGAAAAGTACATAAGATTCGATGATATTACCGTTAAATTCGACACGCAAAAGGGGGTGGCTCTTGGTATCTGCCACATAAACAGGCACGCCATCGTTAAACAGAGGGGGATATAAATCGCCTAGTTTGGTGGCGGGAATATCCATAAAGAAATTGGCTTCATACGACTTATGCCGATTTCCCAATGCGACACAGGTCATCCCCTCGATATTGCCTGTGGTGTCCAAACTAAACAGGTTAACCGAAAAAAATTGCCCCGAAGCGACCACCCCATTGGCAAGTGCGGCGGCAATTTCGACAAATGTCGAGCTTTTTGCCAGTCGTTGGCTTACTTGGGTTTGGAGGCGAATAAAATCTATCAATAATGATTGGGCGTGATGTTTTGCCAATGGGGATATTTCTCCCGCCTGCTCCCATTCGCCCAGACGCTCAAATAACGAAACAATCGCGCCTTTTTCTGATGGCATACACACGCTCCTATTGAATTGGTGAACGGCTTAAACTACTTCCATTCCCATACCGCTTCTCCAGAGAGCAAGCGTGAAATTTGTTCTGGAAAACGGTCTGGGTCTAGCGGCTTGCCCAAAAAGCCATCAAAGCCTGCTTTTTGTGCGCGACGCATTTGGTCTTCGCTGGCTTCTGCGGTGACAGCACACACTAAGGTGTCCTTGAGTCGCGGATGAGCGCGAACCTTTTGCAATGCCTGATAGCCATCTTCATAGGGAAGGCGAATATCCATCAGGATTAAATCTATTTTGGCGAGGGTTTCTGCAAATTGGACAACTTGCCAGCCAGAGGTTTTCCACTCACAGCGTTGCACCCCCATAAACGCCAACATCCGCGCAATAAGGACGAAATTTGGCACATTATCCTCGACGACTAATACATGAGCTTCACTTGGGTCAATCGGAAACTTGGTTGGCATATACCACTACCTTAAAAATTGTATAACTTGCTCAACAAAAGTATCTACATCAATCGGCTTACCGATGTAGCCATCACAACCGGCATTTAATGACCGTTCTTTGTCGCCTTCCATCACATTGGCGGTGAGCGCCACAATGGGAATATCGGCAATTTCGGGTGTGTTGCGAATTTTGGTGGTTGCTGTGAGACCATCCATACCGGGCATACTCATATCCATCAAAATGAGGTCTGGCGGATTATCCATCGCCATCTGAATACCCGTCACAGCATTGCCCGCTTCTTCGACCATAATCCCCTCTGACATCAGAATCCGACGCACTAACATACGGTTATTATTGTCGTCTTCGATATATAAGATGCGCGTCATCGCCAATACTCCAGATGGTGCGTTGTTCAATGGTTAAAAACAGGTTTGATAATATCCACATTGTAGCGAAAATCTTTCTAAATTACCAAATTTTCTTTTTAATCATCATACAAGCAAATAGCGAAATACGCTATGTTAGATGCGCCTATCCAACCAACCTAAGACATAATTCTCACACGCCTCACACCAAACAAACGTGACTATGAAACCATTGGCAAATATGCTATTCTGTTAATTATCACAATTGAGTTTAGCCATAAATGAGGTATATTATGAAATCCTATGCAAGCGCCCCACCCATGCAAATTGATGCGACCAAAAAATATTTTGCTCAAATTCAGACCAACAAAGGGCTAATTGAAATTGAACTCTTTGCCGACAAAGCCCCTGTCACTGTCAACAATTTTGTCTTTTTGGCAAAAGATGGTTTTTATGATGGCATCGTGTTTCACCGTGTGATTTCCGATTTTATGATTCAAACAGGCGACCCAGAAGGCAAAGGCACAGGCGGACCAGGTTATAAATGGAACGATGAAGCCAGCGCCCTCGCAATCAAACACACGGGTCCTGGGATTTTGAGCATGGCAAATGCAGGCAAAAACACCAATGGCTCACAATTTTTCATCACCCATATTGCCACCGACTGGCTCAATGGCAAGCACGCTGTGTTTGGTCAAGCCACTGCCGAAAGCCAAAAAGTGATTAATTCCATCCGTCAAGGCGACAAGATGGAAAAAGTCACCATCATCGAAAAATAACGCATAGACCATCAAAAAACGGGCGATGTATGAGATATATCACCCGTTTTTTATTTGTATACAGGGGGATTTTTAGTTCACCCCTTCCCCGTTAAATCCACGCCCAACACCACGATAAATAAAACCCAATTCGCGCATTTTTTGTGGCTCGTACATATTGCGTCCATCCACCATAATCGGTTGCTTCATGACTTTATGCACGCGCTCCATGTCTATTTGCTTAAATTCGTTCCATGGAGTGGCAACCACAATGGCATCTACGCCTTCTGCCACGTCATAGGGATTTTTGCACATGATGATTTGTGGCATTTCTTTGGCGGTATTGGGCATGGCAACGGGGTCATAGGCACGGATAGTCGCGCCTTGTTCTAGCAATGCCTCAATAATTGCCAATGCGGGTGATTCGCGGATGTCATCGGTATTTTCTTTGAACGCCAATCCCCAAAAACCGACTGTTTTGCCCGCCACATCATGAAGCAAATCGTGAAGTTTGAGCGCGACATGCTTGCGTTGGAAAGCATTAATTTCGATGACCGCATTGAGCAATTGCGGGTGCATTCCGTGTGTTTGCGCCATATATGAAAGCGCACTCACGTCTTTGGGAAAGCAACTTCCCCCATATCCGACACCTGCTTGCAAAAAGTGATGCCCAATCCGCTTGTCAAAACCCATCCCTTGCGCCACTTCGATGACATCCGCACCGAGTTTTTCGCAGATGATACTAATTTCGTTGATAAAGCTAATGCGCGTCGCCAAAAACGCATTGGACGCATATTTAATCATCTCTGCCGTCCGCAAATCGGTCATCACAATCGGCGCACGCAGGGGCAAATAAAGTTGTGCCACCGCTTCGGATGCCGATTTATCTAGTGACCCCAAAACGGTGCGGTCTGGATGGACAAAATCGTTAATCGCAGAGCCTTCACGCAAAAATTCTGGGCAACTCACCACCGAAAATTGAATCGGCTTGGGTTGGGTGTTGCGGACAATATCCGCCACCCAATCGCCCGTACCCACTGGCACAGTGGATTTATTGATGACAATCAACGGGTGGGTCATCGTCTTGGCAATTGTCTCGGCGGCGGCGCGGACATATTTCAAATCGGCTTCGCCATCTACCCCTTCGGGTGTGCCAACACAAATAAATACAAATTCGGCATTACGCAGTCCCTCTTCATACGAGGTGGTGAAGTGCAACCGTCCCGCTTGCACATTGCGCTCGACCAATTCTTCTAATCCGGGTTCATAAATGGGCATCACCCCTTTTTTGAGCGATTCGACCTTCTGGGCATCAATATCCACTGTCACCACATTATTGCCCAACTCGGCAAAGCATGTGCCGTTTACCAAACCCACATAGCCCGTCCCAATGACACAAATGTCTTTCATGAAAATTTATCCTTATGATTGAATGGTGTGTACAAAATAAATACACCGATTTTTACAGAACGTCTCAATTTTACGCCATTAGCAGGAATCGGGGTATGGGATAAAATTGGGTGAAACAAAAATCAAAAAAATGTGTTATGCTGTTAAATGACTTATTCAATTTTTTTCAAATAACCAAGTAGAAGGAAAAAAACATGCCATTTGAACTCCCCCAAAATGCCCTCGATGCCAAAAATTGGACGTGGGATAATTATAAACCCCTCTATGAAGAACTCGAATCCCGCCCACTTTCTGCCGATACGGTTGATGAGTGGATGCACGATTGGAACGCGGTAGATAACCTGTTGGGCGAGGTCTTTTCTCGGTCACGGGTGGCTATCACCCAAGATACCAGCGATGAAGAGGCAGAAGCCTTTTTTAAGAATATGATGGCGACCATGTATCAACCCGTTAGCGATATGGGCAATCGGTTGAATAAAAAATTGGTCGAGAGTGGCTTCACACCCGCTAATTTTGAACTCCCCCTCAAAAAACTCAAATCGGAAATTGCCCTCTATCGTGAAGAAAATATCCCCCTCACCATCCGCCAACAAGCACTCAGCATGGAATATAGCAAGACCGTAGGGGCGCATAGTGTTGTGTGGGAGGGCAAAGAGGTCACACTCGAAGAACTCAAACTGGTATTTGAAAATCCAGACCGCCCCACCCGCGAAAAAGCATGGCGTTTGATGATGAATCGGTGGTTACAAGACCGCGATACGCTCAATGGCTTATGGGAACACCTCTATGATACCCGTCAAGAAGCCGCCAAAAACGCAGGCTATGACAATTATTTGGCATTTCGTTGGGAAGAATTTAAGCGATTCGACTACACCCCCGCCGATACCACCACCTTTCATAATGCCATAGAGCAAGTGGTTGTCCCTGCCGCCATACGTGCCAATGAACGCCGTCAGGCGCGGTTGGGCGTGGATAGCATCCGCCCGTGGGATTTGGATGTAGACCCCTACGGCGAAAAACTCCTCCGTCCATGGCAGACCATAGACGAATTTTCGCAAAAAGCCATTAGCGTGTTTAAGCATGTAGACCCTGTGATTGGGGATTATTATGCAACCCTCCACAATGAAAACCTGACCGATTTACAAAATCGCAAAAACAAAGGACCTGGTGCATATTGCACCAGCTACCCGCACATGCGCCGTCCGTTTATTTTTATGAATGCCGTTGGCAAACGCGATGATGTGCGAACACTGCTTCACGAGGCGGGTCATGCCTTCCATAATTTTGAGACGATGGCAAACCTCCCCTACAACGACCAACGCGCCTATCCGATAGAATTTGCAGAAGTCGCATCAATGGCGATGGAACTGCTGGCATCGCCCTATCTGACCCACGAATTTGGTGGCTATTTCGATGAAAAAGATGCCGCCATAGACCGCATTAGTCATCTGGAGAAAATCCTCTTCTTTTGGCCCTATATGGCGGTGGTGGATAGCTTCCAACAATGGGCATATACGAATCCAGAAGGACGCGACCCCAAAGCCTGTGACCAAAAGTGGGCAGAATTATGGTCACGGTTCATCAAAGTAGATTATGAAGGGCTAGAGGATATTCGTGCCACAGGCTGGCATCGCAAACAACACATCTTTAACTATCCCATGTACTATGTCGAATATGGTCTGGCACAATTGGGCGCGGTGCAAGTATGGGGTAATGCGCTCACCAATCAAGAAAAAGCGGTGGCAGATTATCGCAAAGCATTGGCACTCGGTGGCACTCGTAGCTTGCCAGAACTCTATGGCACAGCAGGCGTAAAATTTGCCTTTGATGCAGAGACACTCGGCAATGCGGTGGCACTCATAGAAAAAACGGTGAATGAACTAGAAACCGTCTAATCTGATGTAAATTAGGGAATATCTTGTGTGGCTGACATACGCGCTTTGCGCTAGTCAGCCAGTACAGCCTTCAAAATAGGCAGAATTGTAATGGTGGGGCATAGGGACGATTAGAGGCGTTAGCCTCGTATATATCCGCCCTATGCTGATTTTTTGCAATTTAATGCCCCCAATCAGCAATCATTAGACAGAAACGCCCCTACACGTTACAATTTCTGAATATACTAGTGATTCTAAAGGAATTGGTATGTCTAACAGCAAAATGCTCATCGGCAATCGGTTTCAACTGGGAGATAGCATCGGCGTAGGTGGCATGGCAACGGTATATCGTGCCATAGATATCCAAACAGATGAAACAGTCGCCATAAAACATCTTAAACGCGAGGTTATCCTAGAAGATCCTGGGATTGTCGGGCGATTTGAGCGTGAAGGCGAGGCATTGCGCCGACTCAATCACCCCAATATTGTCAAAATTTTGGGGACAATTGTGGAGGATGACCAGCATTATGTGGTGATGGAATATGTCGGGGGTGGCGACCTAAACGACCTCATCCACGACCATCGCCAAAAAAACACCCCAATTCCTATCCAACGGATTTTAGAAATCGCGCTGGATTTATCCGATGCACTCACCCGCGCTCATCGGCTTAAAATCATTCATCGGGATATTAAACCTGCCAATGTGCTTCTGGCTGATGACGGCACACCCCGCCTCACCGATTTTGGCGTGGCACATTTTAGCGATTCTACCCAAATGACAAAAACGGGTTCACTCATCGGCACATTATCCTATTTAAGCCCAGAAGCCTGTTCTGGGGAACCGCTCGATGGGCGTGCCGATATTTGGTCATTTGGGGTGATGCTCTATGAATTGCTCACCCTGCGTCGTCCCTTTGATGAAAATAACACCGCCGCCCTCATCAACGCCATTTTGAGCAAAAATCCAGTTGATGTGGCGACCTTGCGCCCAGATACCCCGTCTGAACTCGTGTATCTGCTTCATCAGATGCTCGCCAAAGACCCCGATGGCCGTATCGCTACTGCCCGTCTGGTGGGGGCAGAACTCGAAGCGATTATCAGTGGGAGCAATGTATCAGACAGTCTTGTGAGCAAATTTTCTACGCCATTAGACGATACGGCAGATTTTCCTACTTATACACCCGCTATATCGGGGTATAAAATCCCCGCCAGCATTGACCACGGAGAATTTATACCCGATTCTGCCATTAAGCCAGCATCCAGCACCCAAAACCCCGCCCTAATACAGACAACCGTTGCCACACCTGTCAAACGGATGAATCGGATATTCGCCGTTGGTGGGATTCTTGGCGTGGTGGCGCTCATCGCCATCGGCATCATACTCTTGGGAAATAATCCCCAAACCGCCACAGACATCCCATCATCTTTTTCGCCCATCACCCTCGCGCCTGTGGTAGATGGGGAACTGATGGTGATTGTCGGCGGATTTGAGAATATCGGTGGCGATGGGCGCGATGTGGGGCGTTTTATCTATGATGATTTGCAGAAAAAATTTGAGCGTGATGTGCCATTTTCGTCTATCCGTGTGCGCCTCTATCCAGAGACGATTCGCACAAGTGCAGAAGCACAACAAATAGCCGATGCCAACCGCGCACCGATTATCATCTGGGGAAATTATGATGCACAAGGGGTTACGCTCCAAATTCAGGTCGGGTCATTGGCACCATTCACCCAGTTTATCTTGCCCATAGAGGATGTGCGCCGTATCACCGATGTGCAAATAAACCTCACCAATGAACGCCGAGAGTCGGTTGCGCCCAATGTGTTGGCTATCCTCAATGTGTTGCAGACCTATAACAACAATGCCTACGAAATTGGGCGCAATTTAGCCATTTTGGAATTGGTGAATACACCATCCACGTCCGAAGTAGTTGGCAATAGTGTGGCGGCGCATTGGCATCGCTATTTTATGCTGTATAACGTTGATGAACAGGCATCGTTGACAGAAATTAACCAAGCCATTTCATTGGATAGCGGGGTCGTGTTGCTCTATTCGGCTCGCTCAATGACCTATTCTCGTATCAAGCAATTCGATAACATGATCCAAGATACACGGACGGTGCAATCTATCGCCCCTGCAAATTATTTGGCAGATGAATTTTTACTGGCACAATACAATGTGTTCTTTGGCAATGAGGAAGATTTGCCAGAAACACAACGCATCTTAGAAAATGTCATCACCATACTGCCTAATGATTGGTGGATGCACACGCTTTTGGGGAGTGTCTATTGGCAACAAGGCGATTTTATCCGCGCCCAAATCATCTTAGAACGGGCGATTACCTTCTCGCCAGTTACCAATTCTCCCCATGTTATTCTCATCAGTCTTTATATGCGTCAGGGCGAATTGGCAAAAGCACAAGAGATGATAGGCTTTTTGCGCGTTAATTTTTCAGATACAACGATTGGCAATCGGATTATGAACGCCGTTTTCGATTTGGAAGGGATTGAATTAACGTATCTCACAGAGGTTTTTGGTTATTTTATTTTGGGGCAATGGAGCAGTGTCTTGGGTGTGGTTGAGCGTGCCAATTTTAGCGATAGATATGCAGATATTAATCTGCTGGCAGGTTTGGCACAATGTAATTTGCAAAACTATGCAGAAGCAGAGATTTATTATACCCAATTGATAGAAGCCATCCCAGATTACCTGCTGGCGTATCTGCTCCGTGCAGAGGTACGGCTCAAACAAGGCAAAACAAACGATGCTTTAGCCGATGTTGGGGTTATTATAAATAGTGAACTAGCAGAAACCTTTGCGCCCCTCATCGCAGGCGCTCAAAATGGCACCGTTTCATGCGAAAATATTTTAGCTAGAGATTTTACTGTCGGGACATGAGCAACATCATGTCTGCATGGAGGCATTTTTATGGCACTCTTTAACCGCCGTCCTGTGATGGCATTCACCAGCACCCGCAAGCCAGAATTTGGCATTGTCCGTCACCTATTTGCAAGGGTCTATTTTTGGTTGGCAGGATGGCAAATTATTGGCGATGTGCCAGAAGAGAAAAAAATTATCGTGATTGCGGTCTACCACACATCCAATTGGGATGGTTGGAATATGATTATGACGGCGTGGGCATTGCGTGTGAGGCTCGACTGGATGGTCAAAATTGAATGGATACGCCTGCCTATTTTGGGCGCATTGCTACGTGCCACAGGTGCGGTGGGCATAGACCGCAAAGCCAGTCATGACACGGTTGAATGGGCAATCGGGGAATATGCCAAGCGTGACCGCTTTGCCCTCGCCATTCCCCCAGAAGGCACGCGCAAAAAGACCAGTCATTGGCGCACAGGCTTCTATTGGATTTCACATGGGGCGAATGTCCCTATGAAAATCGTGTTGCTAGATTATGGCAAAAAACAGGTAAATTTTGGTGTACCACTCATTCATGCCACTGGCGATATTGAAGCCGATATGGAAAAAATCTGGGTGCATGTCCGCACCATTCGCGGGTTACATCCAGAAAAACAAGGCGACCTCAAATTGCGCCCTAGTGCCATCAAACACGCAGAACACATTGATAAATCAGACAAATAACAAGGAATGATATGAGCCAATTTACCGCCTTAAACAATGCCCAATACATGAGCCTCAAGACCTTTCGTAAAAATGGCGATGGTGTGCCAACCCCTGTGTGGTTTGCAGAAGAAAACGACAAACTCTATGTCATGACACTGGCACATGCAGGCAAAGTAAAGCGTATCCGCAACAATAGCACCATTGAAATCGCCCCCTGCGATGTGCGGGGAAATATTAAAGATGGCATAGATTATATCCCTGCCAGCGCCAGATTACTCCCCGCAGGTGACGATGTAAAAGCCGCCAACCAGCGCCTCACACGCAAATATGGCTTGTTTAAGCGCATATTCGACCTTGTTCAACGTAACCGCGAAAAGGTCTATATCGAAATTATCCCCGCAGGGTAAAAGGGTGTTATAGAGGGGCATTTTTATGCAGACGCGATTCTAGCGATTAGAAAACGTCTGCACGATACCCCTCTTCACCGCGTTTTCGACATAGTTGCCATGGGTGTATCGTCCGATGATTTTGCGCCAAAACGCTTGCGCGCGCAGATTTTTTTCCAGTTGAAACACTTCCCAATCACCTTTGAACAGATTAAACAGGTGTGTGGCGGCTTGTTCGCCATACCCTTGTTTCTGATACGCCGACATGATGAAAAATTCTGCCATTTCGATAATATTCAGTGCGCCCGTGATATGACTTTTTTCCAGCAGGTCAATAATCGCAAATCCCGCCAATTTATGGTCTACGCGGAATAAAAATGGTTTGCGGTCTTTCTCAGAAAAAACACCGTCAAAATCATCTTCATTAAAGCGCCCCGCATAATTTACATCCCATCCCATAAAGGCGGTATATTCGTAGATATAAAACTGTCCCAAATTGCGAAAGGTCGTCTCATCGGCATAGGTAGCGGGTGATATATCAATTGTCGCCATGATTTTTTTCCTCATCTAATAGTGTCGCCACCGCCGATAGCGCCAAATCGTGAATCTTGCCATTGGTGGCAATCACACCATAATTATTAAGGGTGTTACCTTGTGAATAATCTATGGGTGAGCCGTCCACATCGGTGATTTTTCCGCCCGCCGCCAAAACAATGGCGGTGCCAGGGGCATGGTCCCAAATATTATGCCGTCTGCCATCGCCCAAACGGGGCAACCGCAGGTATAAATCGGCATCACCTGCGGCGATACGCCCATATTTTTCCATGCTATCTGCCTGCTCAACCTGTGAAGTGGTCATCCCCATCAACTCGCGCACCCGCGCCAAGCGTGCCAAACCCGCATGACCTTTTTCGACACTTTCTAGTGCGCGGAGGGTGGTCACATCTACACGGTCAGACACCCGAATCACCCGCCTGTCATTTTTTGGCGTGAGCGATTCGGCATACGCCACTCCATCCACTGCATGAAGCAATAATGCCCCATTGGGATACGCTGGCGCAGATAACACTCCTGCCACAGGGATGCGTCCTTCTAATACCCCAACCGCATTGACAAAATGGCGTTGCGCCAAAAATCCCTTTGTGCCGTCTATGGGGTCAATCACCCACACCCGATGCGGTTCATCGCCCACGCCGATATGAGCATGGTCTAGCCACGCAATTAAATGCGATTCGGTGACTTTTTCGCCTAAAATATCGCTCACCAAATTGACGATATACGCCCGTTGGTCTGGCGCGACCACCCCCAAAAATTCGCTCCCGCTTTCTTCTGCCATGACACCATCGTTGGGGAAATATTTTTGAATGACACGACAAATAATGGCTTGTGCGCCATAATCGGCAATGGTAACGGGTTCTGCACCTGTTTTTTCGCTACGGACGATATGCCGTTGTTGCACTTCATAAGCGAGTTGGGCGGACAAGCGGACAGCCTCTAAAATCGGCGTTAGGTCGAGTTGGGTCATGCTCATTTCCTCTATAGTGAATTATAGTGAATTATAGTGAATTTGATATGACTCCATCATATTCCATTCGTACCTATCTATCAAGGCAAATATCCGCAAATGCACCCCTCATGACTATTTATGAGCCATAAAAGACTACTAAAGGCTTTTATATTCATCAAAGAACGCTTATAATGCGGGTCGGTATATCAACGAAAGGAATTTTTAATCTCATGACCAACCATCTGCAACATCCGACCAACCTACTTCACCACCTAGACCGCAGTATCCATAGCCGTGCCATTTTTGCATTGGCAGAAGGGGATGATGCCAATGCGCTAGATACCCTCCTCATGGCGCTGTGCGAAGAACAAGATTTGCTTGTGGGCGAAGATATTACATGGGCATTGGTACGTATGCGTGATGTTGCCATAGACCCACTCATGAATCTGCTTCATCACACAGATCCTTTAGTGCGTCATCGTGCCGTCCACACATTGGGCAAAATTGGCGATGCACGGGCGCTGGGTGCGGTTATCACCGCCACATACGACCCCGATAATAAAGTGGTGTGCAAAGCCGTTTTTGCATTGGGACAGTTAAAAGATACCCGCGCTGTACCCGCCTTAATCGGACTTTTGGGGCATAGCAATCGTGAGGTAGAAACAATGCTCATGAGTGTGTTAGAGGGATTTGGTGCAATTACCCTACCCCATTTGATAGAGGCAATGCACCATGACCAGTGGCAAGTCCGCGAACATGCGGCAGATGTATTGGGCGTGATTGGCATGGAAGAAGGCTTACCTGTACTGATAGAGGCGCTCGCAGATGCCCAGTGGCAAGTCCGATTTGCATCGGTGACGGCACTCGGTCATCTGGGGAGCATTGGTGCAAAAGAGGCGCTACTCGCTATGCCCGCCGATAGCGATAGCCGTGTGGCGGAACTAGTCATCAAGACGATTAAACGGATGCGGGTGAGAAAAACACACGCATAACAAAAAAACGGGGAATCCCCGTTTTTTTTTTCATCTAAATATCTCTGAGCAATTCTTCTAGCTCGGCATCCAAGAACAATGACCCTGTATTACTACCCTTTTTCCGTTTAATCACTTTATAGCCGTGTGTAAGGTTGGGATAGCCTTTGGTCTTTTCGAGGAGAATATGCTCACACTCAAAATCGGTTTTGACCAATTCATAGGTGGTTTCGCTGATAATCACCTCGCCAGGGTTGGCGTTGCTCTCCAAAATTTTGGAGATGGTGACAGCCTCGCCCAATGCCGAAAATTCTTGGCGGTCTGGGCTACCGATATTCCCCAGAAATGCCTGCCCTGTATGAATCCCAATGCCATAATAGAGGTGTTGGTCTTCTGGCATCACTTCATGGAGCGCATAGAGGTCATAGATGATGCTCATGGCGGCGCGGACGGCTCGCAACGCATGGTCTTTTTGCGCGTTTAGCTGAGTATTAAACAAGCCCGTCACGGCATCGCCCATATATTTATCCACAATACCTTCATATAGGTTGATACCATCACTGGCAAGGCTCAGATAATTATTGATGGTCTCCATCAGTTGTTCTGGCTGAAGGCGCTCACTAAAACGTGTGAATCCGCGCACATCGGTGGCGATGGCGGTAATTTCGCGCTCCTGCCCCGTCTCGATAAGCGACATATCGGTGATTTTATCCAGCAACGGCGCGGGCAAATACACCCGCAATTGCTTGAGGCGTAATTCCAATTCACGCTGTTCGGTGAGGTCATCCACCACCAATACCGCCCCTTGCACCGTGCTTTGCTCATCGCGCAATTGGCTAATGGTCACACTCCAATTGCGTTGTGTACCGTCCAATTCCACTTTATATTCTAGCGTCTTAACCACCCCGTCTCGTTGGGTTTGGGTGATTGCCTGATAAAAATCGGTGCTGATGGGGGGCAAAATATCTTTGATAATCTGGTTAACCGCATCGCCTTCATCGGCAATATTCAAAATATCACACGCAGTGGCATTACACGCCGTCACAATGAGGTGTGAATTGACCGTAATCACCCCGCTAGAGATGGAATCGAACACGTTATCCATCAAATCGCGTATAGCCGTGACTTGTTCCAATTGTTGGCGTGCCAACTCAAACAATCGTGCATTTTCGATGGCAACACCCGCCTGATTGGAGAAGGCGTTCATAATCTCTAAATCACCGGGCTGAAATAACCCCGCCATGATGCGATTATCGCAATAGACCACGCCAATGACCTCATGACGCACTTTGAGGGGGACGGCTAAAATAGACCGCAACGCAAACCCGACAATGCTCTGCTGGTCACGGTAACGCTCATCATTGCTGGCGTTGTCGGTGATGACCGCCTGCCCTGTTTCTGCGACTTCTTTGACAATTGTCTTGCTCACAATCAGTTCATTGCGTTTTCCACCAGAATTGGCTTCATCTGACCCATTAAATGATAATTGGGATCTATCAATACCGCGTGCTACCCGAAATTGGTCAAATTCACCCGTAGCCCGATTTTTGAGGACGATATATCCACGTTCTGCCCCTGTGAGGTTAATCACGGTGTCCATCACCTGATTGAGTACCGAATCGGTATCGAGGGATGAATTGATGAGGGCGGTGGTATCGGCTAGGGCGCGGAGGCGTTGTAATTCAATGGTGTTATTATCCAGTTGGCGCAATAATCCATCGAGCCGTCCCTTGAGGCTACGCAAATTATCGAGCGCCCCTGCGGGCAGATTAACCCCTTTTTGGCGGAGCAAATCGCGTTGGCTACGGAGTAATTCGGTGAGGTCATTCACCCGTTTGACAATCGCGTTTAGGCGTGCAGAACTATTATGTGGCACTTTTTCTTCTGACATTAGGCTCTAAATACCTCATAAACACGGGTGCGCTGTTGTCGCCCCTTCCCCACAATCGCCTCGCGCTCTTCAAAGCGAATATCACCAACAAATGAGCGTGAATATTTTTGGATATGGTCGTATGTACTTTCGCTGATAATCACCTGACCCAATTGGGTATTTTCTTCGACACGTTTTGCCAAGTTGATGGTATCGCCAATGGCAGTAAATTCTCGGCGGTTAAAACTGCCCACATTGCCCAATGTGGCAATCCCCGTATTGATACCAATCCGATAGTAATGTGGGTTTGGGGAAATGCCCAATCGGGCATAAAATTCGGTCATCGCATCGCGCATGGTAAGGGATGCCATGACCGCGCTAATCGCGTGGTCGTGTTCCATTGGATTGAGTTGGGTATTAAATAGCGCCATGACAATCGTACCCATATATTTATCTATCACACCCTCATACTGATGAATGGCGTTGGTGGCGTGCGTCAGATAGGTATTCACCTGCTCCACGATTTGTTGTGGGCGGGCATTGGGGAAACTGTTAATATCGCGCACATCGGCATAAATACACGTGACCTCGCGTCGCTCTCCACCCATTGCCAATTGCGAGATAGTATTAATATTTTCGACCATCTTGGGGGGCAAATATCGCTTGGTGAGGTTAATCATCTCATCACGGGCGCGGCTCGTGGTGAGGTCATCGAGTACCAATGCCACCCCACCCGCGATATCGCGGGTGCTTTTGAGTGGATTGAGGCGGATATTAAAGATACGCTTTCCGAGTGCTTTAATATCGAGTTGCGTTTCAAGCGAGTGAACAGTCATCAATTTCAATACATTGACAATTTGGCTATCCAGTTCATTGCCCACAGGCAACACATAATTAAGCGGTTGCCCAATGGCGGCTGTGCGTTCTGCGCGGAGCATATCACTGGAAGCGGCATTCATCATCATAATTTTTGATGTCGCATCGGTGGTAATAACCCCGCTATTAATAGATTCAAACACGTTATCCATCAATTGACGCATGGTGGTAATCTCGGTGAGGGCGGTTTGAATTCGATTAAACAGGCGGGCATTTTCGATGGCGACTGAAATCTGATTGGCAAATGCCACAAGGAGCATTTTTTCTTTTTCGGTAAATACACCCGCTTTAAGCCTATTATCCACATAGACCACGCCAACGATATTATCCCGATAGCGCAATGGCACACATAACACCGAGCGCAAGGTCATTTGGGCAATACTCACCCCAGATTGGAATCGGTCATCGCGGTAAGCGTTGTCGGTGAGCATCACTTCGCCCGAAGCCAACACATCTTGGACAATGGTTGTGCTAATTTGTGGGGCTTGTTTTTCTTCTGGCGAGAATGTTTTGGTGACATTGTTCTCTTGCACCACCTTAAATTGTAATTCGCCAGTAACAGTATTTTTTAGGATGATGAAGCCACGTTCCGCCCCTGTGAGGTTAATCACAATATCCATAGAGTAGATGAGGACGGCGTTGAGGTCAAATGTGGTATTAATCCGCGCCGATGTATCTGCCAAAAAGCGTAATTGTCCCAATTCGGTCATATCATCGGCGATACTGGCTTGTAAGAGGTCTAGCTCACCGATAAGAGAACTCATCGCCTGAATCGCCATCGGTGGCAGGCTAAATCCCCGTTGTTTGAGGACATCGCGCTGGGCGCGGAGGACAACTTCGGTCTCTTCGACAAGCGCCTTTAGGCGTGGTATCTCTGCAAGGGCAGAGTTTTTTGTGTTATCATTCACCATAGCACTCTACTTTTAGATTAATTGAGTTGTGGATTGAATAGAACTGATTATACACCAAAACAACCTCTATGGCTGAATAAAGATGTTGCCTATAGGTTATATCATGGGCAGAAGATGGTTGGGGAAAAAACTGGGCGAGCATCACAACCCGCCCAATGGCTATTTATCCGACCTTCTGCCATGTGCCAGTTGCTCCGCCAGAAATTCGTACCACGCCATAGCCAGGGATACTGACATAAAACGCGACATTGTTCGATTCGTACTGCACCGTATAGGTGACATTGACGCTGGCATTGCCAACACCCCACCCTAGCGCGTTGGTGCGGTCACACCACACATAATTGCTCACGCTGAGGGTAGACGAGTTGTTGAATACCCAGTTAAACACATCTTGCGGGGCAAAAAATCCTGCTGGCGGTGCGCCACATAAGGCGGTGGATTGGCTCACACCATCCCATCCACTGACATGCGCTACATACGTCCCAGAATTAGACCTGGTGCCAATGATGCCATACAGCCAGTTTTGCCCGCCCAATGTGAGATTAATCATCATGCCACGCTCAAAAAATTGAACTTTTCCCACCAGCGACACAGAGCCAGAAGTGGGGCAACCCGATTCGGTCAATGCCAATTGTGTGCCAAAGAACCACGGCACAGAACACGCCAATTGCAGGACAATTGGCAAATTTTGGGTGGTAGAAATACCGCCGCGCTCCGCCACCAACCGATAAATCACCTGAACACCCGTATTGGGCAGGGTGAGAGGCAATTGCCCTGTGGGGGTGACACTAAAAACTTGCGCCACACCACCTTGTGCCGTCAATTGCTCAATTCGCACAATATCGGCGGCGGTCTCCCACGATAAAATAACGGCTGTGCCACCTTGTGCCGTCAATGTGCCATTCACGGGGGTGAGATTGCTGATAAAAAAGAGGATTTGTGGTGTATTGGGTGTGGGTGTCGCTGTCGGCACAGGCGTATTACTTGGCAAGGGGGTGATGCTTGCCGTTGGCGATGGGGGAACAAACGTTGCCGATGGAATTGTGGTCGCGGTGCTGGTCGGTGTTGGGGTGAATGTTGACGTATTCGTTGCCGTATTGGTCGGCACGATAGTCGGTGTGACGGTCGCCAGTGGTGTATTGGTCGGTGTCTCTGAAGGTGTTGGGGTGAAGGTTGGCGTTTCTGAGGGTAAAATAACCCGTGTGGGCAAGACACCCACTTCTTGGGCAGTGCCATTACACGCCGCCAACGATAAAAGGATGATGAGACTGATGATGACCCGAAACTGTGCCATAGTACACCTCATAAAATTCAACTATTACATATTGATATGTATCATACCCACATTTATCATCGCGTGCCAACCGCAACCCATAGCCAATTTGGGGGATTTGCCCACACGGGTGGTCTTACCATCAGAATCGCCCATCCCAACCAGCGCCCCATCACTCACCCCAACGCTCCCCATCACATCATCCCCAACTATCACTAACACAGCCACTATTACCCCTACGCTGATGAATACAGAAACACCCACTAATACCGTCACACCAACAGAAATCGCCAGCATCACACCGATTATTATCGCTACCCTGCCACCTACCCCCGCGCCCAACCTCATCGCATCGCAATTGCCCGATGTATTTGGTTATGGACAATCAGTAGAAGGGCGCACCCTCACCGCCCATAAAATCGGGAGTGGCTCACAGGTGATTATGCTTGTGGGTGGGATTCATGGCGGATTTGAAGCCAATACCATCACGCTTGTAGAGCAGTTTATCCTGCATTTCAATAATAACCCGTTGGATGTGTTGCCCAATATCACCCTCATCCTTGTGCCATCGGCAAACCCCGATGGCGCGACTTATGGGCGGTCATTGCGTGGGCGCTTTAATGCTAATGGCGTGGATTTGAATCGTAACTGGGATTGCGACTGGTCGGCAGAGGCGTTTTTTCGGGATGCACCCGTTTTTGCGGGGAATAGTGCCTTTTCTGAACCCGAATCGGTGGCGTTGGCGGCGCTCATCAACGATTTACGCCCTGCCGTAGTCCTGTTTTATCACAGCGCCGCCGATGGCATCTACGCGGGGGATTGCGCGGGTGGCGGGGTATCTGCCCCCATGGCGGAAATTTTGGGAAATGCCACTGGCTATTCGTATGGCGTGGAATTTACCGATTATGTGGTCAATGGGACAGCCTCTAGCTGGGTAGATAGCTTGGGCATCGCATCGGCGGATGTTGAACTGGCATCCGCCGATTTAACCGAATTTAGCCGTAATTTAGAGGGTGTGCTGGCATTGCAATGCTGGCTAACGGGGATTTGTTAGAATTTGTAGCTATTTTTAAGAATATCCATGATATGCTGTATTCAATCATGATTAAATGAGGAAATGAACCATTATGTTAGTTGAACAATCTAAAATAAATACCAATATAGGCATGTCTGTCCAAGAATACCTCATACAAAGCAATGATAATCCTTTTGAAATTATCAACGGAGAGCGAGTTCCCAAAATGCCGAGTGGTTGGATACATAGTGAAGTTATTCGCATCATTTATCGTTTATTAGATGCGTTTGTAACCACTCATCATCTAGGTGATGTTTATCAAGAAACAACTTTCATCCTCAACGCGCAGAAAAAAAATTGGCTTAGTGGTTCGCGTATTCCTGACGTGATGTTTTATGTGGGTAGCCGTGTTCAGGAATTTATCCGAACAGTGGAAGATAAAAATTTGCCATTGGCAATTGTCCCAGATTTAGTGATTGAAGTGCTATCGCCCACTGATTTATTCAGTCAGATAGATGAAAAAGTCAGCCTTGATTTAGAAAATGGAGTACAAATTGTCTGGCTCATAGACCCTAATCGCCGTAAAGCATGGGTCTATACTCCCCACACCGAAAATTCGCAAGTTTTCGGTGCAGAAGGAGTTTTAATGGCAGAAGAATTGTTACCCAATTTCAAATTAAACTTGGCTGACTTATGGAAATAACACTTACCTCATCCTAGCCTATTTGCCGATACTGCCCCCGCATCTTCCCCATTGAGGAGCAAATTCACGGCGCGTTGTGCCGTACCACCCCCCAACGCCAAGCCATGCCCCGTAAACCCGATAGCGAATCCGACATCGGGCATATCGGGAATTGTGCCGACCAATGGCAGACCATCTTCTGTGAATCCCATAATGCCAGACCATCTGCGAGAGACGGGCGCGGTCACATCGGGGAAGCGTGTCTTGAGATAATCGTCCAAAATCGCCTGCACCGCATCGGTGATTTTATCCTCTATGGTGTCATTTTCGGCGGGTTTATTTTGCTTGCGCCCGCCACCAATCAACAACCGATTATCAAACGTGGTGCGATAATACATATAGCCATAATCGCTATAACCACACGTCATCAACGGCGCGGTGTCTAGCGGTTCTGTCACCAATACCTGTGCGCGGGTAGGAATCACCTTGCCGACAAAATACGGATGGATGCGCGGTGAATAGGCATTGGTGCAGAGCAACACTTTTTTGGCGATAAAGCGATATTTGCGCGTATACACCATCACCTTTTGCGGGGCAAGTTGTTCGATTTTATAAATCTCGTTGGTATTGATAAAATCTGCACCGCTTTGTTTGAGGATGGATTGCACCAACGCATACGGGTGAACAGCCCCATCCCACGGTTGCTCAATGGCAGAGAAATATCCCCGTTTAAGCGGGTCTTGCTCATGAAAAATCACCTCTATGCCATCGGCTTGGAGTGCCTGCGCCGATTTTTTCACATCTTCTGCCTCTGCCTCGCTTTCGGCAAGGAGCATCGAGCCACAGGTGACAATCGGAACAGCGCCATGTTTGGCAAAATCACGCCAAATTTGATGCGTATGGAGCGATAAATCCCAAACTTCTTTGGCAACGGCATGACCAAAACGGTCTATCCCCTCGTTATAATAACAATCTAGCCCCGTAATCATAAAACCCGCATTACGACTACTCGCGCCCATGCCCGCATCAATCATTTCGGTGATGGTGACTTTGCGCCCTGCTTGGGTGGCAAAATAGGCGGCGGTGCATCCGACCAACCCCGCCCCCACCACCAAAAAATCTACGTCTACAATCGGTTGTGTATCATCAGCCTGCCAAACAGAAACGGTCATAAAAACTTCCCCTTTTTATGAAAAATAATCTAGCGAATCGTCACTTGGCGTTGATTTGTGCCGATGACGGCGCTGGTTTGTGATGCCAAATCCAATGAAATTATGTCCACCGGCACTAATGCCAATTCATTGACATAGTTACGGGTTTCCATCGTCCCCAATTCACCCGCTACCACAGCATCTACCCATGGGTTTGGGTTGGGAATCTGGCTAAAAATGAGTTGTGTACCGTCTCTGGTGATGGTCATACGCCCTATTGCACTACCAAACCCACCATACAGGGTGACATCATCGGTGCTGGTGAGGTTGTATCGGCGGATATTCAGCCCAAAGGTGGGAATTTCGGTGAGTTCTGCGCCGATAAATGCGGTGAAGGTTGCCAAATTATCCCCTTCAAGCCGAATCATCGGACCTTCGGTGATAACACTATAAAAAATATCGCCAGAACCTACCGCGCCCCATGCCACTTGATTGGGTACAGATTCAATATCAATGCGTTGTTCGGTGCTGGTCATGAGGTCATATACGAGCAAATCTTCGCCAGAAATACCGAGCAAACGATTGCCATCGGCTGATAATTTTATACGGCTGATATTTGGCACAATCGAAATACTGTTGCCATCTGGCGAGAGCATCGCCACACCGCTACCCGTGCAATCTGGGCTATGGATAATCCCCGCAGAACTGCTGACAAGGAGCAATGGATTGCCACCAAAACCACCTGTTTCATCCCAATAGAGTCTATCGGTGGGGAACGATGAGCCACCGCCACATCCCACGCCATAAATAAATGACCCCACTTGTTCGGGTTGCGCCTCACCGGTTGGGGCAACGGCATATACATTCATAATTTGCGAATTGCGACGGCCTTCAGGATACCCACCCTCTTGGGTAAACATCACCCGTCCATCAGAGAAAAAGCTAATGGGATAGACGGTGGATGGTTGCACACCTAGCGACACAATCAGGTTAGTGCTGAGGTCTACCACGACAATATCGTGGCTAATGATGAAGAAACCTTCGTTGTCGGGGGTAACTGTGCGTTGCACAAATGCCAATTGTTGCCCATCGGCACGCCAAACCATATGCGAAATTCCAGACCCACCCAAATTGGGGACAGGTTCATTAAATGTCACTTGTGCGGGTTGGTCGGTTAGCCCATAAATGAACACATTGTCGTCTACCACTGTCGCATAAACCAACGGCGAGGCTTGTGCAAAACTCATCATGGGGGTCATGAGCATGAGCAAAATAGCCATCCCCAAACATACACGTAATTTTTTCATCCACAAAAATCCTTTCCATATAAATCGAATAAACCCTATTTTACGCCTATCATATCCAAAATTGAAGGAATCCTAGCCATTGATTGGTATACGCTTGTTTGCACAAATACCAAAGTTTCATTACAATATATTATAGAAATCCCCAAAATAACATAAAGGGAGCAATAGTATGTCTAAAATTATCATCAGCTATAACCCAGACGATACCAACGCCGCATCGAGCCGTCTCAATGATTATCTTGTGAGTCGGTTTGGGGCAGGCATCGTTACATTGGGCGTGGATAAACTGATTACCACCCCCGCCTCTGCCGATAGTGTGCTACAAAATGCCGATTCGCTAGTGGTCATGATTGGCACAAAATGGGAAAGTTTGGGGGCATATCATAGCCCAGACGACCTCAATCGCGTTGCGATTGCATCTGCACTCAAACTCAATAAAACGGTCATTCCCGTATTGGTCAGTGGGACACCTATCCCCGCCGATTTACCATCCGACATCAGTGGACTCGCACAATTAAGCGGGTTGTCGTTTACTGCCGCAACCGTGGCAGATGATTCTAACCGCATCGCAGAAGCCCGCATCGCCGCCGCCACCCAAGCCTCAACACCACCCGCCAATAAAACAGTTCCAGAACAACCCACCTTTATGGGACAAGTTCCCGTTGGTGGCAATCAACCACCCCAAAATCCTTTTGGGCAACAACCGCCCCAACAACCATTTGGGCAACAACCACCCCAACAACCATTTGGGCAACAACCACCCCAGCAACCATTTGGGCAACAACCGCCCCAACAACCATTTGGGCAACAACCGCCCCAACAAATGCAACCCTATGGGTATGCCCCCGCCAAGCCGCCCAAACCACCTGTAGAGCCAACTAGCATCCCTATGCTTGGCGAAGTAACGCACTTTGTGCGCCCATTGTTTGAGCGATTTGGCACACTCGTCATGCTCATGGCACCATCGGCACTCTTGTTTGGGATTTGGTTCTTCTTGACCTCAGCACTCGGTTTTAGTAGTAGTCAATTCGTGACAGGTCTTGTTTCTGCCCTGTGGATGGCATTTGCCTTGTACGTTTTCTTCTATCTCTTGAGCATCGCCATCCCCACATTGCAGTTAAAAACGGCGCTCATCACCATCATTGGGTTGCCCGTATTAACCTTTTTGTTCATCCTATTAGATAACAACTTCTTGTTCACACTGCTCTATTTGGGGGGATGTGGCGGATTGGTATCTTTTGGATATTCGCAACGCAACCGCTTTATCCCTGGTATGGGAGAACCCAGACTCGAAGCACCCGCCGCTATTACCCTATCGTTTGATATTTCGGGGTTAATCAGCGCCATGTGGATGCTATGGACATATTCAGGGTCATTTCAGGCAGGGAATCGCAATTTTGCGGGATTAGTCGCTGGTGCGCTGTTTGGTGCGGCATTTGCCTATGTGGTCTATCATGCCCTCCAAAAAGGCACACCACAGAGCTATATGCCACCCCTGCCCACCCAACAACCGCCACCCCCTATACAATAAAAAAATGAGGGGCTATTATGCCCCTCATTTTTATCATCCGTCTTACCCACCAACATAGGCGCTGGTTTCGGCTTCATTGACCTCTGTATCGTCAAATTGGCGATGGTACAGGTGCGCGTATAACCCGCCTTGTGCGAGTAATTCATCGTGTGTGCCATCTTCGACAATCAGACCCTGCTTCATCACCAAAATTCTATCGGCATCACGTACTGTACTCAGGCGATGGGCGATAATGATGCTCGTGCGCCCCATGAGGACACGCTCTAGCCCTTCTTGGATGAGTGTTTCGGTCTCGGTATCAATATTGCTGGTGGCTTCATCCAATACCAAAATACTATTGGGGTTATGGATGAGCGCCCGCGCCAATGCTAGCAATTGCCGTTGCCCCTGCGATAAATTTGCGCCACCGGGGAGCAATTTATAATCGTATGTATTGGGCAATTTTTCAATAAATTTGCTGGCACACGCGGCTTCTGCACCCGCAATCATCTGTTCACGGGTGATATGCGGGTTAAATAGGGTGAGATTATCGGCAATCGTGCCATCAAAGCAATACGGGATTTGTGGCACAACCATGACATGATTCCGCAATTCTGCCAGCGCCATATCGCGCACATCCAGCCCACCTATTTTGATGCTCCCCCCCGTAACATCATAAAAACGGGCGATAATCCCCGCCAGTGATGTTTTTCCCGCGCCAGTCGCGCCCACAATCGCCACCCGTTGCCCCTCTGGAATCGTGAGGTTAATCCCGCGTAGCACAGGCGCATCGTCATCATAATGAAAATGCACATCCTCTAGTGTGATGCTATGGGCAATATCGGCATTGGGTTGTGGATTTTCTGTCTCTAGGATATGTGGCTCGGTTTTGAGCAGGCGGGCGATGCGTTCACCTGCGGATAATGCCGATTGAATTTGTGCGAATTGCTCCGATAGTTGCAAAATCGGCGTAAAGCTACGGCGGGTGTATTCGATGAACGAAATCAGCATCCCCAAGGTTGCCCATCCCGCCATAACGCCTTGCGCCCCACCATACAACACAATCACCAAACCCATTGTGGTGAGGATTTGTAACACAGACGAAAAATTGGTGTATTGGTCGCGGACTTTGTTCTGGACTTCTAAATATTCGGTGTTGATGCTGTCAAATTCGCGCCGACTCAGTTCTTGGCGACCAAATAACTGCACGATGAGCATCCCGCCCGATTGTTCGTTGATGAACGCCTGATAATCGCCCACCAATTTGTGCATGGTACGGGTCTCCTTGCGGATTTTTTTGCGATAATACAGCGTAGAGACCGCCATAATGGGCAACATCGCCAAGCCGAGTATTGCCATACGCCAATTGAGCGCAAACATCACCCCAATAATCCCCACCAATGTGATGAGGTTGCTGACGACAATCACGATGCTGGTAGACAGCAATTCGGTGAGCGCCTCAATATCACTGGATAGCCGAGCCACCAATTGCCCCACAGGGGTCTTATTAAAAAACCGCATGTCTTGTTTGAGGATGTGTTCAAACATTTTTTGGCGCAAATCGGCTAAGGCGTTCTGCCCCACGGTTTGCAACAAATAAATATGCCCAAAGCGCAAGACAAACAGCGTTGGCACACATAAAATATAAATCACTGCGTATGGGATAAGCCCATTGACACTGCCTTCGGTCATGGGACCATCCACCACCAATTGAATCAGATAGGGTGGCAACAACGACACCGCCGTAACCCCAATGAGCATCACAAAGATGATGGCTAATTGGGCGACATAGGGGCGCAAAAATCCGATTAGCATAAAGATGAGGAATTTATCCCCCACGTTATAGCTCACATCGCTATAAATATCTTGTCTGTTCACTTTCATCTGGGCGCTCATACGGCTCTGATTTCCTCGCTCATTTCACGTTCTACCATGCGGGCATACATCCCGTCTTGGGCGATAAGCTGGTCGTGCGTGCCTTGTGCGATAATCCGCCCTTCATCCATCACCACAATAAAATCAGCATCTTTCACCGTAGCGATACGATGCGCGATGATAATGCTAGTACGATTTTTGAAAACACCGCGCAATTCTCCCAAAATATCGGCGGCGGTATGCGTATCTACGCTAGACAGCGCATCATCCAGCACCAAAATTTCGGGTTCACGGACAATCGCCCGTGCAATGGCTACCCGTTGTTTTTGCCCACCAGAAAGCATCACCCCGCGCTCACCCACCATCGTATCTAAGCCTTGTGGCAATTGGGGCAAATCGTTGCTCACCCGCGAAATGTGGATGGCATCGTTGAGCGATTCAGATACAATACTATCATTGCCCATGCGGACATTATCTTCTAGTGGCTGGCTAAATAAAAAGGTGGATTGTGGCACATACGCGCTAGAACGGCGTAACGCCTCCAAATCCATCTGACGTAAATCGAGTCCATCGAGTGTCACACGCCCCGCATTAGGGTCTAATACCCGCGAGATAAGGCTCACTAGCAGGGTTTTTCCGCAACCAGTCGGTCCAACAATTCCCACCACCGACCCCGCGGGGATTTTTAGCGAGATATCGCGCAATAGCCATGTGTTATCCAACTTGACCCCCACGTTATGAAATTCAATTTCCCCGCGCACTTTTGGCAACGTTTTGGGATTAGGCGGGCTTTTGATAGTCGGATTTTGTAACAACGGGGTGAGGCGTGCTAATGCGCCTGCGGTTTGTTGATAGCGTTGATATATCGTGCCGATATTGAGCAAGGCGTTGCTCAATACCCCCAAATAGAGAAAAAATTGGGCAAAATTGCCGAGTGTCATACTGCCGTTGATGGTCAAAAAACCACCCGCCAGCACGACAATCGCCGCAGTCATTTCACTAATGGCGTTGGGAAGCAACCCGATTGGCTCATTGCGTCGCTTAAAAAACAACCAACTCGCCCGATAATTCATATTCTCTTGCAAAAATTTTTGCGACATGCCTTTTTCGTTGCCAGTGGTCTTGATGGTCTGAATTCCACTGACCGAATCTTGCACCAATGCAGACACTATTCCCGCTTGGTCTTGGACTCTTTCAAAGACAGGCGCAAGCACCGAACCCGCCCGAATTTGAAAGGTGGTGGAGACAGCTAATACGACAAAGACCAATATGGTGAGGGGAAAATGCACGGTTGCCATGAGGATGAAGGTCATCCCCAAAATGAAGATGGAACTCCCGCTACGGCTAAATCCCAACACCATCAAGCGCCAAATCATGGTCACATCACTATGCATCCGCGAGATAATGTCGCCTGTGGCGTGGTGCTGATAAAAATCTTGCTCCAATTTGAGCAGATTTTCAAAGAGCAGGGTGCGAATATCGTAATTTGTCCGAAAGGCAATAATGCCACTATAATGACGTAATCCAAAAAATGCGCCGATACTGATGAAGGCTAATCCGATGATGAGCAAACCGTCCACCGCGATGGTGGCAAGGGGGGCATTTTGGCGCACATGGTCAACGATGACACCCACCAAATACGGTTCTAGCGCGGCTGTGATGCCCGCTAACATGCTAAATAAAAATGAGGCAATGGCTTGGTTTTTGTATTGCAAGACAAAACGCGCCAACCACCGATAATTGGCTACGGGTTGGTCTGATGCGGGTGTCTGAATGGGTTGGTTCTCAGACATCTCAACAAAACCCGTTGCGGATGGGGTAGACATAGGTAAAGTCCCCTTTCTGAATGTATTCTGGATTTGTATCGTACCAAAACAGGACATAACCATTTAGTACCATTATGCAATTTTATGAGTAAGCCGATTAATCCTTCATGAGACATGGATAACCTGCCTGATTGACCAATTCCACATAAATGGGGTTGGTCTGCCGATTTTGTGGGGTAGATGGGCATGATGTAAGGGCTTGCCATGGCAAGCCCGCATTAAACCCACCATGATGCCCATGCACAATATTGCGCCCCCACCAAACCCACTATAAGATAAATAAACCGTATTCAAAAAATCAAGGATTACTGTATGAAACGATTAATTATCCTCTATACCAGCCTCGTGCTATGGCTATCTACTATCATCATCCCCGCCCATGCCCAAACAAACACTTGCTATATAGACCTCAGCGCCGCCGCTGCTACACTTGTCCAAGCACAGGCACAAGCCAGCAGTGGTGATAATGCTACCGCCATCGCTAAATTACGCGAATTACAAGCCCAACTGGATACGATTATCGCCAATTGCGAAGGTAATGCCCAAGATAATACCCGCTCTGCCCCAACCACACCGCCCATTACCAGCACCGATACCATATTCGTCACCGATGACGGCATTTTATCGTTTGTGCTACCGGCTGGATGGGGCATTTTGGAGCGCGATAATTCCATCTTCATCGGCACATCCGTCCTCACGGCTGAATCGCTTAGCCAATTTGGTGCGCCCATCGGCACAGAACTCGGCGCGGCATTGGTCTTGGGGACACCCGCGCAACTCGTCCCCAATATCCGCGCAGGGGCAAATTTTGTGGATGTGCTGGTTGCCTATCAAAGCCAACTCGGACTCAGTGGCTTCGAGACCAGCGAAGAACTTATCCCCGTCCTCTGGCGCGATAGCCCAAGTGGACGATTCGACTTTCAGAATATCGCCATGTCGGGCATTATGCAGGTGATTGAATTACAACCAGAGGGACTACATCTGTTGGTGTTTGTAGCATCCACACTCGATAATTCTGGGAATTTAGAGGTATTTCTGACCGACTTGCTCGATTCTGTAGAGGTTAATTTGCCATGACGCTTGCCGATAATTCTGCCCCCAGCCCTGTTATAAACGAAAAATGGGTGTTGATTGCCACCATCCTGCCATCCACCATCGCTTTTTTATCTAGTTCTATTTTGAATATCGCCCTGCCCAACATCCAAAAAGAATTTAATGCCACTGCTTCATCGGTGTTTTGGGTGGTCAATATTTACATGCTCTTTTTATCGGCGCTCATCCTACTCGGTGGGTCTTTGGGCGACCATTTTGGGCGCAAACGTATTTTTATGATAGGGATATGGGGCTTCACCATCACCTCGTTTTTGTGTGGGATTGCCCCAAGTATTGAACTGCTCATCATCTTCCGTGCCTTACAGGGTATTGGCGGGGCATTGATGGTACCGGGCAGTTTGGCAATTTTGAGCGCCGTTATCCCCACAGAACGGCGCGGTATGGCGATTGGCACATGGTCAACATTTAGCACCCTCGCCAGCATCATCGGCACGCCATTGGGCGGGCTAATTGTCGGGGCAGATTTATGGCGAGTGCTGTTTTTTGCCAATATCCCACTGGGCATACTCGCCATATATATCCTCTCGCGCTATGTACCAGAGACTCGTGATGCCGATGCGTCCACTGCCAAACTCGATTATGGTGGGGCATTGCTCATCACCCTATCGCTGGCAGGAATCACATACGGTCTGAGCGAGATTGGTACATTGGGCATCAGCGACCCGCTCATTTTGGTCACATTGGGCGGTGGATTGCTCACCTTCATCGGCTTTTTGTTGGTAGAACGGGGCAATAAGCACGCGCTCGTGCCATTTTATCTGTTCAAAAATCGCACTTTTAGCGGAGCAAATTTGCTCACGCTGTTTTTATATGCGGCACTCGGCGCGTCATCGGTGTTTTTACCCATGAATCTCATCCAAGTGCAAAATTATTCCCCAGAAATCGCAGGTATCGCCACCTTGCCCATTGGCATCGGTATCGCCCTCATGGGGAGATGGTCTGGCAGATTGGTAGACCGTGTAGGCGCACGTCCACCGCTCACAGTGGGTCCCATCATCACGGGAATCGGGTTTGCCCTGTTGGGATTCACAGGCATCACGGGTGGCGCAGATGATTATTGGCTCACATTTTTTCCGCCCATCGCCTTAATCAGTTTTGGGATGGGGTTGGTGGTCGCACCACTCACCACCGCCGTCATGAGTTCTGTCCCTGTCACCTCTAGCGGGACGGCATCGGGCATCAATAACGCGGTGGCACGGGTGGCGGGTGTTTTGGCGCTTGCCATTTTTAGCGCCATGATGATGGCTATTTTCACCGATAATCTGGGCAGTCGCACCAGCACATTGCCATTGGATAGCGAATCTCGCGCATTTTTGGATATAGAAGCGACTCGATTGGCAGAAGCATCGCCTCCACCAAATTTGCCCGATGAAACCGCACAAGCCATCGTATTGGCGGTGGATGAATCATTTATAGAGGCGTATCGGGTGGTGATGATAATCATGGGCGTGATGTGTTGTGTGGGGGGATTATTTGCCTTTGCAGTGATAGACCACAAGCAGATTGCCTAGATATAAGACTATTGTCCTACGCTATATTACACGGGTTGGCTTAAAACCCGCCTGTGCGATATACTGATAAAGACATTTTTCGTCCTCATATATAGGTCTGAGAGGATACTTTTTATGCACAACCGAAAATTACTATTCATCCCATTTTCTGCACTAATCGTTATGATGGTTGGTAGCGCATTTTTGGCACTTGCCCCCAGCCCCGTCCAAGCGCAAACCTTTGGCGTTGGACCATGGGCATCGCAATATTATAATTCAGCCAATTTCCAAAACCCCATTGGTGGGGCAACGCCTAGTTATACCATCATCAATTTTAACTGGGGGACAGGCTTTCCAACCGATGCAGGTGGAATCCCCGTCCCGGGTGTGCCTGCCGATAATTTTTCGGCACAATTCACATCTACGCAAACATTGGATGCAGGCACATATACCTTCACCATGAGCGCCGATGATGCCGCCAGCTTGTATATCAACAATGTGCAAGTGCTGTCTATTGGCACAGCAGGGTCTCAATCGGTACAGGTGGTCTTACCGGGTGGTGCTGTCACCATGCGGATTGATTACACCGAATTTGCCAATACCGCTAGTTTGTCGCTATCGTGGATAGGCTCAACCACTGGTGGCGGGGGTGTTGTCGCTACAGCAGGTCCAACGCCGACCAATGCCCCACCAACCCGCACACCCCTCCCCAATATTCCAGCAGGGGCATTGACCGCCACTGTTATTCGTGCCAGCTCGCTCAATGTCCGCGAAGCCCCTTCCACAGGTGGGCGGGTATTGGGACGTATTTTGCGCGGACAAACCTATGCCATTATCGGACGCAACGAAGAAGCGACATGGTTCTTAATTCAATTATCACAATATCAGGGATGGGCGTATGGCTATTATTTGTTTGTCAATGGCAACGAATTTAATGCCCCTGTTAGCAGTTCTACCTCCCTATTTGGGCTTGCGGGACAACCAGACACAGGTGTGCGCGGATTAGCAGAATCTGTCATGCGCCTGCGACAAGGACCATCAGTCGCCACCGAGCAAATTGGGCGCGTCACATGGGGCGACCAATTCCCAATTGTGGGACGCACAGCCGATGGCAATTGGGTGCAAATTGTGTGGAAAGGGACAGTTGGTTGGATATATGCGCCATTTGTCCGTATTGTGGCGGGTGAATATGGCAATTTACCCATCCGATAACGCGCTTACCCCATAAATCAATCATCAAAAAAGGGCGTATACAAATACTGTATGCGCCCTTTTTTTATCTCATCACAATGAACACGATTTATTCTGTGTCATAATCCATCGAAGCATAGGCTTCTTCATCTTCATCGGGTGCGGGGGTCGTCATCTCGGTGATGGCGGCTTCTAATTGTGGGATGGTATAAGGCTTTATCAGGTATTTATCCACGAAGTGCATATCACCTGTTGCACGGCTAATCGCATCACGGCGGGCAGTGGTGACAATCACCTTAAACCCACGCGACCCATATTTGCGCTTGGCATAATCTAGCACTTCCCAACCATCTGCCCCCGGCAAATTAATATCTAGCAAAATCAGTTCTGGTTTATTTTCATCAAGCCATTCCATCGCGACATCGCCATTGGAAACGTGATGCAATTCAACAGGCATCCTACGCAACCCAATTTGTACCAACTTAGCTATGCCCAAATCATCTTCAACATGAAGGGTTAGGGTTTTCTCTGACATTGTGACCCTTTTATCTACTATATAGCCAACACATACTTTATTTTAAGATATTAACACCCATATCACAACAAAGGTTTGGTTACGATGTGGTTCTAAAATGCAAATGTGTTAGCGACTATCGCATAAATCCTATGGAATCACCCGATGATTGAGCATATCATTGGCGGCTTTGACCAAACGGCGCAATTCATCCTCAATATCGGGGGTGATGCCATCCAAAATCGCCGCATCCCGAAAGAGGTCGCGTGCCTCACGCAGATTATCCTGCCCCATCCGCAAGCGCCGTAGCCCTTGTCGCAATTTATCGCGTGCCTCGCGGTTAATAGGTGTGGCGGGATAATTTGGAAAATCCCAGCCATGCAACGCAGCGACATTTTGCAAATCTGCCAAAAATTCTTCGGCTGTACCAATTTGCAACGCCGCCCCGCGTTGAAGCACCGCTTGTAAATCGGCGCTCAACGTTGGTTCTACACCAAAATCGAGCGTAGTCACGTCTTGATACCGCTTTTCCACATCCGTGAGGTTACTCGGTTGTGGTTTGAGGGTGGTCTTATAAGGCGATAAGCCTGTGAATGTCGAGTATAAAATGCCCACGCACAAATTATGCACATCCATCCGAAAAAGTCCGCCCGCATTGGCACGATTTTCGATGAAGCGTGAACTATTGAGGTCAATGATGGTCAGTTTGCTTCCATCCCAATAGACATGCTCCAACTTGTGGTCTAAATAGGCGATATAGTGACTATGTGCCGTTTGCAAAAAGTGGGCAAATTGCACTGCCAACGCCAGACCTTCTTCCGATGGCAAGCGCCAACGGGTATTGGGCTGATTGGGCTTCATCTGATAAAACAGATTGTGGTGGCGTGGCAAATTGGGCATGACCAAATAGGGTCGCCAACCTTTTTCGGCATATTCCGCCATGTGCTTAGAATATGCACTAACATCTAGTCCAAATGAGACCATTTCGCCACTGGTGGGGGTCTCATCGGCGTTTTGGACATAGCCACAATCCAGCAAACTCACCACATGCGGGCTTTCTGCCAGTTTGGTGAGCAATTCGGCTTCATGAGGAAAAGCACGATATTCCCACTTAATGTCGCCATCATCGGATAGATGTTCGGGGCGCATGACCTTAAATGCCACCGATTTACCCGTTTTGCGGTCTTGTGCCTCTAAGACACGCGCATAATGCCCTAGTGCAAAGGTGTCTATCAAATTTTGAACATGATACAATTCTGAAAGGTTTGTCATGTGAATATGGATTCTTCCGTTAATCGCTTGTCTCTAAGTGGCAAATTCTACTATAATGAGATGAGAGATTGCAATTCGACACTTAGGATATACAAGAAAAATGCAATTACAACGGGTGTATTTACACAATTTGCAATACAACAAGGAGATTCTCCATGTTTAAGCCGGGTCGTGGAATTCGCCTGCGGTGTAGTGGTCGCAGCGACACAGGGCAAATGCGAGATAACAATGAAGATAGTATTCACTTATGGTCACATGGCGAACACATGGCGCTTGCTGTTGTTGCTGATGGCATGGGTGGTGCAGTGGCAGGTGAAGAAGCCAGCCGTATCGCGGTAGAGACCATCACAGCAGGGTTAACCACCAACGAACTCATGCACCCCGATGGGTATCATGTGATGGATGAAGACACCCTCATCAAGCAACTTAAGACCACCATCCGCAACGCCAATAACAATATCATAGACCAAGCCCAAAAACGTCCAGAGCTAAAAGGTATGGGGACAACTATCACCCTCGCGTTTATTCGTAATACACACGCCATTATTGGGCATGTGGGCGATAGCCGTGCCTATCTGGTAGATGGTAGTGATGGTCATATCATGCAAGTCACATCTGACCACAGTTTTGTGCAGGCATTGGTCAATGCAGGGCATATCACAGAAGATGAAGCAGAAGAACACCCCATGCGAAATGTCCTCTATCGCGCACTCGGTCAATCGCGTGATGTTGAGGTGGATGTGTATTATGAGCAATTGCATGTGAGCGATAGATTGGTCTTATGTTCCGATGGACTCACCCTACACGTCAAACCGAGCGAAATCGCCCAGATTGCCCTCACCAAAGATGACCCCGATATCATCGCAGAGGCACTCATCGCCCTCGCCAATCAACGAGGCGGACGCGACAACGTGAGTGTGTTGGTGATAAAAGTCGAGCAAAACGAGACCAGCCTCATTGATGATGCCGATGCCCTAGACCGTGATTTTGAGACCACCCCATTCACCGTTGGCGATTTGGGTTTTGGATTCGATTCATCGGAGTCGTCTAATTTCCCCAAACAGGAACATAAAAAATCGGTTTATCATGAGCAATAGCAACCCAATTATCATGACGAAATGAGGGGGATATTGCGCTTATTTATCCAAAAACTAAATTTTGGACATATTGCCCTGTTGGTCATATTTCCTATCATCTTAGCACTCATCAACCCCAATTGGATATTCAACACCTACATCATTGATGACTATATCTATCTGGGGTATCAGATAGATTTACCCGCCTATATCGGCTGGTATCCATCCGATTCCCAATATTATATAGACCGTATTAGTTGGATTTTGCCCAGCTATTATGTCCGCCAGCTATTTTCGCCATTGGTCGCCAATTTTGTCATTCATTTAAGTGTATATTATCTGGCAATTTTTTCGGTGTATGGCATCCTCAATCGGCTTTTTAACAAACGCATCGCCCTTATCACCTGTTTGATGATGGGGCAGTTCTCGCTCTTTTTGCGGGCAGTTGGTTGGGATTATGTGGATGGTTATTCGCTGGCGCTCCTGTCGTTATGTGCCATGTTGGTAACATACGCCGCCACCGCCACCAAAGCGCGGTGGTATTTATTTGGCGCGGGTGCGGTTGCCAGCATCATGGGTGTGGCGCAACTATTTAATATCTTCTATTTTCCCGCACTAGGCATGTACTACCTGTGGCTCAATCATCACGAAAAACGGCATCATATTGGCATCGCTTTGCTCTATGGCGGGTTGGGCGCGGGTATTTTGTTTGGCATCCAAACCCTAGCCTACTATCAGTTCACGGGGAACTGGTTCATCTGGCAAAATTCCATCAACGCCTCGCGTGAGGGATTAGAATCGGGTCACTGGCGCAACCTCATTGATTCTAACTATGAGGTGAGTTTTGCAAACTGGCATGTTTTCTATTTAATGACGGTGGTCATTGCCACAAGCGCGGTCTTATGGTCTAAACGGTTTCGGGGGATTTATGGTGATACCACACCCAATTTTCGCCCACACCTACAAGCCACATGGGTCTTTTTTATCGGATGTTATGGGGTACTTGGTGCATGGCTCATACTATATGACCATCATCTCTATCGGTTATCGTTTTATAGTAGCGCCGTCATCCCTAGTCTATTCACTATTATTGGAGCGTTATTTGCGGGACGTTTATATCGGTTGTCGGATATACAATTTCGGACGGTTGCCATTTTTGCTACTGTCACCCCTATTGCCTTTTTTGCCCTCTACACCCTACTGTCGCTCATTCAACTCTTTTTGATGTGGCTAGTTGCCCTGTTTTTGGGGATATTTTTCTACGTTATCAGTTTCACCGTCAAAAAACATGCCAGCATTATCAACTTTATTGTAGCGATTGTCTTGCTGAGTTATGTATCGGGATTAGACAGGAATAATATCGGCATTTACACCACATCCCGTTATTATAATCAGGCAATGTATGAAATGGTCACAGAAGCGACCGGTATCATCAATCCTCGTTATGACCTGTTTAGTCCGTCAAATTTTCGATTTTGGTATCATAAAGACGACCCACAAATTCGCATCATTCACGCGCTCACATCCATTTATTTACAACAATGGGGACGGCGTATTTTGGCGATGGGCAGTGAAACGCAATATCGGCGGTGGGATGCTAATTTATATCTGACCCAAGAGGTTATCTTGCTCACAACCGACCAATCTCCCGAAGAAATACTGGCTGAGGGCAATGCGATTTTGGCGCGTGCTGGGTATGAATTATACGTATTAGACCAAGCCACCATTCAAAATGGGGTAACCACCCTACAGGTGATATTCACCCAAGTGCGTCCCATTGCCCCATCGGACTAAACCTTAATTCATGTTGTTTTGTCCCCTTACAAATATACTTACCTATTTCCTATCTATTTCTTCACTAAAATTCGTGTTAATTTTGCGATTCGTGTATAATGAAAATACGATGGCATAACCGAATAATAACCAGAGGGTACTGTCCATGTCGGATAATCCACCAACCAATACATCACCAAAAGGCGGATGGCAACTTCCACAATCATCCAATGTGTGGCGACCTGTTGAATCGTCACAATCTGAATCAGAAGGCTGGAAATCTGCCCAACCTGTTGAAGTGAATGCGCTACCCCCACAATTAGACGATACGCCCCAAGATACGGGTGATTGGCATCTGCCAAGCCCAGAGGATACTCCCTATAAAAAGGATGATGTCATCCTCATCGAACCCGTCTCGCCAGAAGATGAACTCGCCAATTTATTGGCATCGTCATCTGATATCACAGAGGTAATTCCAACACCTGCCCCACAACCCATCCTCGCACCAGAAGATTTGATGGCGTTATTGGAGCAAACCACCACCTCTGAAGATGACGATAGTGACGGTATTGGCATGAGCGAATTGGTCGCATTGGCATCTTTGGCAGAAAGCACAGCCACACCGCCCAATAAAGCCACGCTGACTTCTGAATTGTCGCTTGTTCCCACCAACAAACTCTCTCCCGCAGAGCGTCTATTTGGTGAGCAACATCCCACCGAGGGCAATTCCACCGAAATTTTGACGAGTGAAGTCATGGACGAAGATTCCAACGATCCTGCCATAATCGCTCGCCAGCAAATCGAAGCATTGCTGGCGGGAGACAATGATGCAAATCTCAATGTTGATTCTGCCCAATATGCCACCCAACAAATTAATCAACTCGAAAAAACAGGCGCATCTGCCCCACTCACACAAAGCCCCACCGATTATGCCCGTGGACAACTGGCGCAATTGGGCATTGTGTCAGAAGATGCCACACCCATTCCCACAGGCACACAACCCCTCAATTTTATAGACCCGCGTGATGAAGTTCTCGCCAAAAAATTTATTGAATCACAAAATAAAGTGCGTTTATTACGGCAACAACGCGATATGGGTCAAATTACATGGGACGATTTTGAGGCACAATTGCGCGAGACAATGGTTCTCGACTATGACCAAATTTGGTGGGTCATGGATGGCGATGTGGATGTGTGGTATAAAGCGCAGGGTAGTAACTGGATAGAAGCCATACCAGATGCACTCACTGCGTATAACAGGGTCAAAAAATCGGATAGTGGCAGGCTCACACAAGTGGTCGAAGATTCACTCCCCTATCTGGATACCGCCAATACCCGCATGGGCAACACTGAATATTCAAACCCACAAGATATTCCGCTTGATGAATATAATATGCCCCTCCCCAGACAAGTGGAGCAAATAGACCCTCAAGCGACTGTGGCAGGGGCAAGTGCCTTTAATATGGGGACACAACCCCACGCCGCCACCACCATCCCTAGCCCCACCAATTTGGATGTGACACAGCCCAGTAGCGTCTATACACAACCCACCGTCATGGCGCAACCGGTTAATTATGGCACAATCGAAGCGCCCTATGATGAAGAAGATTTGGGCGATGACTATGACCTCGATGACGACCCAGAGAGCATCTATGAAGAGGCAAAAACCAACCAACGCCGTCGTATGGTTTTGGTCGGCACATTGGCGGGTACAGGCTTTTTGGGACTCGTTTTCTTGGGCGGGGCGGGTTTGGTCGCGGCGGCGTTGCTGTGGTATCAGGGACTTACCGATACATGGAAAGACCCCATCGCCAGCCTTGCTACTGTGCAAGAGACCACCTTCCAAACTGTTTCTGTTTTGGATAATGAGGGCAACCGCATCGCCACTCTATCGCGTGATGGTGACCAAAAAGTGCGCGTTACCATAGACCAAGTATCGCCCTATTTCATCCATGCCATTTTATCACTCTATGAGCCAGATTTTTATACCACAGGCGCATGGGGAACAGGCGAGATTATCGGTGCATTCACCCAAAATACCACCAGTGGCACCATTAGCCAAAATGTAGACAACATCACGCGCCTTGTGGCACGCACGCTGGTGATTACCCCCAATGGCGGGTTGCCAGAAAATAGCGCCGATGAGACATCTGTCGCCGCAGAAATGGCGCGGACTTATACCAAAGAGCAAATTTTAGAGATTTATATCAACGATTTGCTGTTTTTTGGCAATCAGACCTATGGTATCGAAGCCGCCGCTCAATTTTACTTTAATAAAAGAGCTAGTGAACTCAACTTTCCAGAAGCCGCCCTACTCGCGTCTATTACACAGTCGCCAGCGACTATTGAGCCTGTGAATAACCGCCAATCGGCGGTGGACGAGATGAGCCTCCTCATGGATGCGATGGCACAAGTCGGGTGTTTAGATTTTACCCATACCCCATCATTTGGGAATTCGCGCTTCTGTGTGGATGTGCCACTGGTACAATCGCCACAGGTGGCAGTGGATAAATCTACCGTACTGGTCAAAATCTTTGAATCACGCCAAGCGAGTGCCTCACGCTATCCGCATTTTATTGAACTCGTGCGCGAGCAACTCGAAACAACCTTTGGCGCAAATGAAATTTATCGCGGTGGCTATACTGTCACCACCACCCTAGACCGCAGTCTGCAAGATATGGCACAACAAGCCCTCGTGACACAGGTCAATAATCTGCGGACAAATAATGTTGATACGGGGTCTGTTATCGTCATAGACCCACGCAATGGCGCAATTTTGGTGCTTATCGGCAGTCCCGATGTCCGCAATGCCGAAATTAACGGGCAAGTAGACGGCACACGGGTCTATCAACAAGCGGGTGATATTCTCAAACCACTCGTGTATGCCACTGCACTCAATGGCTATGATGTCAATGGCAGTGGCACTATCGAAGCTAACGAATTTTATACCCCAGCCAGCATTTTGTGGGATGTCCCCACCGAAATCGGTGGATACCGCCCCACCAATATCGGCAATGTCACCAATGGGGCGTATGCCTTGCGCCGTTCTGTTCAAAATGCCCTGACCATACCCGCCGTCAAGACTTATCAAATCTTTGGCGAGACGGCTTTCCGCAATACCAGCGAGGCGATGGGTATTCGCTTTAGAGGCGACCAGACTTTTGGTGTGGATACAGGCGCAGGCGCGATTGATGTCCGTCTAATAGATATGGCAGTCGCCTATGGCACAATTGCGAATGGCGGGATGCGGATGCGCCCCTATGCCATAGACAGCATTGTAGATAGTAACGGCAACGCCATTCCCATCCCAGGTAGAGAAGAGCCTGTACAAGCATTGCGCCAAGAAGTCGCGTTCCTAATGCAAAATATCCTCAGTGATGATGCGTCGCGTGCGCCCGTTTATCCGCTCAATTCACAACTAAATATCACAGGATTACCCACCTTAGATGTGGTCTCTGCCATGCACGGCACAAGCCTCACCCAAAGCGATTTGTGGACAGTCGGCTTCACACATAACCGTGTGGTGGGTGTGTGGTTGGGTACATTCGATGATGAACCTATCTTAAATAATGTGGTTGGGTTTAATGGTGCCGCCCCATTGTGGAATCAGATTTTGCGGGCATCGCTCGAAGATAACCCCGCCGCCAGATTTAATCCGCCTACCAATGTGGTCAATTCGCAAGTGTGTGCCGATACAGGCTCACGTAATTTGACAAATTGCGCCAATATCCGTAACGAATATTTTGCGGGTAGCCTTCTCCCACCCGACCAAACACTCGTCCAACGGCTGACGGTGGATAGCTGGTCTGGTCTAATTGCCAACGATTTCTGCCCCACTCATCGCATAGAGGCGACCTTTGCCAATATTAGCGATGAGTCTGCGATTAACTGGATTAATAACACCTCACAGGGCAATGCTTATGCCCAACGTGTCGGTCTCATACTCCCCATTGCACCACCACCAACTATCTCGTGCGATGCCAATACACCGATTCCAGTGGGCGCAATCACAAGCCCTGCGGGTGGTGTAAGTATTCAGGGGATGGTAGCAATATTAGGACAAGTCAATGCACCCGATTTTGGTCGCTATCAAGTTGAATTTGCGCCTGCGGGGAGCGAATCGTACCAGATTATCGGCTCACCAGTGACGAATAGCCAACCAAATGCCAATTCAACACTCACCCAATGGGATACACGCGGTGTCCCCAATGGCAGTTATAACTTGCGCCTCACCGTGTTTGCCAATAACGCCTACAATGGATTTTTCACCTATACCACTCCTGTGACGGTGAATAATCCTGCGCCGACACCCATCCCACCACCCACAGCCACACCGTTTATTCCCGTGGCACCACCGATTGAATTTACGCCGTTGCCATTCGATAACCTGCCTACACCCACATTAGCACCGCCGTGATGAGGGCATAGTCACCATCGGGACACGATATAGTGTGTCTCCACATCCGAATCATTTCGACCTTTAGGGGCATGACAATTCATGCCCTTTTATCATTATTAAGGGCAAATTATCTCATGGCAGAACGCCGCGAACATCATCCCAAAATTTTACTTTTTCACAAGCCATATAACGTCTTGACGAAATTCACCGATGAAGAAAATCGCCCCACCCTAACCGATTATATCCCCAATGAAGGGGTCTATGCGGCGGGTCGGTTGGATATGGATTCTGAAGGCTTATTGTTGCTCACCGATTGGGGAAAACTCAGCTATCGGCTCACAGACCCAGAATATGCCCACCCACGCGCCTATTGGGTGCAGGTGGATGGTGCGCCAGATAAAGAAACACTCGACAAATTGCGAAAAGGGGTCGAATTACGCGATGGACTCACACGTCCTGTCCAAGCCGAAATTATCTCTCCGCCAAATATCGCAGACCGCCCTGTGCCTGTGCGCTATCGGGCAAATATCCCCACGACATGGCTCAAACTGACCCTCACAGAGGGCAAAAATCGGCAGATACGGCGCATGACCGCCCATGTGGGACACCCCACCTTGCGAATCATCCGCTATTCTATTGGTGTTCTCACATTGGATGGACTCAAGGCGGGGGAATATCGTCATGCCGATGCCACAGAGGTGCAATATCTCAAAGATTTTATGTATCGTAGAAGCTAAGGCTTTGGGTGAGAATTGCCATTTTTTTCGTCTGGCTCATTGAGGTCTCTGAGCAGATTATCATCTACAAATTGCGGATGCTCCCCCGTAGCCACCTTTTGGGGTAACGTGTCATTTGGGGGTAAGGGAATAATCTGCTCAACCGACATCTGCAATTTGCTGGTATCCACCTGTTGAATAGATTTGACCACCAATAACTGCCTCACCAGCAATGGCACAAGGTCTACTTTAATCGGATGACTCAGTTCTACCCGCAAAACCGCGCTACTGCCTGCACCCATTATCACACTGGCATTGCGGATGGGGACATTCAAGCGTTCCAAAGCGGTGAGCGCCTTGCCTACCGCCCGATTTGAATCTTTGAGGTGAATTTTTAGCTCGTTGGTCGCCTCATTGCGCACCCAACGGTCTTCTAGGTCATCCAAAATCATCAGGGTGAACAAAACTAATAGCGTGACAATCACTGCCAGCCATCCCAATCCCACCCCACAGGCGATACCAATGCCCGATGCTCCCCAAATGGTGGCGGCAGTGGTCAATCCACGCACCATCGTGCCATGACGCAAAATTGCCCCCGCCCCCAAAAAGCCGATGCCAGAGACGACATAACTCGCCACCCGCATGGGATCGTGGTCTGAAGAAAGATTATCTGGAAACGCATACGCGCCAGCCATCGTCATCAGGCACGCGCCAAGCCCGACCAAAATATGCGGACGAAAGCCACTCGCTCGTTCATGACCAGACCGTTCTAATCCGATGACACCACATAAAACCAGTACCAACAACAACCGCCCTATCAACACAGGGTCGAATGTACCAAAAATTGGGGCAAGTGCTTCACCAACTTGCTGAATCACACTGTCCATAGCGATATATCCCTTTCATAAAGTTTTCTTAACCTATATTTAACAATGTAATTCGATTTATCACAAGCCCTAACGCATTTCTTCGCGCCGAACACCCTCAATCGCCCGTACAGTGGCAGTAATTTCTTGTCGCCGTGCCACCACCAACGCATTGACCAAACGGGTTTGTTGGTCGAGTGCCACCAGCAACACATCTACTTTGCGGTGCAAATCCACAATTTCCATCTCGTTTTTAAGATTCACCTGATAATCGTTTTGGGCTTGGGCGCGGTCTTTTTGCGATTGCCGATTTTGTGACATCAAAATCATCGGGGCTTGCAATGCCGCCAGTGTGCTAAGAGTCAGATTGAGCAAAATAAATGGCGCGGGGTCAAATGCCCGACTGCTCAAAACCAGATTGATGCCCATCCATATCAGCATCAACAACAAAAATCCGATGATAAATTTCCAACTGCCCGCAAATGAAGAAATGCGGTCTGCCATGCGTTGCCCAAAAGTGGATTTTTCATCGAAATTTTCATAGACATCATCCGTGACGGTGCGTGGGCGCAAGCCTTCGATAATCTCACGGGCTTCTGGACTGAGCAGATTTTCGAGTTCTTCTGCCTCATCAATCAGTTCTTGGACACGGGTATCTGGGTCATCGTTGGGGAAAATGGATAGACGGTCAAAAATTAAGTCGTTATACATCATGTACCTCTCTTATTCACAACAAGGGCGAACAACAATAAAAATGGTTGTGATTTTTCCCATAGGCACGCATCACAACGCAAAAAAACGCATGGGCTGTGCAAATCGGGAGTGATTTTTTTAGAGGAACATAAACAGTTTCGCGGGTGTCTCTGTGAATCACACAGAGTCGGCGGTCAGGCGGGGTATTTTCTCACCCGCAAACCCGCCACAAGGGGGATTTTATTGGGGAGAAATAATAACCACGATAAGACCACCGCAAGGCGCGGGTGGTTTATGTTCGCTACTACTGGGGCTATCTTTCATTTCATCCTACTTTGTAAAACCGATAAAAAGAGTGCTATTTGCCATACCACTCTAAAAAATATTGTATGCGTATTTTCACAAATTGGCAAGCCTTCAAAATTAACGAAATCTGTCAAGAAGCCGTGTTATAATGGTTTGAAATTACCAACTATCGGAGGCAGTTTATGACCAATAGCATCCCACAACCTGCGGGACAATTTCTTTTAGGCAATATCAATGATATGCGCCGTGATTTTTTGCAATTTTTGGTCACGACAGACCGCGATTATGGTCCCGTATCAAAAATTAGCGCGGGACCCATGAGCATGGTCATACTATCGAATCCCAATGATATTGCAGATGTCTTGGTCAAACGTGCCGAATTATTTCATAAAACCAAAAGCACCAAGCGCCTCATGGCAAATCTATTGGGCGATGGACTTATTTCGCTGGAAGGGGAAAATCACAAACGGCATCGGCTGATTATGCAACCCGCCTTTCATGCCCGTCAGGTGCAAAATTATACCCAAGTGATTGTGAATCGCACCAAAGCATGGCTCACAGAACGCACAGATGGCGAAGTGTTGGATATTGTGCCGTCGTTTGCCGACCTCATGCTGGATGTGGTGGTAGGCACGTTTTTTTCTACCAGTTTGGGACAAACGACACAAATCCGTACCGCCCTACAGTCGTTTAGCCGTGCATTAGATTTGCGTATCCGTAGTCCCATCCCCATGCCCCAATGGATGCCCACCAAAACCAATCGCGTGGTCAATGAAGCGGTATCGGCACTCGATGGTGTCGTCTATAACTTGCTCAAAACCCGCCGTGCGATGAGCAATCCGCCCGCCGATTTATTGACAGGACTCCTCACCGCCACAGATGAAGAAACCGGAAAACCCCTGACCGATACCGAAATACGCGATGAAATCGCCACCATATTTTTTGCGGGATACGAAACCACCACCACCACCCTCGCATGGCTATGGTATCTGCTCACCACCCATCCACAGGTACAAGAAAAATTATTGGCAGAAATGTCACAGCTTGATAGTGCCGTCACCGCCACCCGCAGACAAATGCCCTATTTGGATGCAGTGATTAAAGAGACTTTGCGCCTCTACCCCGCTGCGTGGCTTTTTGACCGTGAACCAACAGAAGATGTGACCATTGGGGGGTATGATATCCGCGCAGGACAAACGATTTATATCAGTCCCTATCTGGTACAGCGCAACCCCACCTATTTTGAGAATCCCGATGAATTTATCCCAGAACGATTTTATCTACGCGAGAATAAAGACCTTCCACACTTTGCCTATTTCCCATTTGGTGGTGGCACACGGGTCTGCATTGGTCAGACATTTGCCCTACACACCACATCGCTCATACTCACCAGTTTATTGCCCCATCTGCGTTTTGAACTGATGCCAAATCAGGAGATTGTGCCAGCCGCATCAGCAACTATCGTGCCAAAAAATGGCATCACCATGCGCGTTCATAAATTAAATCATGAAGGATAAACACCATGCCAGTTTCTGCTCATTTTGAAGAAGATAATCATATCGTTGTTTGGGTTTTTGACGGTAAATGGACATGGAGCGATTACTATGCCATACGGAATGATGTAAACGACAAAATCGAGGCGATGGATTTTACTGTGGATATGATTGTAGATCTGTCCAATGGCAGTTTATTGCCCCAAAACGTCCTCACCCACGCGGGGAGCGCCGCCCGCAAAGCACCGCAAAATCTTGGGATGATTGTGATTGTGGGACCAGGTGCATTTTTGCGGACATTTTTCCAATTTTTTAAGCGGACGTATGGCATCTTTCAGCCACAGCAAGAAAAAAACTTGCACATGGTCGCCACATTAGACGAGGCATACGCCATTTTGCAACAAAAGACTAATGAAAATTAAGCGATGCCAGAGGTATTAATCTCTGGCATCATCATCAACGAAAAATCGTTATATGGCTACTTTGCGGTGTAACTCAACCCAATCCACAACCGATTGTTCGAGTTGCTCAAAATCATCCAGAATGAATAATTTCTGGTGCATGGCACGGGGACTGGGGATAATCAGTTCAAATTCCTCTAACGAATAAGACAGTCGTTCAACCTCATCGGAATAGGCTTTGTGCATCTCGCCATAAGACGACATTAACCCTGCGCCAAAGGCTTTTATGCCACCAAAATCATTACCTTCACGGATAAATCCAAATTCGATGGTATACCACCACAAACTGCCTAACGACTTGCGTTCTTCTTTGGTGAATTGTAGGGCATATTGGGCAAATTTTTGGATATAATCGGCATAGCGCCGATTTGCCATAAGGGGCAAATGCCCAAACGCATCGTGCCAAATATCGGGCATGGGGGTGTAATCTATGTCTTTTTGGTCGCGGATATATTCGGTGATGAGAAATTTGCGCTCTGCCAGATGCTCAAACCATTCTTGACCATCGGAAAATTGCACAGAGGTGCTAACCAGTTCCCAACCGACCATCGCTTGCAGGGTCTTATCCATTTGGGCAAAATCGGGGATGCGGTCATGTAGCAAGCCGATTTTATCTACCCCATCCAGCCAATACTGTGAGGCATAGCGGCGGGCGATGGGTGCTTGCTTTTGCCACAGCAAGCGCCATGTTTCGTGAGCCACATCATCAAAAGTGAAAAAGGGGCGTTTTGCCATTTTCTACCTCTCCTAAAAATATAAGTAACCTACTTGTGACTATTATACAACATATTATGGATTATTTGCCCAATAATTGTGTGGGTGGTCTGATTAAATCGAATAAATCGGTCACACGAACATACGCATTTCCCGCCAATTTGCCAATCGGTTGCAGGGCGGTCACATCAATTTTATCCCCGCCAATCAGCAGGCGGTCATCCACATGCACATGCACCACGCGCCCAATCACCACATGCCCACCGCCCAAATCTATAATCTGTGCTAGTTGACATTCAAAGTGAATCGGGCTTTCCCCCACACGGGGCGGACGCACCACTGCCGATTGCACGGCTGTCAGACCCGCCATCGCAAATTCATCTACATCGGGGGGAAATTCGGTGGCGGTCAGGTTCATGGCATCTGCGATTTGTGCCGTGACAATATTCACCACAAATTCGCCCATTTCGCGGATATTATGCAGGGTATCTTTGCGCCCACCGTCTGTCCCACGTTCCGTTGGGCAAAATAACACATGGGGCGGATTGGCACTTGCCACATTAAAAAACGAAAATGGCGCAAGGTTATACACGCCAGCCTTGCTCACAGTCGAAATCCATCCAATGGGGCGCGGGACAACAGACCCCACCAATAATTTATACATGGATGCGGGAGAAATCGCTTCTGGTGATATTTCCATCGGGTTAATCCTTTTGATAGGGGTAGCAACTCGCTTTTATGGGCTTATAGAACAACTATTTTGAATTCAAATGATTTTCAAATTTCAATGGATAAGCATTTTCAAGTCAATTATCAGCTTAAAGCACCCCTATCCCCCCAGCCCCCTTATCC
>Ga0163154_10000659_pt1 | contig 53384 bp, 38 predicted proteins | sample OliLakLV19MP9P1_FD_148649 | JGI IMG/M metagenome (GOLD analysis project Ga0163154, IMG submission 148649) | Freshwater microbial mat bacterial communities from Lake Vanda, McMurdo Dry Valleys, Antarctica - Oligotrophic Lake LV.19.MP9.P1 | ecosystem: Environmental > Aquatic > Freshwater > Lake >...
GGTTGGGTTTGCTCTAGGGTCGGGGCAGGGGGGACAGTGACTTGTGACCCATTGCTCTCGGATTTGATACGCATGACACCGCGTTGGCGCTTGAATACACAAAAATAGGTGTTGCTCCATCCACGCGCCCCAAATAATATATCCCCCTTGCGTCCCAACCCCGGGACCGGCTCCATGTGGATGAGTTCCCAACCTTCATCGCCATACTGATTCAGTTGTGGGAGCAATGATTCCACCATATAACGGGGCAATTTGCGCTTGTCAAAGCGTTTTTGCAATTGTTTGCGTTGGTCGCGCCCTTTGATATTGGCTTCGAGATAGGTTGTGAAATATTCCCATTGCTCCATGTGTGTTCCCCTTTATATATGTGAGTTAAATATGCAACGGTTCTTGATATAGCCCAAAGACCTCGCGTAGCACATCGGTCATCTCCCCTAGTGTAACATAGGCTTTGGCGCAATCAATGAGATATGGCATAACATTGTCGTGTGCTTCTGAAGCACGGCGTAGGGCGTTGAGTGTTTTTTCTACCATGTCGTTATCGCGTTCATGGCGTAGGGCAGTGAGACGCGCCACTTGATGTTGATACCCATGCGGATCCATTTGTAAAATAGGGATGGCGGGCGGGTCTTCGCTGATATATTTATTGACCCCAACAAAGGTGCGCTCATTTCTGTCGAGTTCTAGCTGATTGCGATAGCTGGCATCGGCAATTTCTTGCTGAAAAAACCCGTTTTCAATCGCAGGCAATACACCACCCATTTCTTCGATACGGCGGAAATAGTCATAGACGGCTTTTTCTGTCTGATTGGTGAGCGCCTCGACAAAATAACTGCCACCGAGTGGGTCTAGGGTGTTGGTCACACCGGTTTCTTCTGCAATGATTTGCTGAGTGCGGAGCGCGATGGTCACAGCGTGTTCGCTTGGGAGGGCAATGGCTTCGTCCATGCTATTGGTATGGAGCGATTGCGTGCCACCGAGTACCGCGGCGAGTGCCTGAATTGCCACGCGCACGATATTGATTTCTGGTTGTTGGGCAGACAGGGTCACGCCTGCGGTTTGGGTATGAAAACGCATCAACCATGAACGTGGGTCTTGTGCGCCGAATGTCTCGCGCATTTCACGCGCCCAAATGCGACGGGCGGCGCGTAGTTTTGCGATTTCTTCAAAAAAGTCGTTATGGCTATTGAAGAAAAAGCTCAAGCGGGGGGCAAATTCATCAATCTTTAGCCCACGCTCTAAGCCCCAACGGACATATTCTAACCCATCTGCGAGGGTGAATGCCAATTCTTGCACGGCGGTGCTACCTGCCTCGCGGATATGATAGCCACTGATGCTGATGGTGTTCCACAGAGGCATGTGGCGCGTGCCAAATTCAATAGTATCGGTCACGAGGCGCATGGACGGCTCTGGCGGGAAGATAAATTCTTTTTGGGCGATAAATTCTTTGAGGATGTCGTTTTGGAGTGTGCCTTGTAGTTTATCCATCGGCACGCCCTGTTTTTCTGCGGCAGCGATGTAAAATGCCCAGATGATGGGCGCAGGGCTATTGATGGTCATGCTGGTGGATATTTTATCTAGGGGGATGCCATCAAATAGAATTTCCATATCCTTTAATGAACTAATGGCAACACCACAGCGCCCAAATTCGCCAAGTGCTTCTGGTGCATCACTATCATAGCCCATGAGGGTGGGCAAATCGAATGCCACCGACAAGCCCATATTGCCTTGGTCAATGAGATAGCGATACCGTGCATTGGTCTCTTCGGCTGTGCCAAACCCCGCGAACATTCGCATTGTCCACAACTTGCCCCGATAACCTGTGGCATGAATCCCACGGGTGTAGGGATAATCGCCAGGGTTAGCGAGGTCTTGTTCATAATCGAATTCTGGCATATCCAAAGGGGTATAGAGGCGCTCAATTGGCACACTTGATTGGGTCATAAAGGCGACTGTGCGTTCTGCTTTGCGGTTGAGGGTTTGCTTGAGGGTGGTATCGCGCCATTTTTGATGATAGACCGCGATTTTTTTGAGATGATTGGCATCTGACGGCATAAAATTTTCTCCATGAAGATTTATTTTTGGTTATTATAGCAGATTTGAGTTAAATTATCATGCGATTAGGCAACTTACCGGCAATAATTTATTTGTTCTAATGTTAAGAAATTTTAAGAGGGGATTAACATTCGCCCAAATTGATGTTAAGATGATAAACCATAAAGCAAAATCAATTTTATAGATAGGTGAACTGTATGACCGATGAAAATATGACCGATATTTCTGATGAATTGCCATTGCCAGAATCAGAGTTAGTGGTAGAACAGCCAGAAATATCGCTGATTGACCATTTGACCGAACAAGTCCAACCTGTTCAGGACGAAGATACAATGGCAGAGGCAGGGCGCAAGATTTTGTTGCAAGATTTTGTGAAGATGCTCTCCAAAGACGAAGGTGTTCGTGTGGGTGAGGACATCGAATTTGTCCACGATATGCGCGTGGCAACACGGCGGATGCGGAGCGCGTTCCGCATTTTTGAAGATTATTATAAATCGAAGCCCGTGCGTCCGTTTATTGCCCAATTGCGCGAATTGGCGCAGACATTGGGTGCTGTACGCGATTTGGATGTGCTGGTAGACGATTTTTCGCGGTATCAGGGGCAACTTGTCGAACAAGAAGCACAAGAAGCATTGGTGCATGTGGTCGAAAAACTCGAAGCCAAACGCCAAAAAGCACGGCGTAAATTGGTTGCCTATCTGGATAGCAAATCGTATCGGAGGTTTATAAAAACCTATAGCGCATTTTTGACATCACCCGGTAAATCGGCAAAAGGCAATGATGAGCCGACTCCCACACCTTATCAGGTGCGCCATGTGTTGCCTGTGATGGTCTATGACCATTTGGCTACGGTGCGGGCGTATGATACCGTTTTGGAAGATGCCGAGGTGAATACGCTTCATGCGCTCCGTATCGAATTTAAGCGGTTGCGCTATTCGATTGAATTTTTCGCGCCCGTGTTGGGTCTTTCGATTGAGAAATTTGTGGAAGAAATGAAGCAAATTCAAAATTATCTGGGCAGACTCAACGATGTGGTCGTGGCACAAATCCGCCTCAAGAACCTCGAAGAAAATGGCGATTTGGGCGATGTGGTGCATGAATCGTTTGAGCATTACATCCAAAGCCTAGCCGATGAACAAGTCACCCTCATGGCAGGATTTGGCGATATATGGACGAAGTTTAATTCGCGCACGGTGCAACGGCATTTATCTGATGCGTTGTTGGTATTGCGGTAGAATAAAAACGGGGCGGATAGCTAATCCGCCCTAATAACACGGTTTTTGAGCCATAAAATGCCCATACTGGCAAAGATGCCAATGGCGGGGTATACCATGAGGTAATAGCGTTGCCATTCTAGCGGGGTCAGCAATAGGGTGGTTATAAATTGAAATATCCCCCAAATGACCACAAGCCAGCGCACCCATAGCGGGGTTGTGATGATTCGCATACATGCCCAAATACCGATAGCTGTTAGCAAGGCGATAATGACCCCCAAAATAGTGTTTCCGCCCAGCGCCACACCATCCCATAAACTAGATTCATAAGTGGCAATTTGGTCGCCAATATAGGCACCCCAATTGGCAACTTCATAAAATTGCGGGTGGGCGATGAATACCTGCTCCCAAAATCCGCGTAATTGGTCGCCAAAATCCGTATAACCCCCAAAAATATCAATTTGCACCGCCAATAGATCCCCACGTAGGCGTAATACTTCGCTCCCTGCACCAATAGGGTTATTCCACCAAGCCACATTGAGGGCGAAAAATAGCGCTATGACGATGATGCCCGATGTGATAATTTTTCCCATAGTCAGTAACTTATTTCTCTGTGTGAGGGAAAATAACCCTGCGACCGCGAATACGGGTATGAGGGTGAATAGGGCAGGGTGCTTGGAGCTAATCGCCAAGCCACCAGTGATACCCAAAAAGAGGGTATTGCGCCATGACGGGCGTTTTATCCACCAGACAGCACATAATAAGGTGAGCAAACAAAACCCAATGAGCAGGCTTTCCATCATCGCCCGCCGTCCATTGAGCAATAGGGGGGGATTGAGGGCAAAATAGGCGGTGGCGAGATAAGCAGGGAATCTGCCACCAAGATTTTTGGTGATAAAAAACAGGGCTATGATCCCTAATGCCAAAAACGGCACAATCACATGGCGGGCGGTCATCAATAAATCATCGGACGGGTAGCGGTTGGTATCGCGGTTATAGGCGATGTCGCGCCCCCAATCCCAAAAATCGTTTAATCCGTCTTGCCCAATAGCGCGTAGGGTACGGAAAAATCCAACGAGGTATTTATACACCGTGCCGTTGAGTAGACGTAATTCCTGTTCAGTCTGATTAAGCGGTGAGTCTGCAAAATAGATGAGCGACAGGTCGCGCTGGGTGAATTGATAGTCATAGTCACGATTCATGAACAGCAGGGTAGATTCATCTCCATGAAACGGGGCGATGCTTGTGCCGATGATGATATAAGCGCACAGGGTTATGAGCCATAGTGTATCGAGTAAAAAAATGCGTTTCATGGGTGGTCTGTCCTTTTGTTGCTGATGGTGGCAAAAATAACTCCTGTGAGAATGATTACCCCGCCGATGGCTTGTGTGCCACTGGGCGATTCTCTAAAGACAAAATAAGCACCGATGGCGCTCAGAATGGGTTCTGTTTGGGTGGAAAGGCTCACGATAGTAGCGGGCAAATAGGCGAGGGCGTAATTGAGCGATGTGTGACCAATCAGTTGGGGGATGACGGCAAGCAATACTACCCAGCCATAGCCTGCGGATGAAAATCTGCTTATGGGTGTGCCTGTAACGAAAATAATGAGGATGGTAGTGAGTGCGCCTATGCCATATACCATGAAAATATAGGGCGTGAGGGCGAGTGTCCCGCGCATTTTGCGCCCGATAATCAGATAGACCGCCACTGCCCATGCGCCTGCGAGTGCTAATACACCACCGAGCAGGGGATTATCGGCGGTAGGTGGGGTAATACTGCCTCCGCTTGGCGTGGCTATTAACATCCCTCCGATGATTGCCACACCCAAGCCAATCGTTACTCCCATAGAGAGGCGCGACTTGAGGACAAATACTTCTAATATCGCCACCCAGATGGGGCTGGTTGTGACCAATACGCTAGAAATGAGGACGCTGGTATATTCCAGCGACGAAATCCATGTGGCAAAGTGAAGTGATAAAAATACCCCGCCGATGGTGATGAGCCATAGGTCTTTGCGCGAAATATGACGTATTTGGGCGCGATAATCTGCCCTGCGGATGATAATCGGGATGAGGAGTATGGTGGCTATGAGCAATCTGCCCCCTGCAATCACGAGTGATGGCACACCTTCTTCTTGGGCAAGGCGGATGAATACCGCCGCCAGCGATACTGCTGATACACCAACAACCAACGTCAATAAGGCGCGGAATGGAGAACCAGAGGCGGTTTTGGTCATAGAAAACCTTTTAGTGGCGAAAATCAATATAAACCGTTATTTTAGCACAGCCCAATCACAAATATTAAGCGTCCTCTCATACAGATAATCTGCGTGTTTAGCAAATTCTTATAGAGGATATGTTACGATAGATTAGTATGATTTTGAATATACTCACACAAGGAGAACACCTTATGGCTTTTGAATTACCTAGCCTGTTGTATAACGATACCGCCCTAGAACCCCATATTGATGGTAAGACGATGGAAATTCATCGTGGCAAACATCATGCCGCCTATGTGACCAATCTCAACAATGCCATTGTTGGCACAGAATGGGATGGTAAATCTATTGAAGAAATTTTAGCCAACCTCAGTTCACTCCCAGAAGATAAACGTGGTGCTGTGCGTAATAACGGTGGTGGGCATTGGAATCATAGCCTGTTTTGGCAACTCCTCACCCCTAATGCCACCGACATGAGCGCCGAATTGAAATCTGCCATTGATAAATCATTTGGTAGCCTCGATGCGATGAAAGAAGCCTTTGCCAAAGCCTCTATGGGACGTTTTGGGTCTGGTTGGGCGTGGTTGCTGGTGGATGGTGATGGTCTGAAAATCACCTCTAGCCCCAATCAAGATAATCCATTGATGGATGGTGTGCCTGCGAATAAGGTATTGCTTGGGTTGGATGTGTGGGAACACGCCTATTATCTCAATTATCAAAATCGCCGTGCTGATTATGTCACTGCATTTTGGAATGTAGTGAATTGGGCAGAAGTCTCGCAACGGTTTGCCCACTCCAAATAAGAAAAATCGCAAGAGAATATGATGTTTGTCATCGTGAATATTGTTCACAATGGCACAAAAAGGCGCTACAATGAGTAGCGTCTTTTTGATTTTGTATAGAGCGTTTACACGGCAATCTCGCCGTTTTTATGGAGATATAAAAAAATGACTGAATTTCGGATTGAAAAAGATTCTTTAGGCGAAGTGCGCGTCCCTGCCAATGCCTTATATGCCGCCCAAACCCAACGGGCAGTGGAAAATTTCCCCATCACGGGCATGAAGCCCTATCCCGCATTTATTTGGAGCATGACGGTGATTAAGCGCACAGCCGCTGTCGTCCATAAAGATTTGGGATTGTTAGAAGCCAATATTGCCGATGCGATTATTCAGGCGGCAGATGAAATTTTGGCAGGGCAACATCATGACCATTTCGTGGTAGACCCATTTCAAGCGGGTGCTGGCACTAGCCACAATATGAATGTCAATGAAGTGATTGCCAACCGCGCCAGCCAAATTTTGGGCGTGGCGTTGGATGTCGCCAAAAAACCTGTGAATCCTAATGACCATGTGAATATGGCACAAAGCACCAATGATACAATCCCCACCGCCATTCGCTTGGGTGTGTTGTGGAAATTTGACGAACTGATTGTCACCCTCCAAAACTGTGCCGATGAATTTAAGAAAAAAGCCCGCGATTGGGACGATGTGGTCAAAAGTGGTCGCACCCATTTGCAAGATGCTGTGCCTGTCCGCTTGGGTCAAGAGGTGGGCGCATGGGCAAAAGCGATTGAACGCAATATCGAAAAACTCAAATTTGCGGCGGAAGGTTTGCGCCGTTTGGGAATTGGTGGCACAGCCGCAGGCACTGGTTTGAATGCCCATCACGAATATCATGCGCGGATGGTTAAGGGATTGACCGAAATTACGGGTATCACCCTGTATGAATCGGATGATTTGTTTGAATCTATGCAATCTATGCAAGATGCGGTGTTCTTTTCTGCCTCAATGCGAAATATGGCGCAAGACCTCACCCGTATTGCCAACGATATTCGTCTTTTGGCGAGTGGTCCCACGACTGGTTTGGCAGAATTGACTTGCCCAACCGTGCAACCAGGGTCGTCTATTATGCCCGGTAAGGTAAATCCTGTATTAGCAGAGATGCTCAATCAGTCTATGTATCATGTCATGGGATGCGATTTTACCGTGATGATGTGTGGGCAAGCAGGGCAATTGGAACTCAATGTCATGATGCCGATGATTTCGCATAATCTCAATGAAATGATGATTGTGATGATTGGGTCTGTCCGTGCGTTCACCGAAAAATTGGTGAGTGGCTTGATTTTGAACCGCGAACAAGCAGAACGCTGGCTGGCGAAAAATCCGATTCTGGTTACGGCGCTCAACCCTGTCATTGGTTATAACAATGGCGCATTGGTCGCCAAAAGAGCATTGGCAGAAAATAAAAGTGTCCGTGAAGTGGTGTTGGAACTTGGTTTGATGAAGGAAGAAGACCTTGATAAGGCGTTGGATGCCTATGAAATGACCAAAGGCGGTTTGCAAGGTATTTCGGCGGGGGGATGATGACTAGGCAAAATCGGTCATTATATTGGGTGAATTTTATGTTTGGGAGCGCATGGCTGATTTTGGTCGCCTTGCGCTCACCGGATGCTGTGTTCTTAGATGAAGTGGCGCATGTCCTTATGTCGCGTAATGCGTGGCAATATCCGAGCTTCTTTTTGGATACATGGGGTCGCCCATTTAACACACTCATCTATGCCATACCCGCATTAGGGGGTATGGCACTATCGCGCTGGTTTAGTGTGGGAATGGCGTTGTTGGTGGTATGGCTCACGACACTTATCGCCCAAAAAGTGGGTGTAAAGCGGTTGTGGATTATCCCCATTGCGCTATTTTTTCAACCTTGGTTTGCCGAGATGATGTTCACCGCCAATACGATGACCCCTTTTGCTTTGTTATTGATTGCTGGGGTGTATTTATGGATGATAGGGCGGTGGAAATGGGCATCGTTGCTGTTTGGATTATTGCCCCTCACCCGTCATGAAGGGGTGGCGCTCACGGTGATTTGGGCAGGATATTGCCTCATCCGCAGAAAGCCATTGGCAAGCGGGGTGAGTTTTGCGCCGTTGGGTGTGTATAATCTGCTGTATTATCTGACATACGGCATGTTGGCGAGTGGCAACTTATTCGATGCTCAACCAACGACATTTTATGGGGCGGGGGGATGGTTTCACTATTTGCCTGCGGTAGCACATGGGGTTGGGGTGGTGTTGTTGCTGGTCGGTTTATTGGGCATACGCCCCATGTTCAGACATCCGCTACGGGTGATTTTTATCCCGTTTATGGTGTATTTGGTGGTGCATGTTGTTATTTATCGCTATGGGCTATTTGCTTCTGGTGGATACCGATTTTTCCTTGTGCCAACAGCACCCGCCTTTGCGATTTTGGCGGGGGTTGGGATTGAGCGATTTATGATGGGTGTGCATTTTCGACAAAGAAATTTTATGTGGACTTTGGGAGGGATTGTCATCGTGCTATATGCCGTATTGACGACATTCACACACCCGCTTAGCCCACGCACACAAGCATTGGAACAGGCTTCGGCGTGGATGAAAGCCAATGAAGCCGATGCCACGGAGGTATTGTCTGGGCATGTATGGTTTGTCTATTTTTATGACCTCGCATGGTCGCCACAATTAACAGATGGATGGGTGCGGACAGGGATACAACTCGACCAACTCGCACCAGAGACGATTGTGGTGTGGGAAGGTCATTTTAGTGAACGATTTGGCATCGCTTATGACCGATTAACCGAATCTGACGAATGGCAAGTGTTACAAGAATTTGGTGAGGGGACACATTTAGTCGTGCTTTTTAAGAAAGATTTGTGAGGAAAAAAAGATGAGAGTAGCTCTAATTATCATGCTTGTGAGTCTGTTTTTGGCGGGATGTGGGGAACAATCTGCATCGAATGATGGTGCGGCGGATGCGGTTGTGCAACATCTCACCTTATTGGTGAATAAAGACGAAACAGGATTTAGCCAAACCATTTGCCCCGCTTATGAAAGTGAGGCAATGCGTGAATTTCGGTCATTTGGGGCGGTGGATGCCTCTTTGAATGATGTGTCATGCGCGGTAGATGGCACAGAGGGCGACACTACATTTGTGATATGTACTGGCTCAATTGATTTGGTGTATCAGGGCGAAGAAACCCGCCCACTAGATTTATCGCGTGTGCCATATCGCGCGGTGCAGGATGATGGTCAGTGGAAAGTATGCGGTAAGGGACGCGAGGAATAGGCTATATCATACATCGGTGGGCGATATATTTTGTCGCCCACCAGATGCGATATTGATATTATTCTTGCACACCACGCCATACGGCATCTAATGATTGGAGCGCCGTCAGATTGCGGATAACCCATCCAGCTTGCATCCGTTCTGGGTCATTGAAAAAATTACGGGCAAATGTGAGATGAAAACCATCTGCTAGCCCGCCATTGGGTGCAGATTGCACCGCCAGCCAAAAATTCCATAGAGGAATATCATAGCGCCGGGCGACATTGGCAATGGCACGATTGATGCCGTGGTCGCCTTCCAGATTATCGGCTTTGGTGGCTAAAATGGGTACAACACCCTCGTTAATCCAATATTCGACTGTCTCTGCTAAATAATCTTCATAGATTTGTGGGTCTTCGCCTGTCCACCATGTTTCCATGCTGATAATGACAATGCTAGGGTTATGTTGGCGATTTTCGCACTCATTGGGATTTTCATCGGGTTCACAGCGGCTACTTGACCAGAGAGGTGATAGCACCGATGCGACATTAAAGCCGTTATCCACTGCTTCGCTATTGCGGATGAATGACCCCGAAAAATGGTCTATTGCCTCTTGCAGATAGGCATAATCTTCGCCTAGTGCGTATTCTTCTGGGGTATCGAATACACCCAAAAAGTAACTATGGACATTTTGACAATCGCCCACTTTGCCAAAGGCATTGGGATTATTGCCCATTTCGATGCCACGTTGATAAATCTCGCGGGTGGTATCGCTCACGGTCGGGATGACGGGGAGTGTTTGCCATAGGTCATCGGATGATGTATCATCTTGGGCGAGCGCAGGGGAAATAGTGAATAGCCCTATGAGCAAGATGAGGCAAAATAATATTTGATAACGCAAAAAAAACGGGTTTGATTTCATCGAATATTGCTCCTATTGGCATGATTTTTCTTAATTATCTAAAAAAGTCATGGTGAGTGCAAGCCTCATTATACTGGCGGTGGGTTAGCGATGGATGTAACAAATTCCCAATATCCCAAAAAACTAGCCGTCTTTTCAATTGAGACACAAGACGTTATGGGGTATACTTTGGGTTAGATTATTTATCACAATCCAATTTGATTGGTTATTATAAGGCTCAGGCGCACTCGTGAAAAATCGGAAAATCGGAAAATATGAAATCATTGAACGCCTTGGGCGTGGCGGGATGGCAGAAGTGTATCGGGCATATCATGCCAATTTAGACCGATATGTTGCTGTGAAAATAATGCACAAGTTTTTGGCAGATGATGATGAATTTGCCACACGGTTTGAAAAAGAAGCGCAAAATATTGCACGGCTCAAGCACCCGCATATTGTTCAGGTGTATGATTTTGAATATGATAACGCCACCGAAAGTTATTATATGGTGATGGAACTCATAGATGGCATGACGCTCAAAGAACATCTGGCAGATTTTGAGAAGAAGAATATTCCTTTGCCATTAGAAGAGGCGCTCCGCATTAGCCGAGAGGCGGCGAGTGCGTTGGCGTATGCCCATCGTGCGGGGATGATTCACCGTGATGTGAAGCCCGCCAACCTGATGCTCGATTCTAAAGATGGTCATAGGGTTGTTCTTACCGATTTTGGGATTGCCAAAATTGTGAAGGGGTCACAGATGACGGTGACGGGTGGGTTGGTGGGGACACCTGCTTATATGTCGCCAGAACAAGGTGTTGGCGAAACAGGCGATGAACGGTCTGACTTATATTCGCTAGGCATTATCATGTTTCAGATGGTCACGGGCGATTTGCCCTATGACGCAGAGACACCGCTTGCGCTTATCATGAAGCACCTCAATGACCCTGTTCCATCGGTCTTAGAGACTCATCCCCAATTACCAAAACCCGTAGATGATGTCATCACACGGCTGATGTCTAAAGAACCCGAAGGTCGCTATGATACGGCGAGTGATTTAATAGAGGATATTCGCCAATTAGAGGCGATGCTCTCTGGTAGCATTGCACCGCTCAATATCACCACGCCCACAGAACGGCTCAAATTGCCCAAAGGCACGACCAAAGATTTTGATATAGATAGCCCGACCTTGCCATTACGCAAGGTGGTGGTGCAATCGAAACCAACCCCCACCGCCAAGAATAAAAAGCCCAATAGGATGATATTGTGGTTGATGACACTCGCGTTTGCGTTGGTTGTTCTCATTGGCGGGTATGTTGTGGGTGCAAATGCGGGGATTTTTCCTGGTATTGGCACACCATCTGAACCGAGTGTGCCGAGTGTGGCATTGGTAGATGAAACCGAAGAAGTTACCCCCACCGATGAGCTATCCACACCAACAATTGAACCAATGACAGAAGTACCTGTGGCGATTATTGCCACAGATACACCGAGTGCTACTGCAACTCGCACGGCTATTCCGACCAATACACCACGTCCTAATACGCCAACACCAACAGCGAGTAATACCCCAACAGAGACAGCCACATCGCTCCCAACCGAGACATTTACGCCGTCTATCACCCCAAATATGACCCTAACATCGGCTGTGGAGCAAACAGCCACGTATGCGGCCTGTGTGTTTGACTATAGCATTGTGGAGCAAGTGCCATTAGATGCGACGGATGGTGGCACATATCAACGCACCAATAGCAATTATACGCGCACATTGACCTTGCTCAATACAGGGACGTGTGGTTGGGAAGTAAATACCTCTTTGCGTTTTATAACGGGTAGTGGCGAGAGTTTTGGTTTTACACCCCTATTGTTGCGCGAGGCGGTAGAAGTCGGTGGCATAGTAGACCTCGTAATGGTTTTGCGGTTGCCTTCGGTAGGTAGCCAAACGCCGATTTCTGGGCAGTGGCAACTTCGCACACGCGGACAAATCCCCATCGGTGAGCCGATAACGATTAGTATTTTAGTAGCAGATTTTTAAGGATAATAACCGATGAACAGAGAACAGGCTTGGGATATTGTATGTGAATTTGTCCAGTCGGATAGTTTGCGGAAGCACATGCTATCGGTGGAAATTGCGATGCGGGCGTATGCCGAGCATTATGGTGAAGATGTGCATAGCTGGGGGTTGGTGGGGTTATTACACGATTTCGATTGGGAGGTTCATCCTACATTGGAGCAACACCCGATGGATGGAGCGCCAATTTTGCGCGAGCGTGGCGTGAGCGAGGAAGATATTCGCACAATTTTGAGTCATGGACCGCTTGCCGCAGATGACCGTGTGACTTTGCGCGATAAAGCCCTCTTTGCGGTGGATGAACTCACGGGTCTCATCACGGCGGCGGCGCTGGTGCGTCCATCGAAAGATGTGCGCGATGTTGAGGTCTCTTCTATCAAGAAAAAATGGAAAGATAAGGCATTTGCGCGAGGTGTGAATCGTCAAGATGTCGAGGATGGCGCGGCATTGCTCAATGTGGATTTATGGGAATTTCATGTGCCATTGGTACTCAAGGCGATGCAAGCCAAAGCCAAAGAACTCGGATTAGAGGGCGTAAATCCTGCCTAGATAGTATTCGGATAGGGGGTGAAATAGACGATTTGTTGGATGATACCACTGACTATCTGTTTCACCCGTTTTTCGCTTAATGACCCGATATATTCCCCTAATTGAGATTTATCTGCCGTAGATACTTTGCCAACTTCGACAATACTCTGATCGGGCAAATTGCCTTCATCCACATCCAATAAAATATTTCCAGGGATGCTAATTTTTTTCATATTGGTCGTCAAAGCATACATTACAAAGAGAGTGTGTTGGTCATCTGTGAAGATGATGACATGGGGATGTGGAATTTCGTCTTCTGATTCTGTGTGTAGCCAATAGATGTCCCCAATATTAATGACCATGTGGTTGCCTTTTCAAGATTAATGGTTGCGATTTGGGCGGATATACATCCCATAGGCGGATATACACCCCATAGGCGGATATACACCCGATAGGCGGATATACACCCCATAGGCGTATATCCCGCCATTTGTGTGGATTTATCTATGCTTGGACATGCACAGGCGTGCCAATTTCTCCAAAATTTTCAAAGAACCATTGTGCCTCATGATTGGGCATATTCACACATCCGTGACTCATTTGTCTGCCCCAATTGGTATGCCAATATGCGCCGTGTAGGGCATATCCCTGATAAAAATATAGCACCCATTCCACATTGGGCAGAGAATATCCCGGTCCGCTCATCGTTTGGGCGCGGACACGTTGGCGGATGGTGAATTGTCCCAGTACGGTGGGGGTGGCAGGTAAGCCTGTGGATACCAAAACGCTCCGCACCAAAATGCCATCCAGATAGGCATAGACTTTGGAATCGCTTAAATCTATCAAAATAAATTTGCCCAATGTGAGCGATGGGGCAGGGGCTTGTGAATCATAGATGCCCGTGATGATGCCCATGTCTTGAATTCCACCCTCACTATTTAATGCAGGGATGAGGATAGATTGCCCAACAATAATATGATTGGGGTCATAAATGCCATTCATTTGGGCGAGTGTTGACCAGCTCATGCCATAGCGTTGGGCGATGATTCCCAATGTTTCACCCGGTTGCACGGTATAGCTGATATTGGTGGTGGGTGGCGGTTGGACTGGTTGTGCGACCACTGGGGCAGGAGCGTTTTGTGCGACCACTTCTGGCGATGCCCAGATATTGAGGTTTTGTCCCGGAAGAATACGATTGGCGTTGGGGATGGCGTTGGATTGTAGGATGAGTTCAACGGTTGTGCCATATTGGGCGGCAATGACCCCTAATGATTCACCTCGTTGCACGACATGGACAATAGGCGTGCCTGCGATGAGTGGATTTTGAACTTGTGCGCTGTCATCGGGTACAGTGAGACCAGGGATGACCAGCACTTGCCCCCGATAGATGAGGCTTGGGTTGGCGATATTATTGGCTTGTGCCAATGTGGTGACATCTACCCCATATTGTTGGGCGATGCGATAGAGAGTATCACCCGGGGCGACGATATGTGTGGTTTGTGAGCTACTCTCTTGTGCAAATGACACCCCATTAACCATAATGAGGGCGTAAATGCCAATAATCAATACAAATTTTAGGTAATAACGAGGATTCATATCCAACACACTCCATTTTTCTCCATTTATCTAATCATGACCTAAATAATTCAAAAAGACAATCATAATTAGCAGATTCTAACAGAATAGGCGGGTTTTCGTTAGGAAGTTTATTTGCTATGGGTGCAATTTGTTTGTACAATGCGACAGGTAAAGTCGCGCCACAAGGTAGAGTTGGGTATATGCTATTACGGACGTATCGGCTAACAGATAAATTTGGACTCTTTATCCTCAAAAGTTTCTCCTTTGTTGTCCTCATCATGACAGATAGTGTGTCGGTGGTATTTGGGATATTTAGTAAGGGTGGGCTTGGGGCTGGTGGTGTTCTTTTGGCGGTGGTTGTGGGACTCGCCACATTGTTATTGCGTGTGTTACGCTTTTTGCGCGATATTTTGTTTTGGATATTGCATAAACTTGGGCGAGTGGTCAGCATCACAGGCAAGAGTGCCACCAAAGGCGCGACCAATATCGGCGGAAAAGCGGTGCGCGGGGTCTCTGATGGCACATCGAGCGCGATGGCACGCCGTTCTGCGCGTGTCGAGATAGATACAACCCTCGCAGAAGACCCTCTTCGCGCCCAAAATCGAGTATTGAGTGGCTTGATTGTCGTGGTGTTGATGGTGCTGATTGGGGTGGTCATTTGGGCAACTTCACGTCCTAATACAACACCCATTGCCCCATTAAGTCCCAATTTGGGCTTAAATGTGGGTGTGCCAACACAATCTGCAGAACAACCTGCGGTGGTGCTAAATGTGCCGACAGCTATTCCAACTATCACCCCGATTCCTGCCGTGTTGCAATCGGCAGGGACGCTGGCGTATGTGGTGCGCGAAGCGGGACAATGGGATATATGGGCTGTGCCTGTAGGGACGCGCAACGCTTTGCGGATTGTCAATTCTCCCGAAGATGACAGAGACCCCGCATGGTCACATGATGGCACACGCTTGGCATATGCCTCCCGCCGAGAAGATAGTAACTGGGATTTGTATATTTATGACCTGCGGACGGGTGGCACAAACCGCATGACGTTTAATTTAGCGTTTGAGGCAAATCCGCAATGGTCGCCCGATGATTTGTACTTGGTGTATGAGAGCTATCAGCAGACTACCCACCTCGATTTATATTTTATGAGGTCAGACGGGTCTGAAGTGCCACAACGTTTGCCTGCTTCATCGGATGCGCCCGATTTTTCGCCTGCATGGTCGCCCGATGGACGGCGAATCGCGTTTGTATCGTGGCGCGATGGTAATCAGGATATTTACATTTTCGATTTTAATACGGGTGATACAGTCAATGTCACGAATACGCCAAATCGTCAGGAAGATTATCCTGCATGGTCGCCCGATGGTGATACATTGGCATTTAGCGCCCCAGAAAATGGTATTGAAACCGTATTTGTGCAAGATTTGACCAATAATAGCCCCTCCCAAGCCTTTCGGCGCGGACGGATGCCTGCTTGGTCGCCAGATGGTTTGAGTATTGCCTTTATGGTGGATGCCACCGATTTATCGGCGACATTTATCACGGTTGCCTCGTTTAGTGATGGTGGGGTGGCGACAGAGGTCATACAAGCACCATTTGGGGCAGGGCATCCGTTTTGGATGGATGCGCCTCTGCCCCCTGCATTGGTTAATGCGGGCGGGTTTCCATTGGCAAATACCGACCCGTTGTTTATTGAACAAGAACGTCCACCATCTGGCGACCCGCCCTATGGACTTGGGGCGCTGGTGAATGTTAGCAATGCATCGCAACCTATTTTGAGCGAGCGCGTGAATGATTCGTTTAATGAATTGCGTGTGCGTGCCAATGAAGTGATTGGGGTAGACTTTTTGGGCGATATTACCGATGCGCTGTGGACTTTGGAACATCGTAGGCAAGTAGGTGAGCCTGTCCGCAATTGGCATTATACGGGCAGGGCGTTTTCGATTAATCGCAATCAGGTTGGTTTTCCGCCACCATTTGAGGTGATACGCGAAGATAGCGATTTAGCGACCTATTGGCGTATTTATGTGCGTGTGGCAGAAACGGCACAAAATGGGTCTTTGGGTGAGCCACTCAGACGGATGCCATGGGATTTTTCGGCGGCGGTTCAGGGCGATGTGGATGCGTATAATCAGGGTGGGCGGTTGCGCGGTCAGATGCCGAGTGGTTATTATGTGGATTTGACCACATTGGCATTGGATTATGGCTGGACACGCGATGCGACGACCAGCGACTGGCGCAATAACTTTAATGGACGGAGTTATTGGATATTCCAGAAGCGAGACGGTTTGCAATGGTATAATGCCATGCGTGAATTATATGCCGAATCGCAATTGGGCGGATTTGTGCCAACACCAACTCCCGCGCCCATACCGACCCTCACACAACAACCTTAGTTTTGAGGATAGAGGCTTATGCGGAAAAGACAAAGTTCTTCTGCGGGTGTATTTACAGTCGTGATATTTTTTATGGTATTTGGTGCATTTGGGTTATTGCTCTATAACAATGCACAAGGGGTTACACCTGTGCGGGTGATTATCCCCTCACAAGCACCACCTACCCAACAATCAAACACATGGCAAGAGGTGTTGCAGGCGGGATTTTCTGAGCAAGGGACGGCATTTCCGACCATCGAAATTCCCACACAGCAATTTATTGCACCGACTTTGCCCCCCGTCAGTGAATTCACCATGACCCCATTTTCGGCGGTGAATGTGGTTGATAGTAGCGCAAATAGCCAGTTTAGTTTGCCGTCTACACCCACAATAGTCGCTCAAACGCCCACCCCACAGCCTGCCCAAACCGGTACGCCCATTGTGGTGGCGGCACAACCCCAAGTGACATTAGAATGGATGCCCCCGCCGTTATCTGTGCCACAAAATCGTGACCCATTGGGTCGTGACCATTATATTTTTGCCCGTCCCATAGACTCTAATGGGGTGAGCAGAGGGTTATTTTATTACCCGTATGGTGCGGATGGGCTAGAAGATTTGAACCCGTTGCGGATTCATCATGGGGTGGATTTTCCAAACCCCACAGGGTCGCCAGTGCGGGCGGCAGGGAGTGGGATTGTTCAGTTTGCATCCACACCAGAAAATCCGGTATGGGGCAATTCTGCTAGTTATGGTAATGTGGTCATCATTGAACACGATTTTGGCTGGGATGGCTTGCCGTTATTCACCCTCTATGCCCATCTGGAACAGTCACTGGTGAGTACCGGGGATGTGGTTGCTATGGGGGATGTCATTGCGCTCAGTGGCAATACTGGGCGGTCTTTGGGTCCACATTTGCACTTTGAGGTGCGTTTGGGGTCAAACGGCTATGGTGATACGGTGAATCCTATTTTGTGGACAGTCCCGTTTGTTGGGCATGGCACGATTGCGGGGCGCTTGGTGGATAGTAGAGGGAATTTTATCCCCGATTCCGATGTCACCTTACGAAATTATTCCTCACGATGGTTTGAAGGCACGACGACCACCTATATTTTTGATGGGACAGTTAATCAGGTCAATTCTGACCCCAATTGGGACGAAAATTTTATCTTTGGGGATGTCCCCGCAGGGCGCTATGAGGTGATTTCCGTATACGATGGACAGCGCCTCTCGCGGATTATTGATGTGTATGAAGGATTGACGACATCGGTGGAATTACGCCCTGCGGTGGCGGCAACGGCACAGCCTGTTGCCCCGTGAGCGTTGGTAAATCGGTGTTTAGGCACAATAGGCAGTGGCTTAATTTTAGGTTACACTAGCGCATAGAACCATTTGCGGATTTATACGCAAGTACGGGAGATAAATTTGATATGAAAATGATATCCAGACATTTTATTTTTACCTTGATAGCCATCTTTTTGGTGATGGGAGTCGGCGCACAAACGACGAATGTCCTTGTGTCTGGTGTTGCGACCACTGGACGGATTGCACAAGGCGATGCGGCGCAAATTTTTACATTTACAGCGACTGTAGGCAATACCGCCAGTTTGAGTATTGCTAGTGAAACAGGTTTTGCGCTCACGATGATTTTGAGCGATGCGTCTGGCACCGTATTGGGTCAGACACAAAAACCCGCAGGCGCGACAAGTGGGGCAGAAAGCCTCATCGAAAATGTCCCATTGGGTCTGACTGGCACATATTATGTGACGGTACTCATTACCCCCGGTGTGGTGACGGCGCTCGGTGGCGATTTTGTGGTGACATTAACCCTCACGGGTGAGACTGCCGTCATTCCGCCTGTTACAGTGACAGAAGAAGTGCCTGTGGTGACAGCAGAACCCACGCCAGATTTGCAATTGCCACCCACTACCCCCGTTATTCCCATGACATTCACAACCAGCCAATTGACGCTCACCGGTGGGATTAATGTTGCGTTGTCTTGGAATACACAAGATGACCTCAATCTGCAAGTCCGTGCGCCCAATGGCACAACCTTATTTTGGGATTCGCGGTCTACCAACGATGGCACGGGTGTTTTTGGTGCAGATGTCAACGGGTTATGTGAAGTCCTAACCACACCCCCCGCCACAGAGACGGCGACTTGGCGTGGTGGGTCTTTGCCTGCGGGTCGGTATGAGGTATTGGTCTATTATCGGAATGTCTGTAGCGATACCCCTGCACCAGTTGATTTTACGGTGGCGGTAGATGTGAATGGCATCCCATTAGACCCCATTGTCGGGACATTGCAACCACCTACTGGCAATGATGCAACGGTGCATATCGCTAGTTTTGTGGTCAATGCAGATACCACTGGCACAACCACACAAGGCGGGTTATATACCGATACTCGTGTATTGCCGATTTCGACCAATGAGATTCTGACCACACCATCTAGCCCGCTATTTTTGAATAACCCGACCGAAGGTGTTATTGCGGGAGACCAATATTATCAGGTCTATACCTTCACAGGGACGGCAGGGCAATTGGTCAATATCGCTATGAATACGACTGTGGGCAATTTGGATACACTGCTCATTTTGTTCGATAGTGCTGGCACAATTATTGCCGATAACGATGATGTGAATAGCCCCGCAGATACCAATTCTGCCATATCTACACGCTTGCCCGCCGCAGGGACATATTTGGTCTTTGCGAGTCGGTATGGCAAGGATGTTGGCGGGACAGAAGGGTCTTATTCATTGTTGGTGGCAGAAGAATCTCCAGAACGGGCTGTGAATCTCAATTTGCCCACGGGCGATATTGAAGTGACGCTCACATGGGATACCAACGCCGATTTGCAATTATTGGTGCGTGACCCCTTTGGCGATTCTGTGTATGACGATGCGACTAGTGTCCGCAGTGGTGGGTTATTGACATCCACAGGCAATAAAAATTGTGTGACGGCGCTCACACCACCGCCTGTTTACCACATCTATTGGCCCAATGGCACACAAGATGTTGGCTCGTATGAACTGGAAATTTGGTATCAGAGCGAATGTACCGATACGCGCCCTGTCACCTTCACTATCTATGTGGTGGTGGGTGGTGAACTCATCTTTACAGAGACCAATAGCATCCGCTTTAATGAGCGATATGTCTCTAGTTTTACGATTAATGTAGATGGCACAGCATCCCCTGGCTTGGGTGGTATTATTGGCGGAAGCGAGACATTGCCGTATCAGGCAGAGTTGGAATCTGCCATTGTCATGCAACCCGGTATCAATCTGACGGGAAATATTCGCCCAGATAACAAATTTGATGTGTATGCGTTTGATGGGTTGGTGGGCGATGTGGTGACAATTACCATGAATGGAACATTGCCAACACTCGATACGTTGCTATTTTTGATTGACCCCAATCAAGTCGAAATTGCCCGAAATGATGATGCCAATGCCGATACGCGCAATTCGCTCATCAACCGTGTGGCACTTGGGGCAAATGGACGTTATTATATCCTTGCCACACACTTTGGGGCGATATATGGCGGTACGACAGGTCCGTATACCTTGTCATTGCAAATAGAACGACCTGTTCCACCAGCACCACAACCGTAAGATTTTTCGGCTCATTTTTTCTTATCACAAGGCATGACTATGGTCTGCCTTGTGATAGTTTTTTCCTCAAAAAGAGGGTGAAATTTGTTTTTTGGCAATAATTAAGTGGGTTTTCCTACCGTTTTCTAATTGTGACTAGCATCAACACCTGAATTACGCTATACTCCTTCTAAATTTTTTAGATGGAAGTAATCGGGAATTTCTTCCTGTAGAGACAGCCTTTCTAATCACACGTCAGATACCATCTACCTGAAAAGGGAGTGGCTTGTTAAAAGCCTATTCTGACCAGTTTAAGCCAGCAATGGCACTGTTACTGTCGAATATATAGGCACTTTGGGGTGCTTCACCAGCCCTGAACTGTGCGGTGCATGATTAAACAGGTGTAAGTGGTTAAGCCAGTGCCATGCATACATAAACCGATGGATAACAGTGACGAGGTGACCTTAACCCGCGCAAGCGGAGTGGGTCAGAGGACACCCGCTTTACAGCAAAAGTCCGCGCCCTTCGGGGATAATTTAGACTGTTATACCTATACGAAAGAAGTGCGGTTTTACTCTACAGCCACTCAAGTGGCATAGTTTCCAAACAGTGAAAAATCTATGATAAATATCCAATTTTCATCAAGAGAGAAAAAGACATGAAGTTGCGGAATATCCTCCTCCTCGTTGGTTTAGTGTTCCTGATTGCGGCGTGTGCGCCAACCCCCCAATTACGTAGCGATCGTTTATTACAAGATGACAGTTTTGTCTCGGATGAGCCATGTGCCGCACCTTGCTGGCGTGGGATTATTCCAGGTGAAACTGGCTGGAATGATGCGTTAAATATTATTCGTGACGATACCACCCTTATGAGCTTGCAAACTCGTACCGATGAAGCCACCCAACAAATTGGCGCGGCATGGGCGCAAAGAGACGGTGATAATTGTTGCCAGATGTTTTCTGAAGACAGCGTAACGGTATCATTTATTGTCGCACAGACCACTCCACGTACTCGTTTAGGTGAAGTGGTTGAAAAACACGGTGAACCAAGCTATATTATTGGTGATACGGTGAGTGGCGACCAAGCATTAGTTAGTGTATATTATCCAACTATCCCTATGCTCATTTATGTCTTTGTTGAAGGCGAAAATGGGCAAATTAGCGACCGTAGTGAAGTGGTTGGGTTTGCTTATTTGACCGCCGATTTGATGGACGAATTGTTGCAAACCAGCAGTTTACACGCATGGGACGGTTATAAGACGTTTAACGTTTATATGCAAAGCGAGTTTGAGATTGTTCCCGTAGCTGAGGGTGAAACCACCGATGCTCCAGCATCAGAAACAACCCCAGAAAGCTAATAACGGTTATTTTCTGCGCCTGATTTTACTTATCACGCAGTGTATAAACATCATTTATGGGCAGGTTTTCTGTGAGAGAATCTGCCCTTAATGCCCTTAGTGGCAAAAAATCGTATCTCTATTATTGTGTTTAATAATAAAAGGAGTCGGGGAAATATGAGTGAAGAATCTACCCCAAAAGCAATTGGTAATTTGCAAGTTGGTATGGCATTAGAAGGCACTGTCAAGCGCATTGAAATTTATGGTGCATTTGTGGATGTCGGTGTTGGTCAAGATGGATTGTTGCACGTTTCCCAATTGGGCAAATCTGATGTGAAGAGTGTTGGTGATGTGCTAAAAGTGGGCGAAAAACTCACCGTTTATATCTATAAGATAGAAAACGGACGTATTGCCCTCACATTGGTCGCACAACCAACCATGAGCTGGGATAGCATTGGCGAAGGTCAAATGTTGACGGGTAAAGTTGTACGGATTGAAAACTTTGGTGTGTTTGTTGATATTGGCGCAGAACGCCCTGGTATGGTGCATGTGTCTGAATTAGCAGACGGTTATGTGAAAAATCCGGGTGATGTGGTCAAGGTTGACCAAGAAGTGCAAGTGCGCGTCTTAAAAATCAACCGCAAGAAACGTCAAATTGATTTGAGCATGAAAACCCAATCCGAAGCCTATGAAGCCGCCCCAGATGAAAAAGACGATGAGTCATTCACTTCTATGGAAATGGCTTTCCGCAAGGCGATGGGCAAAGACGAAAATTCTGCTAATAACCGCAATGCCAGAAATCGTCGTGATACGCGCAAATCGCAAGAAGATATTATCGCACGTACCCTCCGTGAACATAGCAACACCAAGTAAGTGATATGAACACACAAAAAATGAGGGGCATCGCTATTTCGATAGCCCCTCATTGAGTGGGTGAGGTGTGATTTATGCCTCTGCTACGTGTGGTTTGTTCAGGAACAAGATGAGGCGAATAACCGTGACCACAAATAAAATAGTCATGATGACTTCGTGCATCAGACACCACATACAAAATGCTCTTAGCAATACCGCTTGGACATAGACCAAATACACCGAAAACAAAAATGCAAAGGTCACAACCCCAAATGTGATTGGAACGCCCCATTCTTGGAAAAACATGATGCGTTTTTGCAGTAAAAGTAGCGCACCGATGACCAAATATGTCCCAAAGCCAAGCCACGCGATGGCGATGCCAGAACGGGGTGGCATATAGGCATAGATGCTATTTTGGACAACATCGCAATTGAATGTGCTTCCCTCGCCACTTGGACACACCATTGGCACATTGGTTATTTTGACATAGCTCAGATAACCACTCACTAAAAGCCCCAAAAACACCAATAACAATGAGAAATTTCGCAAATTGAGCCATTTACTGGCAGGATTATGCGCGAGTGTTTCGGGTCGGACAGATTGTGCTACAGACATGATGTAAATCCTTTCAATTTGAATAGAGTAACTCGCTTTTTAACAAGCGGACGGGATAAAATTCGCCTTCGTGGGCGATGGTTGTGCCTGCGGGTAGGATGAGTAAGCCATCGGCTTTTGACATCGAGACGAGTGCGCTGGATGTTTGTGTGCCTGTGAGGGTGGCAGACCATGTGCCATCGGCAGTTTTTTGTAAAAAGACGCGCAGATAACTTTCTCTGCCATCAGAAGTGATGGTATGGCTCAGACGGGCGCGAATGGTGGGTATGGGTAATTGCTTGCCACTCATTTTATACAATGCGGGGCGGACGAATACTTCAAATGTGACCATCGCAGAGACGGGATTGCCCGGTAATCCGAAAAAGGGGATAGTCGCAATTTGTCCAAATGCCAGTGGCTTGCCCGGTCGGATATTAATCCGCCAAAAATCTACATTGCCGAGTTCTGCCAGAATATCGCGGATAAAATCTGCCGCCCCGACAGATACCCCTGCACTAGAGAGAATCATATCGGGTTTTTGGTCGAGTGCATCGGCAAATAGGGCGCGTATGCTCTCTGGGGTGTCTTTGGCGGTGGGGAGCAAAAGAGGCTCTGCATCACAAGCTAAAACGATTCCCGCGAGGGTATAGCGGTTGCTATCATAAATTTGCCCTTGCCCAAGCGGTTGCCCTAGTTCTGCGAGTTCATCGCCATTGGACAAAATCACCACACGCGGACGGCGGAATACGGGAATGGTGGCAAATCCCAACGAGGCGAGTACGCCAATTTCTTGGGGGCGCAATTTATCACCTGCATGGGCAATGGTGTCGCCTGCTGTGATGTCTTCACCGATAGGGCGGATATAATCCCCATGTTTGACGGCACGAAAAATGTTGATGGGCGATTTTAAGCCAGATGATGCAGATTTATCCCACTCACCATCGGTATTTTCTACGGGGATGATAGCGGTTGCACCGTCTGGGATGGGCGCACCTGTCATGATGCGGGCGGCTTGCCCGTTGTCGAGTGATGCTTGTGGAAATGTGCCTGCGGGGATGTCCATGACCACTTCTAATGAGACGGGGGTGTCTTTGGTGGCGGTGGTGGTATCTTCTGCGAGAACAGCATAACCATCCATACTCGAATTGGCGAATGGGGGCAGGGATGTGGGCGCAGTGATAGATTGCGCGAGGATACGATTGTATCCCGCGAGAAGGGGTATGTGTTCTATCGGTAAGGGCGATAGTTGATTGAGGATGCGGTTAAGTGCTTCATCCACTGCGAGTAAATCTGCCAAAATCACCACCTATCAGATTGGATAACAGTATATTGATTCACCTTATCATATCGCAAAATCGGCGCAAGGTGAATTTTGTATTGAATTTTTTATGACCATTGGCGGGGTGATATGGTGTGATATACCATGCGCCTATCTGCGTGTGTTATAATTTGTGCATCGCAGTCTAAAAAATAATTTGGGAGAAAAATAAAATGGTTGTTGCGACAAATTTAGAGACTTCTTTGACATTAGAAATGACTCCAGACCACAAAGAATTGGTCAAGATGGTGCGGAATTTTGCTCAAAAAGAGATTGCCCCTATCGCCGCGGAATTGGATGAGGCGGGTGATTTTCCCATGCAGACGATTAAAAAAATGGGTGAAATGGGTTTGATGGGCATCGAAGTTCCTGAAGAATATGGCGGGGCGGGGATGGATACGCTGGCGTATGCGCTCACCATGATAGAAGTGGCAAAAGCCGATGCCAGCCATAGCACCATTTTGAGCGTGAATAATTCGCTATTTGGCTATGCCATTATGAAATTTGGGACAGAGGAACAAAAGCATCAATTCCTCAAACCTGTTGCTAGTGGTCAAAAAATTGGCGCGTATAGCCTCACAGAGCCGATGTCTGGCAGTGATGCGGGGACGATGGCGAGTCGTGCCGTATTAAACGATGCGGGGACGCACTATATCATCAATGGGCGCAAAAGTTGGGTGACAAGCGGACCTGTTGCTGATACATTGGTGCTATTCACCATGACAGCACCAGAAAAAGGCAATAAGGGCATTACTGCGTTTTTGATTGATGCCCACCAAGACGGGTTTATCCGCTCTAAAAAAGAACCCAAGTTGGGTATCCGTGCCAGCGCCACCAGCGAAATTGTGTATGAAAATTATCTGTGTCCGGTCGAAAATATTCTGGGGGAAGTTGGTCAAGGGTTTAAGATTGCCATGACGGTGTTGGATGCGGGGCGGATTGGCATTGCATCGCAAGCGTTGGGGATTGCAGAGGCGGCATACGAATTGAGCCTCGATTATGCCAAGACACGCACGGCGTTTGGCGGTCCTATTGGACAATTCCAGATGATTCAGCAAAAAATAGCCGATATGAAGGTGAAAATCGAAGCGTCACGGGCGCTTATTTATAACGCGGTACTCGCCAAACAACGCGCAGAAGCCACAGGCGGACGGTTTACATTAGAAGCGAGTATTGCCAAATTATTTGCGAGTGAAGCGGCGATGTTTGTCACCGATGAAGCGGTGCAGATTCATGGCGGTATGGGTTATAGCAAGGAATTGGCGGTAGAACGGTATTACCGTGATGCACGTATCACCCGTATTTATGAAGGCACAAGCGAGGTGCAACGCATGGTGATTGCCCGCAACGAATTGGGATTGCGCTAATGCGGGGGGCTGTTATCACAGGACACGGTGGACCAGAAGTCGTTGCGGTGGTGGATGATTTGCCTATCCCACAACCACAATCGGGCGAGGTGCGCCTCAAGATGAAGGCGGCGGCGCTGAATCGGTTGGATTTGTGGGTACGGCTGGGTTGGCCTGGGTTAAATTTGCCCATGCCCCATATCATATGTGCCGATGGCGCGGGTGTGGTGGATGCGCTTGGCGCGGGTGTGACGGCGTTTGCGGTGGGGGATAGGGTGTGTATTGACCCCACTATCGTTGAGCCAGATAGCCCTGCTTTGATGACTGGACTCGAAAATCAGTCACGGATTCATATTTTGGGCGAATCGGTGACGGGGGTGGCATCTGAATATGCCGTGTTGCCTGTCCGTAATCTGATGAAAATGCCCGACCATGTAAGTTATGAAGAGGCGGCATCGGTGGGGCTGGTGTATCTGACGGCGTGGCACTCGCTCATGACACGGGGCGGTTTGCGAGCGGGTGAATCTGTTCTGATTGTTGGGGCTGGTGGGGGTGTGAATAGCGCCTCTATCCAAATTGCCAAACTCGCAGGTGCAATCGTGTATGTGGTCGGTAGTAATGCCGAAAAATGCCAAAAAGCGACTGAACTTGGCGCAGATGTGACGATTAACCGCGAAATTATTCCCAATTGGTCTAAAGAAATGTATAAGATGACCAACAGGCAGGGTGTGGATGTGGTGATTGATAATGTGGGGACATCTACATTTAACGATAGCATCCGCGCCTTACGCATTGGGGGGCGGATGTTGGTGGTAGGAAACACCAGTGGACCCTTTGTCGAACTGGATTTGCGCCAAGTTTTTGCACGGCAGATTAGCATTATCGGTAGCACGATGGGTCCGCATCAGGATTACGTGAAGGTGATGAATTTGGTATTCAATGGGACGCTCAAACCAGTCATTGGGGCGGTTTATCCACTGAATCAGGCGAAAGAGGCACAAGCGACACTGGCAGAATTTGAGGTGTTTGGCAAGGTTGTGCTGATGATAGATGGTTGAAAATTTCATTGGTGCGAGCGGGGCTTGCCATGGCAAGCCCCTACATCATGCCTACATCATGCCTACATCATGCCAATATCATGCCAATATCATGCCAATATCATGCCAATATCATGCCAATATCATGCCTACATCATGCCTACATCATGCCTACATCATGCCAATATCATGCCAATATCATGCCAATATCATGCCAATATCATGCCAATTTGTCCCGTTAAAATAGGTATATCAACCCATTTTAACGGATTTTGGTGGCGCAGACAGATTGATATTTACCGCCTGTCTTATCTTATTGTGTATATTAGAAAATAGGGCATTGGGGTGGTTTGAATGAATTTATTTATCAAAAAAGATTGATACATGGAACATTATATAGGTTTTTTGCGGGGAATATCGGAACGGTGTGGCTTGCTGAGTGTTAAACAATTGGCAGATGTTCATAGCGTGAAAGCGGTGTATCGGGTGACGGTGTATCATCCCGATAGGCGCACGAGTGATGTTGTGGTGACGCTCAAGCGGGGCGCGACACAGAATATCCTAGAAGCGGTGTATGTGGGGCAGTTTGATAACAAGCCTCTCACACGCACATGGACAGATGCCCAATTTGAGGCATTTATTCAGGCGGTGCGTCCGAGTGCTTTTGATAAGCTAGTAGACCAGCGTGATATGCCGTTGGTAGGCGCGGATTTATGCCTATTTGAGCGTGGTGGCGGGAGTTTTATTAAGGCGGTGCTGTTTGCGATTCCCGCACAAGACCCTATCTACATGCGCCTATTGACAATTATTCAGACGTTTATGCCAGAGGCATTGCGTCAAATTTGAGAGAAACTAATGTCGAATCTATATACTGAATCTGAAATTAAGTTATATTGCCCCAATTTTGCGCCTGTGTTGGCGATATTGGATAGAATGGGCGCAACGCTCACCAAACCGCGCCTATATGAACGTAATGTGCGGTATGAAGATGCCGATAAAACGCTCACGGGGCGCGATATTGTGGTGCGCTTACGCCAAGATGACCGTGTGCGACTCACCTATAAAGAGCCGTTATCCGAAAAAGGGGATGGTGACATCACCGAGAAATTTGAGGCAGAGGTCACGATTAGCGATTTTGACGCGATGCAGGTGATTTTGGGGCGGTTGGGGTATCATCCATTTTTGGTGTATGAGAAATATCGCACCACCTATGTATTTGATGATGTCGAAATTGTGCTAGATGAAATGCCATACGGCAATTTTGTCGAAATTGAGGGGGAAATTAGCAAAATTGACGGATTGCGGACGCAACTAGGCTTATCGGATGCGCCTGCTTTCACACAGAGTTATGTGGAATTGTTTGGGCGTGTGCGTCATGCGTTGGGCATTGTTGGCACAGATTTGACATTTGACAATTTTCGTGGTGTGGATGTGCCACTGCGTGCTTTTTATCCCCTAAAAGAAGGAGAAGGCGATGGACGACCAACCGAATGATAAAGGGCGTTGGCAACGCGAGACATTAGACCCTGTATTAAAAAAATTTGGTGAGCGTAAGCCAGTTTTCACCACATCATCGGGGATTCCGTTAGACCGATTGTATACGGCGGATGATGTGCCACAAGCCGATGAAGAATTTGCGGGGGAATATCCGTTTACGCGGGGTGTGCAACCGACAATGTACCGCACGCGCTTTTGGACGATGCGCCAATATGCGGGATTTGGGACGGCAGAAGAATCGAACACGCGCTATCGGTTTTTGCTAGATAAAGGGCAAAGTGGTTTATCGGTGGCGTTTGATTTGCCCACCCAAATCGGCTACGATGCCGATGACCCGATGGCACTTGGTGAAGTGGGGAAGGTCGGTGTGAGCATATCGAGTTTGCGCGATATGGAGACGTTGTTTCACCAAATCCCGTTGGATAAAGTCTCGACGAGCATGACGATTAACGCGCCTGCGACCATTTTACTGGCGATGTATATCGCGGTGGGGAAAAAACAGGGTGTAGACCCCGCTAAATTGAGTGGGACGGTGCAGAACGATATTCTGAAAGAATATATCGCACGCGGGACATATATCTATCCCCCAAAACATTCGATGCGTCTCATCACCGACCTGTTTGCCTATTGCAAGGTGAATGTCCCCAAATGGAATACTATCAGCATTAGCGGGTATCATATCCGCGAGGCGGGTAGTACGGCGGTGCAGGAGGTGGCGTTTACGCTCGCCAATGGCATTGCTTATGTGGAGGCGGCGATTTCTGCGGGGTTGGATGTGGATGAATTTGCGCCACAACTATCTTTTTTCTTCAATGCCCATAATAACTTTCTGGAAGAAGTGGCAAAATTTCGTGCCGCACGCAAGTTATGGGCGCATATTATGCGTCATCGGTTTGGCGCAAAAGACCCGCGTAGCTGGATGTTGCGGTTTCATACCCAGACGGGTGGCAGTACACTCACGGCGCAACAACCCGATAATAATATTGTGCGGGTGACGATGCAGGCGTTGGCGGCGGTGCTAGGTGGTACGCAATCGCTCCATACCAATAGTAAAGACGAAGCATTGTCGCTACCCACCGAACACGCCGTGCAGATTGCCCTGCGGACGCAACAAATCATCGCGCACGAGACGGGTGTGGCGGATGTGGTAGACCCATTGGCGGGGAGTTATATGATTGAGGCGCTCACCGATGATATTTATAAGCGGGCAGAGGCGTATATCGCCCAAATTGATGAACTTGGCGGGGCGCTTAATGCGATTGATGCGGGGTTTATCAACAGCGAAATAGAAAATGCCGCCTATGATTATCAACGAGCGGTAGAACATGGTGAACAGGTGGTGGTGGGGGTGAATCAGTTCACGGTTGAGCATGAAGAAAAGCCCGATATGTTGCGTGTAGACCCCGCTATCGAAGAGGCGCAAAAACAAAAACTGGCACAATTGCGGGCAGAACGGGATAATGACAAGGTGAATGAACTGCGTCATCGTCTGGATAGTGTGGCGCGTGGCACAGATAACCTGATGCCCATCATTATCGAATGTGTCGAAAATGATGTGACACTGGGCGAGATTGCCCATACGTTACGCGGGGTATTTGGCGAGTATCGTCCACCTGTGGTGTAGAATAATCTTCACCAAATATATATGAGGAGCAAGCGATATGACGAAATATGATGCGATTATCATTGGCGCAGGACAAGCGGCACCGCCGTTGGCACGGGATTTTGTGGCGCGTGGCTGGAAGGTGGCATTGGTAGAAGGCGCTCATTTGGGGGGGACGTGTGTGAATACAGGCTGTTCGCCAACGAAAACGGTTGTCGCTAGTGCGCGTGTGGCATATATGGCGCGTCGTGCATCCGATTTTGGTGTGCATACAGGTGAAATTCGGGTAGATTTTGCCAAAGTCATGGCACGTCAACAGGCAATTGTTCAGCAATTTCGGGGTGGGCTAGAAGAAAATCTGACAAGCCTTGATAATTTGACAATTTATCGCCATTTTGGGGTGTTTGAATCGTCTAAGCGGGTGCGGGTGGGGGATGATGTGATAGAATCTGACCGCATTTATATCAACACAGGGGCGCGGGCGTTTGTGCCACCGATTGCAGGGCTAGACACGGTGGATTATTTGGATAATGTCAGTATTTTGCAACTGACAGCCTTGCCTAAGCATTTGGTGATCATTGGTGGTGGGTATATTGGGTTGGAATATGCACAGGCATTTCGGCGGTTGGGCAGTGAGGTCACGGTGATTGAACTGGGAGACCAAATTATGGGACGCGAAGATGCCGATATTGTCCAAGAGGCCTTGCGTATCTTAACCGATGAAGGGTTGGATATTCGGCTCAAGACGAAAACCACACGGGTCGAAGCAACACCTAATGGTGTGCGATTATTCATTGAGACGGATGGGGTCGCTTCTCAGGTAGAGGGGTCTCATCTGCTGGTTGCGATTGGTCGCAAGCCAAATTCCGATAAATTGGGGTTGGATAAGGCGGGTGTAGAGACCGATAAACGCGGGTATATTGTCGTAGATGACCATTTGCAGACCAATGTTGACGGGATATGGGCAGTTGGCGATGTCAATGGGCGTGGTGCATTCACGCACACCTCATGGAATGACCACGAAATTATTGTTGACCAATTGAACGGCGGACAACGCAAAGTCTCTGACCGCATCCCTGTGTATGGGGTGTATATAGACCCTCCATTGGGGCGGGTTGGGATGAGCGAACAAGAGGTGCGTGAGTCTGGTCGGAAGGCGTTGATTGGCATTAAGCCGATGAGTCATATTGCCCGTGCGCTAGAACGTGATGAGACGTATGGTTTGATGAAGGTGTTGATTGATGCAGAGACAGGGTTATTTTTGGGGGCGGCGATTTTTGGCATTGGCGGTGATGAAATTGTGCATAGCATCGTTGATTTGATGTATGCCAAAGCACCGTATACCGTCATGAAGAATGCGGTGCATGTTCACCCGACTGTCTCTGAATTGATACCAACACTTTTGGGCGAATTAGAACCGTTGAAATAGGACATGCGATAATGAATTGGCTTGGGATTAACCGAGTGTTGCATCAATTGATGACAAACGTTAGACTATTGATTCACTGTGTATAAATTGGTAGTCTTGATTTAATTCTTATAGAACTACAATTAAGGATAGGAATATGACAGATAATCCGAAATTAGATGAATTGCGCCAAAAACGCGCTCAGAGCCGCGCAAAGGGTGGTGAGGAGCGCATCAAAAAACAACATGATGCGGGACGTAGTACCGCCTATGAACGGCTCGATATTTTGCTTGACCCCGGCAGTTTTCATGAAATTGATGCTTTTGTCGAGCATCGCTCAACCAATTTTGGCTTGGAAAAGCAAAAATATTTGGGCGATAGTGTCGTCACGGGTTGGGGGACGATTAATGGGCGTTTGGTATATGTGTATTCGCAAGATTTCACCGTACTGGGTGGGAGTCTGAGCGAGGTTCACGCCCAAAAAATCCTCAAAGTGATGCAAATGGCGATGAAAACAGGCGCTCCCATGATTGGACTCAATGATAGCGGTGGGGCGCGGATTCAAGAGGGTGTCGAAAGTTTGGCGGGGTATGCCGAAATTTTTCTGCATAACACCATGGCAAGCGGTGTTATCCCTCAAATCAGCGTAATTATGGGACCGTGTGCGGGCGGGGCGGTGTATAGCCCTGCGCTCACAGACTTGATTATCATGGTCAAAAATACCAGCTATATGTTCATCACGGGTCCCGATGTGGTGAAGCAAGTATTAAACGAAGAAGTCACTTCTGAACAATTAGGTGGTGCGAGTGTCCATGCGTCAAAAAGTGGGGTGGCGCACATGGTTGCCGATGACGAGGCACAAGCCTTGTTGATGGTGCGCGAAGTTTTGAGCTATCTCCCCCAAAATAATATGGAAGATGCGCCATTTTCTGCGACCAACGATGACCCTCTGCGGGCAGATCCCGAATTGGATACGATTATCCCAGACAATGCCAATAAGCCCTATGATATTAAAGATGTCATCACGAAAGTGGTGGATGACGGCGTTTTCTTTGAGATTCACGAAGAATATGCCCAAAATATCGTGGTGGGGTTTGCGCGTTTGGGCGGTCAGACGGTGGGTATTGTGGCGAATCAGCCGATGGTTTTGGCGGGTGTGTTGGATATTAAAGCCAGCGAAAAAGCGGCGCGATTTATCCGCATGTGCGATTGCTATAATGTCCCCATCATCACGTTTGTGGATGTCCCCGGATATTTGCCCGGTACCGACCAAGAACACAATGGCATTATTATGTGTGGGGCAAAATTGCTCTATGCGTATTGCGAGGCGACTGTGCCAAAACTCACCGTGACCACCCGCAAGTCGTATGGCGGGGCGTATTGCGTGATGAGTAGCAAGCACATGCGTGGTGATCTGAACTTGGCTTGGCCCACCGCCGAAATTGCGGTGATGGGACCGGAAGGCGCGGTGGAGATTATTTATCGGCGTGAATTGAAAGAGGCAAAAGACCCTGTGGCGCGTAAGAAAGAACTCGCGGACGATTATCGGGCGAAATTTGCCAACCCCTATATTGCCGCCAGTCGCGGATTTATTGATGATGTGATTGAACCACGCGATACTCGTGCGGTGTTGATTAACGCCTTGCAGGTATTCCAAAACAAACGTGATACCAATCCGCCGAAAAAACACGGCAATATGCCGTTATAAGGGAGGCGAAAGATTATGGTACGCAATACTTCAGAGACAAAGGGTATCAACAAAATTAACAAGGTGCTAATTGCCAATCGTGGTGAAATTGCGGTGCGGGTTATCCGCGCCTGCCGTGATTTGGGAATTCCCACCGTGGCTGTTTATTCGGATGTAGACCGCATGTCATTGCATGTGCGTTATGCCGACCAAGCTGTGCATATCGGCGCACCGCCTCCGCGTGAGAGCTATTTGCGGATGGAAAAAATTATCGAAGCCGCCAAACTCACAGGGGCGGATGCTGTTCACCCCGGATACGGATTTTTGGCAGAAAATGCCGATTTTGCCCAGATGGTGATGGACGAAGGCATGACATGGATAGGACCACCGCCAAATGCGATTGCCACGATGGGCGATAAGCACTCGGCACGTATGGCAGTGCAAAAATATAATGTGCCACTCGTCCCCGGTACAGAAGCGGGTCTCTCTGATGAGGATTTGTTTCGTGCGGCAGAGCGAATCGGTTATCCTGTGTTAATTAAAGCGACTGCTGGTGGTGGTGGAAAGGGGATGCGGGCGGTATATAAGGCAGAAGATTTTGCCGAATCTATTGCTACGGCACGGCGCGAGGCAGAAAGTGCCTTTGGTAATGGGGACGTATTCCTAGAAAAATTGCTAATGAACGCCCGCCATATTGAATTTCAGATTTTAGCCGATATGCACGGCAATATTGTGCATTTGGGTGAGCGTGAATGTAGTATCCAACGTCGTCATCAGAAATTAGTAGAAGAAGCGCCTAGTGTGGTGATGGATGAAGAATTACGCGAGCGTATGGGTCGCATGGCAATTGATGCGGCGCGGTCTGTGGGATATGTCAATGCGGGTACGATTGAGTGTTTGGTAGACAAGGACAAGAATTATTATTTCCTAGAGATGAATACCCGCTTGCAGGTCGAGCATCCTGTCACGGAACTTGTCACAGGGGTAGATTTGGTGAAGGAACAAATCCGTATCGCCAGAGGCAGACAAATGACCCCCACCGAGAGCGTGTTGCAACCACGCGGTTGGGCGATGGAATGTCGGATTAACGCAGAAGACCCTTATAACAACTTTATGCCGTCTACAGGAAAAATCACCACGCTTATCACACCATCGGGACCTGGTGTGCGGGTGGATGGTGGGGTATATGGTGGGTCAGAAATTACTCCCTATTATGACAGCATGATTGCCAAACTCATCACATGGGGCGAAACACGGTCAGAAGCGATGTTGCGGATGCGCCGTGCATTGGCAGAATATACGATTATGGGGCTAAAGCACAATATCCCGTTCCATATCAATCTGTTCAATAGCTTCAAATTTATTGCGGGGCAAATCCACACTAAATTTGTGGAAGAAAACTTTAGCATGACCACTTATGAAGTGGAGGCAAAAGAGGAAGAATATGAACTCGCCGCGATTGCCGCCACCTTATATGAGCATCGCAAACGGCAATTGGCAGGGCAGATCATCTCGCCTTCCAAACGGGATGCCAGCAATTGGAAATGGGTGAGTCGTTGGGAGAGGTTGCAAAGATGAAATACATTACGACAATCAACGACAAACGGTATGAAATTGATATTGACGCACAGGGTAACTTGCTGGTCAATGGAGAACTGCGTCATGTGGACTTTTTGGCGCTAGATGGGGCGTTGTATTCGGTGATTACCGACAAGCGGTCTTTGCAGGTGGTTATTGAAGAAGATAAAAGTGATTATTCCATCGAGGTCGAAGGACGGATGTTTGAGGGGCATGTGATGGATGAACGTGCTATGCTCCTCGCCCAAAAACGTGGTGGGATTAGTGGCGGGTCTGGTGAGATAAAATCACCGATGCCCGGTCTGATTGTCGGTGTGACTGTGGATATTGGTCAGACGGTGACAAAAGGGCAGACGGTGGTCATTTTGGAATCTATGAAGATGCAAAATGAACTAAAAGCGCCTGTGGATGGGGTGATTCAGACGGTTTCTGTCCAAAAAGGTCAGAGTGTGGATAAAGGGGCGTTGTTGGTGACGATTACCCCGCCCGCAGAAGAATAAATTCACACCGATACCATACAAGTCAGAAAAAACGGGCATAGCACCCGTGCTAGTCCCGTTTTTTGTTATTTTGTTATAATGGGATAACACAAAATGATTTAGGATGTGATGCGATGACCACTCATAATCGAGAAAATTTGTATAAAGGGGTGAATGCCCATTTCATGAGCCAATGTTTTAATCCTGCCGATAAACCTTCTATGTGGCATAGTTTTCATACACAATATATCAGTGATATTACTGGTGCATTGAATGAACAATTGAGTATGGAGTATGTGGCTCGCCCAGAACAGTCATTACAAATCTGGGTTGATGATATAGGTAACATAGAATCTAGTCAAAGGAAGCCAGTTCCTGATACCAGTATTTTTAGAGTTGCTCCGCGTATGCCAGAGACCATTTTATCACACGGAGAAGCTGTATCTGGTGAGAATGTCCGTATTTTAGAAGTCATGGATACCTTGTCTGAGCAAGTTATTATCCCTAGTGTGATTATTTATAAACCAGATAACCACGGACGATTAGGTGAACCTGTAACACGTATTGAGTTATTATCCCCATCAAACAAAGAAGGCAGTAGTAAACTTGTTTATTTGACCAATCGTACTCATGCAATTTTAGGTGGAACTTCACTGGTTGAAATTGATTTTATCCATACATTGCCTCCCATATTTGCGGGTTTAGAAACGTATCCAAGTGGTGACGATTCTCACCCATACTGGATTGGTATTACAGATGAACGAAAAGATAAAAACCCACAACAAGTGATGCTCATTTATGTTTTTGGAGTAGATGAACCAATCCCACCCAAGATTTTGATTCCACTGGCTGATAATGATAGTTTGGAATTTGATTTTAATCGTGTTTATTCGCAAACCTATGTACGTTTGCGATGTGGTTTACACGTTGATTATGAGGAACTTCCACCTTTATTTGATACCTATAGCCCAAAAGATCAAGACTGTATTAAGGCGGTGATGGAACGCGCCAAAACGGAATAAAGTGATTGCGCTGATAAAATTTTGTGCTATGATAGAACTTGTATTCTGGAATGAATTTTGTTTGACATAACACGGCATTGCCCATAGAATGTGTGACTATTAAAGATTGCGAAACGCGCCAATTAGGATAGATGAGATGACGAGCGATATACAGAAAATTAATATCGAACAAGAAATGCGCGATGCGTATTTAGATTATGCCATGAGCGTTATTGTGTCGCGGGCGTTGCCCGATGCACGCGATGGCTTAAAGCCTGTGCAACGACGGATTATGTATGCCATGTACGATATGGGCTTGCGTGCCGATACGCCCTTCAAAAAGAGCGCCCGTATTGTTGGTGAAGTGTTGGGAAAATATCATCCGCATGGGGATAGCGCCGTTTATGAGGCGATGGTACGGATGGCGCAAGATTTTTCTGTGCGGTATCTGCTGGTCAATGGGCAAGGAAATTTTGGTAGTATAGATGGCGATAGTGCCGCAGCGATGCGTTATACCGAAGCACGGCTGGGTCAAATTGGTGAGGAGTTGCTCCTCGATATTAATAAAGATACGGTTAATTTTAGCGAAAATTTTGATGGAAGCCTAGAAGAACCGACTGTTTTGCCGAGTAGTATCCCCAATTTGCTGGTGAATGGGGCGACCGGTATCGCGGTGGGGATGTCTACGAGTGTGCCTCCTCATAATTTACATGAGGTGTGCGATGCGCTCATTTTTATGCTCAAAAGTTGGGATAAATATGAGGATATTACCGTCAATGACCTGATGCGATTTGTGAAGGGTCCCGATTTTCCCACAGGGGGAATTGTGTATCGTCATAAGGACGGTGGCGAGGATGGCGAGGACACGCTCATTAGCGCGTATGCCACTGGTCACGGCAAGGTGACGGTGCGGGCAAAGGTGCATATCGAAGAGATGGGGCGGGGCAAGCAACGGATTGTCATCAGCGAATTGCCGTATCAGGTGAATAAAACGTCACTCATTGAGCGCATCGCTTATTTGGTGCGCGAGAGCAAATTAGAGGGTTTAGCCGATTTGCGCGATGAATCTGACCGCAATGGGATGCGAATTTCGATAGAATTGCAACGTGGGGTGGAAGCGGGTCCTGTGTTGGTGAACTTATTCAAACTCACCCCCATGCAAGATACCTTTAGCATCCATATTTTGGCGCTGGTAGACAATCAACCACGCTTATTATCGCTCAAACAAGCATTAAAGGTGTATATTGACCACCGCTTAGAGATTATCAAACGCCGTAGCGAATATGATCTTGCGCGTGCCAATGACCGAGCGCATATTTTGGATGGGTTGCTGAAGGCGTTGGATAAAATTGACCGTGTGATAAAAATTATTCGTGCGGCAGAGACGGCAGAAGCCGCTCGTGAGGGGTTAATTGAGGCGCTCAAGATTAGCCCGATTCAGGCACAATCTATTTTGGATATGCAGTTACGCCGCTTGGCATCGTTGGAACGCCAAAAAATTCTGAATGAATTCACCGAAAAAATGGCGATGGTGGAATATTTGCAAGGATTACTCGCTAGTTCCGTGCAAATGCGTGAGGTGGTCGGTGATGAATTAAGCACTGTCAAATCGTCTTATGGGGATAAACGGCGCACCTTTATTGCCGATAGTTTGGCGAGTTCTGCCAGTATTGCCGATTTGATGATGCCAGAAGAACAAGTCTGGCTCACGATTACGGGGGATGGTCGGGTGTCGCGTACAGGGGATAATACCGCGCCAAAGGTCGGGACATCCACCAAAGAACCACCGCGTTTTATCTTGAATGCGGCGACATCGCAGGTGTTGCATTTATTCACCACAACGGGCAAGTGTGCCACGATTCCGATTCAACAAATTACTACCGCAGAAGATTTTGCCGATGGCACGCCCTTCTCCGATTTATGCTCATTGCCATCAGATTCACAAATTACGGCGGCGTTGTGTCTGCCCAATCAGGCGGAACATGGGTATTTGCTCATGGCGACAGAATTGGGGGATGTGAAGCGGATTCGACTGGCAGATTTGCCCGGTATGACCTCTAATGTGTTTGTGGTGATGAATGTGGGTGCAGAGGATAAACTGATACAAGCCTTCGCAACCGATGGCAAGCAGGATGTTTTGCTCACCACCAATGAAGCGCAATCTATCCGCTTCAAAGAAGATGAGGTGCGCCCGACGGGTTTGCCTGCGGGTGGGATGCGCGGGATTAAACTGGGTGGTCAACGCGCACGGGTGGTTGGTGTGAATATCGTGCGGGATAATTTATATGTGTTCAATATCACCGATGACGGCATAGCAAAATTATCTGGTGGGGAAGAATACCCTGTGCAGGGTAGGGCAGGTGGCGGTGTGATTACCATGCGACTGCCCAAATCGAGCCGAGAAATCACGGCGGTATCGGTGGGTAAATTAGATGATACACTGATTGTATTGACGAATAAGGGTAAGGCAAAATTGATGCGCTACTCGAATGCACCACTGGTCAAACGGGGGCGTAATGGCGAGAAGGATGTTATTTCGATGACGCGCCAAAATGAAGCCGTGAGTGCCATTGTGGAATATTTGCCGATGTATGTGATGGTGGAAGCGAATGCTGAATAAGGTAGACCATATTCAGATAGCGATGCCAAAAGGCGCAAATTCGCGCCTTTGGTGCCATATTGGGCTTAACCGAAATGCCAAAACCGCCAAATCTTGCTATGCGTGGTGGGGTTTGGTTTGTGTTGCCCAATGGGTTTCAGGTGCATTATGGTGTTGAGACGGATTTTGCCCCTGCACGCAAGGCACACCCCGCATTTGTGTGTGATGACCTCAATGCGATGGCAAAACGGCTTATGGACGCTGGTTTTGCCGTGATTTGGGATGAAGAACGCGCCCCTAGACGGCGGCTTTATAGCGCCGACCCGTTTGGGAATCGGCTGGAATTTATGGAATCGGCTAGTTGAGTTAAAATGGTTGATTGGTAGGGGCTTGCCATGGCAAGCCCCTACACCAAATACCCTTTTAGGGTTCTTATCCCACGCATTATTTATAACGTGTTGCATCGGCGGGCTTCTGATACGCTCTGAATCAACCCGATTTTGGATAAAATACGGCGTAGCTGGTCGTTGTTGCGAATGTCCAATTGTAAGTGGATGGTAGCGATTTCTTGGCGCTGTTGGACATTGAGCTTGGAGATACTCACTTTTTCGTCTGCGATGATGGTGGTGATGTCTTTCATCAGACCAAAACGGTCATAGGCGACAATTTCAATGGGGACGGCGTAGCGACTTTCTTGTTGAACATCGCCCCAAGACACATCTATCATACGCTCTCTGTCGGTGGTGGTGAGAATATTGGCACAATTGCGCCGATGCACCGCAATTCCGCGCCCGCGTGTGATGTATCCGACAATATCATCGCCAGGGACGGGTTTGCAACAAGTGGCGATATTATAGAGCAAGCCAGTCATATCTGAGCCATTGAGCCGAATTTCGCTACTGCCTTCGACCACCGCCCGCGATTTTTGCACGACATAGCTAATATCGTTCATGCGCTGTTTTTCGCGCTCATCATCCAACACCTTATGGGCAATTTGGGCGGCATTAATGTCGCCAGCGCCCACCGATGCCATAAAATCGTCTACTTTGTTATAGTCAAACATGGTCGCCACATCATCAAACGACATGCGGTCTGCGACACCCATACGGCGTAATTCGCGCTCAATGACCTCACGCCCCATCGTGATATGGTTGCCCCGATTCAGTTTGCGAAAATATTGGCGGATTTTGACACGGGCGCGGTGGGTATTGACATAGCCTAAATCTGGATTGAGCCAGTCTAGGCTGGGTCCACCCCGATTGATGGTGATAATTTCGACTTGTTCGCCTGTTTTGAGTTGATGATTGAGGCTGACCAGATGTCCATTGACCTTTGCGCCACGACACCGCTCACCAATTTCGGTATGGATGTGATAGGCAAAATCTATGGGTGTTGCGCCTGCGGGGAGGTCTACAATGTCGCCTTTGGGGGTGTATACATAGATGTGACTCTTGAATACATCTTCTTTCATGCCTGTCATAAAGGCGGCGGGGTCTTCTATGACCTCTGAACCGAATTCCATCATTTTTCGCAAATGGGCGATAAACGACTCGAATTTTTCATCGCGTGCTTTGCCGCCTTCTTTATAACGCCAATGGGCGGCGACACCATATTCGGCGTGTTCGTGCATTTCCCATGTGCGGATTTGGATTTCGATGGTTTTGCCTTTGCCATCAATGACGGCGGTATGCAGGCTCTGGTAGTGATTTTCTTTGGGAGAGGCGATATAGTCATCAAATTCGCGGTGGAGTGGTCGCCAAAGTTGATGCACAAGCCCTAATGTGAGGTAACATTCTGGGATGGTGTTGACGATGATACGCATGGCACGGACATCGTAAATTTCATCAAAAGGCAGATTTTTGCGTTGCATTTTTTTATAGATGCTATAGATGTGCTTGGGTCGCCAATTGATAGCGGGGGTGGTGATGCCATTTTTGGCGAGATCTATGCGGATTGCCTCTGCATGGTTGCTCATGTAGGATTCGCGGTCTGCGCGACGTTCATCCAGATTATTAGCGATGGAGCGATAGGCATCTGGGTTGATATAACGGAAACTGAGGTCTTCTAATTCCCACTTGATTTGCCAGATGCCCAAGCGATTGGCGAGTGGAGCAAAAATTTCGAGGGTCTCGGTGGCGATACGTTGCTGTTTATCCTCGCGCATATAGCCCAATGTTCGCATATTATGCAGGCGGTCTGCGAGTTTGATGAGGACAACGCGCACATCATCGCCCATTGTGAGAAACATTTTTCGCATGTATTCGAGTTCACGGTTGGTATCACGCGGACGCTTGCCCGTGTTATTTTTGTCGAGGTTGATGGGGAGATTTTTTAGTTTGGTGACACCATCCACAAGGTTGGCGATTTTGGGGCTAAATTCTGCGATGAGTTCTTCTTTGGTGACACTTGTATCTTCTAAAATATCGTGCAGGAGGGCGGCGGCGATGGCTTCGGCATCGAGTTTCATCTCGGTGAGGATGGCGGCGACTGCGACACAATGGGTAAAGTAGGGTTCACCCGATTTTCGCACTTGCCCCTCATGGGCGACTTGCGCTTTGATATAGGCATGTTCAATGAGTTCACGGTCATTTGGCGTGAGGTCTGGTAGGGCTTCTAATAATCCCGATAAATCGAGCAAAATGGAAGAGGTAGTGGTTGGCGACATATACCCAATAATCCTATAACTGATAGGTTTTAATGGTGTAATTATATACCCTATTTAACAGAAAATGACAAATTTTTTAATCTAATTTTTGTTATAAGTTTATAACGATACGCCTGATGTGAAATGATGTTGATTAATTATCTGTGTTAGCCAATAAATATGTCTATCTGTGGACGATATACGCGCTTCGCGCTAATCGTCCAGTACAGGTCTGCCTATTTTGAGGGATGTAATGACGGATGTCGGGACGTGATATATTGTGTCCGACTCTTAATCGTAAATAACACACATAGATGGCACAAATTGCCCCATTTTGTCATTTAATTTCACATCAGGCAAAAGGGGAATATAAAAATTGGGTGTGGATGTGTGAAGGTGCAAATCGTTTGCACCTTCACACAGGTATTGCGTAGTGTTAATTAACGAGGCACAACAAATACGGCGGTGGTACGCGCTGGCATGGTGAATGTGCCTGTGGCGCTATCAAACGAGGCGGTTTGGACGATGCTATCGTATGAATTGGCTTGCACGGGATGGAGCGAGAAGCTCATGTCTGCGAAGGTGGCATCGGTGAAGGTGATTGCTTCGTTTTCTGCATTGAATACAACCACAATCATGGCAAAATTTTCGTCTAGCTGTGGTAGACCTTCAACGGAATCCGATAGTGCCATGACAATCACACCAGCGATTTGGTCACTGCCCGTATTGGGGAAGCTGAGGCGTGCTTGCACATCGTCTGCGGTTTGTAGACGGAACAGTGGTGAACTGGCACGGATTTGTAGGGCTTCGGTGAAGTGATTGTGCGCCGCCAAGATGTCATCTGGGGTCACTTGCAACTCTGGGTTGGCGAGTAGTGGCTCGATAATGCCCCAATCGCTTTGGCTACTGGGTGGCAATCCAACACCAAAATTATTGGTTTGCATGGTGAAATCGAGGCGGTTAAACCAGTCGCTAGAATTATAGCTATCGCGGTCTAACGATTTTGAGCGAAGCAAATCATCGCCTGCATGGAAGAAGGGGATACCCTGACTAAACATGACGATGCTCACACCCAAGTTATTCATCCGCACCCGTTCTGCGATGGTTGCCGATTCTGGGGCTTTGTATTGAATGGCATCCCACAGGGTTTCGTTATCGTGTTTGGAGATATAGACGATGTTTTCTTGTGGGTCTAGGGTATAGCCTGTGGGCTGTCCGTTATAGTCTATATCTGCACCTGCGACTGTGTTGCCACGATAATCGGTGAAGGTATAGCCTGCCAAGTTGCCCGCCAAACCAACACGAATTTGGTCTGCAAATATCATGATTTGGGTACGTTGGTGACGTTCTGACCCTGGTGTAATGCCGTTGGGGTCGGTGTATAGCCCATTGATGAAGCCTTGTATTTGCTTGCCAGAGAATGGCGAGCCACCACGCACAGCATCGCGCAGGCGGTCGTTGAATGTGCCGATGCCTGTGCCACCGAGATTGATTTGTGTGGCATGGAGACCGCGTGCATTGTTGGCGACTTCGCCAAAATTCCAGCCTTCACCATAGACATAAATGGCTTGACCATCTACACCATCGGCTTCTAGGGTGAGTGCATCGAGGGCAACGCGGACTTTTGCCATATTCGATACCATGTGATGCCCCATGAGGTCAAAGCGGAAGGCATCAATGCGGTAGGCAGTCGCCCAATAGACCACCGAATCTACCATGAATTTTTCCATCATGGTATGTTCAGTAGCGGTATTTTGACAGCAGGTGCTGGTGGCAACACGACCATTTTCGTCTAGGCGATGGTAATAACCGGGGACGATGCGGTCAAATACCGATTTTTCTGATTGACCTGCCGAATTGGTGTGGTTATAGACAACATCTACGACCACGCGCAAGCCCGTGTTGTTGATGGCTTGTACCATTTCGCGGTATTCCACAATGCGGGTAAAGCCGTCTGGGTCGGTGGCATAACTGCCTTCTGGCACATCGAAGTGATAGGGGTCATATCCCCAATTGAAGCCGTCTAAGTCACGGGTGGCATTGAGAAGGGCTTGTTGTTCTTCTGAATCTACTGCGAAAGACGCGAGTTCTTCAAAACTGGGTGTTTGCCAATTAGCACGATTTTCGTCTATGGTGGCAATATCAAACGAAGGGAGCAAGTGCAAGTGGGTGAGACCTGCTTCTGCCAATATGCGGAGGTGTTGCATCCCCATTGAGTCGAGTGTGAAGGCTTTATATGTGCCTTGCAGTTCTTCTGGGACGAGTGGGTCTATACGGCTAAAGTCGCGGATATGGACTTCGTAGACCACAATATCTTCTGGGGCGGCGAGGGGGGGCTTGGTGGTATTGAGCCAACCTTCGGGCATGAGTGTTTCGTCATTGACATTCACGATTTGGGTGCGGGTGCTATTCATCGAAAGACTGCGGGAATAGGGGTCTGTGACCAAATTGGTGACGACACGGCGCACACTGGGCGCAAAGACTTGGACTTCGTAGAGATAATATTGATTTTTCCACAACGCATCGCCTGTGATGCTCCATACACCTGTGGCGGGGTCATTGGTCATATCCAAGACGGCACTTTCGGTATTGGGGTTAGAATCTGCGAATAGATGGAATTTGACATATTTGGCGGTGGGTGCCCACACACTGATGGTTGGCACATCGCCGTCCCACACGATGCCGAGTTCACCGTTATAAGTGAATAGGTCATCTAATGCACCCGGAATTTGTATAGAGGTGGCGTTGACCAAGACCCCATTTTCATCCATTGCGGCGATGACGACTTGCGCCTTGAGCAATTCTGGCACGAGAGCGAGATTTTCTTCGTTGATGGTGAGCGCCTTAAAATTGGCAAGGTGAGGGAATTTGGCGCGGGTGGCTTCGTCTAGCCCCGCATCGTTGATGGTGAGGGGAATCATCTCGCCACCGACCAACGCATTGCCATCGGCTTCGATACCACCAGAGGCGGCATAATAGAGGGCAAAATTCATGTCTGTTGTCGAGACATTCCATGCGAGTGTATTGGCTGTCACCCAATGGGCTTGTGAACGGTCTAGCGCAATGCTGACCACCTGTCCGATTTCCACGGGTTCTCCTACGCCGATATAGAGGTTATTATCAAACGAATTATAGGCAAAATTGACTTGTTGCCCATCTTCTGTGACGGAGAAGGTGATATTTGCGCCACCCGCTACGCCGTCTGCGCCATAATTGACATCCCATGTGCCACCGATAGCGGCTTTTACTTCGTAGTCACCAACGGGGAGGGCTGTGGTTGCAAAGACATAAATGCCATCGGCATCGGGGTCTTGCATCCATGAGCGCAAACAATCTGGCGACCAATCTGCGGGGCAACCGAGTTCACTTTGGAAGCTACCGGGGGCCACCACAAGGGTGTTGTTGACGGTGTTAAAAAGCCAATGGGTGAAATGGTCATAATAGAAGGTGATGGTTGTCTCTTCTTCTAGCACGAGGGCGAAATTTGCCCCGCCTGCTTCTGCACCGACACCATAATTTTCTTCCCATGCACCGTTAATGGCGACTTTATACTCATAGTCACCTGCGGGGAGGGTGAATGTGCCTGCCCAAATATCTTGCTCTGGGATAAATGTGAGGGCGGTACATGCGCCGTCTGGTTGCCAATCGGCAGCGCATCCAGCAACACTTTGGATGGTGCCAGGGACAACGACCATTGTGGGTTGTTCGACACTAGCGGGGCGTGGGTCTGGATTAATCATACCCGCCGCGCCACCTGTTTCTGTGCCAGCGCCGAGTGTACCCGGTTGGGTTGAGCCATCGGTGTTGATGACCAACAGGTTATCGGCTGTATTGAACACAAACGCGACTGGGGCAAAATCTTCTTCTACAAAGAAGGCGATATTTGCGCCACCTGCCATACCATCTGCGCCATAGTTGACATCCCATGTGCCAAAGAGGGCAACTTTGCCTTCATAATCACCTGCGGGGAGTTTGTCGGTGACGAATACAAACACACCATCACCATCGGGGTCTTGTAGGCGGGATAGCAAACAATCGGGTGCCCAATCGCCTGCACAACCGACTGCGCTCTGGAATGTGCCAGGGGCAACAATGAGCGGGTGGGTGAGGCTGTTGGAGATAAACTTGGTGGCATTGTCATAAATAAATTCTACCATGCTATCTGTGCCGACTTCGATGGTAAAAAATTCGCCATTTTTGCCATAGGTCATCTCTGGATTATCGTTCAAAATGGCTTTATAAGTATATGTGCCTGTGGGAAGCTCAAAACTGCCACGCCACAACATGAATGTTTCGTCATAAACCAGTTGTGATGTTGCACAACCGACAGATGAGTCTTCACAACCGAGTACGGTTTGAATTGAGCCGAATACACCGACACTGGTGGGGGCTTCTTCTTGGGCGATGACAGTCAGGGATGTGAAGAGGAGTAACAATAAGGATATAACACTAATTTTGAGGATAGGACTAATTCGCCTCACAATAAAATCTCCTTTATGTGATTTTTTTGGGCTAATGCGCGTTGAACTGACTTTTGCGCTTCATCAGTGTAACCCAATGGTCTAGCCCTGTCTAAGCGATATATAGGTTATAATGCACAATTATTGACTTATTTCATAACTCATTCGAGGTAATATGGATAGTTTGCCATTTAACAAAGCAGGACGGTTCTATAAAGGAAACTTGCATACGCATTCCACTGTATCGGATGGGGCGCTCTCGCCAGAGGCAGTATGCGATGTGTATAAAAAATTGGGATATGACTTTTTATCGCTCACTGACCATTTTATGGAGCGTTTTGGTGGGTATCAGATAGCCGATACGCGCCCGTATCGGACAGATACATTCACCACACTCATCGGCGCAGAATTGCATACGGGTTATACAGAACTGGGCAATTTGTGGCATATTTTGGCGGTGGGGTTGCCGTTGGATTTTACGCCCTATCCAGAAGGCGAAACAGGCGCACAAGTGAGCGCACGGGCTTTGGCGAGTGGGGCGTATGTGGCGGCGGCGCATCCGTATTGGTATATTCTCAGCGAGGCAGATATTTTGGCTTTGGGGGATATTCACGCCATTGAGGTGTATAACGGCACATCGGCAGACCATAACGATAAGCCCGATGGCTGGTATATGTCCGATTTGATGTCTATGCGCGGGCATAAATATAGCACATGTGCGACTGATGATGCCCATTTTAATCCACATAAAGCCGATGTCGGTTTGGGGTGGGTGATGGTGAAAAGTGAGGAATTCTCGCCAGAGGCATTATTACATAGCCTGAAACGTGGCGATTATTATTCTAGCACGGGTCCCGAAATTTATGATGTGCAATTGACAGGAGAGAACAAATTGATTGTGAAATGTTCTCCTGCCAGCCGTATCTTTGTGACGGGTAGTGGGTGGACGGCGCGGAGTGCCTATGGCAATGGGATTCGTGAGGCAGAATTGAGCCTAAACGGGTTTGATAGCCCGTTTATACGGATTACAGTGCGTGATGCCAATGGCGGACGCGCATGGACAAGCCCAATTTGGTTTTAATGTGCAGGATTTACCTATAAGCGTTAAAATGGGCTTAACGCTTATAGGGTAAGAATTTTTAAGAATTGTGTTATGCTCAAAAATTAGTTTTTTTAGAAATAGGAGATGAACAATTGAAAAAGTTAAGTGTTTTGACCGTGATTTTAAGTTTGGTGATGGGGATGGTCTTTATCTCATCGGCACAAGAAGAAACGATAGAACTCGACTTTGTACATATTTTTAGCGATGACCTGCGTCCGGGTGTGTTGCAGGGGATTATTGATGAATTTCAGATGATGAACCCTAATGTGGTGATTAATGCGTACTCCACTAATGCCGATTCGGATTATGATGAGGTATTTAATAGTGCGATGGCAAATGCCGATTTGGGCAATGCGCCAAATATCGTTCAGGTGGAGGACGGACTTACACAACAAGCGATAGATTATGGCTATTTTATCCCCATTAGCGATATTGCCACCGATGAACAATTGGCAACATTGGATGATGTGTTTCCTTCGATGATGGAATATTTCTTAGATGGTGATACCGTGTGGGCGATGCCATGGAATATCTCGAATCCGGTACTTTATTATAATAAAGATATGTTCACGGCGGCGGGATTAGACCCAGAAAATCCACCACGCACTTTTGCCGAAATAGATGTGGCGTGTGATGCGATTATGTCTGCCATTCCAGAATTGCGGGCATGTGTGAATTGGGCGATGACCTCTTGGTATGTCGAACAATGGTTGGCGATGAGCAACGAGATTTTTGTCAATAACGATAATGGTCGTTCTGCACGCGCCACAGAAGCTCTATTCACCAGCCAAACCGTGCTGGATATTGTGACATGGTGGGATTCGCTTGATGGCAAAGGGTATTTTACCTATAGCGGACGCTTGAATGATATGAACGGCGAAGGTGCGACCTTCCTCACTGGATGCGCGGGTAAAGAGATGCGTGGCGGTTGTACTGCCATGACCATCAACAGCACGGCGGGGATTACCCTCATTCAAGGATATTCCAGAACACTCGGCTTTCAGTTGGGGATTGGGCGTTTGCCTGCACCAAGTGAATCCGCGACCAACGGTGTGACGATTGGTGGCGGGAGTGTGTTTGTGAGTGTTGACCAAACTGATGCCGAAATGCAAGCGGCGGTGGACTTTATCTTTTTCCTCACCAATGCCGAAAATGCCGCCAAATGGCATCAGGGGACGGGCTATTTGCCCATCCGCCAGAGTAGTTTCGATTTGAGCATTGATAGTGGGTTCTATAATGAAAATCCCTTCTTCCGCATTGCCATTGACCAATTGGCAGAGACGACTCCAAATCCTGCCAGCGCGGGCGCGGTGTTGGGTCCTAATACGGCAGTCAAACGTCAATTATTGACTTCTATCCAAGAACTCATCAATGGCGAATTTGATAGTCCAGAGACGATTTTAGAAAAATTGACCTCTGCTAATGAACGTGCCAACGCAGAGATGGCAGACTATAACCGTGACTTTGAATAACCAGTGAGAATAAATGATTTTGCGCGGGGCGATATGGGTGGGGGTATCGTTCCCGCGTTTTTTTAGGTGATAACAACAAAAGGGTGCGCTCTATGGAACTTGCGCGAAAATGGTTAGAACGTGGGTGGAAACCACTCATCAGTGCGGGGATTTTTGCTTTTATCGTGTGGTTTGTGGTTGGGCAGGCGGGTGGATTTGCCACATTGGGCGAATTTTTGGCGGCGGCGGTGAGGGTTATCCCCGATGCCATTAGCCTGATTGTCCAATACTATCAACAATTACCCACAGAACAACTTATCGGGTCGCTGGTTATCGGCGGGGGCGTGGGGGCGATTGCCACGATATTGGTGTATTGGGGAGCGTATGGTTGGGTGAAATTGCCACGTCCTGCCATGCGCGATATGTTCGGTGGGGTGGTGGTTGGGCTGATTGCCACGCAAATTGGGGTGTATGTGTTCGATGCGGTACTCATCGGCTTGGTGATGATGATAGGCTTGGCATTTATCACCCAAAAAGATGATAAGCGCCTCACCCGTATTGCCACATGGCGTAGTTTGATGTCCCCTGCATCATTCCGTGTGACGGCGATGGGTGGGGTGTTTGGGACGTTGGCGGGGATGATTGGGGCGCAATTGCTGAATTATCCATCACAACATTGTACGCTCGCCACCGAAGCCGATGTATTTATTCAACAAGCGGGTTTGCTGTTGACCATCATCGGCGCGGTGGTGGTGTTATTTCCGTTTTGGACGGTAACGATTCAACGGGGGAAGAAAATTGAGCAGGGTGGTGGGTATTTTAATGGGTGGGCGATGCCATTGGCATTTCTCATGCCAACGCTCATCAGCCTTGTGGTGTTCCTTTATTACCCTAGTGTGCAGATTGCTCTACAATCTATGACTCGGCAACGTGGTCGGCAAGAACCGCGCTTTGTGTGTCTGGAAAATTATACCGATTTACTGGCGGATACGGTGTATCGGAGCAGTTTTATCACCACCTTTTTTATTACGGCGGGGATTGTGCTGTTTAGCATGGCGTTGGGGCTGATGATTGCGTTGTTGGCATCGCAAAAAGTACGTGGGTCGAGTTTATATCGGACACTGCTGATTTGGCCCTATGCCGTTTCGCCTGTGGTGACGGCGGTGATATTCATCGCCATTTTTCGCAATGACCCCAATGGATTTGCCAATTTTTATTTGGGCGGATTGCTTGGTGGGGCACAAAATTGGATAGGCAATGCCAGTCTTGCGCCGATGGTGATTATATTGGCATCGGTGTGGAATGCGCTGGGATTTAATATTTTATTTTATGTGGCGGGGTTGCAAAATGTCCCCAAAGATTTGCTAGAGGCGGCGCAGATTGATGGTGCAAATGTCGTGCAACGGTTTATCCGCATTACCTTTCCGATGTTGTCGCCATTCACATTTTTCTTGCTCATCACCAATATCACGTTTGGGGTGTATGGGTTGTATGGCGTGGTCGAAACGCTCACACAGGGCGGTCCGTCTATTGGCGAAGGGGCGGGCGCGACCAATGTGCTGATTTATAAACTGTATAGTGATTTGCTCTCGACCAGCACGCAGATTGGCAATGTGGCGGCGCAATCGGTCATTTTATTTGTGCTGGTGGCGGTGATTACCATTGTGCAATTCCAATTTGTTGAGCGTCGTGTGACATATAGCGGGGATTAATTATGAATGAGCCTAAATCTGATATTCGCTCGACAATGACCAGTACACTGACGATGGTGGGACTCCCAAAAGACACCCCATCTAAGCAAAAAACACGCTGGATGACCCATATTTTGCTCATCATCTCGTGCTTTTTTGTGAGCATACCCGCGCTATTGGCGATTCGGCTGTCTACGCTGAATTTGCAGGAATCGTTTGAACTTGCGCCGATATTTTTTCCGTTTGGTGATGATTTATTGACCAATGTACGGGTGCTATTTGGCGCACCAGACCCCGATTTGCAAATAGGGAATGGGGCGGGTAGTGTCTCTGCGGAACAAGGCAGTAGTCACGATTTTGCGCGACTCATCGGTAACACGGTTGTGGTAGCGTTGGTGGTGGTGATTGGCAAGACGGGACTCTCACTATTTGCGGGATTTGCGTTTGTGTATTTCCGATTTCCGGGGAAAAATATCGTTTTTTTCTTCATCTTACTCACGCTGTTGATGCCCACCGAGATTATCCTCACGCCTTTGCGAACACTGATGGCAGACTTAAACTGGTCTGGGGAATATCCCAAATTGGCGTTGACCATGCCGTTTTTGGCGAGTGCGTTTGGGACATTTTTATTTCGGCAACATTTTAGCAATATCCCCAGAGAGATGGCAGAAGCGGCACAGATTGACGGGGCATCACCAATTCGGTTTTTTGTGAGCATCCTTATTCCCATGTCGTGGAATGTGATTGTGGCGATGGCGATGATTCAATTTATTTATATGTGGAATCAGTATGTGTGGCCCCAAGTGATTTTTCAGAATGTGAATTCACCAGAACAACTGATTCAGGTGGGTGTGAGGCGGGCGGCGCTCTCTGGGCAGAATAGCGATTTTGGCTTGTTGATGACGGCGGGTATTATCGCCTCGTTGCCACCATTATTTTTGTTTGTGGTGTTGCAAAAACAATTCATGAGTGGGTTTGCGGTGACGCGGGATAAATAGGGTTATGAGTTGCATTGTGCTGATATTTGTATTAGTATAAAAACATTGAAAAGTCTTTTTGAGGGCAGGAGTGCTATGAAAATTAAATATTTAGTCGTGATGGTGAGTATATTTTTGGCGCTGATTCAATACCGTCCGATTTATGCCAGTGGGGTGGTGACGACTTGCGATGAAGCCGCGCTAGAGACGGCGTTGGCAGGCGGTGGGGTGGTGGATTTTGCTATTGGTGATTGGTGTGAGATTATTTTTACATCGGAAAAAGTGATTAGCACCGATACGATTATTCAAAATACATCCAATGATATTGTGACATTTGGTGGTGATTACTATACCCCCACTGATACACGCTTATTCACCGTGAATAGTGGTATTTCGTTAACTCTGGATAATCTGATTTTGCAAAATGGCAAGGCGTTGTTTGGTGGGGCGGTATATGTTAATGAAGGTAATTTAATTGTTAGAGATAGTTTGTTTTTTTCTAATACAGCTACTGAGACAGACCCCAGTAATCCGGGTGGTGGGGCGATTTATGGGTTTCGGTCTACGATAACCATTGATAGTACACGGTTTGATGATAATTCTTCACAAACAAAAGGTGGTGCAATCGAAAATCTTGGGGGCGATTTGAGTGTTACTAACGCGGTGTTTTTTAGTAATTCTTCAAGGGATGGAGGTAGCGCAACGGCTGGTGGTGCTATTTATTCTATTGGCAGAACGGGTATTGGTGATGGTTCGCTGATAGTGAGTGATAGCACATTTATTAATAATGACGCTGACCATGCGGGTGCTGTCCACGCTTTTGACCATGCTAATGGCGCTAAAACGATTATCAACAACCGATTCATTGATAACTACGCCGATACTGGCGGGGCATTATTGGTGGGTAGCGCGAGTTCGGTTGATTTTATCATTTCTGGCAACACTTTTATGGGGAATCAAGCTACAGACGGTGGTGGGGCAATCTTGCTTCAGTCTGGTGTAGAAGGTTTTGTAGACAATAATACGTTTTACAACAATAATGCCACCAATGCAGGTGGGGCTTTGTATGTGTCTTTGGCGGCGGAAGTTATGGCAAGACACAATACATTTGTCGGAAATACAGCTTTAGAGGGTGGGTCTTTATATATCTCTGATGAATTTGTTGATGCTCGCGCCAATATTTTTCAGGATGGTGATTGTGTTGTGAATGTGGGTGGTACACTGATTGATAGTGGGAATAATATTGCCCATAACGCAACGGGTTGTGTGGGGGCGAATATTGACCCACAACTGAACCCGATATTCAGCGATGCGTTTGTGCCATCTGCTACTAGCCCCGCGCTTAATGCGTATGCATCACCGTGTTTGGTGAGCGATGACCAATTTGGCACAAGCCGTCCACAAGGGGGGATGTGTGATATTGGCGCAATTGAAGGGTCTGCCAGCCCCAATACGACTGTGACGGCGTGTACTGAAACGGCGCTGAATTTGGCATTGGCGGGCGCGGGTGTGGTGAATTTTAACATCGGTGCAGATTGCACGATTCCATTCACCTTTCAAAAAATCATTGGCACGACCACGACTATTCAAAATACATCGGCATTTGATGTGATATTTGACGGTGGCGATGCGGTGGGACTCTTGACTATCAATAATGGGGCGACACTAACACTTGATAATCTGCAATTGCAAAATGCCATTTCGCTACAGGGTGGCGCGATATTTAATGATGCCAGCACACTGATTGTGATAGATAGCCTATTTGACGATAACCAATCATATATCGGATTTAGAAATAATAATACACGCGGAGGTGCTATTTATAGTAGTGCGGGCGCTGTTACTATCACGAATAGCGTATTTACGAATAATTTGAGTGATTTGGGCGGTTCTGTGGCGGTGCTTGGTGGAGATCTGAGCATTACGGGTAGCATATTCACCGGTAATAATGCGACTGCGGGGAGTGCTATTTATGCACAAGATGGCAATTTGACCATTCATCAGAGTGAATTTTCTGATAATGGGAACGATTTATTACCGCTTGGGACTGTATATTATCAGAGTAGTGGTGAAGTTACTGTCACCGAGAGCAAATTTTTGAATAACACGGTTATAGAG
>Ga0163154_10000661_pt1 | contig 53340 bp, 54 predicted proteins | sample OliLakLV19MP9P1_FD_148649 | JGI IMG/M metagenome (GOLD analysis project Ga0163154, IMG submission 148649) | Freshwater microbial mat bacterial communities from Lake Vanda, McMurdo Dry Valleys, Antarctica - Oligotrophic Lake LV.19.MP9.P1 | ecosystem: Environmental > Aquatic > Freshwater > Lake >...
TTTGTTGTAAGGATGCCGTTTGTCCAGGAAACACAATACGGTTGTCCGACGACGCTTGTTCCTGCAACAATACTGGCTCACTAATTTTGGTAGGCCAGACTTGCCCCGTGCCTACAGGTTGCAGTTCGTTTCTGTCAAAAAATAGGTGTTTAGATAATAAAAAGTATATCTATTGTGGTTGGAATCCAATCACTAATAAATGTCAACCAGGCGTTCAATAAAGAAATCTTCATTGGGGTAGTTATAGATTGATAGAAAAGACTACTGACAGTTCTCTCCTAAATAAAAACTGACTTTATTTTCCTCAACGTCTCTTTTCTGATCATGGTAAAATGAACGCCATGGCTGATTCGATTTCACCTCAAGCAAAAATTTGTTTTACTGCCGCCGGTGCTCTAGTTCATCAGGGAAAAATTTTGTTGATCAAACATAAGAAATTAGGAATTTGGCTCAACCCCGGTGGTCATATTGATCCGGGTGAATTACCCCATCACGCAGCTGAGCGTGAGTATTGGGAAGAAACCGGTCTCAAAGTCAAAGCCAAACCATTTGGGCTACTGTATTCAGGAGACGGAGTCGAAGGTGTGCCGAGTCCTTTTGTCTCAGATCTTCACTGGGTGAGTCGAGAAAACTACGAAGCTCGTGTTAGCAACGACCCAAGCATAGCGGCCAATCGACGATATACTGGTCGAGACTGCGAACAACACCTGAACTTTAGTTACTTTGTCGAGCCAATTGCTGGGCTTGAATTTACACAAAATGTCGAAGAAACTGACGGTATTGCTTGGTTTAGCAGAGATGAAATTGATGCGCTCGAAACACCAGCGATTATTAAACTACAAATTAAAGAAGTGTTACGTTTGGGGAAAGTATGAGTTCAAGTCTGACTATTTCTAATCTTCAAGTTTCAGTCGCTGAAAAACCGATTTTGCGGGGGGTTGATATCGTGGTCAAACCAGGAGAGATCCACGCAGTCATGGGCCCCAATGGTTCTGGTAAGTCAACTTTGGCTTACACTTTGGCGGGACATCCGGGATATCAAGTAAATGCTGGGACAGTCAAAATCGACAAAGAAGATGTGTTAGCCTTATCGCCCGATGAACGAGCTCAACTCGGTTTGTTTTTAGCTTTTCAATATCCAATTGAAATTCCCGGAGTTCGAGTCCAGAATTTTTTGCGGTTAGCGTACCAAGCTCGATTTGCTGATCAAGTTGAGAAAAAGTTTCCTTCAGTTTTAGCTTTTCGTCAGCATCTAGAAACATTAGCTGAAGAGTTAAAAGTCAAAAAAGAGTTACTCAAACGCGGTTTGAACGAAGGTTTTAGTGGCGGTGAGAAAAAACGCCTAGAAATTTTGCAGATGGCAGTCTTAGAACCTAAGTTCGCAATTCTAGATGAGACCGACTCAGGATTAGATGTCGATGCCATCAAAGCTGTGGCTGAAGGTGTTAAAAAAATCGTCAAAAAATATAAAACTGGAGTGATCGTTATCACGCATTACCAACGAATTCTCAAGTATTTAGAACCAGATTTTGTCCACGTTTTAGTCGACGGTAAGATTGTTAAGAGTGGAACCGGAGCCTTAGCTGGCGAACTGGAACTCAGTGGCTATCAGAAAATGAGTGCCACACCCTAAGTAGTTTTTCATCATATTCTTTATGGCTCGCTTTGCTCAAAAACACACTGACTCATTTGACCCTCAAACGACTGAGGTCTATGAACACGGCTATTCTTACTCGACTGATAGCTACTCTCACATTCTCAAACCAGGTTTGACTGCCGGCGTGATCGAGGAAATTTCGCACATTAAAGAAGAGCCTGAGTGGATGTTGAAGTTGCGGAAGATTGGGTATGAGCAGTTTTTGGCCAAGTCGATGCCAACTTGGGGAGCTGACTTGAGCGGGATCGAGTTTGAAAAAATTCGTTACTATCTCCGACCAACTGATAACCAAGTCGAGTCGTGGGCCGATGTGCCGGCAGACGTCAAAGCTACTTTTGATAAGTTGGGAATTCCCGAGGCTGAACGAAGTGTATTGGCCGGGGTCAAAGCCCAATACGACTCAGAAGTTGTGTATGGATCGCTCCAAAAAGTCTGGTCGCAAGATGGAGTCATTTTTTTGTCGATGGATGAAGGTTTGAAACAATATCCGGAGTTGGTAAAAGAGTACTTTGGAAAATTAATTCCAAGTGGTGATAATAAATTCTCTGCCCTCAACACCGCTGTCTGGTCGGGCGGTTCTTTTGTCTATGTCCCACCGGGGGTGAACGTCAAGATGCCGCTCCAGACCTACTTTCGAATTAACGCTGAGAATGCTGGCCAGTTTGAACGGACTTTGATTATTGTTGATGAAGGAGCGACTGTTCACTATGTTGAAGGTTGTACGGCGCCCAAGTTTACGAGTAGCTCACTTCACTCAGCGGTAGTCGAAATTTATGTTAAAAAAGGCGCTCGCTGCCAATACACGACCATTCAAAATTGGTATAAAAATGTCTACAATTTGGTCACCAAACGGGCTCGAGTTGAAGAAGAAGGCGAGATGATTTGGACTGATTTCAACATGGGCTCAAAAGTGACAATGAAGTATCCTGGTTTTATTTTAGCTGGGAAAGGTGCTAAAGGTGAGACGTTGTCGATGGCGTTGGCTGGCGCTGGGCAGCACCAAGACACAGGTTCAAAAGCTTTTCACTTAGCGCCGCACACCAGTTCGACGATTATTTCCAAATCGATTAGTAAAGATGGCGGGCGAACCAGTTATCGCGGAATGGTCAACGTGGGGCCATTTGCTCACCACAGTCAAAACACAGTGATTTGTGACGCTTTGTTACTGGATGATCGGTCGCGGTCGGATACCTATCCAGTTGATCGAATTTTCAACTCCCAGGTGGCAATTCAACACGAAGCAACGGTTTCAAAAATTGGTGATGATCAACTTTTTTACTTAATGAGTCGAGGAATCACCGAAGAAAATGCCCGAAAATTGATTGTGAATGGGTTTATTGATGATTTAGTCCGAAAGTTGCCACTTGAGTATGCGGTCGAGATGAACCGCTTGATTGAGTATGAAATGGAAGGAAGTATTGGTTAATTACTGGAATCGAGTGGAGTGGAGTGGGTCAAGATCAAGTTGAGCTCGTTGATCAGAGGTTCAAAATCTGACCACGTACATGGTGTACATACTGTACAGTGTGTACATATATAAAAATATGAACTATCAAGTTGCCACCAACGAAGTGAAAGAGATTCAGCTCAAAAAGCCGGGTGAGTACCTAGTGGAGCTACTGGGGCCTGGAGCCGAAGTCAAGATTTTTGGAGCGTTTGAAGCGGAAAAAAAAGAGCAAGTCGCAGTGACAGTGATTATTCACCACCGGGCGCCGCATACCCGCGCTACTACGACGCTTCGCGGTGTGGGTCGGGATGAAGCTGGGATCAAGTTCGTTGGTCGAATTATTATTGATGAACACTGCGGTGACTCGAACTCTTTTTTGACTGAACGGATTTTACTGCTCTCTGATCAAGCCAAAGCTGAAGCAGTGCCCGATTTAGAAATCAAAACTGATGATGTGAAGTGCTCTCATGCTGCTAGTATTAGTCGAATTCCAGAAGAACATATTTTTTACCTAATGAGTCGGGGCTTGTCCCAACGAGTAGCCGAAGAGCTGATTATCGAGGGTTTTTTAACAGAGCAGATCGGATAATTCTTTTCAAAAATTAGACCGTTGACAGGTATCTCGTTTTTTTTTGTAATATGGATTCATATAATCAGTAACTCGCCAACATACCAAAATTTCAAAGTTAATCGAAAAAAGAAATTACCGTTATAAAGCTTGGGGAAGGTGTTGCCAGACTGCTATTCTTTTTCTTGATACAATACCTTCATGTTTGATCCCCAAAAGTATCGAGCCGATTTTCCAATTCTAAGTCGCCAGGTTCATGGAAAACCATTAGTGTATCTAGATAATGCGGCTACCTCGCAAAAGCCGCGGTCAGTCATTCAAGCTATCAGTAACTACTACGAAAATCACAACGCCAACGTTCATCGCGGCGTGCATCAGCTAGGTGATGAGAGCACCACCCTTTTCCATACGTCGCGTCAGATAATTGCTGATTTTTTTGGAGCCAAGGTCGATGAATTAGTTGTGGTTCGAAACACAACCGAAGCCGCTAACCAAATTGCTCAGACTTGGGGAAGTAAAAATATCACTGATCAAGACACTATTTTACTCACCGAGTTGGAGCACCACAGTAACTTAGTTCCCTGGCAAGAGCTGGCTCGCCGCCAAGGAGCTCAACTTGTCTACCTCAAAGTCACTAGTGAAGGTCTTCTCGATTTGGTTGACTTTAAACAGCAGTGCCAACACTTAAAATCAATTAAATTATTGGCTTTCAGTCACGTTTCAAATGCGTTGGGGACGCTCAATCCGGTGGTTGACCTAGTGATGGAGCTTAAAAAATACCACCCTGCGGCTCGAGTTTTCGTTGATGGTGCTCAGGCTGCTCCACACTTATCGATCAACTTCAGCCAGTTGGATATCGATTTTTATGCAGTTTCGGCTCATAAAATGGTGGGGCCGATGGGAATCGGTGGTCTTTTGGTTAAAAAAGAAGTACTAGAAGCGTTGTCACCCTGGTTAGTAGGTGGGGGCATGATTGATCAAGTAACTTTACAAACTACGACCTTTGCTGATGACTTGCAAGAGCGATTTACCGCTGGGACACCAGATGTAGCTAGTTTAGTTGGGTGGGCTGCTGCTTGTCAGTACCTATCGAGTATTGGAATGAATGTACTTTTTAAGTATGACCAATTGTTGGTGGCACAAACCCTTGAGCGTTTGACTAAAATCGCAGAGTTAGAAGTTGTGGGTCCGCTGGAGAGTCACCACCGGGTAGGTTCCGTCTCTTTCATCTATCGAGGAGTCCACGCGCATGATGTTGGTCAAGTCCTTGATTCAGAGGGCGTGGCTGTCCGGAGCGGTCATCACTGCACTATGCCATTGCACGCTAAATTTGACTGGCAGGCGACGGTCAGAGCCAGTTTTCAACTTTACACGACCTTTGATGAGTTAGAAGCTCTTGTTTTTGGATTGCAAAAAGTTAAAAAAGTTTTTGGACTATGAACGACATGTACCACGAACAAATTATTGAAGAGGCTCGTCAGCCGCAGTTTTACGGTCGATTAGTTGCCGTCGAAATGACTTTAGAAGGTAAGAATGCCAGTTGTGGCGATGAGGTCACTATTTTCCTTAAATTTGCCCGTAAAGATGATCCAACTTCACCGATTGCCGTTTTGAGTTGGGAAGGACAAGGTTGTGTTATTAGTCGAGCGGCAATGAGCGTTTTAGCTGGCAAAATTATTGAGCAAAAAATGACTTTAACAGAAATAAAAAACCTGAGTGAGACTGATCTGGAAGAGTTGTTGGGTTTGCCTCAAATTAGTATTGGTCGGATTAAGTGTTTAGTCTTGGGTCTCAGGACCTTACAATCTGGAGTATGACAATTTTCGTCGGTTCTACTAATCCAGTTAAAATTAATGCGGCTCATCAGGCGGCAATTGATCACTGGCCCAATTTAACTGTTCAAGGCTTCGTTACTCAGAGTGGAGTTAAGGATCAGCCTCTTAGTGACGAAGAGACTCGTCAGGGAGCACTTAATCGAGCTCAATCAGCTTTAAATCAAGGTTTAACTACTTTACTCACTCCGGTGGTTCCCATTCTAGGAATTGGACTCGAAGGTGGAGTCTTGACTGATGATCAGGGCCAGATGTGGTCGACAGTCTGGGCAGCAGTAATTGACACCCAAGGACACGTTTTTGAGGCTAATGGAGCGCGGGTCAAAGTAGCGAAAGTAATCGCAACTGCTATTAGTCAGGGTCAAGAAATGGGACCGATTATGCAAAAATTGACTGGTTTGAGTGATGTTAGAAAAAAACAAGGAATGTTTGGGATTATTACTAATAATTTTGTCAATCGAACAGAAGAATACTCTGCTTTGGCAAAGATAGCTTTGGGTTTATGGTATGGCCAGGGTTGGGAGCAAAAACTCTCAACTTGAGAAGACCCTCTAGCTGACAATCTTGACCTGATCGCGTATCATCAACACACTCGATGCCACCACAAAAATGTAGAGCCAAACTAGCCGATAAGATCCAACTCAACCCAAAGTTTGTTCAGTATTTTTTTGAGTGGGTAGAACCAGTCTCAGTTATTTTTCACGCCGGCCAATATATTTCAATGCAAGTTTCTGACCGCGGCGAACGTCGACCGTACTCGATTTGCAGTGCTCCAGAGAACACACATGGTTTTGAGTTGCTAGTCGATATTTCACCTCAAGGTGTAGGGAGTCGTTACTTGGAAAGTCTGGCTTTTGGTCAAGAAGTCTCGGTTCTCGGACCACTGGGCGTCTTCACCATTTATGACGGTTCGGAAGAAGCTGGGCTTACTTTTGTCGCCACCGGTGCTGGGATTGCTCCTTTTAGAAGTATGATTCTAGATCAGCTCCAGACCAAAGATGGCTCGCGTGAAATTTCACTTTATTGGGGTTTGCGAGAGGCAGAACACTTATTTTGGGAGGCCGATTTTGCCGAACTAGCTGATAGTTTTCCTAATTTTCACTTTCATCCCACTTTATCTCGAGCTCCAATTGAGTGGCCACTTTGTAAAGGTCGAGTGACTGATTGTTTGACAGTTCACAGCTTACTCCCTGCTGCGGGATACTACTTGTGTGGCAACCAAGAAATGGTTAAAGAAGTCGCCGAGTTATTACAAACCAAAGGGGTGGTTTCTAACCGAATTCACCACGAAAATTTTTACTAATACTATCTATGCCAGATCAAATCACTTCCACACCGGTTGTCCAAACCAAAATTATTGGTCGCTATAAAGTCGAAGTTATCCGAGATAAATGTATCGGCGCTGCTAGTTGTGTCGCGATTGCCCCTAAAATTTTTGAAATGGATGAAGAGAATATTGCGATTGTCTTGTCTCAAGATGGTGAAGAGGATGATATTAAGTTATTGGCAGCTCAAAGTTGTCCCACAGCGGCCGTGATTGTGACTGATACCGAGACCGGCAAGCAAGTTTGGCCTCCAGAGTTTTAAAAGAAGTAGTAAAAAACAATTTAGAAGCGGCAAAAAGAAGTTTGGTAGTATAAACTTGAGGTTACATTTATGAAAAATTTACCTTTACTCATCGTTACTTTAATTGGGACCATTGCTTTGATAGTGGGGGTGGCGGTGGTTTTTTCCCAAAAAGCTACTCAATCTCAAACCGTTGATCAAGCAGTTTTAGCGGGAGACCAATCAAATAAAACTGGTCCGGCTGACGCGAAAGTGACCATCGTTGAGTTTAGTGATTTTCAATGTCCTGCTTGTGCAGCTATCTATCCATTGATCAAGCAAGTTAAGGCTCAGTACCCGAGTGATGTAGCAATTATCTACCGTCATTTCCCCCTGAGTTCCATTCATCCGTATGCTCAAATTTCTGCCCAAGCGGCCGAAGTCGCAGCTGAAGCTGGAAAGTTTTGGGAGATGCATGATCGGCTGTTTGAAGAACAAGCTGTCTGGTCTACTTTGAAGTCAGAAGATGAAGTTATCGCTAAGCTAGCTGAGTATGCTCAAGAGCTCGGCATTGACAAAAAGAGCTTTATGGAGAGAATAGTATCAGATAAAGTCAAGACAGCTGTAGCCGAAGACGCGACTGCTGCCACCCGGATTGGCGTTAATGCCACCCCAACTTTATATATTAACGGTCAAAAAGTAACTGCCCCCCAACAACTTAACCAACTTGTTGCTGATTTACTCAAGACGGAGTAACTGCCTTTGGAGGGGCATGTGATGAAAAAAGTATTACCATTTATATTTCCGCTGGCAGCTTTGATTATTGTGATTTTCTTGGCTTTTCGTTGGTACTCAATGAGAGGCATTTCAGGCCAAATTGGACCAGTTAATGAAGGCGTCTCGATTGAGAACTTAACTCAAGAACAACGAGAGCGAGTAATGCGCGGCACCAAAGATAGTAAAACCGTAGTCATGGAGCCAGCTAATGATCAAAGTCTCGAGTCAGGTGATATTCGCTACGATATTCAAAATGGCCAAGTTTTGTTTAGCGTTGACGCTGATCTTTCACCTTTGACTGAAGGTTACTACCAAGTCTGGTTGAAGTCTGGTGATCAAATGACTCCTGCTTTCCAACTAGAGCTGAGCAAAGGTGGTTATACCGGGAGTGCGGCAGTCAAAACCGAGGCTTTGCCAGTCGAAGTTGTGGTTAGCAAAGAACTGAAATCAGATCAAACCATCGAGGAAGTGGTTTTGCGCGCAGTTATCGCTCAATAGTCTGACTTCTAGAGGAAGAATTTTAGGTCTTGATGTCTTCCTCGAGTGTGATAGTCTAATACATAGTTTTTGAAGACTACACATTAGCAGGCATAGTATTAGTAGTCTTATCAAAATATAAAAGGAGTTTTTATGGTAAAAGCTTTTAGCTTCACCAACAAAAAGGGACAGACCTACTTACTTCACACTCGTGAAGTGACTTTGAAAAATGGTCGCGTCCAACGCATCTACTTCTTCGCTCGTGAACAACGCGAAGGCGCTTTGGAAGCTGTTCCAGCTGGTTACACAGTTGTGGAAACCCAACGCACTGGGATGCCAGTTTTAAAGAAAGCTGTCTAAGCTTTTCTTGGTTTGAAATAAAAGCCCTTCGCCATTGGCGAGGGGCTTTTTGGATCTGGTCTGATACAATGCAACTTCATGTCTGACACACCAATTTTGGCCTCACTTCCATCAATTTTGTCACCGTTTACTCAAGAAGAAGTCTATGCTTGTTTACGCCAGGTAATTGATCCTGAACTCAATATCGATGTAGTTAGTTTGGGTCTGGTCTATGAAGTAGTGATCAAAGAACTCCAAACTGAAGCTGGTCCGGCCCCTTTTCTTCATATCTTGTTGACTTTGACCACTCCAGGTTGTCCGCTGGCAGCGGTTTTTGATACAATGATCAAAGAGGCCTTGATAGGATTACCAGGCTTAGATACGAAAAAAAATGTGATGGTTGAGTTAACTTTTGATCCGCCTTGGATGCCAGATATGATGACCGAAGAGGCTCGAGCGGAGTTAGGATTTGATTAATATGTCTACTATTTACCTCGGAGCTGATCATGGTGGCTTTGTCCTTAAAGCTGAGTTGCGTCAGTGGTTGGAGGCTGAAGGCCAGACAGTGGTCGATGTGGGAGCCTTAACCCTTGATCCAGCTGATGACTATCCCGACTTTGCTTTTCAAGTAGCTGAACAAGTTGCGGCCGACCCCAGTGGTCAAGCCAAAGGGGTGATCTTGTGTCGGACTAGTGCTGGAGTAGTGATTAGCGCCAACAAGGTTGTTGGAATTAAGGCAGCCAGTACGAGCACTCCAGAATTAGCGGCAGCGGCTCGGGCTCATAATGATGTTAATGTTATAGGTTTAGGGGCTGATACCTTGAACTTTGACCAAGCAAGAGCAATTGTAAAAACTTTTTTAGAAACTGAGTTCAGTCAAGACGAACGTCACGTTCGACGTTTAATCAAAATCAAAAAGTACGAAAAAAAATAACTATGCAACTTTATCCGGCAATTTTAACTGGCAATGTAGATGTTCTGAGAGAACAGCTTGAAGTACTTACTAATCAAGAAAATGTACCGGCGGTGCATATTGACGTGATTGATGGCATTTTTGCTGATAATCTGACCATCACCCCGATTGATTTGAGTGAAGTTGAGTTAGAAGAACTCCAAGTTGATTTGCATTTGATGGTTAGTGAGCCTTTGGATTTTGTGTTTGAAACACTTACTTCAATTGATAAAAGTAACGTCAGAGCGATCATTGGTCAGATCGAGCAAATGAGTTGGCAAGGTGAGTTTTTAACTGAAGTCACTAAGCATGGTTGGAAAGCTGGGTTAGCTCTTGATATTTTTACGCCGTTGGAAGAAATAGAAGCAGCTAGCTGGAGTCAAATTGATGTTATTCAGTTGATGGCGATCGAAGCTGGTCAGATGGGACAGACATTCAATCCGCTAGTTTTTGAAAAACTAGCTGAACTCAAAGAGAAGCTAAAAAATAACCATAAGGCAGTCGAAATCATCGTTGACGGTGGGGTAAAGGGAGCATTATTTCCTCGTTTAGCCCAAGCTGGAGTTCAGAGTGTAGCCATGGCTAGTGAAATCTGGACCGCAAGTGATCCAGCCGACAAACTCAGCGAATTGCTTAATGTGGCTGAAACAGTGTAAACTGTTCAAGCATGAAAACTCAAATCACCGTTCCTCGAGGGCAAGAATTTTGTACGATCAAAAATGTGGCTTTATTTGGCAGTGCTGATGTTGATCAAAACCACCCACTCTACAGTGAGGCTTTTAAAGTCGCTCGCTACTTGGCTTACCACGATAAAGTGGTGATTAATGGCGGTGGACCTGGGGTTATGGATGCTGCCACTAAGGGGGCTCAATCAGTGGGTGGGCAGACTTTGGCCGTCACGTTTTATCCAGCTGATATGCCGGAGTTTGAGGGTCGTTTTTTTGAGAACAAAGTCGATAAAGAAATCAAAACTGCTAACTATATTGAACGAATGTTCGGTTTGATGAATGAGGCTGATGCGTTTATTTGTTTTCAAGGCGGGACAGGCACACTTTCTGAGTGGTCAACAGCTTGGTTGTTGGGGCATCTTTATTTTGGTCATCATAAACCGATGATTTTATATGGCGAATTCTGGTATGAAGTCATGCGGGTAATCCATGACCATTTCTTTATTGGTGAAAAAGAACGTTTGATTTACAAAATAGTTAAAGATGAAAAAGAAATGATTGAAGCTTTAGATTTTTTTGAAAAAGAACTCAACCAACGTTGTGGCTTGCCACACAGACCAACCGAAGATAAAAGTGCAGACAAAACGCTGGAAAGTACCGCGATCGAACTCACCCGACCGCCAACCGTGACTTAACTTGCAAGGCTTCTACAGATAGGTTACGCTTATAACTGCATGCCCGAAATTATTTGTATTGGTTCAGCCTTAGTTGATATTTTTATTCATTCACATCACTTTACGCGCCAAGCTCATGGAGAAGATGTAAAACTCTGCCATATTTATGGTGATAAAGTCGAAGTGGAGCAGTTTCAGATTGCCACTGGTGGTGGAGCAAGCAATACGGCTGTTGCCTTCCGAAGGTTGGGTTTTGAGACAGGGATTGTAGCTGAGTTGGGTCAAGATAACTTAGCCAAGTTAGTTGAAGATGAGTTGGTAGCTGAAGGCGTTGAAACAACATTTCTGATCCACGAACGAAAAGAACAAACTGGTGGGTCCGTGATTTTGGTGGGGACTGATGGTGGGCGGACCGCAATGGTGCATCGGGGGGCGGCTGCTGAGTTAGACGTCGCTGATTTACCTCAAGCAGAATTGGTTAAAGCGCATTGGCTACATTTAAGTAGTATCGGCGGTCGGTTACCGGTTCTCGAGGCACTGTTTCAACTGTGTCGAGAACAAAAAGTAGGTCTCTCTTGGAATCCAGGTAAAGCGGAGTTGCATTTTTTAGCGACTGGTCAACTGTCGGCAACTGCTGTTTCAGCTCAGTTGCTTTTTATGAATCAAGAAGAGTGGGACTCAATTGAACCTGTTCAAGCGGCGCTGAAAGCTCGTTGTCACCAGATCATAATTACTAATGGTGCTCAAGGTGGTCGAGTATTCATTTTTAATGCTGAATCATTTGACTACACTTCACCTACCCTAACTTCAGTTGATGACACTGGAGCTGGCGATTCTTTTGTGGCGGGATATGTGGCCGCAATTTTACTGGGCGCCGATCAAAATCGAGCTGCTCGTTGGGGAGTTGCCAATGCGGTCGCTAACATTCAACAAATTGGGGCCAAAACTGGCTTGTTATCCCGAGCCGAAATTGAGACAATAGCTTAGCGAGAGAACTGCCCCTATGTCTGACTACCAACAAATTTTAACTGAAGAAATCCAAGCTCTTAAAACTAAAGTTGGTCAAGTGACGATTCCTCCGGAGTTAAAACTCAAAGTTGATAAAGAAATTGTGGCGCTTGAACGATCAGTTGCTTTGGGTAGCTATGATGAAAAATACGATAAAGTTTCGCGTTATATTGAGTGGGTTTTGAAGATCCCTTGGGAAAAAGAATCAATTGATAGTTTAGATATTGAAAAAACTCGCCAGATTTTTGACTCTCACCACTTTGGGATGCAAGAAGTCAAAGATCGCTTTTTGGAGTATGTTTCAATTTTAAAGTTAAAAACTCAAAATCAAGATCCATCAGAGTTTCGAGCGCCAATTCTGCTCTTAGTTGGTTTGGTTGGTACTGGAAAAACTACTTTTGCTTACTCATTAGCTGAAGCTTTGAATCGAGAAATAGTTCGAATTCCCTTTGGCGGAATGGGTTCAGCCCGTGAGTTGCGAGGTAGTTCGCGCCTGAATCTTGAGTCAGAGCCCGGCCGAATTATTAAGGGTTTAGCTGAAGCTAAAACTAGAAATCCGGTGATTCTTTTGGATGAAATTGATCGTGTTTCCGAAGAAGCTCGGATGGATATTATGGGTGTCTTAGTCGAGTTGCTAGACCCAGCCCAAAACCATGCCTTTCTAGATAATTACTTGGATTACCCAGTTGATCTCTCTCACACTATTTTCTTAGCCACGGCCAACAATACTTCTAATATTGCGACTGCAGTTTTGGACCGGATGGAAAAAATTAGCATGCCTTCCTATACTGATCAAGATAAAATCATGATTGCTAAAACATTCATTTTGCCTCGGTTGCTCAAAGACGCCGGTTTATTGCCGACTCAACTTCAGATTGCACCTGAGCTGTGGCCAAAAATGACTCGGCCTTTGGGATACGATGCTGGCATCCGGACTTTGGAACGGACACTCCAAGGTGTAGTTCGAAAAGCTGCCCGGATTATTGTTGAACGTGGATATCCAGAAGTAGTGGTGACGCCGGAGAACTCACGTATCTTTTTACCTCAGTTCTAAACTCCCCAGCCAGACTAGATTCATGATAGGATAGGCCTATGTCGAAAGCCGGGACATTGTCGCAGGTCTATCAAAAGTTAAAACTAGCTGCACCCACTCTTCCACTAGCTACCTCTGCCACTGATATCGTACCGGGTGAAGGATTGCAGACTGCCGAGATTATGTTTATCGGAGAAGCACCAGGACTTACTGAATCAGTTGAACATCGTCCCTTTGTAGGAAAATCAGGTCAACTATTCAGAAAAACCCTCAGAGAGAGTGGTCTAACCGAGGCCGAGGTCTATATTACTAACATTGTCAAAGTTAGACCGCCTGATAACCGCGACCCATCGCGTTTGGAAATTGAAGCTTATCGACCTTATTTGAATCAAGAAATTGAGATTATTCAACCACTTATAATTGCCACTTTGGGTCGTTTTAGTATGGGTAAATTTCTACCTGATGCTAAAGTGTCTCAAGTTCACGGTCGGTTGCACAAAATTATTTGGCAAGACCGGCCGCTTTATATTTTACCGTTGTATCATCCTGCGGCCGCTTTGCGCGCAACACGAGTCAAAACTGCTTTCATTGCTGATATCATGAAGTTGTCTAAAGAAGTCACTAATTTGAAACAAAGTATCACCGAGAAACTGTTATGATTTTTTTACTCTTGATTCCAATTTTAATGGCGATTAGTGCTACTAGTTTATACAAACACAATGGCAAGCGTGAATTTTTAAAGTTTGATTTGGTTCAGTTTATCTATGCTTTTCTGATTGCTCCAGTCCTATTTGTGTGGATGAAAAGTTTTTTGTTTTACTTGCTCAAAAGTGAGCTTGATTTTGGATTAAGCATTAATCAGTTATTTGTCTTTGACTCACTTTTTAGTTTATCGTTTATGTACATCTATGCTTTTATCGTCATCCACAGTTTGACTAAAAGCTTCAAGATGAAGATCTTGAAAGATCCGTTGTACGATTTATTTTACCATTCTGAGTATTTCCACTTGTGGTTGACGCACATTATTATGTTTGGTGGTGGGATTGCACTTTTGACTTTTTTATCACTTACGAATGTTTTTTTACCAATTGGTTTGGAAGGCAGTAAAACAGCTCTTTTTTCACTGGTAGGAATTGGAATTATTGGAGGCATTACCTTGTTTGTTGGTGCTTGGTTATCCAACCCACTCCAGGGAAATTTCATGCGATTGATGAAGCTACTTTTTGGTTTATCATTCTTACTTCATGTTGGTTTTTATTTTATCTACGATCCAGGCTTTAATTTAAGTCACGCTTTTTTTTGGATGACTTTTATGTTGTTTGCGACAACGGTTATTTGCTCACTTTTGCTTCAACGTTCAGAAAAAGCCACTGGTTTTATGAATAAACTTAAAGACTATAAATGGGGATTTAATATTGACGTCTTGTCAAAAAAGTAAAGGAAAACTATGTCGGAACTCAAAATTATTCCTCTCGGTGGAATGGGAAATGTTACTCAAAACATGTTTGTGTATGAGTATGAAGATGAACTGCTGATTGTTGATTGTGGGATTGGTTTTCCCGACATTCAGATGCCAGGAGTTGATGTGCTCATTCCTGACACTAGTTATCTTTTGACTAAGATTGAGCAAGGTAAGCAAATTGTGGGTATGATTCTGACCCATGGCCACGATGACCATATTGGTGCTTTGCCCTATATCCTACCTGAGTTGCCGATTTTCCCAATTTTTGCTTCACCTTTGACAGCAGCTTTTGCCGAAAATCGAATGCGCGATGGGGGAATTGACCGAGAAATAACTGTTATTACTAACAACTTGCCGTTTAGAATCACTGAGTTTTTCAAGGCTCAAGCTTTCAACATGACTCACTCAGTGCCGGACACTCGTCACTACGCGATTCACACGCCTGAGGGCATCATTTATCACGGCTCTGACTTTAAGCTGGACAAAGCTCCAGTTGATGGTATTTTGCCTGACTACGACGGAATTCGATCCGTAGCCGAAAAAGGTATTTTGTGCATGATGATTGACTGTCTCCGGGTGGAGCGGAATGAGTGGAGTAAATCTGAATCAACAGTTGGGCCGTCACTTGAACATGAATTGGAAACAACTCAAGGCATGTTTATCGTGACTTTGATGAGTTCACACATTCATCGGATTCAACAAACGGTTGATGCTGCCAAGAAACATGGCCGGAAAGTTATTTTCATTGGTCGTTCCGTTGAACAAAATGTAGAGGCGGCGCTTGGTTTAGGAAAACTGCAGATTGATGCTGAAATGATGGTTAATAAACGGGAGCTCAATAACTTTCAACCTCGAGATTTATGTATAATTATTGCTGGCAGCCAAGGTCAAGAAGGCTCATCATTAATGCGAGCCGTCTATGGTGACCATCCAGTGATTCAAATTCGACCTCAGGATAAAGTTATTTTCTCAGCTGATGCTATTCCTGGGAATGAACTGAATTATTTTGGCGCGATCGATGAACTCTGTCGCAATGGAATTTCAGTTGTGTATCCTGATATCTCTCCCAACTTACATCAATCTGGTCACGCAGCTGCGCCCGAACAACAAGAGTTGCTAGCGATGGTTAAACCAAAGTTTGTGATGCCAGTGGGTGGGGCTGATCGTCATCGAGTCAAGTTCTTTGAGTTTGTGGCTGAGAAGTTGGGCTACTCAAAGTCTCAAGTCTTGGTGCCAGAAAATGGAGCCATTGTCTCGTTTGAAAATGGCAAAGCTTCAACCAAAGATACGATTCTGCTCCGACCTCGAAGTGTTGATGGCTTGGGGATTGGTGATGTGGGACCAGCGGTCCTGTCTGATCGCCGCGCTCTCAGCCAAGCAGGGATTATCGTGGTGGTTATTCCTCGAATGCATGGCCAGCTTGATTTGCGGAACATTACGGTTATCTCACGTGGCTTTGTCTTCATGAAAGATGCCGAAGAAGTAATCAACTTTATTAAAAGTTCGACGGCTGAAATCGTGTCAGAGTTGGGTCCTAAAGCGAAGGAAGAAGAGATTCGCCGATCAATCGAGAAGCGCTTAGCTCGCAAGGTCTATAAGATCATTAAACGAGAACCGCTCATTGTGCCAGTCATAGTCGAGATGTAACAATAGAAAGATAGATTTTGCCACTTGATCTAGTCTGATCAAGTGTGTTAGAAATATCCTATAATAATTTATATGGGTCGACGCCGCAAACCACTTAAACTCAAAATTAGAACCGAAACCCTGCACTCAATTGTAGCGGTTTTGTTAGTTGTTCTTGGGGTATTAGTGATGGTTTCCTTTAGTGGTCAGGGCATGATTTTGGCCTTGATCAACGACTATCTCTCAAAATACTTTGGGGTGACGATGCTCTTTTTCCCGTTTATTTTTATTGCGGCTGGATTAGTGATGGCTCAAACCAAATGGGCTTGGTCCAAACCTCATGTTCTCTTAGGGACACTTTTCTTGGCTCTAGGGACTCTCGGCTCAGCTCAATCGGGTGAAATTGGTCGTCAAACATTTCAAAATGTGTCTCGCCTTTTGACTCCAGCTGGTAGTTACTCGCTTTTTATTGCTTTTTTTGTGATTGGGGTTTTGATCATGATGCAACTCTCGATTGAAGAAGCTTTAGAGCTGATGGCGAAGCTCAAACCAAAATCTAAAACCACTTCATATACCACTGGTGGCAGTGAGAGTGACTCAACCGAAGCAGAAGTAGCTCAAAGCCGAGGTTTCAAAATTCCTAAACTATCACTCCCATTTGGTCGAACTGCGCCCGGTTTTAATGTGAATGAGACGCAAACTCCAATTGAGACTGATGACAGTCCCAACTCCACGGCCGTGGCTAAACCTGCTACTCAGCCAGTCCTAGCAAAAAATGATGCACTAAAAGATCCGTTAGCTCCTAATAATACGCAGTTAGTTTGGGAGTATCCACCGTTATCGCTTTTGAGTACTTCCAAGGGTGGTGAAGCTGATCGAGGCGATGTGAAAGCAAACGCTCAAGTTATTGAGAACACTTTAGAGTCATTTGGCATTAAAGCCAAAGTATCTGAGGTTAATTACGGCCCCTCAGTCACCCAATATGCCTTAGGTATTACCCAAGGTACTAAACTGTCCAAGATTACGTCCCTGGCGACTGATTTAGCCCTGGCTCTGGCCGCGCCAACTGGTCAAATTCGGATCGAAGCCCCGATTGCTGGTCGATCATTGGTTGGTGTCGAAGTGCCGAACCACTCAGCTCAATATGTGACCCTGCGAACGATGCTGGCTTCACCCAACATGAAGAACCACAAATCTAAGTTGGCAGTCGCGTTGGGAATCGATGTTTCTGGAAAACCAATTATTGCTGATATTGCTCGAATGCCCCACGTCCTGATCGCCGGTTCGACTGGTTCCGGAAAATCAGTTACGGTTAACACGTTTATTTGTTCAATTTTATTCCGAGCGAGTCCAAATGAAGTTAAACTAATTTTAGTTGATCCGAAACGAGTCGAGTTGACTGGCTACAATGGCGTCCCTCATCTTTTGACACCAGTTATCGTCGAACCACCAAAAGTAGTGTCAGCACTTAAGTGGGCGACGGCTGAGATGGATCGACGCTACAAACAATTAGCTGAAGTTGGTGTTAAAAATATTGAAGGCTACAACGAACTGGCTGGTTTGGTTGCGATGCCTAATATTGTGATTATTATTGATGAATTAGCCGATGTGATGTTGTTTGCGCCGTCTGAAGTTGAAGAGTGTATTACGCGGATTGCTCAGATGGCTCGGGCGGTCGGTATTCACTTGGTGTTAGCTACCCAACGACCATCAGTTGATGTCATCACTGGTTTGATTAAAGCTAACATCCCAACCCGGATTGCTTTCAACGTTTCATCGATGATTGACTCGCGAGTTATTTTGGACTCACCAGGAGCCGAAAAATTACTGGGTCGGGGAGATATGTTATACGTACCACCAGATCAAGCTAAGCCAAGCCGAGTTCAGGGCACGTATGTTTCTGATAGCGAGATTCGATCACTGATTGAGTTTATTAAAGCTGAAGGTCAGCAACCTCAATACGAAGAGGAAATTACAACCAAGTACCAAGCATCAACTATCAAAGGTGGCTCTGGTGGAGCTACTGGAGAAGACAGAGATGAATTTTTTACTGAAGCAGTCAAACTTTTTTCTCAATACGATAAAGCCTCATCTTCATTGATTCAACGACGAATGAAAGTCGGGTATGCTCGAGCCGCTCGAATTCTAGATGAGTTGTATGCTGCCGGCATGGTCGGACCAGCTGACGGTAGTAAGCCCCGCGAAGTCAACTTGGGTCGGATTCGAGAGTATCTAGGTAGCCTGCAATCAATGAGTAGTTAGTTGCTTCCCTCGAACAGTTTCTTTGTCTATTATAAAGATATGCGTTTTTTCTCTGCGATGGTGGGGGCTATTTTTTTGTTGGTGATAGGGATCCAATCGGCGACAGCTGTTTCAGCTCAAGGTGGGCTAGTTGAAGTCGAAGCCATGATTCCGCCCAAAGCTAGTAGTTTTAAAACAGCTTTGAGTGTTTCTCCCTCGACCCGAGTTATAACGCAAGACCAAACGGTAACCTACACGCTGACCTATCGTTCGGAAAACACATCATCGGTGCCTTTAACGCTGCAAGCTAGTTGGGGAGAAGATCCCGGCCTTAATCAAACCTCTGGCACCTCAAACTCACCCGCAGTTTTTGAGTACATAATTGGAAGTGCGACACCCGCTTATGGTGAGACACCAGCGGTAGTAGATTTGGAAGCCCAGACCATTACTTGGAGCATAGCCGCTTTGCCAGCTAAGGAAGAGCAGCAACTCAAGTTTAAGTTTCGGACGACACAACAAGATCTGGGGTCTAAAGCGTTGAACGCAGCTGTGACCGTAGCAGCGATCTCGGTCAAAGGTGGCCCAATCGTCAAAAAAGAAATCAGCTATCAATTTTCGGAGTTGGCAGAAGCTTCATCTCCAATGGGCTTAGCTTTTACAGATATTAACCTGAAGTTGATTAATGATGAGCGAGCCCAAGTTGGAGTCACCTTAAGTCAGCCCGAAGCCACAGTTAGATTGCTGTACGGATTTAGTCCAGAAGCTCTAGATGCAACAGCTCTTCTATCAGGCGTTACCTATGAGTATGTTTTTTTGTTGAGTAATTTAAAGCCGCAGACACCGATTTACTATAAAGTTGTTGCTGAAACTAGTGACCAAACCCGGTACTCTGATATTTTTACCTTTGTGCCGGCAACTAACTCATTACCAGGTTTATCTCTGCCGTGGACGATTGCGATAACCCAACAAGGAACAGTGTTGCGGAGCGGTTTGATTGCTTCAGAAAGTGCTCAACTTCAAAAGTTGTTTTTGCAGCAGAAGGACATACTTGATGTTCAAGTCAGTATTCCGGACGCTGACAATATCCAAACTGTTCAACTACAGTTGCGGCCTCATTTTTTTTCACATTTATCAGTTCAGAGTACTTCATTAACCCAAATTGCTGATACAGTTTTTTCAGGAAAACTAAAACTACCAATGGAGACAGGTAGCTATGAACTGATTGCAAAGTTGACTGATTCTTTTGGCAATGTCTCAGAAACAAAACTTCAATTAATTGAAGTAAAAAATGCGATCACTATTTTTGATTCCCAAACTATTGTACCGCTAGAAAAAGTAACTGTTTCTTTCTTTAAGAAAAATCAAGTAACTATGGAGTATGAAAAAATATCGCTACTTCAGGTTGGGTCTGAGAATCCAACTCAAAGTGATGCCGACGGGATCGTGAGAATGAGACGAGTGCCAGGTGAGTATCAACTACAGGTGCGAGCGCCTGGGTACCAAGCTAGAAAAGTCTCGTTTGAAGTCAAAGAAGAAGGGCTAGAGTTACCACAAGTTGGTTTAGAGCTTAACAGAAATCGATGGCTAAGCAAACTTAGATATAACTGGAGTAAGTTAGGAAAGTAAGTACTTTATACTTCTTTGGCAAGGTCAAAATCAATCACTCTGACTACCGCTTCATAGCTGTCAGGTTGAGCAAGGTACTCAACTGGATTACTCGTACTCTTTTCTCTGGTGAAGGGTATATGATTGATGTTGCCATTTTCCTGCATCCATTGGTGATAGTAGTCTTTCTTAATAAACTCAACGACAAAGTTTCCTAAATGCAGATGCCCATGATTTATGTTGGCTTTTTTTAGAGCCTTAACAATACTTTCTTTTTGGCGATTAATAGTGGCGTAGAGATCAAATAAACCATTTTTTTCAAGTAATGTCATGACGTCTGCCATTGCAACGCCGCAAAAACGAGAGGTGATAACCTTATCACCAATTAAGAAGTGTTTAAGTTTGTTGGGGCTTTGGTTGAGTCTATGACCTTCTTGAGAAATGGGGGCAGCCGGGATTCCTTGCTCAACGATTTTGAGCCAAACTGCCGCAGATTTGTTTGGCAATACATGAATTAGAGTAACTGGTTTCGCCGGATCTATATTATCAATTTTAAAAAAAAAGGTTTGATTCACCATTTTTGATAAACATTTTGACGATTACATTTTTTTTCTTTAAAAATCCGGCTAAAAAAGACTCACTTATGTGTGCTCGAGTGTACACGTTGGAATAGAATATTAATTCCTCATATGTTAGATTAGAAATTCGTACTTCTATTTCACTCTGGTATTGAGCATAGAGTTGAGGATTGCAGTATCGTCTTAAGTAAAATCTTAGTTTATCCTTTTTATTTTCAATTCCAGTATTCCATTCTGAAGTAAAACGAGCAACTCTTTCCTGATACGGAAGTCTGAGTAATTTTACATACTCATGAAAGTTGCTATTTTTTGAGGCTTCAAGTGCTGAAATGAAGCTGTCGCTACTAAAACCACTTTGGATCAACGGATTAACTAATAAAAAATTATATTCAAAATCAATTTTTCCATGGTCCATCATCCATTCCCATAGTTCTTGTGCATACCCTAGATTTGCTAGCACTCCAATTCTTTGGACAATTGGAGCATTGTTACAAAAGCCTATGATTTGATCAAGGAAAGTCTCTATACCAAATGTATCGATATAATCTTTGACTAGAACAGGATTTAAAATAATTTTTTCCGACAGTGGTTCAATCGGTTGTCGGACTTTTTCTTTGGTATTAGCTGTCATTTTAAGATGTGGAGATGGGGAGTAATGAACTCCCGTCCGCAACTGCGTAGCCAACATCATCTACAGATATAGATCATTCTTGTTATTGAAAAGAAGGTAAATGAGCAAGCCTCATCTTTTCAACCCATATCAATTTCTTAGACTTAAGCGATATGAAACTCAAGCTGTCACACTGACTGAGTTGTCGCCCATACTTCACCGCCAGTGAGAATAAAAGTATGAACGCATGCTTAAGCTACGAGAGCGTAAGCAGGTGCTTGTGAGCCGCTGAAGTCAAAAAGACTTGCAACGTAATCACGAGTTTTACTGACAAATGAATTGACAGTTAATTTTTGACTCTGTTTGCCTCTGGTAGTCAAAGAGGATCTGCAGATGTTAACGAGCAATCACGTCAATGCAATGCATCCCCGTAATGGTCTATAGTATAGCATTTTTTGCCTGGAAATTCAAGTTTTAAAGCTTTTATCCGCCATGAGCGATAACTAAACCATGGACTGAAATTGCTCCCATTTTTCTCAAAATTTGAGCACACTCATTCAGGGTAGTGCCGGTAGTAGTGACGTCATCAATCAGTAGGATTCTCGGAGGGATTTTGGTGGCTTCGGGGTTTGGTTTGAAGCTATCTTTCAAGTGCTCAAGCCGATCTTGGCGCTTGAGTTTGGCTTGAGGCGAGGTGGCTCTGAACCTACTCAATAAGGGTCGGTAGGGAAGTTTGAGGAGCCGGGCTAGTTCAATCGCAATTTCTTCAGCTTGGTTGAAGCCACGATCTTGCTGACGACGGGAGTGAAGAGGCACTGCTGTTAGCAAATCAACCACGGGGATGTCAGCGGTTAAGAAAAGTAACTTGGCTAAGACACTGCCAATTGGTTTAATACTTTTATACTTAAAAGCGTGGATGAGCACTGAGATTGGTCCGGATAACTCCAAGGGAGCCGAGATTGAAGTCAGGTAAAGCGGCTCAAGCTGTAATCTAATAGGAAATGGAGTGAAGACGCAGAGTTCAAAACAGGAGCGGCAGAGATAACTGCCTAGTTTTTGGCAGCTACAACAAAAGGGTGGAAATAGACAACAAATGAGCAGCTCAAATATTTTTTTGAACATGCTCAAACTCTAACGAAGAAAACTTGGATAAACTGTAGCGTGGCCGCTGAGGGACTCGAACCCCCGACCTCTCGAATGTGAATCGAGTGCTCTAACCAGCTGAGACTAAGCGGCCGAAGAACGTCATTATAGCATCTGGGGAGAGTTTTTAAATCAGGCCGTGCTTCTGAAAAATGGTTTTGACTTCAGCGGCAGAGTTAGTTTTGACCATTTCCATTCTGACGGCTGAAGCATTGGGAATTTCTCGAACATACCAACTTAGGTGTTTTCGCATCGGTAAAAAATTGTAGTTAGAATCTGTTTGGTAGGCTTGTTCAAATAACTCAGCGTGCTCTAAGGCAATCGTGAAGTGAGAAACACCTGGCGCCCACTCACTTTGGTGGCCAAATACAGCTGGATTACCCATAGTGGCTCGGCCAATTAGGACACCGTCTACGCCGTAAGTGATCACTCTTTCATAGGCTTGGTCTAAAGTTTGAATATCACCATTACCGAGGATTAAAGTTCCCGTTCCTTTAGCAATCTGGACGGCCTTACCAATTTCTGACCAATCAGCTTCGCCAGTGTAGTATTGTTTTAACATCCGACCATGGATCGCGATCGCAGCTGGCTCGACTTCTAGTAATTGAGGAATCCATTCATTTACAATTTTACTATCAAAACCGATTCGAGTTTTAATACTAACGGGAATGATTCGATCTCGTTGCTGGTAGGCAGTTGGTAGCAGATCATGGAGGGCTTCAACTTTTTGAGCAATCACCGGAGTAATATTGGGGCAGTCAGCAGCGCTTTGGCCGTTTTGCCAATCTTTGACCCCAGCTTTAGTGGCTCGAACAATTTCTTGAGCTAAGTTTGGTGTTTTAATCAATGCTGCGCCAGCTCCACTATGAGCTACATTTTTCATCGGGCAACCCATGTTAATATCCACGCCATCAAAACCAAGTTGACATAAAATTAGCGCCGTTTGGCGAAAGAAGTCAGGAGTGGTGCCATAGATTTGACCAATGATTGGTCGTTGGCTTTCGGCATACATAAAGTCTTTGAGGAGTCGTTCAGCACCGTGACAAACACCTTCAACACTAGTGAACTCAGTATAAATAATGGCTGGTTGGCCATATTTTTTTTGAATTTCACGAAAAGGATGATCGCCCACCCCATCCATGGGTGAGAGTCCAATAATAGGTTTAGATAATTCTTGCCAAAAATCCGTTTTCACTTCTGGATTATACCAGTTGCTGGAGTCGTCGAATTTTATTTAGCTGATGTTGGAGGTAACGGTAGAAGTCAGGTTGAATCCAGTGACGGTAGGCAGAAAGTTCAAGTGAGACAAGGCGAACCGCTTCTTGACCATGTAAAGTAGGGTCTAGCTCTGCCCAGTGAATGGTCAAATCTAAAAGCCAATAAATTGCCCAACAAGCAAAGCCTTGGTCTTTTTTTACGGCGTGAACATCTTGATGAAAATCACTCCAACTTAAAATTGGTAGTAATGAAGGTGTTTGTTGGTTGGGAAAGTAGCTTAGGCGGTATTGTTGAGGCCTGGGTCCGACCCAGCCAGTTTGGGTCAACTCAATCACATTGCCAGCTGGATCATAGACAAAAAGCTGGAGTCTAAAGCGAGCTAACTGAGGTTGAGAGAGTGTAAGTAAGTAATCTGCGTGAGCGGGTTTGGGAAGAGTGATAGTTTCAATCGCAGTAGATTCAGAGTTATTTTCAAACGGATCGGTGATACCTTCGGTGACAGATTGAAATTCAAGAGGATTGCTGTTGTTCTCGATTTGGAGTGAGACACTCAGTGGTGTGTTAAAAGCTAAGACAAAGTAACTAAGATCCGTTTGACTAGGGGTAAAAGTTCGAGTTGAGAGTAATGGTTTTTGATGCTGACTAAATTTTTCCAAAACATAGGCTGGGTCTTTGATTAACAAATCACTTTTGTCGGGAGTTAAACCATCAGCTGCTAGAAAATGACCTTCTATTTGGAGGATAACTGGTTGTTTTTTTTCGATTTGAGTAATGGCAGAAGTTAGGCTTGAGCCAACCCAACTTTGGTATTCGATTTTAGGTGTCTGATATTGGTCGCTAATTAAGCGAGTTAGACGCATGGCAGCCGCCCAATTTAACAGACCTTCTCCCAAGTAACCATCGGGTTGCGAGGTTAGCCACTGGTTGAGAGTCAGGGGCGTTAGTGGCAGCCCATCAGGCATATTGATCAAACCATGGTAGCGGAAAATCATAACCAAAGAAGTGAGAGCGCAACCCCACCGACTAATTGTGGGCGAAGTTGACCATTTTTGGGCTGAGTCGTACTCAGTAGTTGCCCACTCAGGGCTATTTTGTTTTAGAAGCTGAAGTCGGCGATCGTTAGATGCTAGAAGTCGGACTTGGATATTATCGTAGGCAACTTTGGTTGGAAAAACAGCTCCCGTTCCCACCTTTAGGCCAATTTTGCCGTAGTTTTGATTGAAAGTCCAATCTTTTTCATCGAGAATCAAGACAGTATTAATCAGAATTTGGATTCGACCTTGAATAAGAACGATTTTAAAGTGGTATGTTTGGCCGTTGATCAGAGTATGTGGATAACTAACTCTGAAGGGTAGGCTGCAGTCTTTGAGTCGGACTAAATGAACAACTTCTTGGACGAAGTGAGTTTCGTACCAGTTACAGAGGTCTTGGACGCCAAACGAAATATTTCGATCGACTCCAGTGATTGGTGTAAAGTCAAACTCATAGCTAAAATCTTGCCATTCTGGATTCCAATATGCATCTTTAGGAACTAGTTCAGAAATAGTGCTATATCTATTGATTGTGCCTTCAACTCGCCCATCAACAACCGCCCAGTAAGAACCGTCATCTCTAGTTGGTTCCCATTTTTCCAAACCGCCAGAAAAATCTTCACTAAAGACTAACTCTTGAGCTGAAACTGAACTAGGCAAAAGCCAGAAGCCTAAGATAATCAGGATGAGGTAGGTGATCATAGAATTTTCCTGTTTCTGATTAAATCAACTCAGCCTTGCATGAAGCTTGCTTCTTAGAGTATCCTTCAGCCACATGACTGACTTGAGTAAGTTTTACGATCACTACCATCAAAAAAATAACCGATATCAAACCTTAATTGGTCCACGCAACTTCACTTATTTTTATATTTTGGAGTTATTTAAGTTAGCAAACCTAGAAAACTGGTCAAAGAAAAAAATTTTGGATGTTGGGTGTGGAGTGGGAACAGTAAGCTTATATAGTGCTGATAAAGGAGCAATAGTAACTGGACTTGATGTTTCTAAGCGGGCAATTGAAATCGCCCAGGCTGCTCAAACAGCTCTCAATATTCCAAACGCAACTTTCAAACAAGGACAGCTAAAAAAAGGCAACTCTCTTTTTGACAGAGTTGTATGTTTTGAAGTGATTGAACATATTAAAAATGAAAAAAGTTTTTTAGCTGCAATCCATAGCCACCTCAAACCTAAAGGTATTTTAATTTTAAGTACGCCTTCAGCCGCCAATTTTTTATATAAAAGTGGTTTTTACTTTGAGTTCGATCATCAGGTTGGCCACTTGCGACGATATACGGTTGAAAAAATAACTCAGGTTTTAGAAGCAGCTGGTTTTAAAGTTCTTATAATTCGAGAAGTTGAGGGGCCACTCCGCAATCTATTATTTACAACCAAGTTGGGTTTTTTGATTCGTGGGATCCGGGGTCCTTTAGTCACTTTATTTCACATCTTAGATAGATTCTCTGGCAAATTATTGGGTTATACTGATATTCAAGTGGTAGCTAAAAAAATCTAGTTTATGTCTTTTAAAGAAGAAGTCTACGTTTTAATTAGAAAAATTCCGGTAGGTAAAGTAGCAACCTATGGCCAAGTAGCTAAGTTAGTTGGTAAGCCAAAAGCTGCCCGGGCTGTCGGCATGTGTATGCGGACAAATCCAGATGCGCCGCAGACACCTTGTCATCGAGTAGTAGCCGCTGATGGCAGCCTGACAGGGTATTCAGCTGGTAATGGGGTGACGACCAAAAAAGAAATGCTGCTTCAAGAAAAAGTTTTCTTTAAAGGTGATAAAGTTGATCTTACTCGCTCGCTTTGGCAGCCAGCAAAAGTAGAGTATTCAGTATGAAGATAGTCCACCTGACGCCGGCTTTTTTTCCGCACCTAGGCGGAGTCGAGACACATGTCAAAAAGATCAGTCAAGAATTACTCTTACTTGGAAACGAAGTCAGCGTTTTGACCCTGCAAACTGATTCAAGCTCGCCATCAAGTAAAGTCATAGCCGGTGTCAACGTTAGGCGCTGCAATCTTGACTCGGTTGACGTTCGTTCATTTAGGTATAAATTTAAAATTTGGTCTTGGTTTTGGCAACAACGTTCAGTTTGGTTAGAGGCAGATGTAGTTCAAGTCCACGATGTTTTCTGGTGGATACTCCCGTTTTTAGTTTTAATTCATCACAAAGTTTTTACGACTTTTCATGGTTGGGAGACTAGGTATCCAGTTCGTTGGTCAGCCAAGTTTCAACGGTACTGCTGGAGTTTATTTTCAGTCGCCACGATTCATGTGGGAGCTTGGATTCAAGAGTTTTATTGGGATAAACCAACTTTGATTACGTGTGGTGGAGCTGACGTTACTCAAGAAAAAATTGAGCCACGCCCGCTCAAGAGTCTTCGTAAAATTGTTTTTCTGGGAAGACTGTCACCAGAAAATGAAGTTGAAAAATACCTAGAGTTGTTTAGATTTCTCAAGAAAAAATTTCCTCAGCTTGAAATAACTTGGGTTGGGGACGGACCACTGAGGAATACATGTGCGGCGGTCGGAAAAGTCACAGGCATGGTAGAAAATCCAGAAAAATATTTGCGAACAGCAGATTTTGTGGGTGCCAGTTCCTACCTATCACTTTTTCTTGCTCAATCAGTAGGTAAAGTTTGTTTGAGTTTTTATTCACATAACCTTAAAAAAAGATACTTAGAGACTTTTCCTAGTTCAGAAGCATTGGTAATTGAAACAACATCTTCAAAAATGGTTGAGAGGATTTCTAAACTTGTAAAAGAACAAAATGAGTATCTTAGATTGAGTACTTTAGCCAATCAAAGTGCCAGAAATAATTCTTGGAAAACTGTTACTCAAATCTATTTATTGCTGTGGAAGCAAGCAGGAATCTTGTAGTATGCAAACACTTACCATTTCACTTATTGTTACCGTTTTGAATGAGGTGAAGACGATCCAGATTCTATTGGATGCTTTACGAAAACAGTCAGTACTACCTCACGAAACTATCTTGATTGATGGAGGTTCCTCTGATGGCACCTTTGAGTGGTTGAAAGAAAACTCTACAAAATATCGAATACTCAACTTACAGATTATATCGGCCATAGGAAATCGAAGCTTGAGTCGAAATGTGGGAATCGCGGCAGCTAAAAATAGCTGGATTGCGATCACCGACGCTGGTTGTATCCCTCATCCTGATTGGTTGGAGAACTTAAATAAAACAGCAGTTGAGTTTCTACTCAAGAATAAAAACCAAAGAGAAGTGGTGGTGGCGGGATATTATGATGCAAAGCCCGATACCCCTTTTAAAGAAGCAGTAGTTCCGTATGCTTTGGTTATGCCAGATCAAGTAAATGCTGCTACTTTTTTGCCAGCGACTCGTTCGGTCTTACTCCAAAAATCTGTCTGGCAAAAAGTGGGTGGTTTTAATGAAAAATTAAGTGATAACGAAGACTATGATTTTGCTCGTCGGATTCGCGCTTTAGGAACTGAGCAAGTTGTGATTATTTTTGCTGAAAAAGCTAAAGTAACTTGGTTACCAAGACCTACCCTCAAAGCATTTTCTTGGATGATTTTTCGTTTTGCTCGGGGTGATGCTGAAGCTGGCTTATGGCGACCAAAAGTTGGTTTAGTATTTATTCGCTATTTTTTAGGAGGAGGAGCGCTAATTAGTCTGCTAATTATTGGTCGGTGGCAAATCATGGTTTTGTTTTTCTTGACTGGAAGTGTAATCTACAGTTTGTGGTCAATTATCAAAAATCATCGTTATGTACCGAATGGTTGGTACTGGTTACCAGTTTTACAAATTATTGCTGATCGGGAAGTGATGAGAGGGACTTTGATTGGTTTAAAAAAAAGAATTTCAACAGCTTAGTTCAAAGCCAAAAGTAGTAGTACGCAAATCCAATACCAGTCGTAATAGAACACAAAATAGTGATCCAACCTAAGTGACCAAATGTATCCCTTTTTAGAATACTCAATCCGATAATCAATAACATTATTTCAATAACTACAGTATTGAGTGATATAATAAAATCTTAGGAGAGGTCGCATAGTGGTCGAGTGCAGCGGTTTACTAAACCGCCGTGCCGTAAGGTACCGAGGGTTCGAATCCCTCCCTCTCCGCAACAACTGAAAAGTTCTGATAGACCCGTCTAATACCTCAGAATTTTTGATCGCGCTTGTTATATTTCCTTGATTAAAACATTTTTTGGTTCAACAGCCATGTAACAAAGTGTATTATGGAACAATGAATTACATCACTTTTTTGCGCCAGTTTCGGATTGGGCCATTTGCTGTGTTCGACACTCTCCTAAGCTACATTGGAATATTTGTGTTGTCACCACTATTGACCAAGCTATTTGTTCAATTTAAAATTAGTATTCCACTTACCTCTTGGTTATGGTGGATGTTACCCATTTCTGTTTTGTTTCATCTATTTTTTAGTCAGCAAACGCCGCTTATGAAAGCTCTATATCAGCCCCAAGGATTTCTTGTGCTAAGCGCTGTGCTTATAACCATGATCTTTATGGGTATAAAAAACTGCAGCAGGATTAAATAAACTTGCTTTAGAAAATAGCTGTCAGAAACTTATAAGTGATCTTCTTTGTCCATCTCAGCTTGTTGTTTTGTATTGTGGATGGTGCCATCCTTGTGATGAGGTGGAGAGTAGACAGTATAAAGCTTTAAGGGGTTTTCTGAAGAAGTGTTAATTACATTATGTTTCGTCCCAGCGGGAACCATAAATGCATCACCATTTTTAATTAAATTCTCTTCACCATTCATGAAGACTTTGCCTTCCCCAGCTTCAACTCTCAAAAATTGGTCGACTATCTCGTGAATTTCCATACCGATCTCTTCATTTGGTTGGAGTGACATGATTGCGAGCTGTGCATGCCGACCTGTGTATAAAACTTGGCGGAAATACTCATTTTTGAGTGTAATTTCTTCAATATTTTGTAAAAATCCTGTCATACGTCATTTTTTCATCTAGCCACAGTATGCGCCTATCTTAGTGGTTTCACAATCAGTCTTATTATGGGGTTCCAAACCAAGGTGATTCGCTGAACTTACCCCAAAAAACCTGCGATTGTGTCAAATGCATAAAGACCTGCATATGCGATGCCAATGTTGAAAACAATATTTCCAAGTGTCAGTGGCACAATAATTCTCCAGTATCCATATCCCAGTATTCCTAACGATGCAACAATGAAATCATTTGAGAATGGAGAGATTGATCCGTACAAAATGAGAAATGGTGTGATGAGTTTAGGATGCATTTTGAGAAAATATGAAAGTGACTGAATTAGGTCAGAAATGCTTTCTGGTAGTACATTTTTTATGTTCTTACCAATAAAAAACATAGTACTATCACCAACAACGACACCCATGGCAGTTGCAATACCTAGTAAAATAGGATTAATTCCACCTGCTGCAAAACTCATCAATATCAAATGGTAGGGAATGCCAGTAAATGTTGTTAGTCCTCCCACCATACCGAGCGCAAACATCAATAAAAAAACATTTTCACCCCCAACAAATAAAATAAGATTTTCAGATGGGATCGTGGCTAGAGCAATTGAGATACATAAAAAAATTCCAATCATGATCATTGCAGAAATCTTTTTTTTGGTTGAGTGAAGGATAATTTGAGACACAACTATTATTTGGATGATCTTAAAATCCTTATACCAAAGCTTTGAAAATTTTCATTATCAATTTTCTTGCCAAAAGTATAAATAAACATATTGGGTTCAACATGATTTGTTTTGAATGTTCCTCCTTGATAAAAACGTGTCGTCTCATCCATGAGTAAATGTATGCGATGGCCTGATGCTTCCTCTATTTCAATTTGTCTTTCTTCAACTGAAGTGACAACTCCAGTGAGTTGATCGGCGTTTCTTCTTTGTTGATTAAAAAACAAAAATGAAGAGAGGAGACTAAATAGACAACCAATTCCAATAAAAATAAGTAGATTTTTGTGTTGGTTTTTCATTTTTTTCTATTTATACACAAGTGAAAGATACTCGTACAATCAGTTTGATCATAGCAGATTTTTAGTAAAAACTGTGGTGATTCTATTTTTGAGACATGAATGAATATTTTTAAAATATATAGTATGAAAAAAGTAAAAAGAATCATTTGGCGTCTAAGATACCCCATTTTTAATAGGATTACCGTGGAAGCATAGTTTCGGAATGGGATAGTTATAGCGGCTCATGATTTCCAGACCCAGGTGCTCCGCAAAAGTTGAAAAGTAAATAAATAGAAATGTTTTACTAGTGATTTAGTGAACGTTTGAAAAGTAACTCCGCAAAGAAAATAGTAATCCAATTCCAAAAAATCCTGGCACCCACAATTCTTCGAAGAAGCAGATGGCAGTCCAGAAGATAAGAATAAGTATGAAACTTTTGTCTGTCCATGGAGAAAATTGTACGTTTTCTATTTTTTGACTTTTCAAAAATGTATGGACAGTAAAGACAGCTAAAACACTACTCAATAGCCAACCTCCAAAATTACTCCAAGGCACGCCGTAGAAACCCACTGGATTATTCCAAATCCAGAATCCCAACGATACGGAGGCAGGATCGAGCACAATATCTAACGCTGTCATAAGTACTGCAGCAAGTCCAATGTGTATAAAAAAATTAGTAGTTTTTTGCAACTTCTGAGTTATGCTGATCGCTCCAAACAGAATTGGCGTCCACGCAAAACCGACTGTCCATGGCACATAACCGATTTGCTTACCAATCAGAGCGCCATATGCAAAATTTCCATAAGGGAAGCCTGTTAGGATTGCAATATTTTCAAGTATGAGTGCAAAAATTGACATCAATATAACTAACCAGATTGTAGTTTTTTTTCCGAACGTTTGAGTAAGTCCATAGTAAGAAGGCAGCGCAAAAAGAATCACCGAAAGGGAAGAGACCACTGCATATCTTGGTTGGAGTGGAAATGCTGATGTAAAAAAAGCCATCACTGTTAATGCGATACTGACTAAAGTGAAATTGAGCACCGAGTGACGTGTTTTCATAAAATTTTCTGTACGGCTATGATCCAGAATAATAAAAAGCCCATAGTTGCATTCAGGATTGGAAAGATTTGGTACATAGCTCGTAAAGATATATGTTTTTTCAAACAGAGTAATGGCAGTAACCCATATATGCTCAACAAAAGAGAGAATATTGATGTCGTAGCAATGAAGGTGAAAATCATTACGCCTGCCCACAATCCACTACATAAGAATAAACTCTTTGTCTCACCAAGCACAACTGCAGTAGTACGTAAGTGAGCTCGTTTATCAGCTTTTATATCTGGAATTGCAGAGAAGAGATGCATTGCAGCTGCCCAAAAACTACCTGCCAAAATGATCTGGAGAGGAGGAAAAACTCCACTCAAGAGAAAGTATCCAAAGATTCCTGGAACTATGTATAACACATTCGAAGCAGAGTCAAAAAATGGTCTGGCTTTTAAGCGGAGCGGCGGATAACTATATATAAAACTCAAGAACAGAAGCAGTAACAACAATCCTGATTGAGTGATGTTCTTAGTTATAGCTGCTAAAGTAAAGGTCATTACTGCATACGTAGTAATAATGTACTCTAGTGATTGCTTTTGGTTTGCATGAAGCTCGTGTTCATAGCCGTCTTTTTTTATGTTGTATTGATCTGTATCTTCATCGGCAAGATCGTTAATACCATACAGAAAAATATTTGCGGGAACTAGAAAATATAAAAAAAAGAGTCCAAATTGTAGCGACAAAAATTGTGCAAAACTTGAGACTGCTGAAATATATCCAATTAAAAATGGGCCAGCTAGGTAGAGCCAAAACCTTGGACGTGAGATAAGGATAAGTGATCTCAAGTTTAAACTCATTAAAATCCGGCCATGTTTTTTAGTAATGTGAAGAAAATTCTGACAACAGATGGTTTTATTTTTCTTTTAAAAACAACCATTGGGTTCTTGGCAATCTCAAGTGCAGTCCAATGATAAAGGTCATTTGCAGTTTTAATAGGGATGAGGTAACGCCGAGGAATTACAGCATAGCCTTTTTGACCTTCTGCGCTCCAGACTTGGTACTGCCTAATCTGTGCGTGCATAAATCTAGAAAAATTTTCTTTTCTTGAAGAAATTTTGTCTAGTTCTAGTGAAGGTAAGTTGTATTTTTTTAACTCTGTCTGCGGAAAGTAAGTTCGTCCAAGTCCGTTGTCTTCATCAATGTCTCGAATGAAATTGACGTACTGCATTGATCTACCAAGGTACTTTGCAGAGGCATTTGCAGATGCTGGAAGATTGAGGATTTTACTCATCAGCAATCCAATTACTTCGGCAGAACCATGCATATACGCAATTGAGTCGTCCATAGTTTGATACGTTTTTTTTGTCAGATCTTGTTCCATCGCATCTAGGAAACTTTTGATCCATGCAGGATCAAAATCTCTTTTATTTTGAAGCTTCACAAAAGATTCAATGATCAAATCATTTGATTTCTTTCCAGTAATGCTCTGCTCATATTTTTTTCTAAATGTTTTAAATTGTTCTGTTTGTGGCGGTGATTGATCAACGAAGTTATCTGCAGTTCTGACAAAACTGTATAAAGCGAAGACATCTGCTTTGACATCTTCAGGAAAGAAAAGACTGCAGTAAAAGTAGGTTTTACTCCCATTCTTGAAAATACTCTCAAGTTGCTTGGGAATATTTGTAATTTTCATACTTGCCCCGATTTAATTAATTCCCTCACACGATCGCGCACAAGATGTCCTGAGATGACAGCTGGAGGAACGCCAATTCCAGGAACAGTGTTGGCTCCGACAAACAAAAGATTTGAAATTTTCTTACTGAAGTTATTGGGTCTCCAAATTGCACTTTGGAAAAGTGTGTGGGCTAGTCCACCAAGCGCATTGCCTTGATAACTATTGTATCGCTGCATAAAGTCGGTGACTGAGAAGATTTTTTGATACACAATATTTTCTTTGAGTTTAATATCGAGATTTGTTTCGATGTATTTAATGATGTATTCGGCATATGAAGCTCGCCAGCTCTCATTTTCCTCAAGGCCAGGCGCGATCGGGACAAGTACCATCAAGTTTTCGTGACCTTTTGGCGCAACGGTGACATCGCTTTGACTCGCCTTGTTAATATAGATAGATGGCTCGATGGGCCATCGAGAATGCTTGAAAACATCGTCGAAATGCTTACTCCAATCATCTCCAAAGTAGAGATTGTGGTGTTCAAGTGTAGGCAATTTTCCTTTGACACCAAGATAAAGAATGAATGCCGATGGTGTCATTACTTTCTTGGTCCAGTACGCCTCTGAATATGTTCGGAGAGTTTGATCAGACAGAATACTTTCAGTAAAAGCATAATCTGCGTTAGAAATAATAATGTCAGCAGTGTAGGTTTTGTTGGCAGTAATTATTTTTGTAATCCTGCCATTTTCAGTAATGAGTTGTTGAGCTGGGGTGTTGTAGATGTAGCTGACGCCATGATTTCTCCCAATTTTTTCAAGCGCTTTGACGAGGCTGGTAATGCCACCCTCTGGATACCAGATGCCAAGGTTGAAGTCTACGTGGGTCATCAGGCTAAATAAAGCAGGTGCATTCTTTGGTGAACATCCCAAAAATACCAAGTTATACTCGAGAATTTGTTGAATTTTAGGGTGTTTGAAAAACTTAGAAATATATGAGTGCATCGACTCAAAAATGCCCATTTGGGGGCCATGCTTCATCATATCAAAATTAATCAAGTCAAATAATGTGTTCATGTTTCGATACAACACTGATTTCATTGAAATTTCATATTTCAACTTGCTTTCAGTAAGATATTGATCAAATTTTTTACTAAATCCAGGTTCGATTTTTTCAAATGTTTGTTTGTCCTGCTTGAGGTTCCCGGTAATATCAATTTGTGTTTTGTCTCCAAAGAAAACTCGATACTGTGGCCTAAGGGGAATTAATTTGAAAAAGTCCTGGGAAGTTTTCCCAAACTCCTCAAAAAATTTTTCAAATACTTCTGGCATCATGTACCACGATGGGCCCATATCAAAACGAAAGCCATCAGACACCAGAGTACTTGCCCGCCCACCAGGTTGTTCATTTTTTTCAAGTATCGTGACTTGATGACCATCTTTTGCCAGGAGAGCGGCGGCTGAAAGCCCTCCAAAGCCAGCTCCAAGAATAATAATACTTTTTTTCTTTTGTGTTATGGTCATAGTTTATATGGTGAGATTGCTCGAAGTGTGAAGTTACTGATTTGATCTACGAGTAATTCTTGTTCCTTTTCTGATAAAGTACTTGGGAAATATTCTAGAATAAACCCATTAATTGCATGCACAATAACTTTGCTTTCTTTTTCAATATCTGGAAAGTTATATTCACCTCTTTCTTGACCCAATGACAAGACTTCTTCGATGTGGAGATATGTTTTTTCTGGTAAGAAGCCTCTTGAATTTCGGTCAAAAAAAAGTCGGAAATGAAGGTAGTACTTCAGTACTGCAGTGATTTCTTCTGCATGATCAAATTGAAAATGAATCCGCTGTTTAAGTGCGTCCTTGAATAAATGAGGCAACTTTAGCATACTGCGCGCTAAGCCTAGTGCATTGTTGGTTGTAAAAAAAACTTGCTTCAGCAAATCTTCTTTATTTAAAAAATGATAATACAGAACTGAAGGAGCAATTCCAACTTTCTTTGATATATTACGCGCATTAATTCCTTCAATTCCATAAATAGCTAGCTGATTTCTTGATATAGAAATAATTTCTTCTTTTGTTGTTTGAGGCATTTACTGATTATAGAATGGTTGTTCTACGATGTGAACAAGGAATCAAAATTTAGAAGCATCGGTGGCGATAAGAGTCTAAAGTTTCAGAATCGACTCCTCCGTTCCAAAAATACTTGTGTACTCCTTGAGTGATGTGGATCACGGCGAATTTCATAGAATCACCCTACAATTCCATTGTGATGAATAAGATTAAAAATTTTAAACCAGGAGAGTGGTCCGAGGCAATAGATGTCCGAAGTTTTGTTCTTTGCAATCTCAATCCATATGATGGCGATGCTTCTTTTTTAGAAACTGCTACTCCTCGTACCAAGAAACTTTGGCAAGCTTGTCAACAACTGCTTAAAAAAGAACACGAATTTGGCGGTGTTCTTGCTATCGATACTGACACCATTTCTACCATACTCAGTCATCAACCTGGATATATTCAAAAAGAACTTGAGTTGATTGTTGGTTTGCAAACGAACGCTCCCTTAAAAAGGGCTATTAAACCCTTGGGCGGAATCAGAGTAGTTAAAAAAGCCTGTGAAGAAAAAGGAGTGGATCTAGATGATAGAGTCAAGAAAATATTTACTGAATATCGAAAAACCCATAGTGACGGAGTCTTTGATGCATATACCCAAGAGATGAAATTGTACCGGAAGTCAGGAGTCATTACGGGTCTGCCTGATGCTTACGCCCGAGGTCGAATTATTGGTGATTATCGTCGGGTTGCTTTGTATGGTATTGATCGATTGGTAGAAACAAAAAAAGTTGATTTAAATAATCTTATTGGACCAATGACTGATGAGTTAATTCGGCTTCGAGAAGAAGTTAGTGAGCAAATAAAAGCACTTGGGCAAATGAAAGAAATGGCTCAATCGTATGGTTTTGATATCAGCTGTCCAGCTAAGTCTGCCCAAGAAGCAATTCAATGGACCTACTTCGGTTATTTAGCCGCTCTCAAAGAACATGATGGCGCTGCTATGAGTTTAGGTAATGTCAATACTTTCTTCGACATCTATCTTGAACGCGATCTTGAAAGTGGAGTTTTGACCGAGATTCAAGCCCAAGAATTGATAGATGATTTTGTCATCAAGTTGCGTTTAGTTCGACATCTACGAACTCATGAATACGATCAACTTTTTTCTGGGGATCCCACTTGGTTGACTGAATCTTTAGCTGGGGTATGGCTTAATGGACAACATAAGGTCGTCAAAACAGCGTATCGTTTTTTGAAAACACTTTATAACTTGGGTCCGGCTCCAGAACCCAATCTTACTGTTTTATGGTCTACACAATTGCCTGAGTCTTTTAAGAGCTTTTGTGCTCAGGTTTCTCTAGATACTTCGGCTATTCAATATGAAAATGACGATCTGATGAGAACTGTTTCGCAGACTGATGATTACGCTATAAGTTGTTGTGTTTCGCAGCTCGAAGTTGGAAAACAAATGCAGTTTTTTGGAGCTCGGTGTAATCTAGCCAAAGCCCTGCTTCTTGCCCTCAATCAAGGTCGTGATGAGATGCAGGGGTACGAATTAGTGGAGGGGGTGTCTGAACTAAATTCAAACGTGTTGGAATATAAAGAAGTACTCGCACGGTTTACGCTAGTTCTAGCGAAAGTGGTGCAAATATATGTGAACACCATGAACATTATTCATTACATGCATGACAAGTATTATTACGAGCGTGCTCAAATGGCGCTTCATGATACTGATGTTAAGCGAGTCATGGCGTTTGGGATTGCAGGGCTTTCTGTAGTAGCCGACTCATTGTCAGCCATCAAGTATGGCGAGGTTACTATCGATCGATTTCCCGAGGGTTTGACTACAACCTTCACGCGCAAAGGAGATTTTCCTAAGTATGGAAACGATGACGATCGAGTAGATAGTATTGCTCAATGGTTGATCTCAACATTTTATCAAGAATTGCAGAAACATCACTTATATCGATCTGCTACACCTACTTTATCAGTACTGACTATTACTTCTAATGTAGTTTATGGTTCAAAAACAGGTGCAACTCCCGATGGCAGAATGGCTGGCGAGCCCTTTGCTCCTGGTGCTAATCCTCTTCACGGACGAGATATTCATGGAGCTATAGCCAGTCTTAACTCAGTGGCAAAACTTCCATATGATCAAGCACGGGATGGAATTTCTAATACTTTTTCTATTGTTCCCAAAGCTCTTGGAGCAACAGTAGTAGAACAAAAAAATAATCTAGTTGATCTATTAACTGGTTATTTTGCTCAAGGGGCTCAGCATTTAAATGTCAATGTTTTAAATAAGGAATTACTCCAACAAGCTATGATTCATCCTGAGCACTATCCTCAATTAACCATTCGGGTTTCAGGGTACGCTGTCCACTTCACGCGTTTGAGTCGTCAGCAACAGGAAGAAGTGTTAGCTCGAACATTTTTTGAACACATCTAATTATGTCACTCTCAGTTCACTCTATAGAGACATTTGGAACTCACGAAGGCCCTGGTATTAGATTAGTCATTTTTTTACAGGGGTGTCACTTCCGTTGTGTTTATTGTCATAACCCTGACACTTGGTCTACTCAGGCAGGCGAAAAAATGGAAATACCAGATATTCTCAATTTACTCAAAAAGCAAAAACCATATTTACTGCATGGCGGCTTAACTGTTTCAGGCGGAGAGCCTTTGATTCAACGAGTAGAGGTATGTTCTTTATTTGAACAAGCCAAAAAAGTAGGTATTCATACCACGCTTGATACTAATGGTAGTATTTTTGATGAGTTTACAAATAAACTGCTTGAAGTGACTGACTTAGTTCTTCTCGATGTAAAACATATTGACGACATTCAGCATCAAAAAGTGACTGGACAAAGTAATCAGAGAGTGTTGGATTTTGCTCAGTACTTATCGGAGATAAAGAAACCATATTGGCTGCGTTATGTACTAGTGCCAGGTTGGACAGATCAGACAGATTCCCTCCACGCATGGGGAAAATACTTTCAACATTCAGCTGGTTTGGAGCGGGTTGAAATTCTACCGTTTCACACACTCGGCGCATATAAATATAAAGCCTTGAAGATCAAGAATCCTTTAGAAGGTTTGCAACCTCCTGATCAAAATACTATTGAAAATGCCAAGCATATTTTTGAGCACTATTTTCAAGAGGTAATTGTCAGATAAATTGTTTGATAACTTCACAAGATTGAATAAATAGTTTCTGTTCAGAATCAGAGAGCTGAATTTTAAGAATTTGTTCAACACCACTTCTGCCTACGATGCATGGAACGCTGACAGCTAAGTGGGATTGTCCGTAGTAATCCTCGATTGGAACAGAAAGTGGTAGCACGGATCGTTGGTCTTGTAAGATCGTTTGAACGAGTTGTGAAATTACTACTCCAATTGCGTAGTAGGTTGCACCTTTTGCTTGAATTATTTTAGCAGCAGCCTCACGAGTTTGTAAAAATGCTCGTTGAGCTTGTTCTTCTGAGTAGTTTGGGAAATGGGCTAAAGGTTGTCCACCAACTGAAGCACTTGCGAGTGCTGGAAAAGAGCTGTCGCCATGTTCTCCCAAAATATACGCATGAATACTTCTAGGATGCACGTCCAAAAGCTTGCCTAAATGAAACCGGAAGCGAGCTGTATCCAGCATAGTCCCTGTTCCTAAAACTTGACCTTTGGGTAAATTAAGTATATTTGCTAATTGATAGGTCAACACATCAACAGGATTGCTCACTACCACCACGACACTATTCTGGACATAGGGGGCTAAGTTTTTCCCAATTTCTTCGATCGCTTTTTTGTTCTCTGCCACTAAATCCAAACGAGACTGGCCAGGTTTCTGAGCTACTCCCGCCGTGACAATGATTACGTCAGCGTCTTGTAAGTCAGCATAGTTATCACTGCCGGTTATTTTAGTTGGCTCGAGGAATGGCAAGCCATGCTCTAAATCAAGTTTTTCTCCCTCGATTTTATCTATTGATCTGGATATAAGAACCAATTCATCAGTTACATGCCTAAGTAGCAAAGCATATGCTGTTGTAATACCTACTTTACCAAGGCCTACAATTCCAATTTTTCTGGTGTCACAGTGCATATTTTCCTTTTTTAATTTGTCATTAATTGATCTAAATAAAGATACTATAGTATTAACAGCATATTAGACAGTGATTTGCATCACGGTTGAGACATATCAGAGTGTATGCTAAACAACTGAGTATGGACGGGGATTTAGGACAACTATTTTTGGATACTTATTGAGACAGTAATTAGGTCATTTTTTTCATTTGTGAACTGAATTTTGCCTTTATAGCTTTCAAAAACTGCTTTAGTGATTGCTAAACCCAATCCTGATCCCTCAGTAGTCAGTTGTGAATTTTTTCCACGGTAAAAACGATCAAAAACATGTTCAATTTCATCTTTAGAAAGATGCGTCCCTGAATTACTGACGGTAAGAAGTATGCAGTCGTCATTCTCGCTTAAAGACACATGAATTCTTCCACCGTGATTGACATACAGAACAGCATTATGGATGACATTTCCAAATGCTTTCTTGATCAGTCGCCCATCTGCATTCAAGACAATTTCCTTTTCTACGAAACTAGTTACTACAACCTTTTTGTCTTCTGCTAAATTTTGAGCAATTTCTACTAGATCTTGTACTGTTTTACTAACCTTTACTTTTTTTAATGGTTCTATTGTGCCGGACTCAATTCGAGAAATAAGTAAAAGATCTTGGACTGTATAAACTGCTGAATCTATGACTTTCAAAATTTCTTGTTTTTTTGAGTCACTTTCTTTTGTCAGACTTTCAGTTTTTGCTCGCAATACGGCAAGTGGTGTTTTCAATGTATGAGCAGCGTCAGAGAAAAATTCGTGCTCAGTCTTAAAAATATTTTCTAATCTTTCCAGCATCTCATTAAAAGAAGATACAATAGTTGCAACTTCTTTAGTCAAAGAAAGTTCATTTACCCGACTCGAAAGCTTTCTAGGGTGATTGATTTGTTGAGCGGTATTGGCCACTATTTCAAGTGGGTAGAGATACTTTCGAAGTAATCGATGACCCAAGTAAGCCAAAGGAAACAGGGTTAATACAATGATTCCTACTACAATGCCAATCATTTGAGTGAACGTTTCTGTAAGGATACGTGTTGAGTAGCCAACTGCCAAAAGTGCTGGTTGACCATTCTCTTCAATAGTAGCTGAGCCAAAGCGTTGATTGTGTAGAGTGAAATGCGTGGGGTGATGACCAATCTGAACACTTTTAGTAAGCACTTCTTGAATTTCAGTGTTGTTTAGAGGTGTAATATCGACACTGTTTTTTTGTATGATCACTTGACCATTTTGTGCAATCATGACAACTGACATGCCTTCCATTTGAACGATGCTATTTAATAGCAACTCTTCCTGTTCACCATCGAAAGTATTTACGATTTGTTCGGCCTGGATAGTTACTATATGGATGTGGTGATCAATTTGATTATGAAGAGCTACCCATAAAAGTGCGCTAAATAAACTACTTAATAATAAAAAAACTATAGTTGTAGAGACTATATATAAAATAGTAAGGCGACTGCGTAATGTAGGTAAGAAATAAGCCATCATTTGGTTACATTCTACTCCGGCTATCTTTTATCTGAGAGACTGTATCCACCACCACGTATGGTATGAATAAGTTTCTTTAAACCGAATGTATCAATTTTTCTACGTAAATTTTTTATATATACATCAACTACATTAGAAAATGTTTCAAAGTCACTACCCCAAATATGCTCCATCAGCATTGATCTTGTAACAACTTCATCACTGTGTCGAGCGAGTAGTTCTAAGACAGCAAACTCTTTTGAAGGCAGTTCTACTTCCAACCCAGCACGAGTCACCCGCCTCGCTTGAGCATTAATCTGCAAATCTGCAATGATAAGTAAAGGCAATGGTTTTTTACTATTTCTTCGAATCAAAGCTTTAACTCGAGCAATCAACTCTTGAGAGTTGATTGGTTTTAAGACATAGTCATCTGCCCCTAAATCCAAACCTTTGACTTTATCTGAGAGATCATCGCGAGCAGTTACGATAATGATAGGCGTGGTATTTTCTTGTTTTCTAATTTTGTCACAAATCTCAAAGCCATTTCCATCGGGTAAGTTAATATCAAGGACAATTGCGTCGTACTCATTTATTTCCAATAGATTTAATCCTTCTTCAGCAGTAGGCGCAACATCTATCCCAAACCCAACTTTTTCAAACTGGTTTTTCGTGTTTTCGCGTAAATTACGATCGTCTTCGATGATTAGAATCTTCATTAGGGTTATTTTACTGTGAATCCTGATTTTACGTAATGGAAAGTATCGAGCGGATTATTAGTTTTTGGTAAAATACCTACCACGATTACATCATTTCCAAAGAAACCATTAATGAGGTCACCTTCTTTTTTAAAGATTTTTTCTTTCTGCATCATTACTGCTTCATCAGCTCCAATATAGATTGGTTGATACGTTTTCCCGGCAATATTCACCACATGATTAAATGAATCTTCTGGTAGTGATCCTACCAACTGAGCAGGTGTATTGTTTTGTATTTCATAAAATACCTTACTTGAACCATCGGCAGCGGTGGTGGTGCGAATGACTGCTGCTCCATTAATTCTTTCCAAAGTCTCCGATGAGACCAGATGGTAGTTGTCAATTTCGGTACCTGTTTTAGCAAGTATGCCAATCACTTTCATTTTGTTGATTCCAAAGAAGTCGGGGAGTGCGTCACCAGCTCCTTGAATCAATTTTTCTTCCTTCATCATTTGAGCCTCGTCATAGCCAACAATCATCTCGTCTGGCCCAATCAGTGCCCGTCCTTCGATTAAAGTAATGCCTAGGATTTCGTATGGCTCAACTTCAAGAAACAGCTTGGGAGTGTTCTCAGCAAAAGCAACTTTGCCTCGGCTCTCAATAAAGAGTTCTTTAGATTGCTGAATGACTTCCTTGCTCACTTTGACCTGAGTCTTTTCACTTGTAGCCATTTGCTCAGCTTCGACGCCCATGCTCGAGCTAAATCGAGCAAATTCAAAGAACATTAAGCTAAAAGTGATGACCATGAAAGCTGGGGCAAACGCTGAAACGTAGTTTTTATGTCCAGGTCTAAAAAGCTTGAGAAGTAATGAGTTTCCAACTACTGAGATAGAACTTAATGCCATGGCTAAGCCAGCCAGTTCTGGTTTCAGCACTAAACCAAGTCCGAAGAAGACGCGAGCAGCAATTGGAATTCCCATCACGTTATAGAAGAGAGCAAAGAACATATTCTGCTTAATCTTCCACATTGTTTCTTTGGAGAGCTCGATGGCATTCACGACATCTCTGAGGTCATTTTTAATGATGACAATGCCGCCAGCTTCCATAGCTACATCTGTTCCAGATCCCATAGCGATTCCTAGATCAGCCTGAGCTAATGCTGGTGCGTCGTTAATACCATCGCCGACCATGGCTACTTTTTTACCCATCTGCTGCAGTTTTTTCACTTGGTTGGCTTTGTCTTCTGGTAAGACTTCTGCCAAAACATTGGTAATACCTACTTGGCGAGCAATGGCTTGTGCTGTGCGACGATTATCACCCGTAATCATGTAGACTTCGATTCCCATTTTTCGTAGCATTGTTATGGCTTGCTGAGAAGTCTCTTTGACGGTATCAGCCACGGCGACCACTCCGATAATAGCTTCTTTAGAAGCAAGAATCATGGCTGTTTTCCCCTGCTCTTCCAATCGAGATATTTGAGTATTGATAGCATCGACTGGTAATCCCAAGACGTCAGTTATCAATTTTCTGTTTCCTAAGTAATAAGTAACTTCATTGATAACACCTTGTACTCCATGCCCTGGAATAGCCGAAAAATTACTCACTTCATATAACTCAAGTTTTTGATTTTCTGCAGCTTTATAAATAGCCTCAGCTAAAGGATGCTCGGATTGTTTCTCCAAACTGGCGGCAACTGTCAATAATGTGTTCCGATCAAAGTTGCTGACACTTTCGATATCAGTCACTTCTGGTTTACCCTTAGTTAAGGTACCTGTTTTATCAAAGACAATGGTATTAATTTTGCAGGCTTGTTCGAGCGGTTCACCCCCTTTGACTAAAATACCATTTTCAGCACCTTTGCCCGTCCCGACCATAATAGCAGTCGGTGTAGCAAGACCTAAAGCACAAGGACAAGCAATTACAATCACGGCTGTAAACGCCATTAAAGCAAATGATAGGGTGGCGCCTAGCACAAAGTACCATACCGCAAATGTTAGGATTGCTATTGCAATAACTGCGGGTACAAACCAAGCAGAGATGCGATCAGCCACTGCTTGAATGGGTGCTTTAGAACCTTGAGCATCTTCAACCAAGCGAATGATTTGAGAGAGGGTTGTTTCAGAACCAACTCTGGTAGCTACAAACTCAAAACTGCCTGTTTTGTTGATTGTTCCACCAATTACATTGTCACCCTCATGCTTTTCGACAGGCAAGCTTTCGCCGGTAATCATAGATTCGTCAAGAGCTGAAGAACCTTTATTGATTTGACCATCAACAGGCACTTTTTCACCAGGGCGAACCAAAACTACATCACCATTTAAAACTTGTTCAACTGGAATATCTTGAGTGTTACCATTTCGTATGACTCGGGCTGTCTTAGCTTGGAGCCCCATTAGTTTCTTGATTGCTTCAGAAGTCTGACCTTTAGCTTTCGCTTCAAGCCACTTGCCTAGAATAACAAACGTGATTAAAAAGGCGGCAGTTTCAAAATACAGCTCTGGAATTTTTGATCCACCAAGCCCAATCAGTGAGTTTGTGTTCAAGAAATAGTTGACAAAGTTTACCAAACTGTAGAAATATGCGACCGATGTCCCAATTGCAATCAAACTATCCATATTAAATGTTTTCATGCGCAAAGCAGACCACATTCCTTTATAGAAACTGGCTCCAATAATCAATTGAATTGGAGTAGTCAGAATTAAGGAGATAATGCCAACATACGGGAAAAGCGTAGCTGCAGCGGGAATCCATTTAAAGAAGTCCATCATCATGAAATAAAACATTGGCAAACTAAGGACTAAACTTATCGCAAATCTGTTGAACAAGTTCTTGATTTCTAGTTTTCTTTTTTTGCCTTCTGCTTCTGTGTCATTTTGATCAGTAAATGAAGCAGAGTAGCCTGTTTTCTTGACAGCATCGATCAATTTTTCTTTAGGAGATTGCGACTCATCAAGTAGTACTAAAGCTTTTTCGGCAGCAAAATTTACATTCGCTTCTTTGACCCCTGGAACTTTTCTTAAAGAGCGTTCAATCAGACCTGCGCAAGATGAGCAGTGCATGCCTGAAAGAGAAAGCTGAATTCTTTTATTACTTGTTGGGTTTAACTCAACTTTAGGTTCTTCTGACTGTGGTAAGTGATTGACCATTGGTTGGGAGTTGAACCCGTTTCCCATGGTTTGTATGAATTTTTTGATGTACTGAATCGACTCATCTTCTTTACCGTCAGGAATAATGAACTCAGTATTCTTGGAGCTACTCATCGAGCCATCAATTTGTAGAACGCCATTTTCATTTCCACTCAGATTACCTTCTGCCACAAATTTGGAACTGTACACAACTTTAATGGGATTAAAAATACTGCCAGCTAGATTATTCTTAGTGACTTTTATTTCTTTGAATTTTTTTGATTTTGAAGTAGATTTTACCGCTTCAATGGTTGCTGTGTAGCCAGCTTTTTTGATAGCTGTAATGACGGCATCTGTAGTAGAAAGTGATTCATCTAAATTCAAACTACCCTCGCCAGTTACATGACTGATAATTACTTCACTCACGCCAGGCAGCTCACTTAGTTCTTCTTTGATAAGAATTTCGCATGATTCGCAGTGCATGCCTTGGGTAATAAATGTGTGAGTAGTCATATATTTCTTTAATTGACTTGGTAGCCTGTTCCTTCTAATGCTGCAACTACTTCTTGCTTGCTAACGACTCGTTCGCCAATAATAGTGATCTTACCTGTCTCAAGATCAGTTGTTACTTTACTTACACCTTCTATTTTCTCGACTCTCTTTTCAGAGATTTTTTTACAACTTTCACAGTGTAAACCTGAGAGATGAAAGTCGGTGGTACTGTTTAACATAGAAATCCTTTTAAATAGTGTCGTGTTAATTAATGACGTTAAAACTTCCTGAGTACATTCCCATACTGCAGCTGAAAGAAATTTTGCCTGTTTCTGTAGGAGTGAACTCAATAATGTTTTCACCATTCTTCAAAGCTTGGCGAATGTTGAGTTTTTTGGAAACAAGACTACTAGCACAACTATATGGATCACTTGAAGTCACAATCCACTTTACTTTGACTCCCTTTTTGATAGTAAAAGTATTGGGTGTGTATCCTCGGGCATTTTGACTCATCTCTACAACCTGCACATCACTATTTGGTTGAGTAATAGGCAGATTTAAAGTTTTTCCTTGCAAGCTGGTTGAGATGCCAATAACACTCCCATCAAAACCTACCAATCTTAGACCGTTAGAAATATTAAAGACAGCCAGAGCTAGTACCACTAAACCAGCAAACTTAAAAAAGTACTTTGATTGATTGCCTTTAATAATCGAAGTCAAACCACCTATGCTTAGCAAGCCTGGCGCTGTGCCTAAAGCGAAAACGCCCATCGTCAAAGCTCCGGCAATAGGGCTGCCTGTACTAATTGCAAAAAGCTGCATCGCTTGGGTAAAACCACAAGGAAGAAAAAAGGTTAACCCACCTAAGATTGCTGAATTCTTATGGCTATATTCGGCTTGTTTATGAGTATTGATACCCAAGAAGCGACTAATACTCTTGGGTAAAGTAAGTTGCCAACCACTCAAGCGGGGGAAGACATCAGTTAACTGGGCTCCAATAAGCAACATACTTAAACCCACCAAGACAGTCAGTAATCCAGTCATGGTCAAAGAAAGTTCCAAAATTGATCCAACCCAACCAATAATTCCTCCTAGGATAAAGAAAGAAATGATTCGACCAATATTAAAAAAAATGTGAGGCGTAAATTTTTCAAATGGAGTAGCAAAAGGTTTTTCTTTTGCAAAACGGGTAGAGGCTCCCAAAACTAAACCACCCACCAGAGCCATGCAAGTAGAAATTCCGGCTGTTAAACCTACTAAAAACACTACAGGTAAACTTGAATAATTATTTGAAGCAAAACTACCAATGTTAAAAAGACCTAACCAACGACTAATGAAGTAGACGCCAATTAAAACCATCGCTACCATAGACAATTGGTTCCAATCTTCTTTGTCGGTGGAGATTAATGGAGCTTTTTTGGCTTCTCCACATGAGTAGCCACACGAAACTACTATTTCTTGAGCTTTAGTAATATCTAAGCGACCTTGATAACTAATCTCTGCTGTCCCCTTGGTATGACTCACATTTACTTCTTTGACACCATTAATTTCTTTAATGCTATCTTCAATTAAAATCTCACAAGAGCGGCAGTGCATGCCTTGAATCTGAATCGTCTGTTTTCTCATAACGAAATTCCAATTTCTTATTACTAATAAATCTTACTCGTATGTAGATGAAGTGACGATGAAGGCTTTAATGACGCATCATTGAATCATCACTATGACCATCTTCTTGATTCATCATATTGGTAGCTGGTGAGGGGATGGCCACCTCACTGTATTTACTTTGTAGCCAACCTTCTAGCAAACTCACTTCTTTGGTTTGGGTATCAATAATGGTCTGAGCCATTGTTTTAATTTCAGAACGGCTGGTTCTGGTGGTAATTTGATTCGCCATATCAATGGCTCCCTTATGATGACTAATCATGCCTTGAATATAGGCCTTTTCTAACTCTTTGCCTTGCAGTTCAGTCAGATCACCCATCATAGGCATGTATTTACCATCAGCTTGGTACTCACCTTCAAACCATGTTTTGTGCCAATTTTTCATTTGATCAATCTCAGTTGACTGGACATCAATTACGGTTTTTAAGAACTGCTGTAAATCGGGATCTGTGGTGCGAGTCAATAAATAGGCAGAACTATCTACCGCCTCTTGGTGATGAGGGATCATGCCCATTAAGAAATCACTATCATTTTCAACTTTCATGGTCATGGTATGTGTCCCTATATTTCCACAGCCATCTTTCGTACAGTCTTCAATCATATTTTTAGTACTTGTTTGATTGTGACCGTGAGATTCAACATTCATTGTTTTGGCATACGCATTCAAGCCTAGACCTAGCGGTGTGACAACTAGAAGAGCGCCTAGTACTAGCTTAATAACTTGATGTTGGAATAAATGGATATTGCTTTTAAAGATGTAAGAGACAATAGAGAGCAAAATCCCAAAAGGGATTAAGTAGCTTCCATAAATTGGAAATTCAACAAAATGTTGAACGCCACCACTGATCATACCAATTCCAAGTGAGAGCAAGAGCGAAAAAATAATAATTTTGATAACACCTTCATCTTTAAATGTCTTCTTGTTGAAAAGTGCTTCATTAATTGTTGAAGCCAGAGTAAAAATTATGGCTCCCAGGGATCCAATAATTAAATATCTAGTGGGGCTGATAGGATAATGAACTATAGAACCAGACAGGAAGCCTGTTCCAATAAAAAGTGAAATATAGACAATATAGGATGCAAGAACATTTTTTAAACGAATATTGCGTGACTCTTGAGGTAATTGAGTATTCATACTTAACTTCTCCTAATTTGCTAATTGAATTGTCTAAAATACCAAGGCAAAGATGAAGAGAAGATGAAGAAAATAGTCACTTACTTCATCTCAACTTCATGTCTTAAAGCCTATACTAACCGAGTAGGCTACGCATCGTAAATAAATAGGAATATACTTAACACATGGATCATTCTCGTCATAATAATAAATCGCCTGCAGAACATACTCCGCATTTGATGGCGAGTCATATTGATCATGATAAAGCTATGACTGATCCAAGTATGGCTGCCTTTATGGAAAAGGACATGAGTAATCGCTTTTTCTGGTCGTTATTTCTGACGCTCCCTATTATTGGCTACTCAGCTATATTTACCGACTTCTTAGGTATTAGACTACCTACTCCAATACCCAATAATTGGTTGTTATTTTTATTGACTACTCCGGTAGTGTTTAAGTTTGGTTCCATTTTTATTACAGGTGCTTATCAAGCACTTAAAAATAAAACACTCAACATGATGGTGTTGATCGCCACAGGTGTTTTGGCCGCGTATGTTTTCAGTGTGATTATTACTCTGTTCATGGGTGGAGAAACATTTTTTGATGCTGCAGCCATGTTGGTGACCTTCGTCCTCTTTGGTCATTGGATGGAGATGAAGTCACGTAGAGGAACCTCTGATGCTTTACGCGCTTTATTTGACCTAGTTCCACCACGAGCTAGAGTATTAAGAGACGGCAAAGAAGTTCTTGTCCCCACGGCAGAAGTCCAGGTTGGTGATTTGATTATCCTTAAACCTGGTGACAAAGTTCCCGTAGATGGTGAAGTTACTGAAGGTGAAACAGCTATTGATGAATCACTAGTCACAGGTGAATCTTTACCGGTTAGTAAAAAGAGTGGAGATGAAGTTATCGGTGGTTCTATTAATCAATCGGGATCTATAACATTCAAAGCCATGAAAGTGGGTAGTGATACAGCCTTGGCTCAGATCGTTAAACTTGTTGAAACAGCTCAAAATTCTAAAGCTCCTGGTCAAAGACTAGCTGATAAAGCTGCTCAATACTTAGTGATTTTAGCCATCGGGTCGGGATTTATTACTTTTGGAATTTGGTATTTTTGGGTTGGAGAAAGTTTGTTGACGGCATTGATGTTTGCCGTTTCTGCTATTGTGATTGCCTGTCCTGATGCTTTGGGTCTGGCTACTCCCACTGCTGTAGCTGTGGGAACTGGTATCGGAGCCAAACATAATATTCTCATTAAAGATGCTTCAACTCTGGAACAAACTTCTAAAATTCAAGTAGTTGTACTTGATAAAACTGGCACCCTCACCGAAGGCAAGCCAAGAGTTACTGATGTGATCGCCCTAAAACCATTTACTCAAGAAGAAGTCTTAAGCTTGGAGGGTGCGGTAGAGGCAAAATCTAGTCACCCATTAAGTAAAGCTGTCCTCCAAGAACTGGAAAAACGAAAGCTCAAAGCACCAACTTCGGTTAAAAACTTTCGTTCGATTGCTGGTCATGGTGTTGAAGCAGTCGTAGATAGCAAGCAGATATTAGTTGGAACATTGAAGTTAATGACTGATAAAAGTATTGATATTACATCAATTCAACAACAAGTTGACCAGCTACTTAATGAAGGAAAAACACTGATGGTGCTCGCAGTCGAAAATAAAATTGCTGGGATAGTAGCAGCTACAGATACTATAAAGGAAGGTGCTCCGCAAGCAATTCAGAGAATGAAAGAACTTGGATTAGAGCCAGTAATGATTACTGGTGATAATAAGAAAACTGCGGAAATTGTGAGTAAAAAACTAGGCATTGAGCGATACTTTGCTGAAGTACTACCAGAAGATAAAGCCAGTCATGTCAAGAAAATTCAAGCTGAAGGTAAGTTTGTGGCAATGGTGGGTGATGGTGTCAACGATGCTCCAGCTTTAGCTCAGGCTGATATTGGAATAGCGATTGGAGCCGGAACAGATGTGGCGATTGAGACAGCAAACATTGTCTTAATGAAATCAGATGTAGCAGATGTTCTTCGAGCAATTAAACTCAGTCAGGCGACCGTTCGTAAAATGAAGGAGAATCTAGCCTGGGCAAGTGTTTATAATGTTTTAGCCATCCCAATTGCTGCTGGCATCTTGTACCCTAGTTTTGGTATCACTCTGCGCCCTGAGATCTCAGCATTGCTTATGTCTTTGTCTTCAATTATTGTGGCTGTCAATGCAGTTTTATTAAAAAGAACTGAAAAACAATTATTTACTATTTAGTGAGAGCGGAGCTTGGGCTTATTGTATCTATGTCGAATTCCAACATCATTGAAGTTTCCAATCTAGTTAAACGCTATAAAAAAGCCGAGAAAAACTCAGTTGATAATCTTTCTTTTTATGTTGAAGAGGGTTCATTTTTTTCGTTTTTAGGTCCTAACGGCGCAGGTAAAACAACGACAATTTCCATTTTAACAACCATCCTCTCGGCGACTAGTGGGAGTGTGAAGATTGCTGGCTTTGATATTAACCAAGAAGCAGAGAAAGTAAGGCAGAATATTGGTGTCATTTTTCAGAATCCTAGCTTGGACCTCAACTTGACTGCAGAAGAGAATATTCGCTTCCACGCTAGTTTGTATAATCTCTATTCTTTTTCACCTTCCTACCGTTTGATGCCTCCCGCTTACAAAAATAAGGTAGCTGAGTTGGCTGGAGTACTAGGTTTAGAAAAAGAACTTAATAAACCAGTTAAAACTTTATCTGGGGGGATGAAACGTAAATTAGAAATTATCCGTAGTCTGATGCACCAACCTCGAGTTTTATTTTTAGACGAACCAACTACTGGTCTCGACCCAATTAGTCGCCAAAGTTTGTGGTTGTACCTAAGAGATATTCGCCAAAAAAAGGGAATTACAATTTTTTTGACCACCCACTATTTAGAAGAAGCTGAGGGTTCTGATTTTCTGTGTGTGATCGATAGTGGTAAGGTGGTAGCTAAGGGTAGTCCCGCTGAAATTAAAAAATCTCTGATCAAACGGTATATCACTTTAGATGCTCAAGACCGAACCCAACTAAAGAAAGAATTAGCTCATCAGTCACTCTCTGTTTCAGGCAAAGGTCCCTTCAAAGTCAACCTTGATGGTAGTACTGGTCAGGAAATTATTCAGTCACTTAAGACACCGTTGAGCTACTTAGATATTCACAATCCGACGTTAGAAGATGCTTATGTAGAAATTGTTGGTACCACTCATGAACATGTTTAACGCGATTCTAACTATTGCTTTTCGAGATATCATTAAGTTGCTTCGTGATCGGACTCGAATTTTTGGGAGTTTGATTTTCCCCATTATTTTTATTGGTGTTTTGGGGACTAGTTTGCAACAAAACCTGGGTGAGAATCTTGGTTATAACTTTTTGACTTTTGTCTTCATCGGCGTTTTAGGACAAACGCTTTTTCAATCAACTGCTTCAGGATTGATTTCATTAGTAGAAGATCGGCAAAATGATTTTGCTCAAGAAATGTTTATTGCTCCTATTTCTCGGTATGCTATTTTACTCGGAAAAATTTTAGGTGAAAGTCTAGTCTCACTTGTTCAATTATTTGGTGTAATTGTCTTTGCTTTTCTGATGGGAATTCCTTTGGATATTCCTAGTCTTTTACGACTAATTCCTTGCGTGTTCGCTATTTGTTTTTTTGGTGGTGCATTTGGAGTTATGGTAATGGCAAATCTATCTGATCAAAAAGCTGCTAGTCAAATCTTTCCCTTCATTCTTTTCCCTCAATTTTTCTTAGCTGGTGTTTTTAATCCCATTATTAATTTACCACTGCCGATTTTAATTGCCTCACGGCTCGCTCCAATGACTTATGCAGTTGATTTACTCAGGAGTGTTTACTATTGGGGGAAGCCAGAATACTCAAAAGTTGTTTTGTTTAACCCACTTCTAAATTTTGGTGTTGTGCTAGGATTTGGAGTTTTATTTTTAGTGATTGGAACAGTTATCTTTGTTAGGAATGAAAAGAACCGATAATTAGCTCTAGGTTATTTTTTGTTAAAAAATTAACATCCATTTTTACAATTGCCGGTCAGAATTAGTAGACCAAAGACAGCACTCATTGAAATGATGGCAACCGATAAAAGAGTAACCACAATTGTAGCTAAAATAATAATCAGTCGAAGGGCATTTCTGATAATTCCTGGTTTTATTTTTTGATCAAACCACTCACCTTGAGCCAGCCAAGCAGCTCGAAAAAATATACATCCCACTACCCAAACAAGAAGAGTAGCTAATGTTTCCACCGATGACAGCAAACTAGAAGAAAAAGCTCCTAAAAGTGAAGTAGCAAAAGCCATTAAAGCGGGTGAGAAAACGAAACATAGGTATTTAATGATCAAAGTTTTTCGATCGTGGTCAGAAAAAATTTGTTGAGTTGTCATGCTTCATAGCATAGCAGATAAGAGTGTATTGAAATAACTAAATTAGGCTCGCAACTCCAGCATAAGACTATCGAGTCGGTTGCTCGAGAACAAAACGCTGTTTACCATCACTTGATTTAATTTTAGTGATTACTCCAAGACTATCAAGTGCAGTGAGTAGTTCTGCCAAGTTATCTACATGAGACTTTTGAAGTCTCAGAAACTGATCGAGTGTTTTTGAAAGCATTCCAGCCGGATACGATTGTAGTGCCATTACAATTTTTTTAGCAGCCAAACTGTATCTAAGAAAATCTCTTCCTACATAAAAAATTTTTTCAAGCTTAGTAAGTACTTCTGGAGTGAGTGTCGGAAGCTGTAGTTTTTCATCGCTAAATTGAGCATACAGCAGGTACATTGCTTTTGTTTCCTCGTCTTGGCTATTCCACAAAAGCTGCTGAGCAACTCTGATTTGCTCTTCTACCACACGATTGGGGACAGTTTCTTGACCGACTCCTTCAACTAAATATGGCAATTGGCCTTCTTCTATTTTACTCATAGAGGGTATCATACCATCTCAATAGAGACTCGTAGAAATAAGTCAGGGAGAGGCTTTCTGGAGAAACAGAGGTGGATGAAAGTTGTTTTGGTCCACTAAGAGAACTTTTCGATTGGTGGGGAAGCGGTGGCCTCACCTAAGGTGAGGCATTAGCCTGGCTCACTTCGTTCGCCAAACGGCAGGATAAAATGACTAACACATATCCCATACCAGCGCTCATCACTTACCTTCAGCAAGTGCCTATAGCTGGTGCGGAGTGCCTGGGTCTGGAACCTATGCGTCCTTATAACTATTCAGTTCCTAAAACGTGCTTCAGGGTGATTCTAACAAAAACGGGACACTATAAAAAGGAGGTGTCTTATTAAGGAATATTATGAACTCTATTTGTCAAGCACCCCTTTTCTTGCACACGGTTTCTAAATAGTTGGCGTGGAATTTTGCAGGCGGCATTTTGAGTGTTGTGTGAATTCTTTTATGATTGTAGTTGTAAAGTGTGGAGTGAATTTCTTCAA
>Ga0163154_10000662_pt1 | contig 53339 bp, 41 predicted proteins | sample OliLakLV19MP9P1_FD_148649 | JGI IMG/M metagenome (GOLD analysis project Ga0163154, IMG submission 148649) | Freshwater microbial mat bacterial communities from Lake Vanda, McMurdo Dry Valleys, Antarctica - Oligotrophic Lake LV.19.MP9.P1 | ecosystem: Environmental > Aquatic > Freshwater > Lake >...
ATCTTGTTTTCTTTAACTCGTTTTCGTTCGGGGTGCAAAGGTAGATGCTTTATTTTAACTTACCAAATGTTTTGCAAAGTATTTTCTAAATATTTTATTTATCTATCCTGTTTTCTTTAGCTCGTTTTCGTTTGGGGTGCAAAGATAGAACGCTTATTTCGACTTACCAAATGTTTTGCAAAGTATTTTCAAAGTATTTTTCTTTCGTCTGTTGCTCTTTCGCTTGTATTGTTTGGGAGTGCAAAGGTAGATGCTTTATTTTAACTTACCAAATGTTTTGTGAAAATATTTGCTTTTTATTTTTGAACTTGTTAAAAAACAATATATTATTTCGTTTGGGGTGCAAAGATAAAACACTTATTTTAATCTACCAAATTTATTGCAAGTTATTTTCTAAATATTTTCTTTATGTGTTGGTTTCTCTTTCTCTGTTATTGTTTGGGAGTGCAAAGGTAGGTAACGCTTTTGTAAACACCAAATGTTTTGTCTTTTTTTTAATCTTTTTTTCTTTTGCTGGCTTTCGCTTGTAGCCCTATCGTTTGGGAGTGCAAAGGTGCGAAACGTTTTTACACTTTCCTAATTTTAACTTGGTTTTTTTTATAAAAACGCCATGTTCTTGCTTTCGTAATATTAAGTAGGGGTTTTATGCTATTTTTATGTATCTACGCCTGTCATAGGAATAAAAAAGGGGTTTTGAAACACTTATATACTATAGCTATAGGTAAACCGCTTGCGCAGGCGCGGGATAGATGCCCGAATGGGACGAGACGATGACTACCCAACGCGCCTGTGGGTTGTGCGAAGGGCGGCGCGGTGGGTAGGCAACGGCTCGATGCTTGCACGATAGCCCGAATACGCCACCAAAAAAAATGAGGCGTGAAAAGGTATGATATATTGAAAATATTGTACTTTTGCATTATACTATGTAGCTACACTATGTCAAATAAAGCATTATTACAAGAAAACGAAGCCTTAAAATTACGTATTTTGCAACTTGAACAGCAACTTTATACGCCTCAAAAGGGTTTGGAGGGGTATTTTCGGAAAGCTATAGCTCAAGTTCCGTTGTTTGGCATTATTGTTAGTCCAGCAGGCAAGATTGTATATTGCAATAATTATGGGCTTAATTTTGTTGGTTGGGATGACGAAAAGTTGATAGGGTTAGATTATTTTGATGTATTTGTACCTAAAAATGACCAAACAGGGCGCAGGCAAGACTATGAAAAGGCGATTAAGCGTGAGGGGTATTGGGAGGAAAATATGCGGACTATCATGACAAGAACAGGTGAGGCTAAGTATTTGAATTTTAGTGCGGTTGTTTTAAAAGATGAGCAGGGCAAAATTACAGGGCTTGCTAAAATAGGCGCGGACATTACAGAACAAGTACAGACTTCAATAGCCCTTCAAAATAGCAATGAGGCATTGCAAGATTTATTTGATAATTCGAATGACCTTATTTTTATCTGTACTATGACGGGGCAGTTTTTGTTTGCTAATCGTACTTTTATGCAGAAGATAGGTTATGAGGCGCATGAGCTTAGTACGCTGAATGTTAAACAGTTATTGCATCATTCTACTAAAACGAGTACTTACCAAGATTTAATTAAGATTATACGGGGGCAAGGACATGTCAAATTTGAAACGAGTCTTGTTACCAAGCAAGGGCGGCGGTTGTATCTTGAGGGGAATGTGAGTTGCAGGTTGGAGAAAAATAAACCTGTGGCTGTACGTGGGATTTTGTATGATACAACGGATAAAATCAGGGCTGAAAAAGCACAAACCTTGTATTATAGTATTGCGAATCTTGCAGTGCAAAGCAAGGATTTGCAGGAGCTTTACAAGCGGATTCATGAAGAGTTGGGTAAAGTAATTGAGGTGAATAATTTTTATATCAAGTTGTATAGCGACAATAAGCAGGACCTTTTGTTTCCTTATTATGTTGATGAGCAACGTACCTATTTGCCTTTGATTGAAAAAAGACCGTTGGGCAAGGGTTTGACTGATTATGTGATGCGTGGGAAGCGTCCTGCTTTTTTTTATGAGGAAGATATTTTAGAACTTACAGTTTATAATCGGATAGAGATTTTTGGAAAAATTCCTAAGATATGGATTGGTGTGCCATTGTGGTTTGAAAATGAAGTTATTGGGCTTATTTCTGTTAAATCATATCATAGCAAAAACACTTATAACAAGGCAGACCTTGAGTTATTGGATTTTATATCGCGGCAGGTCGCGTTGGCTATCAGGCGCAAGCGTTCGGAATTGGCTATGATAGAGAGCGAAAAGATGTTTAGAAATATTTTCGAGTCTTTTCAAGATATTTATTATCAGGCGGATTTGAATGGGAAAGTTATTTTGATTAGCCCGTCTGTAGAAGAAATAACAGGTTACAAACCTGAAGAGATTATAGGCAAGAACTTGGCAGAATTCACTACTTCGGGAGAGCGGATAGCCGATTTTTTAGAAGACATTTTTGTCCAAACCAAAATAAAGAACTACGAAACAGGGCTTCGGACTAAATTGGGGCGGGTAATGCAGTGTATATCGCATATCAAACTTACGTACGATGATGAGGGGCAACCTTTCGGGCTTGAGGGCGTTATTCGTGATATTACGGAACTCAAACGCGCTTCAGAAGAGGCTTTGAAAGCTAAAGAGTTGGCGGAGCAGTCGTTGCGAGTCAAAGAAAGTTTTTTGGCAAACATGAGTCATGAAATTCGTACACCTATGAACGGCGTGATAGGCATGATAGACTTGATGCTTGCTACCGTTTTGGACACGACGCAAGAGAGTTACATGCAAACGGTTAAGAAGTCATCTGAAACCTTGATGAGCATTTTGAATAATATTCTTGACCTTTCGAAGATTGAGGCAGGCAAGATGAAATTGCATAAACGAATTACGGACTTTCATAGCTCTATAGAAAAAATCAAACACCTTTTTACACAACAAGCCGAAGCCAAACAAAATACGATTCGGGTAGAGATAGAAAAAGATGTGCCACAATATATGCTTATTGATGAAACACGCCTTTTGCAAATAATGGCGAACCTTACTTCGAATGCTGTAAAATTTACTACACAGGGGCATATTTTGCTACAGGCGTCAGTGATAGCCAAACACGGTAGGAAGTTTCATATCAAGGTGGCAGTGCAAGACACAGGAATCGGGATTGCAAAGAAAGACATCAAATTGTTGTTTGATATTTTCAGTCAAGTAGATAATTCTTTTGCAAAAGCGCAAAGCGGTACAGGGCTTGGGTTGGCTATTTCAAAAGAATTGGCAAAACTTATGGACGGGGAAATACATGTGGAAACGATACCCAATCAGGGCAGCACGTTTTGGTTCACCTTCAAGGCGCAAAGTACAGCGCATACTGCAAACTTGCAGCTGCAAACAAACGAACAAACTATGTGGCACACAGATTTAACAGCTTTTTCGCCCTATATCCTTATTACAGACGACAATGAAATCAACAGGCGTGTGGCCTTTGAAATTTTAAAAAGAGTAGGTTGTAGGCTTGATTTAGCTGATTCTGGGGCAACATGTATAGAAAAAGTAAAGGTGGCACACGATAAACAAACACCTTACGACCTTATTTTGATGGATATTCAGATGCCTGACCTCGACGGCGTAGCGACTACCAAGTTGTTGCGCGAATTGGGTATTCCCTTGCCTCCCATCATCGCTATGACGGCGTATGCTATGCGCCAAGACCGTAAAAAATTTATAGGCAAAGGCTTAGATGATTATATCGCAAAGCCTATCCATGCACAAGATTTAATTTCAAAAGTAGAAAAGTATATTCTTGTGGCGCATAAAGACACGCTTTCCCTAAAAGAAAAAGAAAAGAAAACTGACAAAAAATCAAAAAAACACGGGGTAATAGATGCCGAAAAAGTAGCCCAACTCTTGAAATACGGAGGCAAGGAATTGATTGCGGAAACATGGGAGGACTTTATAGTGGAGGCTAAAGAGCAGTTGTTGTTGATAGAAAACGCCCTTGCTACCCAAAGCTATGCTGTGATAGCCTCGCCTTTGCATACTTTGAAAGGCAATGCAGGTACATTGGGCATAGCACGTGTATATGAAAATGCCTTGAAAATGGAAATATCACTCAAAAATAACCAAACAGACCTCCCTCCTATTTGGGAAATGCTGAAAAACGATTTCCAGTACTTTCAAAGCTATTACAAGGAATGGTTAAAAGAAAGATTGGGTGATTGATTGAGTAAGCGATTGGGGCTTTTGCAGTTTCCTTATTTGGAAAATTTCAAAATAGAAGATTGATTTTTACACAGCTACTTACTTAAAAAAATATGGTGATCCAACAATTTTGATGGAGTGAGCTATGAACCATATCTGGTTGAAAAACAAAATTTGTCAGAGTGCCAAAAATATTTTGGACTTGTCTGAAGTTATCAGCATATTTGTAAAAAAATCTTATGCGTTACTCTTCTTCAAAAAGCGAAAAAACTACACAGTTTTTGGCGCACTCAATATCAGGCGAAGGCAAACCTATAGTATTGGTGCATGGCTTTTGCGAATCCTATCGAATTTGGGATACTATCATACCCAGCCTTCAAAGCAACTATCAAGTTATCAGTGTCGATTTAGGGGGTTTTGGGGGTAGTTCGGACTTGCTACCACACCCGACAACCACTGACTCGCTTGCTATGCAAATCAAAGACCTACTTTGGCATTTGGGAATAGACAAAGCGGTTTGGATAGGGCATTCATTGGGTGGTTATGTAAGCCTTGCTTTTGCCGAAAAATATCCAGCACAAGTGCAGGGCTTGGGTTTAATTCACTCTTCTTCCTTTCCTGATAGCGAGGATAAGAAAAAAGTACGCCAAAATGTAATTGATTTTGTTGAAAAAAATGGTGTAAAACCTTTTATTGACAACTTTGTTGAGCCTTTGTTTTACCACAAACGCCATGATGAATTGCAAGCCTCTATTTATTGTGTTCAGCAAATTGCTTTTCAAACTTCTCTCAAAACAGTGGTAGAAGTAACAAAGGCTATGCGCGATAGGCCTGACCGTACGCATGTGTTGAGCGAAGCAAAGTATCCTGTCTTGTTGGCTATTGGGCGCGAAGATGGGGCTGTACCTTTTGAAACGTATATTCCACAACTTACCCTCGCGCCTGATACATTGGTTCATATTTGGGCAGAAACAGCCCACATGGGCATGTATGAGCGACCTGAAGAAACACGTAAATTGTTACGCTATTTTGCAGATTATTGCTACAGAGCGTAGGCAAGGAATATTTTAAGCAACAAATAAAAAAAACTTGTTTTTTGGGAACAAAAGAAACAGTTTATTAGTTGTATATACAATTAATACAAATTGCCTCTAAAAATCTAAATTACCTCTAAAAATCTAAAAAATGAAAGTAGCACTTTTCTCTACTATTCTCCTTTCTGGAGTATTATTTTTCGCAAGCTGCGAGCAGGCACCTAAAAGCGATGACGCTAAAACAAGTGATGCCAAAAAAGTTGATGAAGGCAAAGCAGAAGGCGCGAGCGAACTTACTTTGGACACTAAAGCAAGTGAAGTTTCTTGGGTTGGCACAAAACCTGTAGGCAAGCACAACGGCACATTCGCTATCAGCGAGGGCAAAATTTCAGTAAAAGATGGTCAAGTTACAGCGGGTAGCTTTACTATAGACATGAAATCTTTGAAAGTAGTCGATTTGACAGACAAGGACATGAACGCAAAATTAGCGGGACACCTTACAAGTGCTGATTTCTTTGATGCTGAAAAATTTGCTACTGCTAAGTTTGAGATTACCAACGTTGCGCCCTTCAAAAAAGAGGACGACGCTAAAGAGGATAAAAAAGACAACACGTATGCCATCGCAAATCCTACGCATAGCATTACGGGCAATCTTGAACTTAAAGGCGTGAAAAAAAGCGTTACCTTTCCTGCCAAAATCACGCTTTCGGCTGACAAAAACGAAGCTGAAGCAAAATTCAACATCAACCGCAAAGATTGGGGCTTGAATTACAATTCAGAGGCATCTTTGGGCGATAAATTTATCAGCCACACGGTAAACATTGGCTTAAAATTAGTAGCCACGAAATAGTTTTTGGTACGCTGACAAATTTTCACTTCAACCCTTCAGGTGTCGCGCCAAAACAAGCCCGAGGGGTTATTTTGGCACGGCATCCAAGTGGTTGGACTTTTTCTTTTGGAGAGAATTGCACCCCAAACGCACTATTTTTTAGGTGTTTAAAGCAGGTGGAAAGCAAATAATCTTACATTGTAAAATTATTATATAATATAATTTAGAAAAAACAGTTTAAGATAGTAGATTTGCGACATCAAAAATTTAATATTATTTATTATGCGACCTTACCTACATCAATTTATTTTTTTAGCATCATTTTTTTGTATCCTGGATACTCAAAGTGCCATTGGACAAATAACCAATGACATTTTTGAAAAAAAATGGCGTATGGTGCTGGACATTCGACAGCGACTAGCCAAAATGCCTGAAGAGGAACGCAAAGCATACGCAAAACTTACTACCGACCAACAAAAACGAATAGAAGCGGATTTGGTGTTGGAAATAGAAAAATCTACTTTTTCATTCCAAACAGACAATTCTTTTTATGTAGAATTTGAAGGTAAACACACGTATGAAGGCACTTGGCGCATATCAGACGATGGACGTAGTGTAGTGTTGCGTACTAAAGAAGGCGTAGAAGAACGCATATATATCAAAAAAATAGAACCCGAAAAGGTAACAGTCGCCAATGCGGCACGCGAACAATCACCTGACATCGTGCTTGTGCCTACAGCAAAATAATTGTAATATTTTTCTTGGATAAGCTACTCATGTCTAAAAACATTCTTAAGAAACATGAGCGAAAATAAGAACTCCCAAACGCTTTTCCAAGCCTCGATATATTATGGTGTGTTGTTGGCAGTGATTGGCATAATGCTGGGCATTGTGAATTTATTTGTGCCTGAAGAAATCACCAGAAAATCACCAACGCTTGTCGGCTTGGTTACTTTCATTATCTCTATACTTATCACAGTTTATGTACTATTCACTGCCATCAAATCTCGTAAAGAGGCGTTTGGTGGCTTTATATCGTTTGGTCAAGGTGTAAACATGAGCTTTTGGATAGGTACTATTTATGCAACAATAAACACTATCTGGAGTCCAATCTATATGTATGTGATAAATCCAAATATACTCAAAGATGCTATGAACCAAGCGCGGCTGCAGATGGAAAATGCCGAGCCTAAACTAACTGACGAACAAATAGAAATACAAATGAAAATGATCGACTTTTTCATGAGTCCCTATTTTAATTTGCCTATCGGGTTCATATTCATTATCATTTTTACTGTGTTGACAGGACTCATAGTGGCTGGTATTTTACAAAAAGAAAAAGAACATCCTTTTTAATTTCTTGTTTAGCCTAAAATTTGCTATCTTCGCATGCAAAATAAGGAGGTGAAAAAACATCCACCTATTTTATGTTTTTGATTTATAGCATTATTAACTCATAACTCATTTAATGTGAACTGTTTAGACCCGCAAGTTTTTAAAAACTTGCGGGTTTTATATGGTACATTACTTTCTATGTAGCCCTTTACTCAAAACAATAGAGAAGAAGAAATTACAAAAAAACTGTATCTTTGCCCCGTATGTTAGCTAAATATAAACACATTTATTTTTTGGGTATTGGAGGAATAGGCATGAGTGCCTTAGCCCGTTGGTTTTGCCATGAAGGCTATGCAGTAAGCGGCTATGACCATACCGAAACTGCCCTTACGCTTGCCCTCGTGCAGGAAGGTATGCACGTGCATTATACGGATAGTGTGGATACCATCCCGTTGGCTATCCAAAATGACCTTGCCTCCACACTTGTCGTTTGGACTCCTGCCTTGCCTGCCGACAGCGAACAGTTGTGGTATTTTCGTGAAAAAGCATGTGCTTTGCATAAACGCGCTGAAGTATTGGGTTGGCTGACACGCGACTTTTTCACTATAGCAGTGGCTGGTACGCATGGCAAAACTACTACATCTTGTATGATTGCGCATATCTTACAACAATCGCCTCATTCTTGTACGGCATTTTTAGGGGGAATAGCGCAAAATTACAACTCCAATATGCTTCTCAGCAAACATGCAGGCGAGAATCAGCTTGTTGTAGTGGAAGCCGATGAGTATGACAAGTCTTTTTTACAACTTTCGCCCAATATATTGGTCATTACTTCGCTTGATGCCGACCATTTGGATATATACGGCTCGCGCGCTCAAATGCTGGAAACTTATGCCGAGTTTGTACAAAAACTTGCGCCTGATGGCTTGCTTATTATTCGTAAAGGATTAGAAAATGACCTGCCCATGGCTACAATCAAAGCAAAGGTTATCACGTATGGGCTGGCAGGCGAGGGCGCAAATGTAGAGGCACATGGGTTTCACAAAACAGATGGGCAGGCAAGGTATTCACTTTCATTTGGAGAACAAAAAGAGGAAACTATACCCATCACTTTGCAACTACACGGACAATACAACGCCGAAAATGCTACCGCCGCAGGTATAGCATGCCGAGAATTTGTGGCATTGGAAGTCATACAAAGAAACCTTGCTACGTTTTTAGGCGCGGAGCGGAGATTTCAATATTGGTTGCGTACCGAAAAAAAGGTACTGATAGATGACTACGCCCATCACCCTACGGAGGTCAAAGCTTTCCTTACTGCTGTGCGCGAAGTATATCCAAATAGGCACATTACAGCTATTTTTCAACCACATTTGTATTCGCGCACACGTGATTTTGCAACCGCGTTTGCAGCAAGTTTTGCGCAGGCTGATGAGTTGATTTTGTTGGAAATTTATCCTGCACGTGAACTCCCTATCGAGGGCATTACGGCAGCATGGTTGCTTGAGCAAATACCCAACACACACTATCTGAAAACTAAAACTACGCTCTCCAAACAGGTATTGCTTGCGCACCTTGCTACTCGCCAAGACCTTGATGTAGTGCTTACAATAGGTGCAGGTGATGTGAATAATTATTTGACAGCAATCAAAGAAATATTGGTGCTCTGACAATTTTGGTGGAGTAAGCTATGAACCATATACGGAAATATGGAACACAGCCTGAAACCCTATGTTTTCTATCTCCATATCTGGTTCAACACAAAATTTGTCAGCGTACCAAATGTGTAAATGTGAAATTCAAAAAGTTGATGGGAAAGGACGGATAATCATAATCGCGAATTGATATATTAGTGCAAATACCCAAGAATGCCACCAAAGAGCAAATCCAAGAAGCCTTAGAGGCTCAATTTATGGAAGTATTGTCATCATTGCATAACTTGGGCTATGAAACAGGTAAAGTAAAATTATTTCAAAACAATGACAAACTCGAACAATAAAAAAACGCCTAACATTATGTTTGCGAAAAGGCGGGTTAATGTGCGTAATTTAGGCTTTTGTGCTTTCTATAAACTTTGTGCATAGGGCAAGGAAAGTGCTGTAAAATCCCGCCCTTCGCAAACATTTTTCCGTTGGTAGCAAGGCAATCACGACATAAACGAACTAATAACCTGACAAATGATAAATAAAAACACGCTTAAGTTTTTGAAAGACCTTAAACTTAACAACTCGAAAAAATGGCTCGACGACAACAAAAAGTCGTATGAAAATACTAAGAACGACATTTTGACTTTGACTTCTGAATTGATAGTTTCAATTTCTGACTTAGACAAGACCATCTCAAACGCTTATCTCGACCCCAAAAAGTGTATAACAAGACTAAACAGAGATTTACGTTTTGCAAAGGACAAAACTCCATACAAGACAGACTATTACATTGTGTTGAATAAAAACGGAAAAAATAGTGCGTCAGCATTCTACTACCTACACATTGAACCTGACAATTGTTTCGTTGGCGGCGGCGTTTACAATCCGCAACCAGACCAATTAAAAAAAATTAGACAAGAAATAGATTATGCTTTTGACGAGTGGTCAGCAATAATTAATGACAAAATATTTAAGAAAACATTTCCAAGCGGCATCAACAATTCAGGGGTTTTAACAAGGATGCCAAAAGAGTTTGACGAAGCAAGTCAAGCAAGTGAATTTCTCCGAATGAAAGGTTTTTACACAATGGAAAAACTATCAGACGAAGAAATAGTATCAAAAGACACTTTCGACAAAATCAATTCCTATCTCAAGACGACAAAACCATTGGTGGATTTTTTGAACCGAGCAATAGAAAATGACTGAAGAAAGATGCCCAGCCACTAACAGCAGTTTGGCAAAAGTGGCGGTTCAGTGCTCCGCGGACAGGTTTGTGGTTAATCAAACATTGGTTCGCTGCATCAACATTTTCTGCGGTTGTTGGTGTTTTAGAAAAATTGAGTGTGGTTTTGTTTTTTGACCATGCTACCCAATTTTCCGACACGAGGCTAAAATTATCGCAAAGTTTTAAAAATACTGGGCAGTGTGTGGGTGTTTGCGTAGCCATTGCGCTATGATTTTTTGAATATCATGGTTGTCATTGCAAAGTGTGAGGTAATTTTTCGCCTCCTCCATGCTTTGTATCTGGGTGTTTTGGTCAAGAAAAGCAAAACCTATATATCGCCCTTTCTCTATGCCTATAAGCGTTTTTTCGGTGTGGTCGCGCCCTGTACCAACAATGATAAAACTTTGTGGCGTAACCAAATAAAAGCTGTCGCATGCTTTTTGCACACGTACGTTGTAACTTATCGCGCTTTCTTCTTGGATACACGCGCCCAAACACGTTTTAATTTGATAGTCAAAACACGCGCCTTTGGTTTTGTATAAGTTGCAGAGCTTCATGCACAGTCCGAATTTTTCTATTTTGCTTGTCAAAATTCGCTTAACCGCATCGGCACTTTCTGCAACCGCCAATGGTTCTTCGGCATGTTTGTTCAGCTTATCGGCAAAAAGTTGGTAGTAGCCTTTGCTATCTTCATAGCAAAAAATGCCAAACGAGAAGCGGCTTTTGCGCTGTGCGCGGTTAAAAAGCGGTTGGTGTTTTTTGATTTCGGCATCTTCGAGGAGAAGTGCTACGAGTTCGCCCCCTGTAAGCTCATACCCTATAGATGCAACTTGGTTTTTCATTTCGTTTGATTTGCTACTCTGTAGATTGGTAGCAAAGTGAGAAGCTATCCTATGTTTGATATTGGTACTTTTACCAATGTAAATGATAGCATTTTTCTCGTTGTAAAAATAATACACACCTGTCGCCTCTGGCAAAGCATCAAACTCCTCACGACTGATGCGGGGAGGCAAGGAAACCGCTTGTATCTCATTGTCTATCAATGATTTATTTATTTGCTGTAAGCCTTTGTCTTCCGTCAATAAATGCTCCAACAGCTGGGTGGTAGCCCAAGCGTCGGCTTGAGCGCGGTGATGGTTGGTGAGGTCGATTTGCAAAAAGCTACATACGCTTTTCAAACCATAGGAGGCAAGTTTAGGTAATAATTTGCGGCTGAGGCGCACAGTGCAAAGCGTCTTGCGTGTAAATGTAAAGCCTAAACTTTTGAATGCTTGCTTGATAAAGGAATAATCAAAATGGGCATTGTGTGCCACAAAAACCCTGCCTTCAGTAATTTCTATAATGCGTTTGGCGACTTCATAAAACTTCGGTGCTTGTGCCACCATGTCTTGCGTAATGCCTGTCAATTGACTAATATAACTTGGTATTTGACGCTCTGGATTGATTAGAGTGTGGAACGTGTCTATGACCTTGCTACCGTCATGCACATAAATAGCCACTTCCGTAATGCGGTCTTCAGTAACTTGCCCGCCTGTAGTTTCTATATCAATAACAACAAATTCAGTATTTTGCATAAAAAAATTTTGCTAAACGACAAAGATAGCTAACTTTGCAAGTAACTACAAATTTTTACCAAAACCATTTTATCGCAATGCTCGAAGCTGCTTACAATTTTCTAAAAGACCCTACCCCTTTTATACAAGCTGGAGGGCTTATTCTTGTTACTTTAATCGTATTTGCAGAAACAGGCTTGTTCTTTTGCTTCTTTTTGCCGGGCGATTACTTGCTATTCACAGCAGGCTTGTTGTGTAGTACGAACATCATCAAAGAACCAATTTGGATGGTCGTCCTCTGTATTGTAGTAGCCGCCATTTTAGGCAACTATGTTGGTTACTATTTTGGTAAATTGGCAGGCAAGGGCATTTACAATAGGAAAGACTCGTGGTTTTTTAAACGCAAACACATAGAAACTACTGAAGCCTTTTTTATAAAACATGGCGGGCAAGCACTTATCATGGCGCGTTTCTTACCTATTATGCGCACTTTCACGCCCATAGTAGCCGGCATCATCAAAATGGAGATGGGCAAATTCTCGTGGTACATCATTGTGGGAGCAGTAGCGTGGGGTTCATCTATTACCTTATTAGGCTTTTTCCTTGGAAAAATATACCCTGATATTGTGCATTACTTGGGTTATATTATTATCGCATTCGTAAGTGTTACAACTATAGTAGCCTTTTTATCCTACAGAAAAATGAACAATGCGAACAAATCCGCTTCTTAAAAAGTTCTTACGCTTTTGGGCAGAACTGTTAAGCGATCGCTTTGGGCAGGCAAGTTGCCAAATATTTAACCTAAAATGACGAAAACCATTCGGAGGGAGGCTGGAAGGGAGGTTTTTTGGAGAACTTAACAATTCTACACTTTTGTGTGATGCTAAAGCGACAAGAGATGCTTACAGCATGACTAATTTGAGTATAGTTCCCGCTATAAAGAAAAACTTGCCTGCAGGCGTAGGCAAGTGCGTTTTTAAAATTTGCTATCTACAATTTCTCTTCCTAATAAAATGCCTGTTAAAATAGTTTTCTTTTTTTTGATATGCTTCACAACGCTCAAACTACAGGCTCAAGACAAAACGCTTGACAGCCTCAAAAATGCGTTGGAGAAAGTCCAAGACGAAAATCAAAAAGTGGTTATCTTAAACCGCCTTGCCTCCCAACTACAAGATACAGACGCTAAAACGTCCATGAAATATGCTACATCAGCCCTCGAATTGGCAAAAAAACTTACCTACCCAGAAGGCACAGCAAACGCATACCGCAATTTGGGTGAGGTTTATTTGATAGAAAACAACCACAAAGAAGCACTCTATTATTTGCAGGAAGCACTCAAAATATACAAAGATATAGGCGATGACTTGCGCATAGCTTATACCCTAGACGCGCTCGGAAGAACCAAATACGCACAAAGCGAATACAAAAACGCCATAACTTTTTTTGAAGAAGCTATTCCGCTTTTTAAGCGTGTAAACGAACCTTCCGATATAGCACAAGCCCTTTTAAATATAGGCGTAAACCATTACTTTTTAGCTAATTACGAAAAAGCTTTGGACTTTTATTTTCAATGTCTTAAATTGAGCGAAGCCCAACAAGATGCCGATAAAATATTGCTTGTCTTAAATAACATAGGCGCAGTTTACAAAAAATTAGGCAATATGGACAAAGCACTTATACATTTTCAGCGTGTATTAAAAATGAGTGAGGCAAACCAAGATAAGCCCAGTATTGCCCAAGCACTTACCAATTTAGGGGCAGTCTATGAAGACAACAATCAATTCGCAGAAGCAAAACAAGCCTATCAAAAAGCACTCAACTTGTATGAAAACAGCAAGTTGCCACAAAATGAAGCAAAAGTGCTGAATAATTTAGGCGACCTTGCACGCAAACAAGGCTACTATGACCAAGCTATAGATTACCACGCACAATCGCTTAAAATCAAAGAAGCCTTAAACGATAAACGCGGTATTGCCTTCTCGTTGGTGAGCATGGGCGATTTGTATTTGGCACAAAAAAACAATGAGCAAGCCCTCGTATATTTGAAAAGAGGCTTGCGTATGGCTTCGCTTATCGGGGCAAGAGATAGCCAAAAAGACGCTTATCAAAGCCTAGCTGCTACATATTCGCAAATGAATAACCATGCACAAGCCTACAACTACTTAAAACGCCACCTCGAGATCAAAGACTCACTTGCTCTGAGCGAAACAGGCATAGCCGATTTGCAAGCGAAGTTTCAGACCAACCAACGGGAAAAAGACCTCAAAATAAAAAATCAAGAACAAGAAATTATTGATTTAAAGAAAACACAACAATATTTATGGCTTGCAGGAATAATCACCTTGGCTATTTTATTGTTGATGACAGGGTTTGTGTTAGTTAGAAAAGGAAAGCTATCGTAAGCGCAGGCTCAATCCGATGTTCAAACCTGTCCAACATTTTATATTGGTATTGTTTATGCTGGTACGTAGCACTGCCCAATCAGGTATTCCTGCACTTGTTACCAAATCTTCGCCTTTGTAATCAGAAACAAGCATATTGAAACTCAAGCCTGCAAAGCCGCTAAGATTAGAGGTAAATTTATGGTGGAGTTGAATTTTGCCTTGTGTGAGCAAGTTGAGTTGAGGCGAAGCATTATTCTCTCTGATATAGTAGCACATAGCTTCTAAGTTCAGGGATTTGCGGTTGGTTTTGCGCAGTTCCTTCCCAAACCCATAGCCTATACCCAAACGTCCACCGCCGCTAAATTGATAACCCACTGCAAAAACACTATACATACGCTCACTGCCTATTTTGAAAGCAATATTACTTTGCAAAGCTTCACTTGCATAAAATGCTATATGTTGGTAACTTTCGCGTTTGGGTCTGTGTTGTTCAATCTCTGCTACCATTATGTTCAATGTGTCAAGGGCAGGCAATTGGCTTACTTCTTTTAACATGAAAGGTTCTATGGTTGAAAATCCGAGCGGTGTAGCGGTTTCGTCATTTTGAGTATTGGATACTTTTGTTAGTTCTGTCATAGCTATAGGCAAGTCAGGCTTGTTCAGCGCAACGGTAGATGTAGCAACATTTTGGACAGTCCGTATGGTTGATGTATTTATTGCAGGCGTTGTTTTACTTGTAGCGAGGCGTTGTTTTCCATTCGTTTTTTCAAATTGCAAAGGCGTTTTTTGTATATGTAATGCAACTATTTGGTTTTTTTGGCTATTTTGGCTATTTTGGCTGTTTGGTTCGTGCCAAATTTTTATGCCAATCAAAAAAACAAGCGCGACTAAAATGGCAGTGCGGCGCACAATGTTGCTTTGCAAAGGCGAATGTTGGGCCGTGTTTGTAAGCCCTGCTTTTTGTAAGCGGTTTTGCATATCAGCCCAATCGTTGGGTTCGTAGGGCGCTTCGTGCGCTTGCGCAATCTTGCGCAAATGTTGTTCAAAATTCTCTTGTTCAGACACAGGGCATTTGAGGGTTATCTTCCAATAATTTATGAATATTTTTTTGTAGCTTCATACGAGCTTTTGCTAGATTTGATTTAGATGTACCTTCATTGATTTGGAGCATCTCGCCTATTTCTTTGTGGCTATAGCCTTCAATGACATAGAGATTAAAAACGGTTTGGTAGGCGGGAGGCAAGCCCCGTATCAAAACAAGGAGGTCGTCATAGTTTATCTTTTGTATAATTTCAGTATCATCAAAACCTTGTGCAAGGCTGTATTCTTCTTTCAAATCGTCTTCTATAGAGGTATTCAACAGGTATTTTTTGTGGCGGTGGTAGTGATTGATAGCTGTATTGACCATAATGCGGCGCACCCAGCCCTCAAATGAGCCGTCGCCTTTGAAGTTGGATAGGCTGGCAAATACTTTCACATAGCCATCTTGCAAGATGTCTTTTGCTTCTTCGCGGTCGCGGGCATATCGCAAACACACTGCCATCATTTTGCCATAAAAATATTGGTAGAGTATTTGTTGATAGTGCGCCTGTCCATTTTGACAGCCTTTTAGCATTTGCTGTTCTTGAGGGGTTAAACCCATACGCTCTAATTTTTAAGACAGAAATTGCACACGAGAGGTTGCCTCATGTAATAAGTTTTTTACAAAAGTGCTTCTTAAAACCTCCCTCCCTCCACTTTGGAGCGGGGCAGGGGGAGATGTTAAATATTTGGCAACTTGCCTGCCCCAAATGAGAACTTAACATTTTGGAGAGGGGTTTTGAAATGCACCTTTTCAATAAGCCTATTGCAAAGATAGTTTTTTTTCTTGACTTTTACAATACCTGTGCGATTTAACGTTATCTTTGCATAATTTTCTAAATTTATATTCCATAATTTTCCATGAAACTTAATCAAATTGTCTTGTTGTGCTTCTTTTGTATGCCGCTTTTTACACAAGCGCAAATACAATTGAAACAAACACCCAAAGGTATTCGCTACCATGTCATTGACCGCAAAATCGGAAATTTGCAATACGTAGAAATCAATGACTATGTAACGGTTCGCTTATACACTTATAACTACAAAGATTCATTGCTTGCTTTCCAAGAAATCAAAGACGCATTGATGGAACCTGCTACAAGCCCTGTAGATATACGCGATGTAGTTCCCTACTTGGCGGTAGGCGATAGCGCAGTTTGTTATCTCAAAGTAGATACTTTGGTAAAATACGCGGGGCGGTCTATGCCCGCTTACCTGCCTTTGGGAACTGACGTAAAACATTGTTTGAAAGTAGTAAAATCCAAAAAAAAGGCGGACTTCGAACTTGAACAGTCGCAGGCAGGACAAGCCCAACGGGACACCGATAAAAGTATAATAGCCAATTATAACCAGGCAAATAACCTCAAAACAATGGTTACGGCTTCAGGATTGCATTGCATCGTAACCCAACAAGGCACAGGCGCAAAACCCACAAAAGGGCAGAAAGTAACCGTACACTATCGCGGCACATTGCTTTCAGGCAAGGAATTTGACAGCTCATATAGTAGAAATCAACCTTTTAGCTTTACGCTTGGGATGGCGCAAGTAATCAAAGGCTGGGACGAAGGCGTTGCATTGCTAAACGGTGGTTCAAAAGCCACTTTGCTTATTCCTTCCGACCTTGCCTACGGCACAGCAGGCGCAGGCTCAGACATACCACCCAGTAGTGTATTAAAATTTGAAATTGAATTATTAGACATTCCTGTAGAAAAAGCATATACTTTAGCCGAATATATAAAAGCCAATAACCTCAAAACAATGGTTACGGCTTCAGGCTTGCATTATATCATAACCCAACAAGGCACAGGCGCGAAACCAATAAAAGGACAACAAGTAAAAGTACATTATCGTGGTACATTGCTTTCAGGCAAGGAGTTTGACAGTTCTTACGGCAGAAACGAACCGCTTATTTTCTCAGTCGGCGTAGGGCAAGTAATAAAAGGCTGGGACGAAGGTTTGATGTTATTGCCTGTGGGTACAAAAGCTACACTCCTTATACCCGCCGAGCTTGGCTATGGTAGCAGAGGCGCAGGCTCATCTATACCACCTGATGCACCTCTTCGTTTTGATGTAGAATTGATAGAAGCTAAATAATTTTTTGGCAATTCGGAGCGAAAGTATTTCTTAAGGCCTCGCAACCCAGAAGTGTTAAGTTCTTGGTTGGACACCCTGCCACTCCTAAAAAGGGGGGTAAACCGAGAACTTAACACATCTGCCTCACACCCTGCCCTCTCCAGTTTGGAGAGGGCTTAATCTATTGAAAAGCCTCTTTTTATGATATCATGAAGCATTTGTTATTTTTATTAGGCTGTTGTTGGTTTTTAGGGTGCGAGCCAAAAGACCAAAAACTTGCTAGCCAAAAACAAACTATGGGCAGCGAAAAACCTAAAAACTTGCCTGCCACACCCAAACGATTTAACTATCCCAAGCCTGATTTGGCAGGCAAGGTGTTTTACGCAAGCCAATATTATACACAAGAAGCCCTTACCAGTCTTAAAGAAAAAGAGCTTATTGTTTGGCAACAAAAATTAGCGAAAAAGTATGGGCAGAAATTCAAAGTAAAGCACTTTAGCAAGTATTTCAATGTAGCTTATCGTTGTACTGACGCAGAAGCAAGCACGTTGGAATATGTTACGAATTACTTCCTGTATGAACCCGAACATCCGTTCCAAATCGTGTATTTTACTGATAAGCCCAAATTTACCAAACACACAAATTCAACTGCGTAGGCTTCTTTCAACCAAGCACCAAAACGCTTTTTACCTATGCACATTCAGGAGAAGGTACGCTTTGGCACGAACTCACGCACGCTTTTGTAGATGCCAATATAACGCACAATATACAGCAATGGTTTAGTGAAGGATTGGCTTCTTTTTATGAAATGGGCGGTATTCACAACCAAACTTTTATAGAAGGTTATACGAATTGGCGCATGCCTCTCTTACAAGAAATGTTGAAAAGAGAAGATTATTTGCCCCTCCCGCGTTTTATTCAACAAGAAAGTATGAGCGAAAAAAATGCGTATGCTAAAGCACGTTTTTTATTTTGCTATCTTTGGATACACGACAAGATGATTCCATTCACCAAAACCTATTTGTACACGCTTTCTGCCCGTTATAAAGGACGCGAATTGGGCGAAAAAGTAATAACCGAAATGGAAAAACTGGTAGGCAAGGACATCAAAACGATAGAGCAAGAATACAATATTTGGGCGAACCAATACCCCGCCTCGCAAAAACTACAAAAACGAAAACGCTGATATGACATACATCAGAAAATGCCATTTCAGTCACGTGTGTGGACACACTAATTTCTTTGTGTAGTGCTAAAGCGACAGGAGATGCTTACAGCATGACTTTTTAAGAACCATTGTTTTTTAGTTTGACAACAACATTTTTAATTAGTAAAAGGCTTTCTAAGTAGAAACAAGGGACTTATCTATACAATTTGAAATGCCACTTGTTTTCTCACAAATACCTACAAATAAGATACGTCGTTATCAAAGTATGCCCCTAAAACAAAATGATGCCCTTTGTCCCTAAAAGAGAGCGTAAGAAAAACGCTTCATAAACGACCTTTTAAAAGAAGAACAAAGTAATGCTTCAACCTCTAAAAAAACATGCGGATACCATCTATTTTTCTCACTTTTTTTTGTTTTCTCTTTTTTGAGAATAGCCTACATGCGCAAGCCACTTTAAACGGCAAAATTCAAGACAAAAACAATATCCCTCTTGGTTTTGCCGCGATATTTGTACAAGGCACTTCCAAAGGCACGACCAGCAACGTAGAAGGTGCCTACACGCTGAATGTTCCTGTGGGTACTTATCAAGTTACTTTTCAGTACATTGGCTATAAATCTAAGACTGTTACAGTCAATATCATCGCACCAAGTACCAAACTTGATGTGGTATTGGAAAGTGAAGCAACAGAATTGCCAACTATCAATTTATCTCAAGAAGACCCTGCATATAATATTATTCGAAAAGCGCAGGCAAAACGAAAATATTATTTAGAAGAAGAAATACAAGGCTATCGTTGCAAATCCTACACCAAAATATTTGAAGAAGCTGAGCAAACAGGCGGAACTATCAACCTATTTGGGGCAACACGCAACATTGAAAAAGGTATTTTTTATCTTTCAGAAACAGTAAGCGAAATTAGCTTTTCACAACCTGACAATTTACAAGAAAAGGTATTGGCTTCCAAAATAAGTGGTGATAGCGTAGGATTTAGTTACAACAGAGCGAACTGGATTAATTTTTATAGAAATAAACCGTTCACTGTCAATAATTTAAAGTTTGTTTCACCAATAGCCCAAGATGCCATGGACTATTATAGATATGCTTTAGAAAGCACTACCAAAGAAGATGAATTGACTATTCATAAAATAGAAATCTCTCCCAAATTTAAAAATATGCCAGCATTTAAAGGCTTCATCTATATTATAGAAGAAACGGCTCGCATACACAGCGTAGAGGCTTATGTTCCCAAGGGTGTTGTTATGGCTTTTGACTCTATCAACATTCGGCAAATCTATACACCTGTTACAGAAAACAGGAAAGGAGTTTGGTTTTCACTTTCTCTTACTTTTTATTTTGAATTGAGTATTGGGAAAACGAAAGGGTTTTACCACGCCCTCACTTCTGATTATGAAATAAACCCCACCTTTCCACCCAATTTTTTTGGTGGAAAAGTGTACGAATTTGTAGAACAAGCGAATAAGAAAGAAGAACAAGCGTGGGAAGCCTTGCGCCCTATCCCGCTCACCAATACCGAAATAGAAGACTACAAATTTAAAACAGTCTTAGAAAATAGAACAACTAAACCAGAAGTCCAAGATTCTATCTTAAAAGTACGGAATAAAATAAAAGTTACAGATGTTTTGTTGAGCGGAATAACACTTCAAAACCCTTTCAGCAAAAAAAGCTGGAGCATTGCCCCATTACTCGAAATCGTTAATTTCAATACAGTTGAGGGATTGGTCATAAATCCCACTTTTTCTTTCCAAAAGACATTTGCAGGCAAGAAAACCTTGACAATTGCCCCAACTTTTCGTTATGGGTTCTCCAATCAACGCTTTCAAGCGCAAGGACTCGTAAGCTATAATTACAACCCTAAAAAGTTCGGGCTTATTGCAGTAGAGGGAGGGCGATATGTTGCCCAATTTGCAACGCCACCATCTATAAGACCTGTATTGAATACCTTTTACTCATTATTTGGAAAAGAAAACTGGATGAAAATCTATGAGAAAACTTTTGTCAAAATCAACCATCAATATGAGTTATTCAATGGCTTCTTGTTTACAGTTTCAGGCGAGTATGCCAAACGCAATCCTTTAGAAAACACAAGTAACGCTACTTTTAATAAGGACAAAAACAAGGCATATACCCCCAATAACCCAGGAACGGCAACTTTTATCGAACGCCCTGATATATTTGACAAACATGAAGCTTTACTCGTAGATGCACAAATCCAATTCACACCCAAACAGAAATACCTGCTTCGTCCTGATGAAAAAATCTTGCAGGCAAGTCGCTTGCCTACTTTCACACTTCGATACAGCAAAGGCATGGCAGATGCAAATTTTGATATATTGCGCCTACAAATAAGAGATAGCTGGGATTGGGGAATATTTGGTGATGGTGATTTGACGATAGAAAGTGGTAGTTTTCTAAACAATAAAAAAGTATATTTCGCAGATTTTCAACACTTTAGAGGCAATCGCACCCTCGTTAGGCAAAACGGAAACAATGCTTTTCAATTACTTGACTATTACCAATATAGCCAAACAGGAAACTATTTTCAAGCACATTGGAATCACGATTTTAAGGGCTTTATTACCAACAAACTTCCCTTCTTAAAAAAGGCGCAAACTTCATTCGCATTAGGCGCAAACTATCTTTATACTGACCTTACAGGCAATTATATAGAACTTGGCATAGGCATCAAACGCTTATTCAAGTTCTTGCGTATTGATTGGTGGAACGCTTTTGGTGAAAATGGACACATCAATCAAGGCATCAAATTGGGTGCAGGGTTTTAATGCTACACCAACAAATTTTGTAGTACTTTTTGCCTCGTCCTGCTAGGGCTGTTTAGAAAAACTGGGTGTAATTTTGTAATGGCACAAAATATTTTAAGGTATTCCTTTAATAGATTCAAGTCCAAAATAGTTAGCTACTGATTTGTTAAAATAAATATTTTCCAAACCAAAATCATCAGGCAATAAAAATTTAGAACGTAATACAGGTGGCGTAAGTAATACTTTTAGATGCGTCTTACCTGATTTTTTAGCTTTAATAATTGTTTGAAGCCTGTCTTTATTAAATTTAGCCAATTTTGGCGCAACTAATACGCACTCATAATACGCATTATTAATGTTGTAGTTTGAAGGAAACAAGAATAATATAATCAAAAGTATCTTTAAGTAATTAAAAATATTTGTTTCCGTATGTAGGCGGTGTATATTATTATATTTTTCATATAAATTATAGGTATAGGAAACCCAAATTTGTAAATAAAAAAAAAGAGAGATTGTAAATAGAATAAACATAAAAGACTGTACTCTCTCTGCATAGTAATGATTGGCTTTTATAGTAAAAATGGTTAATATAAAAAACAATAATAAAATTAAAACGCTATGCAATAATGGATGTAATAAATAAGTGCTTCGCCAGCTGTATTTTTTTTCTAAAGCATACATATATGGAATGGTAATAAGCATAATAAGCCATAGAGTAGCATGATTAAGCCAGTTACCTATATTACAAATTGTAAAATAGCCAGCAAGCAAAATAATTTTCCAAATAGGTTTATACGCATACCTTTGTGGCTGACTGGGAATATTAAAAGTATTTTCTATTCCACTCATCCTATTAAAATTTCCGGGTGAAAATACAACAAATAAACTTGCTATTAGACTGATAACAAGTAATTTAACTATTAACCCTTTCTTAACAGATTTTGTTAAAAAACAATGTAAGCATATATAGCCTAATAATGAAAAGTGAACAAAAAGCAATAATTCATGACAACCTACCACAAGTACATTTAACCCATACAATATCAGATAATCCTTATTTTTTGGCTCATTATTTGAGTGCATTTCAAAGCCTTTTTGGAGAGGAGTATGTGGAATTATTTTAAAATGCGCCCCATTATTTAGCATACACTTTGCTAATTGTCCCCAAAAAAATAAACAAAAAATAGTAGGCACAAAATAAGCATTACACCCAACAAACCAATATAAAAAATGAGATAAAAAAATATTATTAAGAAAAAAAACAGCTATAATACTGCTTAATAAAAAAATATTTTTATTTGAAAAATTAGGCAAACCAAAAGTTATATTTTTTAGAAGAAAATATAATCCAAGCACAAACATAAATAGAATAAAGCTGGTATAAACTTGTAGTGGAATAACACCATTTTCAATACCAAAATGCAAAGGATTTATAAAATACCCTGTCAAAATAACTGTATATCTACCTGAAGATTGCCAATATGAAAAATGAAAGAAATTATAAAAACCGTCACGTAAAATGACAGCCCAAACATAATCATCTCTCCCGTGAAAATCCATAAAAAAAACAAGTGCTATAAAAGGCAGAAAGGATAAAAAAATGCCTACTAAAATAAATAATGAAAGATGATGGTGCCGCATAGCTCATAGTTTATATGGGCGCAATTCAAATCTATTCCGTTTTCCCCTCTTCAAAATGGAGATGGCACGGGTTAAATTTTAGAAAGAGATTTAAATTGCAGCCATTTATATTTAATAAATTTTAGTTATTATTTTTTTGATTCGTAAGTATATGATACAGACATAAATGTTGTCTAAGCATTTACATGCTACAAAATTTACAAGTCGATTTCCACTTGATTGCGCAACATGTCCTCTAATGTTTCGCGTTTGCGTATCAAATGTGCCTTGCCTGCGTGGATAAGTACTTCGGCAGGGCGAAAACGTGCATTGTATTGTGAAGCCATCGTAAAGCCATACGCACCTGCATTTTTGATAGCCAATACATCACCTTCGCGGACTTCAGCCAATTTGCGGTCGCTTCCCAAAGTATCTGTTTCACAAATATAACCTACTACGCTATAAATTCGCGGTGAGCCTTGTGGGTTTGATATGTTTACTATTTCGTGGTAAGAGTCATACAACATAGGGCGGATAAGGTGGTTTAAGCCCGAATCCACGCCGACAAAAACGCTTGCAGGCGTTTGTTTTACTACATTCACGGTGGTAAGCAAATAGCCCGACTCGCTTACTAAAAATTTACCCGGTTCGAACCAAATCTCTAATTCTCTGCCATAACTTTTACAAAATTCTTGAAAAGCAGAAGTCATTTTCTTTCCCAAATCCATCATATCCGTTGTAACATCACCTTCGCGATACGCTACTTTGAAGCCACTCCCAAAATCAATAAATTGAAGATGTGGAAACTCGCGTGCAATGTCAAAGATAATTTCTGCGCCTTGCAAAAACACTTCAGGTTGCAAAATATCCGAGCCTGTATGCACATGCAATCCGTTTACAAAAATATTGTTGGTTTGGATAACGCGGTGGAGATGGCGCATTTGCAAAATGGAAATACCAAATTTTGAGTCTATATGCCCTACTTGAATTTTGCTGTTACCTCCTCCTACCAAATGCGGATTGAGGCGTATGCAACAAGGCACACTCGCGCCATACGTATGCCCAAACTGTTCAAGAATAGAAATATTGTCAATATTAATCACCAAACCCAGCTCAACTGCTTCTTGTATCTCACTGAAAGATACACAGTTAGGTGTAAAAATAATGTCGGTAGGCAAGAAACCTGCATGCAACGCGAGGTGTACTTCTTGGATAGAAACGCAATCAACCCCTGTGCCTTGCTGTTTAAAAAACCGCAATACAGCAAGGTTATTGAGTGCTTTCATGGCATACTTTATTTTTAGATTTACGCCTGAAAAGGCCTCACGCAAAAGCGTAAGTTTTTCTTGCATTTTGTTTGTATCATATACATACAAGGGCGAGCCAAATTCTTGTGTCAAGGCTTCAAGCGAGATGTTTTGGATAGTCATGTAAAATTATTGGGTTAAAGATTGATTTTTTTTGCGCATCAAAACAGCAATTTCTCTGGACAAATCAAAGAATAAGATTTTGGTGTTTGCATTGCGTTCAAGGTGGTAAATAGCTTTGCCAAGCAAAGGGTAAAGGTCGTATAGTTTTTCGGTAGGCAAGGTCTTACTCAAGCCTTCTATGAATTTCATTTGCTCGCCTGTAATACGCAACAAGTCTTTTGAACTTGCCTGCAACATCAGACATTCGCGGCAAATATTAAGAAAGTATTGTAAAAGGTTGCGTTGTTGCTCTCTGTTCCAGCTGTCAAAAGTTTCCGTATGTCCAAAACAGCCCGCCCAATTCGCTTGATACACATCGCGCAACCACTGCCTCAGCCAATCATGAATATCTTGATTTGCGCCTTCATAACGAAGATGATAGGCTTTATTCATGTTGCCGTCTGCGAGGTAGGCGATTTGTTCGGCTTCGGCTTGTCCAAGTTTAAAACTTGTTACCAAATGTTCCACTACTTCTTTGTCAATGAAAGTAGGAATTTGCACCATTTGCACACGCGAGATAATGGTAACCAACATGCGTTTAATGTCTTGCGAAACCAACAGGAAAATGGTTTGCGGAGGTGGTTCTTCAAGAACTTTCAACAAGGCGTTGGCAGATTGTATATTCATCATTTCAGGCAGCCAAACCAGCAGTATTTTGTATGCGCCCTCAAAAGGTTTCAGTGAAAGAGTCTTAACAATTTCGCGGCTTTCTTCTACTGAAATATTGCCTTGTTTATCGCTCGCGCCTATGTGTTCCAGCCAATCCTTCAATTCAAAGTAAGGCTGTTTCAAAACTATTTCGCGCCAATCCTTCATAAAGTCGCGGCTCATGGGTTTGCTATCTACCTTTTTTGTGGTGGCGGTAGGAAAGACAAAGTGCATGTCGGGGTGTATCAATTTTTGATGTTTTTTGCAACTGCTACACACGCCACATGCATCTTCTGTTTGTGGGTTTTCGCAATGCAAATAACGTGCGTAGGCAAGTGCCATAGCAAGGTTGGCACTCCCTTCTGTTCCAAAAAACAACTGAGCGTGTGCTATGTGCTGGCTTTGAAGGGCTTGAGTCAGCCTTGTTTTGGTAGCCTGTAGGTTGGGTATAGCGTGGAATTGCAAGGCGTGTTTGGAATAAATTGGAAGATATTAATGTCAATTATTTAAGTGTGTATATAAAAGAGAACGGCAATATTTTTGGTTAAAAAATTGGCGTTAATGCGTTTTATATTACACATTATTCAATTTTACTTGCTATTTTTTGCAAAGTTACAAACTTTAATTACTTTACAAAAATATTTTGCAGTTCACGATTATTTTTCTTTCAATAATCCACAAAAATAAAAATATTTTCACGAAATTTGCAGTTAAATATAAAACAAAGTGTAAATTGGCAGTCGAATCTTACATACCCTCTAAAATGCAGGCTTTTGCGTCCATTTTTAAGAAATATAAATAATCAAATACTCTCATGTCAACTTCTTTCCAAAAATCCATTATCAAAGTCATTGGCGTAGGTGGGGGCGGTAGCAACGCTGTAAACTATATGTATAATCGCGGCATCAAGGATGTCGAATTTGTGATTTGCAACACTGACTTACAAGCACTCAACCTCAGCCCTATTCCTGTAAAAATACAACTTGGGGCACACCTAACTGAAGGATTGGGCGCAGGCGCAAATCCCGAAATAGGACGCGAATCAGCTATTGAAACAAGAGATGAAATCCGTGAATTATTGGGGCATGGCACTAAAATGCTCTTTATCACCGCAGGTATGGGAGGCGGCACAGGCACAGGCGCGGCACCCGTAATAGCCGAAATAGCACGCGAATTGGGCATTTTGACTGTAGCTATCGTTACTGCGCCTTTTGGTTTTGAAGGCCCGCGCAAAAAGAAACATGCAGAAGCAGGACTTGCTACCCTCCGCGAAATCTGCGATACTGTGCTTGTTATTTCTAATGACAAACTCATGGAAATATACGGCAATCTCAAAATGAGCGAGGCGTTCGCACAAGCCGATAATATCCTCACTACTGCCGCAAAAGGCATAGCCGAAATGATAACCGTTCCACACTTCGTGAATGTGGATTTTGAAGATGTAAAAACAGTTATGCGCAACTCGGGAGCCGCAGTAATGGGTTCAGGCAAGGCAGAAGGCGAGAATCGCGCCACACGTGCCGCACAAGAAGCCTTAAATTCACCGCTTTTGAATAATAAGAACATTTATGGAGCGCAAAAAATCCTCTTGTCGGTTATGTCGGGCGAAAAAGCCGAAATCCAAATGGACGAGTTTCAACATATTACTGATTATATACAAGAAAAAGTAGGCGAAACAGATGTATTTATTTTCGGTACAGGCACAGATAGCACACTCGGGGAAGCTATTCGAGTTACTATCATTGCTACTGGGTTTCGTGATGAACAGCAGGAAGGGGAAAAAAAAATGACGCAAACCACGCAAACTGTTCCTAAAAAAGAAGTACAACAAGACAGCAGCACAGTGGTTTTCAATGTAAATAGCAAGCATGCTACCACCCAACTGCACAATGTAGTAGAACAACCCATCGTTGTAGAAAAAAAACAACCTGAAAAAGTTGTCTATAACCTTGATGATGATGTTAATATAGGAAAACACAACCAAACCGAAAAATCAGACTTCGACTGGAAACATGAACAAATAGCCAAACAAGCTGACGAACGCATCGAGAAACTAAAAAAATTGAGCAAAAACATTGAAGAGGCAGAAAGCTTCAAAGAGAAAATAGATATACCCGCGTATCTGCGCCGAAATATCAAACTCGATGATGCGACCAATACGCCTTCTATGAAAGATAATAGCTACCTCACTGGATACAAACCTATAGGCAACAACCAACTATCAAACAATAACAACAGTTTTTTTTTAGATAAAGACTAACAATTTTTTATACTTCGATAACGACATATCTTATTTGTAGATGTTTTTGAGAAAACAAGCGGTATTTCAAATTGTACACGCAAGCCCCTTGTTTCTACTTAAAAAAACTTTCACTAATTAAAAATGTCATTATCAAACTATTATGGCTTTTACGTTGGCTTTATGCGCAAAAGCCGTTATATTTTTCAACTAGGCGAAAGTCCTTTTCCCTCTCTCCAAACTGGAGAGAGGGCAGGGTGCGAGGTCTTAGAAAACACTTTCGCAAGAAGGCTATTATACAAATTATGGAACTACAAGAAGCTATAGAAGGATTACCGATTATTTATGACACGCCAAAAATAACGTTTTATTGGAACGAAGTACAATCGCTCCTTATTAGCTGTGCGAAAAATTTTTCAGATGATACGGATTACCGCCTCAACATGCAAGCATGTGTGGACTTGTGCGAAACACATCAAGTGCGCTACATCATCTTTGAATCTTCTAAATTTAAAGGCACTTCCCCACAAAATCAACAGTGGGTGGTGGAGCATATCATACCCGCATTTAAAAACGCAGGTATATTGGCTATCACACTCGTGATGGCAAAAGATATTTTTGGCAAATTCTCCCTCAACAACATGGCTAAAAACTCCGAACTTGCCTACGCAGGCGGTCTCCCGTTCCAATTTACGGATAGTTTTGAGGACTCGTATGAATGGATAATGGAGCGAAAATAAGTTTTTGAAAAGTGTAAAGTTCAATGAGGACACTTCGGATTATTTGGGCTTTTCCAAACTTATCCGTACCTTTGCGTAATTTTTAAAAAATATATGTTATACCCTGAAAGTTTAGAACAAAAAATCGGTTTTGATAAAATCCGCCAGCTATTAAAAGAGGAGTGCGTTAGTTCGCTTGGGCAACGCTTTGTAGATAGAATTCAGTTTTCGAATAATTATGAATTGATTGACAAATTTGCCAAACAGACCACAGAGTTTTGCACTATTTTAGTACAAAACGAGGACTTTCCCAATCAATACTATTTAGACCTTAGTGCGCAACTTGCCAAAGCCGGCATAGAGAATGCTTTTCTCGTAGAAGCCGAGTTTCACGACCTTAAATTATCCTTACAAACTATATATCAATGCCTGCAATTCTTGCGCAAACGCCCTGCCGAGATGTTTCCCGAACTGCGGGCATTGGCTTCGCCTATCGGTATCGACCCCGATTTAATAAAACACATCGAACTCGTAATAGATGAACGTGGAAAAGTGCGCGATAATGCCTCCTTTGAATTGAAACGCATTCGCGTGAGTATATTACAAGAGCAAAACAGCCTGCGCAAACGCTTAGACAGTATTTTGCGCAACGCCAAAGGATTGGGCTTCGCTAAAGAAGATGCGCAACTTACCCTGCGCGATGGGCGCATGGTTATTCCACTTGCGGCTGAACACAAACGCAAGATAAAAGGTTTTGTGCATGACGAATCTGCCACAGGACAAACCGTATATCTTGAGCCTACCGAAATACTGGACATGAACAATGAAATTCGCGAACTTGAATACCAAGAAAAACGCGAAATCATTAAAATCCTTACCGAGCTTACCAATCGCGTGCGCCCTTACATACCCGACCTGAAAGAAGCATATCGTTTTTTAGGTGTCATAGACTTTATACGCGCCAAAGCACGTTTTGCACAAAAAATTAGGGCTATCAACCCGCTTTTTGAAAAACAAGCGTTCATAAAATGGCAGCAGGCAAGGCATCCTCTTTTGTATATCAGCCACACAGCGCAAGGAAAGCCTGTCATTCCACTTGATATTCAATTAACAGGTGCTAAAAGAATGCTGCTCATTTCAGGCCCCAACGCAGGAGGCAAGTCGGTTGCCTTAAAAACAGTGGGCTTATTGCAATATATGTACCAGTGCGGTCTGCTTGTGCCTGTAGCTGAAGGAACTGTTTTCGGTGTGTTTAAGGATATTTTTATGGACATGGGCGATGAACAATCCATCGAAAACGACCTTAGTACATACAGCTCACACCTTACCAATATGCGCCACTTCCTCAAATTCTCAGATAAAAGTAGCTTACTGCTTATCGATGAATTTGGCACAGGAACAGAACCCGCTATGGGCGGTGCTATCGCCGAAGCTATCCTCATTAAACTTAACCAAGCCAAAGCATGGGGCGTTATCACAACACATTATACCAACTTAAAATTCTTAGCCGAAAACGCAGAAGGATTGGTAAATGGTGCAATGCTCTTTGATAGCCAACACCTTGAGCCACTTTATAAATTAGAAATTGGGCGACCAGGTAGCTCCTTCGCCTTTGAGATAGCAGGCAAGATTGGTTTGCCAAAAGATGTTATCCAAATGGGACGCGAAAAAGTAGGCGTAAAACAAGTCAATATCGACTCACTCCTACGCGACCTTGAGCATGAGAAAAAAGTGTTTGGTGATAAAAACACCTTACTGGCACAAAAAGAAATCGCACTCGCTGAACTTACCGCCCAATATGAAAAATTGCGAAGCCAATTAGACAACGACAAGAAAATCATCATCAACCGCGCAAAACAAGACGCGCAAAACATAGTAAAAGAAGCAAATAAACGTATCGAAAATGCTATACGCGACATTCGTGAAAATCAAGCCGATAAAGAAATCATCAAAGAGGTAAGACAAGAACTGCAAACATTCACACAACAAACACTCAAAGTAGAAAACGTAGAAATACCCGTAGAAGAAAATCCTGAAATTAAGGTTGTCGTAGGCGAGATAGAAGTAGGCGATACTGTACGTATAAAAGATACAGGCGCGATAGGCGAAGTACTCGCCATCAAAGGCAAAGATGTAGAAATGCGCATAGGCGAACTCAAATCAACACTCAAACTCATTCGTGTCGAAAAAGTAAGCAGGCAAATCATACGTGAGCAAAAGAAAGAAGTGGCGCGTAGCTTCGCAGGAATAGATTTGACCGATAAGTTCATGAACTTCAGTTCTCGCCTCGACTTGCGTGGTATGCGTGGCGATGAAGCTTTAGATGTATTGGCTACGTTTGTAGATGACGCGCTTTTGATTGGTCGCATAGAACTACAAATCGTACATGGCAAAGGCGATGGTATTTTACGCAAATTGGTGCGCGAAGCACTCCGCCAATACAACCAAGTACACAAAATAGAAGACGAGCATGCAGACCGAGGCGGCGATGGCGTTACTTGGGTGTTTCTAAAATAAAACTTTTATCAGCTCTATTGTTAAAAACTAACGCTAATCGTTATTTTTGCCAATAGTAGAAACAAAATGGCGACGCCACTAAAAACGATTGTCATTTTCCACCGCTTATTCCATTGGTGTAAATGCGTTACTTGAGCTTGTAAGCGTTTCATTTCAGGTTTATAAGTATCTTGAAAGCTCGTAAGGTCGCTCATGCGTTGGGCAAGTTCCTTGTTTTTTTGGCGCAGGTTTTTATTTTCGGTACTTGCACGTTTAAAACTCGTTTGTATTTTTTTGATTTCATTGGGTTCGAGCTCTTGCCCTTTCAGCAAGTCGTTCACTTCTGAGATAGAAAAGTAGCGTTCAATGCCACACACTTCGCAGACTGACGCACTGTAGTCGTTGCTTGCTTCGCAGTTGATACAAGTCCAAGCCATAAAAATTATTGAATACGGTGAATGATGTTGTTTTTTTGTAAATTAGACAAGAAGGCTATTGTTATAATTCATCTACTATTTTATCAATATCTAGTGGCGGTTCATCATCACTATTTACACCATCAAGCACAAGCAGTTTTTCTTCAGGTTGTTCTTGTTCTTGCTGTTCTACAATAGGAGGCTTTTGTTCTTCTACAGCTGCTTCAAAAACTACAGGCGAGAGGCGATAAACGAGGTGTTGCAAATTAGCAGTTTGCAGCCAATACCTGCCCGAACCGCTTAACAGGGTAAATTGCGTTTGGTCTTCATAATTCATAGCGTCTATGAGTTGCAATTTATTGGTATCCAAAGTAAGCGAGCTTTCGTAGGCAAGGAGCGAAAATAAGTTAAGGCGAATAGCATCATTTTCCATTTCCTTTTCTATAATTTGCCCTTCACCTCTCAAAAATATCATCCCATTGCCTGAAATTTTGTCCAACTTAAAAAGTTTTCCTTGTGTAAAATTTACACTAACTCCTGTGTCTAAAAATTTCTCTAACTGTATGCCTTTCCGCGCACACAAAAACGCACCTGTCTGAAACACGATGGTATTATCTTTCAACTCGTCGAGCATGATAGGCACTACCAAACCGCCGTGTGTAGTTGTAAAACCGACTTTGCGTATATATTCGCTTGGATTGTTCAAATGTGTAAGAAACCAAGAGAAGATGGGTTCAAGTGGTGCTATGACAGGTATTGGCTCTATGATGGGTGCTGGCTCTTCAAATATTCCACCAAACGATGGCGGGGGAGCGACTTCAGGTGCTTCTTCTTTAGTCTTTTTGGAGGTGCTATCTTGTATTTTTTGCCCTATTTGACCAATAGTTTTGCGCGTTGCTTTCCACAATTTTTCTAAGAAGGAGCTTTCTGTTTCCTCCTCTTCTTCTCTTTTTGCGGGTTTGGTAGGCAAGTTCACTATTTCGGGTAGCAAGTCTGCCTCATCATCTATTTCGGGTTCGTCTAGAAAACCTTCTTCTTCTTCTGTGGCTTTTGGTGCTTCCTCTTTTGGGGGTTCATAGCCGTCGTCAGGCATTGTTTCGTGCGTGATTTCCTCGTCTAAATATAGCAACAGTCCTCCGTCAGCAATGAGCGTTTTGGTTGGCTCAATGCTTATTTCGAGTACTTGTGCTGTGGTGCCAAAAATTTTGTAAACTAACGGTTCTTCGGTGTTCATTTTTTAATGTCGCTTATTTCATTGCCCAACTTTTTGTCCTGCACATGCGCGTCAAGAAATTCGTTGATTTTGTCCACATCATAATTGGCTATTATTTCACCAAAAGAGTTTATTTGAATATCAAAATCGTTGATACTTTCGCGCACCTTGATAGATTTTGTTTCGTTTGTTTTAGTTGTTTTGGTTTTATTTTGCTTGTTCATATTCGTTTATTTTGTCTTGAAGTTCTGTAATAATCAGTTCTTGCTCACGCATAATGGCTTTATATTTGGCATCAGAGTTATTTGCTCTATCCATAAATTTTTTCAAAATGGTTTCATTATTTTGTAATTTTTTTGTTTTTTCTTCCAAGTCTGTTTGGTGTAGCAACATTTCTTTTTGGGCGTTTTGAAGGTCTTCGAGTGTTTGCCGCAGCATTTTTTCTTGTTTTTCTATTTCTTGTTGGTCTTCACGTGCTTGTTTGTAGGCATTTTCTAGTACAATGTTGCTTGCTTCTATTTCTGTTTTTTGCCTTTCAAGTTCTTCTTGTGTGGCAACAAGTTCTTCTAAGTTTTGGCGCATTTCCTCTTCTTGTGCGAGCATTTGTACATTTTTTTCTTGTACTTCTTGTTGCATTTTATTGGCTTTTTTCAAAGATTTTTCCAAAATCTGTGCGCTTGCATTGGCTTTATTATTGGCGGCTTCAAGTTCGTTATTTTTGCGGTTCATTTCCTCCTGTGTGGTCGCGAGTTCTTCCAAATTTTGGCGCATTTCCTCTTCTTGCGATTTTAGTTGTTCTGCTTGCCTTTGCGATTCTTCAAGAAGTTCTTTTGTTTGTTGGTTAATTCTAACTGTGGCTATAGTGAGGGCTATACTTTCGCTGACGCGCTCTACAAAGGCGATTTGATATGCTTCGAATACTTGGAAGGAGGCTATTTCTAATACGCCGTATGAATTTCCATCTACCAACAAGGGGGCTAAGATTAAGTTTTGTGGAGGCGCATCACCTAAGCCTGAGCTTACTTCGAGATAGCCTTCGGGTATTTCTTTGAGTGTCAATATTTGGCGTTCCAAAAAGGCTTGTCCAATCAAACTATCTGTGTATTTCGCGCCTACCAATACACTTTTGCGGATATATTTTTGCCTGCCGTAGGCATACATACCCGTCATTTGCAATACATAGTCTTGTTCGTTTTCTTCTTTTTGTTTGTCTTCTACTATAAAAATAGCACCTTGTATAGCATTGAGGTAAGGCACGAGGCTTATCATAATATGTTTAGATAACCCTTTCACATCTTGGTTGTTGGTGCGCAATATTTCAGACAGCATTGCTACGCCCTGCGCTGTCCAACTGCGTTGATATTCTTCTGTATCTATTTGGCGCATTGTATTGCGCATTTTGAGCAGTGCTTGCGAGAGTGTATCTAAGGCTTCATTTTCCTTTATTTCTAGGCTTGCTTCTAAATCTCCGCTTTCTATTTGTTGGATAAAGGTAGTTGCTCTTTCTATATTAGATAAAATATGGTTGTAGCTTATTGTTATGGCTAAAAATTCGGGGGTGTCTGTTACTATATTTTCTAATTTTTGATAGTTCCCAGCATTGATTTTTTTGGCATTGTCGCCCAGTTGGACGAGTGGCAATACCACATCTTGCCTCAAAAAATAGTATGTAGTCAGCATTGCAAGGACGAGCATTATCCAAAATATGTCATCTATTATTTGCTCTGCAGAATAGCTAACCATATAAAAAACAATCACCAATGCTACACAAATAGCAAAAGAGATGTCTAATTTAAGCATGAGGCTAAAAATATTTTTAATCGCTTTTTGTTTCATTTTTTATTTTGGGCTATCAGAACGGCTACTTGTTTTTTATCTACCCATCCGCGTATGATGCGTACTATTTTACCTTCTGGGTTGATGAAAACATTGGTAGGATATACATTGATGTGGTATAAGTCTTTCATGATATTTTTTGTATCTGTCCACATAGGGAAAGTGGCTTCATAATCTTGTTGGAATTTTTGAGAGACACTTGCCTCCTGTCCTAAGTTCACAGCTAAAAGTTCAAAGTCGTTGCCTTGCAACGCTTCATAAACTTCTTGCAATTTCGGGAATTCCACCTTACAAGATTTACAAAAGTCAGTCCAAAAGTGTAATAAAATCACTTTTCCTTTGTGTTGGCTGAAGGTTTGCATCTTGCCTGCCGTATCTTTCAAAGTGAAATCAGGGGCAAGCCCGCCCACTTCATGTGCTTGTTTGCCGCAGGCACACAAAGCGAGTAAGAATAAAGTGTAATAAAAACGCATACGCAAAAGTAGTGTTTTTTTTTGTTTTTGTGTTATTTTTAAAGCCAAAATTCAACTTTAAAATACAATGAGGTCTTTAGAAACATTTTCGCAAGAAGTCTATTTATTGTTTGGGTGATTTTACGCCTCGTTATATTTGTGAGCGCGCATTTTCAAATGCAATTTTTATAGAAAAATGCTGGCACTCTGACAGATTTTGTGGTACTCTGACAAATTTTGTGTTGAACCACATAGAAACATAGAGAACATAGCCCGAAACACTGTGTGCCATATCTTTCTATATGGTTTATACCTTGCCCCACTAAAATTGTCGGAGCACCAAACATTTACAGACAGAGCAAGACGATTTTTTCTGTAATTTTCTTAAAATCGTCAAATACCTTCTTAGTTGCTTGAAAGTGTGTTCCAATGGCACCATCAGCGGGCTTAAGCGAAAATATTGGTTTTTTAGCCTCCATAGCCAAAGGCATCAGACTATGATAATGCCTGATCATACCCAAGCAATTAGCATCTTGCTCTACCTCTAACAAATCGTTATTAGGTTGCCCTAAAATGTATTCTTTATAAGTTTGTGGTATTCTATTCGACCAACGTAGGTATGCATTTACAGGGCGATTTTCTTTTGCAGTGTGTTGGGTAGCAATGTACCCTATAGAGCGCATGTTACCTTCTGGAAGGAAAATGCTATCAGGTTTTGGATTTCTGTTTTTTCTATCTCTCCATTCTTCGTTCCATTTCTTTAGTGTAACACCCAAGTTTTTGATGCCCTGCAAGGAAAACAAATCTGAGCCTACAGGTATTATCACATAATCGGAGGCTATCACAACAGAGCGATTGATTGCTCCTAAATTAGGACCTACGTCAATCAATACAAAATCGGCTTTTGATGCTTCTGTAGCATCTGTCATAATTTTATGAAATAGAGAAACTACTTTGAAAGAGTAAGGGTCTTTATCTACACAGCCCGACCAAGTACTACTCAATTTATCTTCATAAGCAGAAAGGGCTAAATTTCCCAACAGCAGGTATATGCCTGTTTCAAACAAACCATCATGAATAGGCTCTACATACACGCCATTGTACCCTTCTCCTTCTATGACGGGGCGCATCATATCTGTTATAGTAAGCGCATCAGACTCGCCTAAAAATATTTCTTCCAAACGTTCTTGTTTGAGAAACATAGCGGTGAGGTTTGTTTGGGGGTCAAAATCAGCAACAAGCACTTTATATCCTAATTCACGCAACATATAGGCAATGTGATACACCATAGTGGTCTTGCCTACCCCTCCCTTGTTATTAAAAAAAACTATGCGCTTTGCCATGAAGGATTGATGTTAACGGTTACAACTATTTTTGTTAATAAATTTAAATCAAATTCAGCAGGAGGACTGCCGTTACTTTTGAGGCTATTTTGAGCATCTTGTATGCCAAAATTAAATCTATTGACATAGCCTAAATTTTTCATGGCTTCAGCTACGGTAGGATTTCTGTAGTCACTTGTATGCGGAAAATTGTCCTTATTCACTCCCCCGTACAAATAGCCCGCATTGTGTATTTCTATCTTGTCGTCATAATGATAGATGTAAATAGGTGCATTGGATTCATAATCACGATGCATGATGGCGTTCATAACAAACTCTCGCAAGGCTCTGCGAGGATAGTTGCTCATTATTGCATCTTGGAAAGAATCAGGAAGTCTTACAGGCTTTGATATTACGATTTGGTCATTGATAAAAACATCTATTTCTTTTAGCATATCATACAATGCCCCGTTAAAAGTTTTGGAACGTTCCACATTGTCTAAGCCTTTATCTGTACCCTTTATTTTGATGTATTCGATATAGGCACCTTGCAAGAAATACAGCGTATTAAGTCCAAACAACAATATTCCTGCGTTGGTGGGTTTATCATGTTTGGTATCGTACAAACGGAGGGAAGCTAACTGTTGTTTTGTATCTCTGTGGTTGGCTTCCAAAATCTCTCTGTCTATTGCCAAAGGAAAATAAGACAATTTAACTAGATCTAAAGCCAGCCCATCTATTTCTGCTTCCCAACAAGGCAAGGAATCAAAAGTTCGAGCATTTGCCGTGCGTTTTTCAATTAGTCTTCGTTCATCACTTTCATTAGCTTTACCTTTTCTTGCTGAGGTGCGAACATAGATATTACCGTTAAAGCGTACAGGCGCATGCTTAGAAGGTACAACTTCCACAACTGCTAGTTGGTTTCCGTCTAATTCACACCGATTTACAAATATAGTTGGTTTGGGTTGAACGCGCCCGTCGTAAGCAAAATCACTCAATTTTCGTAAAAATTCATCTGTAATGTTTGCATTTGACAATGCGTTATCGTCGCTTACGCCTATAATAAGATACCCACTTTCTCTGTTATCAGGCAAATCATTTGAAAAAGCACAAATAGCCTCTCCAAATTTATCGGTGTTTGTGGGTGTTTCTGTTTTTTCTATCCTATCTGTTTCGATAGTAGTCAAGACCTTCTTTAAATCTTCTATGGTTAGCATATTTTTGAATTTTATTTTAGCAAATATGGCCATAAATTTGTTCAAAAGCAAACTTGCCTACCCCCGACTCGCTCAAATCCACATCAAAAATACAAAAAGGCGCGGGTTTTTCGCCTTTTCAAATGTTAGAAAATGAATAGCGAATTTTCTACTATCAAAACAAATGGTGCTTCGACAATTTTAGTGGCGCAGAGTATAAACCACATAGAAAGATATGGCACACAGTGTTTCGGGCTATGTTTCTATGTGGTTCAACACAAAATTTGTCAGAGTACCAAACAAATCATCATTCATTTTCTATACTTGAAAAACAGCACATAGAAGGTCATTTTCAGGCGAAAAATGCTGAAAGAAAACATGCATTGGTTATTTACATCTGAAAAAGTACAATGGGTTTATTGTGGCGAATTACTGTGTGCTTATTCCAAATACGACACTCCTTTTTTCTTTTCTGCTGGATTGATTTCGAATTGTGAGGGCGATATGCTACCTTGAAAAATAGGAGAGTAGCCTATTACTTTTTTACCTTTTAAGTCTATCACTTTATACTTGAAACGCATGTTGGTTTTTACCGTTCCTTCATATTTAGGTGCGACTATCATAATAGCTTTTTCGGGTGCAAGTACAAACACTTCCTGCACGACAGGCATAGATGAGCTGCCCCATTGGGTTGTCCAATATTCTATGGGTTTCCAAACACCTTTTGTGTCTTGGGCTTCTTGAATCATAAGCAAACTTCCATTTTGTGTAGGAAATTTATAGTTTGATTGTGTTTGATTGTATAAAAACCATTGGACAAGTGTAGGGTTTTGCGGAACGGTTTGCGGAATGAATGCTATTGGGCTTGCGCCACTTGCTGTATTGGGAGGCAAGGTGCGCGGTAAAAAAAACTGGTACCAGGCAGGCTTCATGGTGGTGTGTACTATCTCCAATTTAGGATACAAAGTTGAGTCAAGGGTGAGCTGTGCATGTTGTACTTTTTGGTTTTGTGAACAAAGTCCCAACCAGCCGTTTCCTATCAATAGTAATCCAATAATGATTAATAAAATCCAATATTTTTTTGGCATGTTTTTTAAAAGTGTCGCGAAGAATTTATATTTTTCCTTGTTTAAGTACTAAAACACAAATGCGCAGTTCTTACAATAGGGTTGCAAAAATAGGCAATCTGTGTATAAATATTGCAAATTTTTCGCCAAAACTTAAAAAAAACATGCTATTTTAAAAAAACACGTGTTTTTTATTGGAACGCCTATCTTTTTCTACCAAAAGCCAAATCACCTGCATCACCTAATCCTGGTACGATATAAGACTTCTTGTCCAATATTTCATCGACATCGCCTGCCCATATACTTGCCTGCGGTATATGCTGTTGGACAAACTCAATACCTTGCCTGCTGGCTATCACACATGCGATATGCACTGCACGCGGTTTGCCATAAAACAACAAAGATTCATATACTGAACGTATCGACTTGCCTGTAGCCAGCATGGGGTCTATAATTATCAGCACTTTGTCTTGTAAGTGAGGCGTGGCAGTATAGCCTTGCACAATATCAAAAGCATCATCTTCTGTATATTCGCCACGATACGCGCCTATGAAAGCACTTTCTGCCGTATCAAACAAGTTGAGAAACCCTTGATACATAGGCAAGCCAGCCCTGAGAATAGTAGCCAATACGACCATTTCGGTAGGCAAGGGCGTTTCTTTCGTACCCAAAGGCGTAGGTACTTTGGCAGGTGCGTAGGCAAGTGTTTTGGAGATTTCGTACGCCAAAAGCGTCCCTATACGTTCAAGATTATGCCGAAAACGTGCAGTGTTGGTTTGCCATTCTGTATGCCTCAATTCAGCCAAAAACTGATGCGCTATGGTAGGCGTATCAGTGAGTGTAAATAAATTCATGCGTTTATGAGAAAATTTTTCTAAATTTATATCAATATTTTCAAAAAGAGTGTAAATTGCAGTCAAATTTTTTGTTATGAGCCAACAGGTAACACTCCAAGAGCGTATAGAGATACTCAAAAAGGTGAGCATTTTTGAACAAACTTCACAAGAAGTGCTGAGCGATATTGCTGAATCCATGCGAGAAACGTCTGTACGTGCTGAAGAATCGGTATTTAAAAAAGGAGATAAAGGGCAGGAAATGTACGTTATCGTTGATGGAGCTGTGCGTATCCATGATGGCGCGTATGTTTTTGCTGTTTTGCGACAAGGGCAGGTATTTGGTGAATACACGTTGTTGGAGCCAGATTCGGGGGCGCGTTCAGCCTCCGTTACAGGCATTGTGCAAACTCGATTGCTTGCGTTAGGGCAAGACACGTTCTACAAACTCATGAGTGATAGGATTGAAGTGATGAAAGGTATCCTTTCGGTACTCATCAAACGCTCGAGAAGGCAAAATTATTTTGAGGAGAAGATGAACGAACAAAGCAAAGAGCTTGAACGCCAACGCGACCTCATCATACAAGAAAAAGAAAAGTCAGAAAAATTGTTGCTCAACATTTTGCCAAGTGATGTAGCCGAAGAGCTAAAAATGTACGGCAAGGCGGAAGCCCGAAGTTACGAACTTGTTTCAGTCCTTTTCACCGACGTTAAGGGATTTACAAACTCTTCAGCCGTGCTTACGCCCCAAGAAGTCGTACGAAACTTAGAGGCATTCTTTACATCTTTTGACGAAATCATAAGCAAATACAGCATTGAAAAAATAAAAACCATTGGCGATGCTTATATGTGTGCCTCTGGACTCCCGAACCCTAATAAATCCAATCCAATAGAAATTACACTTGCGGCACTCGAAATGCAACGCAGTATGCAAGACTTGCGCAAAGAAGCTATTGCCAAAAACCTTCCCCCTTGGGAGCTTCGAGTAGGTATTAATAGCGGTGCTATTATTGCAGGGGTGATAGGCAAGAACAAATTCGCGTATGATATTTGGGGCGACACAGTCAACATGGCTTCTCGCATGGAAAGCAGTGGGGAAATCAACCGCGTAAATATTTCAGCCACAACTTACGAGCTTGTCAAAGACTTCTTTGAGTGTGAATATCGTGGCAAGATAAATGCTAAAGGTAAAGGCGAAGTTGATATGTATTTCGTTGACAGTATTAAAGCTGAACTTTCCGAAAATGGAGAGGGCATCGAGCCTAATTTTGATTTTAGAAACAAAATAAGAATGTTGAATGCATAAGGGCTAAATCATAAAAAACAACCGCTTTAGGTTACTTTTGTGCTTTTTTACAAATATAAATTCCAAAATATGCAAATATTTTTTAAAATATTTGCATATTCAAAACAAAAAATATATGTTTGTGAATATTTAATGCCCAACTCAAATAATACCATAATTCTTAAATAACTATAGTGTGCAAAAGAAAATAGAACTTGTTAAGGTCAATACCGGCATCTTTTATGTAACCATACCCGATGCTAAACTCCGCATTCTTTGTGGTTGCCCCGCTGATACAGTGAAGCACCTCAAAAAACGTGGTGTTATCGACATCGTAGAAAAAGATGGCGTTCGTTTTGAAACGGGACCAAATGCCATTCTTTTGTCCGATATACTGCTTCAGAACGGTTATTTGTCCAACCTTGCAGAGTTTCCACTCTTGCAAATGTTATATTCACAAGGTATGCTCATACCAAACCACCCTGGCAATACAGGCGATAAACCTCTCCTTATGGGACACAAAACCCAAATAAAAGCCCAAATGGAGTACTTTTATCGTGGGAATTATGGACTCATAAGCAAAGAGGAAATGATGGAGGCAGGTGCCACGCCAGAAGAAGCCGAAGAACTTATGTATATCAAACTAAAGTTCGCCTTTGGGAAAATTAAAACATCTGACACCCTCGTCGACCAACTCATTGTGGATAATGACCCCGTAGAAGTTAAAAACGGCGTGTTTGTAAAACGCAAAGACATCAATATTTTTGAAATAAGTTATGAAGACCAATATGTAGTAGTGGATTTGAACCTGAAAGCAAAGGAATATTATGAGCCGCCTTATTATTTAAGCTATTATAAACTTAATCGTGAATACTTTTCTATAGTTCACACTGGAGAAGGAGATGCGTGGGACGTGAATCGCCCTTGCATGGCAAGCATGATTATGTTTCAAGGCAAAATATACTTAGTAGATGCAGGTCCTGACTTACTTACGAGCCTCAACGCATTGGGTATCAGCATCAATGAAATAGCAGGTATCTTTAATACACACGCGCATGACGACCATTTTGCTGGGCTAATTTCATTTGTGCGCTCTGACCATAGAATAAAATACTTCTCAAGCCCTTTAGTACGCTCATCAGTAGCTAAAAAATTATGCTCGCTCATGTCGCTCGGGGAAGAAAGCTTTCATAAATTTTTTGATGTCCAAGATTTAGAATTGGATACTTGGAACAACATAGAAGGACTCGATGTAATGCCTGTGCTTTCTCCACACCCAGTAGAAACCAATATTTTTTACTTCCGTACTTTCTGGGGCGATGGTTATTGTTCGTATGGACATTTAGCCGATGTAGCCTCTTTCCGCGTATTGGAAAACAATATTTACAAAAATACAGAAGGCCGCAACATGGACGCTGCCCTCGCTAAAGTAAAACGCGATTATCTTATGCCTACAGATTTGAAAAAAATAGATGTAGGAGGCGGACTGATACATGGCGATGCCAAAGATTTTTCAAATGACCACACACCCAAAATATTCCTTGCCCACATAGCAAGACCGTTGAGCAGTGATGAAAAGCAAATAGGCTCAAATGCACCCTTTGGAGCAGTAGAGCCATTGGTAGATACACAACAAAACTTTTTGCGCGTATTTGCACGTGAGCATTTGCATTTCTACTTCCCTCAAATCCCTGAATACGATATAAACTTTTTACTCAACTGCCCAATCGTATCCATGAATGCAGGCGATACACTGTTTAGAAGAGGCATGCGCTTTACACACGTGTATTTATTGCTTACAGGCGCAGTGGAGATAGTGCCAGAAGCAGGTATGGAAAACTCATTATCGGCAGGCTCACTTGTTGGTTTTTATATTGATGACCAAGACCTTACCGCTAAAATTACTTGTCGTGCCTCATGTCATATCTGGGCATTGCAAATACCTGCCGAAATGTATCTCAATTTGGTTAAAAAGCATCATTTAGTTGATAAATTTAATACACTCGAAAAAAGCGTAGCCCAACTAAGTGCTACATGGTTGTTAAGCGAAAATATTTCCTTGCCTATTTATATCAAAATAGCCAACTCCATGGAAGAAAAGTCGTTTTCTAAAGGCGAAAGCATTGTTATCGAGAGTGAGCAAACCCATTTGTATATTTTGAAAAAAGGGCAATGTGCACTCTTGACTGAAACAGGAGGCGTTATTGAAAACTTAAAAAAAGGAGATTTTTTAGGTATCGAAAATGCGTTTTCTTACGCACTACCTTCCCGCCATTTCGAAGTGTTTTTCCTTGAAGATACTGAAGTATATGCTATTCCTATAGAAGTATTTATGTTGATACCTATTGTTTATTGGAAATTATTATCCACAGCACAAAAAAGACATTCGACCTTAGGATAAAAAGCAGGACAGTTAGAAAAGTTCCTTGCCTACCAAAACCACACGAAAGCAACTTTGATAAAGTCTTAAACTTTGTCAAAGTTTACAAAATACCTTACCTGCCAAAACCTACACAAAAGGCATCTATTTTGCTTTTTATGTAGGTTTTAGTTTTTTATTGCTTGTCAAAATTCAAAATGTAAGGTACTCTGGCAAATTTTGTGTTGAACCACACAGAAACATAGAGAACATAGCCCGAAACACTGTGTGCTATATCTTTCTATGTGGTTTATACCTTGCTCCACTAAAATTGTCGGAGCACCAAATGTAATAGCTTAAGCAAAACAAAACAGGCTAATTTCTGATAGAAATTAGCCTGTTTATTAGGTGCGGAAGTGGGAATTGAACCGCACTACCTCGAGGTTATGAGCCTCACGTGCAACCGTTACACTTCTCCGCACTGCAAAAATAGGTCATCGAGTTTGAAACACCAAATGTTTTTGATTTATTATCGATTTATTTTCTATTTTATTTTTCTATCTTATATTAAAGCACTTACAATGAGTTATTTAGCTATCGGGTTCTTTTTCGTCAATTTGATATAAGTCGTACATTTGTCGCAATCGTTCTTTTATTTTCTTTACTAAAAGTCGTGGTGCCAATACTTTGATGCCTTGCCCAAAGCCTAATATTTCTCTTTCTAACTCAAAATTCAGCACAACATCTATGCTGATGATAACACTTGTTTCAGTTTGTTTCAAAACGGTTTGGCTTGGGTGCAACGGTTTGGTGAGTATATAAGGTGTATTGTAGGCATCTATTTGTAAAACGACCTTGCTTGCTATGTCTTTTTCCGATTTCGTTACGCCTATCAGATCGCTATAATAAGCATCAAAATCGACTTCTGCGTGGTCGATAAATATTTCTTGTGTAACTTCTTCAAAGGACGAGATTCTGTCTAAAGCGAGTGTAGATAATGCCACATGGTTTTTGCGCTTGCCTATCAAAAACCAACGGTTTCTGTATTCTTTTAATAAATATGGATAGTAAATATTTTGATGGGGTTTATGGGCTTTGAAAGATTGGTATTCAATCAATAGCGTTTTTTTTTGCAAAATAGCTTGGTATAATCCATTGATATAGTCAATACCTTTTAGTTGGCGATTGCTTTCAAATTGAATACAGTTTCGACTTTTTTTGCTGGATTTATAGAGCGTGTTCTCTAATTTAACAACCATTTCGGTCATTTCGCCAAAATAATTAAAGCCATTGAATTGCTTTAAGACATTCAGCACCTCTTTCAATTTCTCTACATCAGTATTGTTGATAGGAGCTTTGGAGATGCTATATTGTTTGTCTTCATAAGCATAATATTTTTTATCTATGATGGTAATAGGCGCGTTGTATCCCAATTTATCGCTCCGCATAAGTTGGATATCCGCTTGCACAGTCCGTTTGCTTATGCCCGTTGTGATGCCTTCATATTCATAAATAGCCTCCGAAACCTTGTCTATCAAATCATCAAGTGTCCATTTGCGAAATCGATTTTGCAAACACTCGTCAATGGTTTTGTAGCGAATGAGCGCGAGTTTATTGATAGACATAAGCAGGTGAGGAGGCGTTTTTAAAATTTAGGGTATTGACAAATTTTGTGTTGAACTACACAGCAATATACAAAAAGCAGTATTCTGGGCTATGTTTGGTGTGTCGTTGTTATTCCAATGCTTTCACACCAGGCAATACGCGCCCTTCAAAATATTCAAGCAACGCGCCTCCACCTGTAGAGACATACGAAACGGCATCTCCGAAGCCTAAATTATTGACAGCGGCAGCAGAGTCGCCTCCGCCTATCAACGAAAACGCGCCTGCTTTTGTAGCTTCTACTACAGCTTTTGCTACTTCTATAGTGCCATTTGCAAAATTGCTCATTTCGAATACGCCTGCGGGTCCGTTCCAAAGGATGGTTTTAGAAGCTTTGATTACTTCCACAAACTTAGCTACAGCTTTTGGACCTATATCTAAGCCCATATACTCGGCAGGAATGTGCATATTATCGCCTATTTGGGTTTTGGCATCGTTGCTGAAGGCATCAGCAAGTACAGAATCTTCGGGCAAAATAAGGTTCACACCTTTTGATTTCGCCTTTTCTATCAAGCTGAGGGCGAGGTCAAGTTTATCAGCTTCTACCAAAGACTTGCCTATTTCGCCGCCTTGCGCTTTGAAAAAGGTATAAGCCATACCGCCTCCGATTAGAATATTATCCACCAGCTCCAGTAATTGTTCAATCACAAGTATCTTGTCCGATATTTTTGCCCCTCCCATGATGGCAGTGAACGGCCTTTCGGCTTTTTGCAATACCTTTTCCGCATTGGCTAATTCTGCATGCATCACATAGCCTGCACATTTATCTACAAAAAAATCTGCTATCACAGCTGTTGAAGCGTGGGCGCGGTGGGCTGTTCCGAAGGCGTCATTCACATAAATATCACCCAATGTTGAAAGCTTTTTTGCAAAATCGCGGTCGCCTTTTTCCTCTTCTTTGTAGAAGCGCAAATTTTCGAGCAATAAAATCTCGCCTGCCTGCATAGCGTTTGCCATGTTTTTCGCCTCCTCACCTATGCAATCTGTTGCAAAATGCACTGCCGCACCTGTTTTGGAGGCAAGGGTTTTTACAAGGTGCTGGAGCGAAAACTTCTCCTCATAACCGCCTTTAGGTCTGCCAAGGTGCGACATAAGGACGGCTTTTCCACCATCTTGTAGTATTTTGGCGATGGTAGGCAAGGCGGCATCAATGCGTGTGGCATCTGTGATGTTGTATTGGCTATCAAGGGGTACATTAAAATCTACCCGCACAAGGGCGCATTTGCCCGAAAAGTTATAGTCGTTTATCGTCTTCATACCGCAAACTTACAGCTATTTTGTAAAAAAGTCATTAAATGCCCGCATATATTTTTCTGGGTAGTCTTAATTTGTAATGCTGCTATCTTATGCAACAACAGTTTTTGATTTGTTGTAAAAAGCTTCAAAATGTTTGGTGCTCCGACAATTTTAGTGCCGTAAGCTATGAACCACATGGGGCATAGCCCAGAACTGTTTTGCACAAAAAAAGTGTCAACTACCATGAAAGATACCAAAAATACATTTAAAATAATTTATTTTTCTAAAAACCTCTTGCCTACATTTGCATCAAGAAAGCCTTTTCAGATAGCTGAATATGCCCAATATAAGCCTATATTTGCCCTAAAATATAGACTATTTTTCAGACATTATGCAAAGAAATAACCAAATAATAGAACGTAAATTATTTGATTATAAATTATTTGCATAACAAGTTAATAACAGCAAGTTAAACATTATTTTTAAAAATCACACAATAAAAACTTATCGTAATAACCTTTATTATTTGTGAACAATTTAAACCAGTTTTTATACAATTTCATTTTAAAATTCGTGCTGCTTATGGGACAAGTTTTTAACTTGCGTTTGGGTGCAATCTAGTTTTCCTGCACCTTGTAAAAAGTATTTAGAGGCGATTTATGCGTAAATGAGGCGTTTTAGCACTTTATTAGGATTGGCAATATATGTAAAAATACTTGCCTGCGTTGAAAATTTGCAAGTTTATAAGAAAAACGACTTGTTTATCCGCTTAAATGCCTCTACAACGATACTAAAAGGGTACAAAACTAGAATGCGCCTAATGACTTCTTTTTTCAGCCGTACCTCCGCCAAATACTTCGTTATAGTAGGCTACCAATTCATTTTGAAAATTGCGTAATAATTCACTTCGGCAACCTTGAAAAACATTTGCATTAGTTGTGTAACTATCATACCATTTAATTGCAGGTGTTTGTGGTTTCAAATTCAGATTTTTTACGTCTGTGTAGTGGTTTCTCTAAAAACTATATTCAAATTTTGATTACTTTGCAATCTTTTTTCTGCTTCACTTTTTTTTAGTTGGCGTAAATATCTTATACCTTGTACTTGCTCAAAATAGTTGTGAAAGTTGATATATTTAACATCAAACTTGCTATCAAGTTGTTTAAAATACTTTGCCTCTGATATAATTTCAAATTCGCCTTTGCTCTCTTTAATTTTTACAAGGAAGGCGGTTAATTTCTGTTTATCATCTTTACTATGGACATAAAAAAAATCGCCTTGCCTATGCTGGTCTGCAATACAATAGGCTCTTATTTAGGCAGTCGTTTGGCAGTTTTGAAAGGCAGTTCTTTTATACGAATTATATTCATAATCGTAGTGATGGCGTTAGTGTGTAGGTTTGGATACGACCTTTTTAGGTTGTTATAATGGGATGGTTATTTTGGCACACTTTACAGCTCAAACATCTTCTTAACACGCTCTGCATAGCTACTGCCCGATGTAAGTTTGGTTTGGTTTTGCAATACGATGGTAAACTTGCCTGTGAAATACTTTTGGATTTCTTTTACTTGTTGTGTGTTTACTATCATAGAGCGGCTTATACGGACAAAATGGTTGGGCAGTTTTTCTTCTAAAGTGGTAAGCGAATAATCTAACAAATGCTTTTTGCCATCTGCGGTATAAAGATACACATATTTGTCTTCTGCCTCAAAATAAAGCACGTCAGGCAAGCGGACTAACAAAATTCTATCGCCCAATTTTACGGCTATGGAGGCAAGTTCCTTTTCCTTTGGCGGCTGTAGTCTGGCTAAGAGTTGGGTTATTTGGTCTGAAAAATCCTTGCCTGCTTGCCTGCGATTACGCAATTTTTGGATAGTGAGATCCAAGCGTTCTGCCTCTATGGGTTTTAGGAGATAATCTATTGAATTTTCTTCAAAAGCCCGAATAGCATACGCATCAAAGGCAGTAGCAAACACTATATCGGGCATATATTGGAGTTGCGCAAGCATTTCAAAGCCTGTGAGTAATGGCATTTCAATATCCAAAAAAACCAAATCAGGCTTCATTTCTTCAATTATTTCAAGCCCTTCTTGCCCATTTCTTGCCTGCCCAATAAGGTCTATTTCTGTGGCATATACGCGCAATAACCGTTCAAGGCGCGCCAAAGCAAGTTGTTCATCATCAATCAAAATGGTGCGAAGTTTCATATCAGTCGTATTGTAATAGCCTTTTCAGGTTCGTTTTGTATTTGCATATTTGCGCCCTCGCCTCCAAGCATTTTTATTTTATCTTGTGTGCTTTGCAAACCATAACCTACGTTAAGTTCGGCAGGAAAGGGTTTGCCATTGTCGCAGATTTGTAGGCAAGTATATTCGTTTTGGGTATATATTCGAATGGTCAGCGTGCCTTTTTGTGCCAATTTTGAGGTGCCGTGTTTGATAGCATTTTCTACAAGTGGTTGTAGTAAAAAGCTGGGGATTAGTTTTTTCTTGAGGCTTTCGTTCTCTATTTCGATAGTATATTCGAGTCTATCTTCAAAACGCACCATTTCCACTTCGAGGTATGTTTGCACCATTTCTATTTCATTTTCTATTGAGTTGTGATAGCCTTGATTCAAGCGGGTGCTATACCGAAAGAATTTAGCCAATAACAGCACCATTTTCTCCGCCTTTTCTGCGTCTATGTGTATCAGTCCTGCAACAGAATTCAAAGAATTGTAAAGGAAATGCGGGCTAACTTTTGCTTGCAAGGCTTCTAATTCTGCTTTGGTTTTGAGTTCTTGCAAAAGCAAAAGTTGGTATTCTTGCTCTGTTATTTTGCGTGTGCGTTTTTGTTCTCGTGTTTGCAAATAATAGACTATGCACACCGCTATAAATACATGGATTTGAAAGATAAAAAAAGTAGGGTGCAATGATACAAGTCTTTTCAAAAAACTGGTAAGACTGTAGTTTTTAATCAAAATCGCAATCCATATACTTTCCAAAAAGTGCGTTCCCAACATCAATAACCCATATTGTTTGTAGCGCGGTTTGAGCTTTTGTCCATACAACAACACGAGGTTTAACGCTATCCAAGCCGCGAACGCCTCTCGCAAGTTATTGAGCAATACAAACAAGAAAGCGTTTTCATTACTTGCCGCTTCTTTGGGAAATAAACCTGCTACAGAGAGCGTAAAAAATGTAACACCCCCCAAAGCAAAATTAATCAGAGCTAAGGATATAAATTGCCAAAGCCATACGCCTATTTTTTGAAATATATTTTTCAAGTGTATAAAAGTTATGGGTACAAAGATAATCTTTTTTATCAAAAATTTTGGTGCTCTGACAAATTTTGTGTCGAACCACATAGAAACATAGAGAACATAGCCCAAAACACTGTGTGCCATATCTTTCTATGTGGTTTATGCCTTGCGCCACTAAAATTGTCGGAGCACCAAAATTTTTAGAACTTTGCCGAAGTTTTGAACTTCGGCGAAGTTAAAATCAATTTCAAATGTGTATGGCAGTACCAAAAACTTGATTGGCAGTTTTATGCGTTACTATTATTCTGCATCTTTTAGTATTTTGTCTAATTGCCCTTTGCCCCAATTTGGGTGCAGTTCCGAAGTAGGTTTGAAGGTTTCAAATTTCTCTTTTGATTTTTTCAAAATAGGCAATGCTTTTCCTTTTCCTCCGCCAAATGCTTCGGGAGTGTGTAGTACATTTTGCCCTTGCAAAAGATATACACGCGGATTTTCAGGGTTAAGTTTGGTAGCAATAGCCAAGTTTTTTTCAAAATTTGCACCTTCTTTTTGCCATCTTGTTTGCGGGTCTGCGACAAGTTTTGCTTGTGCGATATAGGCTTTCAAGATATATGTTTCATCATTTTCAATTTTGAGTGCTTCCATTTTCTGAAAATTATTTTCCGCCTGTGCGATAAATAAATCCTTTTTGTCAAGCGTTTTTTCACTAAAACTCATAATCATGTACGTATAACTTGCCCAATACGCGGGTAGCCATTCCGTTTTAGCAACTTGATTGATTTGTTCAAATTTACTGGCTACTGCTTGCCAATCTTGCGGGTTTTTGGTGTTTTGCATGGCAGTCATATTGTCAGCCATTGCTTTGATGTACTTTTCATTTTGTGCGAATGTGCCAAATGCGAACATTACAAGGCAGGCAAGGGTTAAGAGTGTTTTTTTCATTTTGTTGAATGGGTTGTTTAAATTGTTGAAAGAGTTGTTTAAAATATTATTTGATAGTCATAGATAAACCTATGAAGAAACTGCGAAGAGTGGGCGGATTGACAGCTATGCGGTTATTTCCTGTAGGCGAGTAGCGATAGCCAAATATATTTTCGCGATTCAAAACATTGTTTACCGAACAGATAACGATAGTGCTTGTTCCCCAGAGCGTTGTCAAATAATTGACTGCAAGGCTTAAATTATGAAAATCTGGAGTACGGTCTTTCAAAAATTGGGTAGCGTTTGGATTATAGTATGGTCTTCCACTTGCATACGAATAAGTAGCATTGAAATCTGCACTTAATTTTGGAAAGAAATGTTTATACACTACACTCAAATTGTGGGTTGAGGCAAAGACAGGCATAGCTTTTTCTGTAAAATTTTGGTACAGTCTTTTGGTATCAATGAAAGAGTACGAAATCCAATAATCCGCATTTTTGATAGTTTGCTTATCGCGCCAAAATATATCCATTCCTTGCGCAAATCCGTTGCCCGAATTGTCCACATTGTTGCCCATTATCCAACGATTGGGGCTGGCATCAAAAGGCATATTATCCAATTCGCGCACAAGACTGCTGTAATTTTTGTAAAAAATTTCCGTTCTGAACGTATAACTTTGTGTTGTCCACTGATAATTAAGAATAAAGTGCGTTGCTTTTTCAAAACTCAAGTGGTTTGTAACATACAAGTACTTCGTTTCGGGATTTTGGTAAAAATCGCCATACGCCATCGATATTTGAGTATTTGTGCCTGTTTTGTAGGCAAGCGACAAACGTGGGGCAATATTGAAGCGTTGTAGGTAAGCCGAATGTTCGCCTCTCACGCCCAAACGCATTGCCAATTTGTGGGTTAGATACAGTTCTGTTTCTGCAAAAACAGCTTGATATTCCTCTTTTACTTGGCTGCCAAAGTCATTAAATTTATTTTCAAAACTATATTGATGCGCCTCGCCTCCTATCACAAAGGCAGAGTTTTTACCCAAATCATACTTGCCTACCAACCTTGCCTGCAGGCGGTCGTCTGCTTTTCTGATTTTCACTCCCCCGAATTCTATGCGGTCTTGGTTGTAGCTGTAGGAAAGACCGCCGTTTACAGTCCATTTTTTCAGTTCGTGTTGGTAGGTAAGCGAGTTATAGAAGTTGTCGTTATCGAGTGCAAATATTGCAGGCGTTCCTTTGTCATCTCTTGCATAAAACGAAGCCTTTGAAAAGCCATAGTTGCTAAATAATTTCAGAAGTCCATTCTCGCCTACATTTTGGCGCAGTATCACAGATGCTCCATATCCTGTGAATGGCTTTACCCAATTTATATTTTGGGGTACTAATTTATTGGCAAAACCTACATTGGTATAATTGCCCGAAACGGCTACAGAAGTGTTTTTCCAAAGTTTTGTACCTGTCGCGCCCCAAGTCAAATGGCTTAAAAATAGGTTGAGATTGGTTTCTTTAGGAAAGTCCTCGCTTTGAAGCGAAAGAACCGAAGAAAGCCCCTGCCCATATTGGGCAGAATATCCGCCTGTACTAAAAGCCATACCTTTGAATAAAAACGGCGAAAAACGACTTCTACTCTGCACATCAGGCATACTGCTGAAGAAAGGATTTTGTATCAACATACCATCTATGAAAGTTTTGCTTTCGTCTGCCGAACCGCCACGTACAAAAAGCCCTTCACTTTCGCCCACTCTTTGCGCCCCAGGCAAGGTTTGCAATGCACCAAAAATATCGCCGTTTGCACTTGCTGTACGCACAATATCCAGAGGCTTCAAGATAGTCATGCGTTTTTCATCACTTGCCTCAAAAGTCCCCGCCGAAAGTACAACCATATTTAATTCACTTGCTTCTTCTTGCAAGCGTAAGTGCAATTTTTGGGTGTTTTGCCAATCTATTTTTTGCTCAAAATTCAGATAGCCCATATAACTTGCCACCAAAGTGTCTTGCGTTTGGTCGCTCACAACAAGGGAGAACTTGCCTGTAGAGTCTGTAGATACCCCATCAAAGGTGTTTTTCAAAAAAATGTTTGCTCCTATCAGTGCCTCTCCTTTGGTATCTGTAATTTTGCCTCGTAAGGTGATTTGTGCAAGGCTTGCCTGCCCCCAACACAACAAAAAAAACACGATTTTAAATGCTCTCATATCTTTTGCTTAAAATTCTTGGTGCAAAGTAAAGCCGAAAGCACGTCAGAAAGAAGTCTTTTCTGACAAACGTCTTATTTATTGGTGTGAACTTGATATTTTGAGGGACGAATCTAAATTCCTCTTGCCTCGCAATAAGCCGTTGTTTGTGTAATAACTGACATTTCCCAGCGTGTTTTTCAAAAGAAGCTTTTATTAAAAATTGAGCTGAAAAATGAGGGTTTTAATGTACTTTTTAATATTTTATAGTAAAAAATATTTTCAGCTATCTTTCTTGAGAATGAACATTAAATAAACTGATATTTTAGATACAGCTCAAGCAATGTTCAGTCGTGGTCTTTTTCCCAGATTGTCAAGTCTTCAACATTGACAACTGAAAAAAAACTATAACTTTAGCTAATTTTTGTTGTTTATAGATTTATAATCTAATATTAGTTGTGAATAATGAGCGTCATATTGTTTTTAGTTAAATATTTTGTAAATGTAAAATTCAAAAAAGTTACTCGGAAGTGTCGGCTTTATGTAACGTATTAAAGATGTCAGGCAAAAATTTGTCAAACGAAAAAATGCAAAGGTGTTTATGTCCATCGTCTACTGTGTCTAATGGAAACCGGGCTTCGTGAACACTTTGAGTTAGTTCATAGTCAATTTTTAAAAATTCGATCGGATTGTCTAAATGAAATATGATGTCAAACTTTTTAGGTATAATGAAGTCTGCATAAGCATACAGAGTGAAAACCGCTATTTCATTTTATTGTCGAGTCCAATTAACGTATTTTTGATAAGCGGCTTCTTTTATCTTGTCTTTACAACGCTTTATACATTCAGATTTCCAAATAGCAATTGCTTTGTCCGAAAAATATTCATCGGCAAATAAAAATCGTCGACTTGGTTTACATTGTTCTTCTGTTCGCACAGTTTTTGTAAGGTGATGCCCAACGGTTTGCAGCTACAAGAGGTTGGCGATTTTTACCACAAATGTTGATGCGGAGAACCAAACTTTGATTAACCACAAATGTGTCTCCGGAGCACTGAACCGCCAATTTTTTGTAGGTGCTGTTACAAGCTGCCCTTCTCTCTGTCGTTTCGTTACTGTCCATTGTTTACGGTGTCTTTGGTGCGTTGGCTTGGTAGCTCTTTTGCATTTTTTAGCGTTGGTTTGTGTGTCGGCAAAAAATGCAAATGTGCTACCAAATGCGTTGGCTATTGTGTCTTATTGTTCTTCTTAAAATTCTCTGCTTGTTCAAAAATTTCTACATATACTTCGTCACGTTCTACTGGTGGATAACCAAACTCGTCAAGCAAGAGAATGAGTCCAACTTTCAATGCTGATTTGATGTCGTCGCGTTTGTTCCAGTCAGGGAATTTGGCTTGCCCGTCAACAAGGTTTTTAACTGCTTTTGCAAGTTCAATCATTTTGTCGTCAGGATATTTGAAGTCATACTTTACACACAGTTCTTTCAGAATGTCGTAAAATGCTTTTTCTTGAAAGTCAATTCCTAATTCGTCACCTGCCGAAAATTCTTTGTGAACTTCCCAAATCAAATCTGTCAAGGCGTTTGCCATTTCTTCATACACTTCACTTCTTAAAATGTCGTTTGCAT